>Ga0307375_10001878_pt1 | contig 22145 bp, 39 predicted proteins | sample TR1MG_FD_202531 | JGI IMG/M metagenome (GOLD analysis project Ga0307375, IMG submission 202531) | Soil microbial communities from Risofladan, Vaasa, Finland - TR-1 | ecosystem: Environmental > Terrestrial > Soil > Coastal area > Acid sulfate soil | place: Finland: Risofladan, Vaasa | collected...
CGCGCCTCGGCGATGATCTGCGCCCGCGTCACATCCACTGACGTTCCGGCGTCAGATCAGGGAAGCCGCCGTAGTTCACGACGTTGTTGAACTTGTAGTTACAGGTGCCGACTGACTTGCTGCACCCAGGCGTGATCGTGAAGGTGTCGCCCGGAGCCACCTCGCGGCCCAGCGGCAGCAGTAGGTACAGCGCCTGGCCGAGCATCGTCTTGACGTCGGTCGACAGGCCCGTGGCCGCGCCCGAGGTCATGGTGAGGATGCCCATGGCGAAGAAGTCGCCGAACAGGGGTGGCGATCCGCCGCTGGCCGCACTGCCGTTGTCCGTCCAGCTTGTGCTGGTCGTGTTCATCAGCAGTTCTTGCGCGGTGTTGCCGTAGATGTTGTAGCTGACCGCACCGGCGACCGCTGGCCAGCTGACCGTGATTTCACCACCGCCCGTGGGCGGCGAGTTGGGCTGGATCACGCCCGAACTGATCGGACTGGCCGCGCTTTCCTGCCCGTTCGCGTCGATCGAGCTGACGCTGTAGTGATAGGTGCCAGGCGGCAGGAACTGCCCCGCGATATTGCCCTGCCCGACCAGCGTGGGCGCGTTCGGCGTGCCTGGCGTGGCGGCGACGGTGTAGCCGGGAATCGTGACATCCCACACCATCGGGTTGATCAGGCTGCTGACGGTGCCGGTGTAGGTGTAGGGCGTCATGTTCAGCAGGCAGCCGCCGACGCCCTGCGGGTCGACCGTCGAGCCGAGAACGTGCCTGCAGGTCGGGTTGATGTAGATGCCAAGCTGCCGCTGCAGCTTCCACATCGCGGACTGCGCCTGCGCCTGGAAGCCGTCCGGCGTGGCCTTGATGGTCGCCAGCAGCCCGGAAAACACCCAGAGCACGCCATAGACTGGGTTGATGTTGCTCATGAAGCCGAAGCTGACCGTGGCGTTGTCGTACACACCACTGATCACGTCCGCCTCTTGCAGCACCGGCAGCCAGGCGGCGCGCGTCTGTACGTCACTGACGGACGCCGAATTGGTCAGGGTGAGCTTGATGCCGGTCAGGCCGGCGGCCGGGGCATAGACCGTGCTGCCGACCGCCAGCGGGGCATCGAAGTCGCAGAAGGACTGCATGACGCCGTCGGTGCGGATGACTTGCGCGACCGTGCTGATATGGCCATTGGCGAAATCCGCCGCCAGCAGGGGATTGATCGCCCTCACTCGAACACCTCGATCAGCTTGATCGCGTCCATCGCCACGGCGGATTGCGAGGGGTTGGCGGCATTGGCGATCGCGTAGCCGGCCGAGCTGTCGAAGCGGGCGCACAGGGCATACGAGCCGGACGCGAGGACGCTGCTGCCGAGTACTGGCGCGGAGCCGGCGGCGTAGACCAGCGTCGGTTGCCCGTTGATCACCTGCAGCGTGTAGCCGCTCGGCGTGATCGTCAGCCCGTCGATATGGAACAGCGGATGATTCACGCCAGCGATCGTGATCACGCACGGATACTGCAGCGTGCCGGTGCCGTTGACGGAGGGCGACGCAACGCCGGGGGTGACGCTGCCGGAATCGGTGAAGGTCAGGCCAGTCACGTCGGCGATCTTGCCGCGCGTCCCGGTGCGACCATAAACGCGATAGCCGACCGCGCCGGCCACCGCCGTCCATGTCACCGTGACGCCACCGGTCGATGCCAGCGCCAGCGACGTCGTGGTGCTTGCCAGCGTCTCGCCCTGCGCGTTGTAGGCCGTCACCGCATAGGTGTAGGTGGCCGCCGTCAGCGTGCCCGTGGTGGCCGCCAGCGTGGGCGCAGCGGGGGCGTTTATCTGCGTCCCGGCGCCGAAGTTGAATGCGGTCAGCGTGTTGTATTCCGGATGCGTGTAGCGAAAGGACAGCAGCGTGCCGCCCATCTGATTCCAAAATGCCATCAGCGTTTCTTTATCCGCCCACGTCAGGTTCCGCGCCGGAATCATGAATGGGTACCGAACATAGCCGGATCGAAGCGTCCGGTATTCGAAAGCCGAGTTGGCGGCGATGGCAACAGGCCACGGACTGCTGACCTTCGTTTGGTTGAACCGGTTGCCGTACTGCAGCGCCGGGAAAGCCTGTCCGCTGTATGCCATCGGTCAGGCCGCCAGGTTGAGGTTGGAGGAAGCGCCGCCGAGCATCATCGCCAGCTCGCGTTTCACGCTGTCCAGCGAGCCGAGCACGCTCTGGCTGTCCATCGCCTGGATGTTCATGTTGATCGTGTGGCCACCCATGCCGCCGCTGCTCAGTGCGTTCGTCAGCAGCTTGTTCGTGGAGGTGTCCACCACGCGCTCGCCGGCGTGGATCTGCGCCACCATGTCGTGCGGCACGGTGTCGATGCCGGTGGCGAAGCTGCCGCCAAGCATGGAAAAGATCGAGCTGCCGATGCTGCTCCAGAATCCACCGCCTGCAGACGATGATCCGAGCGATGATGCTCCCGATCCGGCGCCCGATAGCATGGAGCCGAACAGCCCCAGAATCCCCTGCCCCGCTGAGGAATTGCTGGCCGAGCCGGTGATGCTCTGCGCCAGCGACTTGGAGATGGTCTGATTCATGCCCGACAGCAGCGAATTGCTGAACTGCGCGAGCATGTTTTTCCACGTCATGTTGCCGCGCATCATGTTGCTGATCAGGCCCTGCATACCTCCTTGAAGGGTGTCCTGCATGCTTTTCTGCACGTCATTGAGCTGCGTGCCCATCGCCTTGATCTTCTCGATCTGGGCTTGCATGGCGGCGATCAGCGTCGGGTCTTTCAGGGCTTCGGCGTACTTGAGCGCTGCTTCGGCGGCTCGCTCCATGGCCGGCGCGATGTCCTTCTGTGCCGCGATGTCCTGCTGCGCCGACTGCTGGCCGGTGATCGAGCCGGATTCCTTGCGCGCGGCGATCAGCTGTTCCTCGGCCTGCAGCTGTTCCTTGAGCTTTCTCAGACTCTCGACAGAGTCGGCATACCCGGCGAGATTCACTGCATGGCCACCCGTGGAGGACATCGTTTTGATGTTCTCAAGGTGCGCCTGCATGGACGCCACCAGCGCAGGTTCTTTCATGGCCTTGGCGTACTTGATCGCCGCCTGAGCGGCGCGTTCCATCAGTGGAGCCAGTTCTTTCTGTGTCGCTACCTGCTGTTCAGTAGCTTGGGTCTTCGTGAGTGAGCCGCCCTTCTGCTCGGCCTCAATGAGTTGCTTGCGCGCATCCAGTTCCTGCTGCAGCTTGGAAAGATCGCCCACCGACTTGGTATATCCAGCCTTGTCAGCCATCGAGCGACCCAAAGCGGTCGCCTTGTTGGCATCCTTGATGTCGCCGCCTTTTCGCAGGATTTGTGCATAGCCAGCATATTTATCAAGCAGCGCCTGAACGGGGTCAGCCATCTTGGCGGACTGTTCCTCGATCATTTTTTTTATGCGGTCAAAAAGATGCTCTGCGCGCTTATTCCCCGTGGCAACCAATCCGCCGGGATGAAATTTCTTTGATGCGTCAAGAAGTGCCTGACGCTGCGCGTCCTCGGCGTTCGGGACGCTGGTGGGTGCGCGCAGGCCGGTCGACTTCGGCAGCAGCCCCATGCGCTGCAGGGCTTCGCGCATGTAGTCGCTGGCGTTCGCCTGCTGCGTGCCCTCGAAAGCAAACATGGATGCGCGGGTCGCGTCGCGCGCACTGGCTGCGGCCGCCTGCGATGTCTTGGAGGACTCGACCTGTTGCGACGCGCTATCGACACGGCTGGCCAGCGAATCCAAACCGACCGCGCGCAGCATGGAGGCTTCTTTCTGCCCCAGCTTGGCGACAAACCCCATGGTGCCCTGGTAGAGCTTCGTCCACAGCGCGTCGAAGCCGGCCATGATCGAGAGAATCACGCGTTCCATGAAATGCTGAATGGCCATGCCGGCGACCTGCACATTGCGCACGGCATAGCCCAGACCGAACACCGCGGCGAACGTGCCAGCCAGCCGTAGCAGCACGCCTCCGATCGCTGCCGCGCGCGCCGCCCAGGTCGTAGCGATCGCGCCGGATGCTGCTTCACTCTCTGCCGCGGCTGCTGCCGATGCCGGACCGATCTTGTTCGTCCAGCCGACCAGGCTGCTGATGCCGCCGATCATGCGACTGAAGCCCTTGACGGTCAGGAACGCACCGAACGCCGCCGCTGCCGCCGACAACACGCCGGTCATCTTCGGGAACTGCATGGCCAGCCCATTGATCAGCTGCAGGAAGCCGTTCAAGGCCTCGATGACCTTCGTCACCGCAGGCAGGAACGTCTGGCCGATCGAGGTCTCCAGCGAGGACAGCGCTGCATGAAAGGCTTGCACCTGACCGGCTTGCGTCTGCGAGAAGAGCTGCGCGGCGTTGTCGCCGGTCGCCGACGAGTTGATGCGTGCGCGCTGTGCGTTGATGCGCGAGGCGGTGCCGGGGTTGGCCGCCACATACGCGAGGTTGCCGACGTTGACGCCACCGGTCGGCCCGAACAGCTGGATCGCCAGACGGTCGAGCGCCTTCTGCAGCCCTTCGCCGGTGTCGGAGTTGCCGCCGGGGAAATACATACCGGGGTGCTTGTTGACGTAGGCGACCATGGACGGCGCCAGCGTCTTCATCATCCAGCCGATCGGGTCGGACGAGCCTTCGGCGGTGCCCTTGATCTTGGTCAGCGTGTTCATGCTGGTCGTCTTGCTGCTACCGACCGCGCCGCCGGACTCGATCATCCCCATCTGCTGCAGCAGCTGATAGGTGACCTTGTTCATCTTGCCGCCGAGCATGGTCTTCAGGACCATGGATGCGGCCGTGCCGGCTTGCGACACACCACGCCCACCACCGCCCCCGCCCCCGCTATGGCCGGCCGTGATGAACTGCTCGGCGAACGCCATCAGGTTGGCGATGCCGGAATCATTGGCCAGCGCGCCCAGACCGTACTTCGACTGGCGCAGCACCCGCTCCTGGTTCTGCAGGTTCATGCGCCCTTGCGAGGCTTCGGTGATCTGCGTGGCGAGGTTGGACGCCTTGACGATGCCGGTCGAGGACATGGACAGGCCGCGGCTTTCCGCGATGCCCAGCATGTTCTGGATGATGCTTTTCAGGTCGCCGCCGGAGACTTGCTGTACCGCGAAGGCGTTTTTCAGCACCTGCGGGAGCGCCTCGTTGATCAGCTTCTCGTTGTTCTGGCCGGTGGCCAGGATGAACGCACGGCGCCCTTCCATGACCTGATTGGCCGAGGCATAAGCCGGCGTGTTGCGCTCGGACCAGTTGCGGGCGTAGTTTGCCGCATCCCCCGAAAAGCCAGCCGCGCGCATCGCCGCCATCTGCGTCTGCATGTCGGCAGCGGACTTGACCGAGGCCATCAGGCCCTTCTCGATCTTGAAGCCGGCCCACAGTTCGATCAGGCCTTTCATGGTGCCACCGAGACTACCCAGCTTTCCGTCGAGCGCGACGGCTGCATCACCAGCCCCAGCGATCTCGGCAGACGCGGCATTCGCAGCCACGCCCGTTTTCTCGAAGGTGAAGATGGACTTCAGCATGGCGCTGTCCATCACGTAGGTGGCTTCACCCAGTGCCACCGTTTCGGCGGCCACTTTGTTGATGGTCCCCATCAGGCCCGTGGCGGCGATACCCATGCCTTCCATGGATGCGGCGGCTTCAGCAGACGATGCACTGATCTTGGCGGCAGCTTCGCGCCACTTCATGATCATGGCGCTGGATGCCATGGAAAACTGGCTCGATGCCGCTTCGGCAGCGACCCCGACCTCTTCCGTTGCGGCCGACGCCTCAGCCGATGCACTCACGATGCCTTGTGCGGCGCGCCGCCACTTCATGATCATGGCGCTGGTGGCAAAAGACACTTTTTCTGAGGCTGCGGTCGTCATGGAACCGACTTCTTCGGCCGCTACCTGTGCTTTTTTTGATGCGTCCGCAATCGATCGCGCGGCTTGATTCCACTTCATCAGCATCGACGACGTGGCAAACTTGACCTTTTCTTCGGCGCGCGCCGATGCATCACCCACAAGGCTGATGGCATCGGACGCCGATTTGCTGGACGCACCGACAGCGCCAAAGCTTTTCGACATCGCATTGAAACGCTGCGTGATCTGCGACGCCATCGCCGGCAGCTTTTCCAGCTTTGCCACGAACTCGGCCAGCGGACCACTGGCAAAGTCGGCCATGGTCAGCCGCATTGCTACCTGCATGTCTGCCATGGGTTATCCTTTGATCGTTATGGTTGTGTCACGGAATGCACGCCCCATTGCGGGGAGTGACCTGCTCAGTCCTTGAGCAGGCTTTCAATGGCCTTCTTGGCTTCGTCTCCGCCACCCAGCGCCAAGCCCGCGCCAAGCGCAATGGCCTGAGCTTGTGACGCCATCAGGCGGCGGCGGCTTCGCTCGGTGCTTCGGACGTAGAGCTGGATTTGTCCGAGGGTGTATCCGTCGATGTCGGCTCGGCGATGACCGGCTCCGATGAGGATGCCGACGAGCTCGCCCCATCCGATGTCGCCGCCTTTTGCACCATCCCGAACATCGGGAGCACGCGCTGGACGAAAAAATCGGCGTTCACCTCCAGCAACGCCTTCGTCAGCGCCACGCCGTCATCGGAGCCCAGACCGTCGACCCACTCGCGAGGCTTGTTGGCGGCGAAGGCGATGAAGTCCAGCAGGCCATCCCCGCCGGCCGCCAGCAGATCGACGATCCGCATGGGCCAGTCGCTGGCGAGGCCGAACTGCACCTCGCCGTCGACCTTGCCGACCGAAAACACCCCGGTACTGCCGAGGCTGACGCTGATGGGTTGGAGCAGCTTGGCTGCCTTCGGGAGCTGCCCGAAGGTGAACGGCTGCAGGGTGAGTGCTTCCTTGCCGACCGTGATCTCACGGCCGGGGAACAGGGTTTCCAGGTCAGTCATGATCAGGCCTTCGCGAACGTGCCGTAGTAGATGCCATCGGTCGCGGTCGAATCGAACAGGATCGCGCCGTCGAGCTCCAGGATGCCCTCCTTCTTGCTGATCAGGTCGAGCATCTTGGTGAAGTCGAGCTTGGCGCGCTTGATCAGCACCGGAATCCCCTGGAAGCCGTTGCCATTGGGCGACGCGACGTTCAGGCCGTTGAAGCGCAGCGAGATCTCTGGCGACGGCACCGACAGGATGTTCGTCGAACCGTTGTTGGCGCCGTAGGTATAGCCAGCGGTCAGCGGTACCGGTGTGGTCGGCGGGTAGATGCTGGCAAAGAAGCTGCCGGCGGTGGTCAGGGTGGTGAACTGACCGAACTGCGCGCTGTAGGTGAAGTCGGTACCGGCGACCAGCGTTTTCGACGTGATCGACGCTGTGGCTGCTGCGCCCGTGCCGCCGCCACCCGTGAAGCTGATGGTCGGTGCCGAGGCATAGCCGCTGCCCGGGTTGGTGATCAGGATGCCGGTGACAGCGCCGCCCGACACGACAGCGGTGCCGGTGGCCGTGACGCCCGAGGTCGGGGCCGTGAAGGCTACTGTCGGCGGCGTGGCGTAGCCGGTGCCTGGCGTGCCAACGGTGATACCGGTGACGATACCGGTCACGGTCGCCAGCGTCGGCGCCGCCGTCAGGCCGAAGTTCGCCAGCGGAGACATCAGGCCGGCATAAGCGGTGACAGCCTCGCCCGATACCGTGCCGCCCGCATTGGCGGTGCCGACTGCGCTGTACAGCGCCAGCGCCAGATTCTGCATGCTCCAGATCGGCAGCTGCAGCTTGAAGTCCAGCGGGATCGACACCGGCACATGCAGCGCCACGCCACCGAAGCCGGTCACGTTTTCCTCAACCTCGACGGTCTTCTGCTTGCTGTTGACCTGCAGTGACTGAGTATCGCCGAAGTAGTTGTAGCCGCCGATGATGGGGCCGTTGGACTGCCGCGGCGCCCAGAAGCACTGGCCCTGGCCGATGTAGTAGGTGGTGTCGGAAAGTGCAGGCATGATGCGATCTCCAGGTGAGCCGCGCGAAAGGCGGAAACGAAAAAAACCGCCCAAAAGGCGGCTCGTAGGGATGAAGCGGTGAGGCGGTTTACAGTGAGCCGGCGTCCACCAGGAACGTCAGGCGATAGCCCATGCGGTCGGGATTGACCAGCACCAGCTTGGTGGTGGTGAAGCGCCAGCGCTGGCCGGTGGGCGCCTCGGTGCCGTGCACGGTCTTGGCGACCAGCTCGATCAGCGGCAGCTGGTTGGTGATCAGATCCTGCTGCCCGATGTAGGGCACGTAAAGCATCACGGCATAGCTCAGCAGCGCTGGCAGGTTGGTGCTGGGCAGACGGCTATTGGCGTCGACCGTGCTCTGAGCAGCTTCGAACAGGATCCACGCGGCCGGCAAGGTCATCTTGGTCAGGCCGGGATCGGGGGATTTGCCACCGACCGCCAGACCGGTGGCCGTCGCAATCGCCGGGATGGCCTGAACCTTCGCGTACAGGTCACTGGCGCACAGATCAATCACGCGCGAGCCTCGACGGCGTCGCGCAGCTCATTGAGCACCTTGCCGAACTTGGTGGCTTCGATGACTTCCTTTTCGCGCAGCTCCGCGCCAACCTCGATCAGCCAGCGAGCGACATCTTCCGGCAGGTCGACCTCGCTGCCGGCGGGATAGGTCACGCCTTCGTGCGTGTGCTGCTGGGCGAGCTTGATTCTCATGGCGTTCCCGTTTCGATGTAGTTGAGCCAGAGTCCTTCGTAGAACGGCAGCGCGGCATCGTTCCATCCGAGGAATTCGCGCGCCGGCATGTCTTCGGTGCCGTCTTGCAGGTAGGCCGCATAGTCCAGATCGGACCCGATGTCGACCCAGCCGACGTGCTCCATCGCGTCGACGGAAAAGCGGATGCTTTCGAGCAGATCGCCGTCATCCCAGAGCAGACCCTGGCCGGCGTTTCCTTTGTGCGTGCGATAGTCCGCGGTCGATGCCGCCCACGGTGCCCAGTCGCCGCCCCATGGATTGATCTTGCTTTGCTGGATCCGTGCGCGGACGTTTTTGACTTCCGACTTGCCGATGATTTCCAGCACCGGGCCGGGGAACTGCGCCCGCGCCACCATCGCGCCAAGCTCGGACAGTGCCTGCTCGACGTTGACCTCGACGCCGATCATGCGTTGGGCTGGTACGGCGTGGTCGCGATGACGGCGCCGAGGAAGCCGTAGCTCACCGCGTCCATCTTGTAGGCGTTGCCGTCGTCGTCGGTGAACATATCGCCGGCCTGCACCTTGTCATCCGTGAGCAGCGGCAGGTACATCGTCCATTCGGGCATCGGCGCGCTGCTGTTGCTCGGCCCCGGAAAGCCCACCGGCTCGCTGAATCCTTTATCGCGCTTAAGCTGCATGTTGCAGGGCCAGCCAGTCAGAATCGGCGTCGTGGTTTGCACCGCACCGCCGCCCGTGGTGAATGACTGCACCGCGCGCGTGACGGTGATCGTGTCCGTGCACAGCATCGCCATCGGCGGACGCAAACCGCCATCGACCATCACCCAGATATCCGATCCGACCAGGATGTCGCCGACCTGCACTTGCGAGGTGTCGACGAACGCGCGCCACAGGATCGTGGCTTGCTTGGCGATCGTCTTGAACTGGGCATCGGGTGAAAACACGGCCGGCAGCGTGCCAAGCAGGTTGGCCGGTTGAATCGGCGTAATCGCGCCGCCGCGATACCAGCTGTGCGGCGTGCCAATGCGTGAGGCGGCTTTGCCGTAGCCCTTGGCGACCAGTGCCTGCAGCGTCACGCCGTCCATCAGTATTCCTCGCCCATACGCTTCTGCACGACGTACTGCATGCGCGCCAGGTGACCGGCGACCTTGAGCAGATCGTCTGACCCTGACCAGTTCGTGCGCATGGAGAAGTCGCCCGCTTCTTCGAGCAGCGTGATTTCCATGGTCTCGCCGCTTTCCGCACGCGCCAGTGCTTCTTTCAGCATCGTGACCACGCGCTCGTTCGCTCGACGCTTGAGCTCAACGACGGCCATCAGACGACCATCTGCAGGGTGTTGCTCGGCCCTTCAAACTGGGGCCCAGCCGGGATACCCAGAAACGCGCACAGCTTGCGCCGCCAGTTGGCGAAGAGTGCATCACGGTCCCGAACCTCGTTTTTATTGTGCGTCCACGGCCCGGCCTGATCGGTGTCCAGATTGCCGCCTGCGGTCGGGATCGCTGTCTCCAGCGTGTAGAGGTTGGTGAGGTAGGTGGTGACCACCACAGCACCCTCGCTCTGGCTGACGTGCTGCAGCCGATATTCCAGCGCCAGGTACTGCTTCAAGATCCACGGGTACGGAAACACGACATTGCCGTCACCAAGCGCGGGATAGCCGCAGAATCGCCGGATATCCACCAGCTGCGCATCCGTGAAGGCGTAGGGCGTGAAGGCCATCGGTCAGTCCTCGCGGAACGGCGCGCCGGCACGGTGCAAGCGCTCGATCAGCGCCACGTCACTCTCCGGATCAAAGGCATGCCCAGCCGGCCACCAGCGCGAGCGCCCGTGATCGACCAGGCCGAAATTGCGGGCCAGCACGAAGCCCGAAGGCTCCGGCTGGCGCGCGCACGTCTCTTGGCCGGCAACATCAGGCTGCCGGCGGTTGTAGGGACGTGCCATGGCTTACAGCGATTCCAGAATCACGCCGCGCTTGTAGGCCGAGTTGCTGGCCGTCGGGATCGTGTTCGGGTTGGTGGTGATGTCGCTCGGCACGGTGAATCCGCCGATGTAGCTCCACGACTGGGTAACGACCTGCTTGAGCGCGTCCAGCGGCTCGCGGGTGATGTGGGCGATGTCGTCCTCCATCACCATCATGTCGTCGTCGTCCGCCTCGGTGGCGCCGGCGTAGCCCTCGCGGGTGAACACACCCTCGACCAGCGCACCCTCGCCGCACAGCGCGCCATAGTTGACGGTACCGACGCCCGAATACGCCGCGTTCGGGTTCAGATTGGTCTCGATGAGCTGGATGCCAAGAAGTTCGGCCACGACACCAAGGCGGAATTCCTCGGACTTCGGCTGCCCGCGGAAAAGCAGCTTGAAGTCTGGATCGGAAAAGAGGCCGACAGACTGCTTCGGGCTAGCATAGAAATTATACATACCAGATCCCGGCACAGGCATCACGCCGCTGGCCGACAGCTGGGCCTTGGCGTTCAGCAGCATCTGCATCGTCAGCCTGCCGCCGTTCTGGCTGGTTGAGCTACTGATGCCCCAGGCGGTCGCGGCCATGATGGAGCCGGTGGCCGAGTCATACGGACGCTGCACCAGCGGCGCCACGGCCGACTGCACGGCGTTCTTGGCGGTGGCATCCGCGACGGTGACCGAGCTGGCGAAGGTCAGCGTGCCGGAAATGCCTCCGGGGCTGATCGACACGTTGGAGCCGTCCACGGCCACACCGGTCAGCGAGTAGACATCGGAGCCGACGGTCACGTTGACCGGGTTGCTGACGGAAACCGGCACATACTGGCCCTCGCTGTTCCAGGTGTTCTGGAAGCCCGATACGTCGTCGACGCTGATCGTCACGCCCGCAGCGCCCAGCGTGACGCGGACGAAGGTGTTGCCGCCCAGATACGAGGCATACAGCGCGCGCTGTGCCAGCGTGTCGACCGAGCGCGCGGCCTGCTCGCCGAGTGCCTTGGCGTTCTGCAGGAACAGGCTGGCGATGGCGACACGGGAGGTCACGACGTTCAGCATCTGGTTGGCGGCGTACTGGTTGACGCCCAGCGTGTACTGCTCGACGCCGTAGTTCTGCGGAGTGAGTCCGGATGTGAAGTCGGCGTTGGCCGCCGGAGACATCGCGGTAGTGATCGCCGGCAGCAGGCCGCGGCGGGTCTTGGTGATGGTTTCGCCGATGCCGGCCGCGAACGGCTCGCGCGCCGCGATGGCACGAAAGCCGAGCTTGGCGCGCAGGGAATCTTGGAAATCACGCTCAAGAAAGCCCAGCTGGATGACGGACTGCAGTGACGCGGGGAGATTGTTGATGCTCATGGTCGTTTACCTTTGAGAGAGGTTTACGTGCCATGGGCGCCTGGCCCCGATGCACTGCTTTGCCGGCCTATCCGGCGTTAGAGAACGGTGTTACGCGTAGCCGAGTCGGCGCTTTTCCGCCTTGTATTCCTCGGGGGTCATCTCGCTCGCTTTCTTCGCCGCTGGCGTCTTGCTTTCCGGCGTTTTCTGCGTGCTGGATGTGGTCTTGGTGAACAGGTAGGGCTTGGCCTTGCGCAGCGCGTCAATCGCGTCGTCGGCGCCCTCGATCTCGCCGCTTTCGGCCAGCTTGACCTTGCTCATATCGACGAAAGCGAGCCCGTCCAGGTCGACGATGCCGGCCTTGACCGCAAAGGCCTTGAGTTCGGCCTTGATGATGCGGAGCTGGGCCGACTTGCTTACCTCTTCGATCTTGCCGGTGGCTTCCTCAGCCGCCTTTTTCGCCACGTCAGCAGCTTCGGCGGCCTTTTTCTCGGCCTCCTGGGCGCGGAGCCGGTAGCCGGCGCTTTCCTGCCGCAGCTCCTTGACGTAGGTGGCGCTGAAGGTTTCGGCGGGAGCGGGGGCCGGAGCCGGAGCGGGTGGACCACCACCGCCGACCTCTCCACCTTCGGGACTCATCAGGACGTATCGCTTGCGCAGCATCTGGCTGTCTCCATAAAAAAAGGCGCCATCAAGGCGCCCGGGTGACCCGATCCATCAGAGGATCAGGCGGTGATCTTTTCCTGAATCTGCGGCGCCTGCGCAGCGAGCTTGGCCTGCTCAGCCTTGATCAGCGCCAGCTCGGCCACCGGGTCAGGAACGTCATACTGCTGCGCCACAATGCCCACGGCCGTTTCCTGCGACATATGCCCCGCATCGGTATGCGTGCGCAGCGTGCTGGCACTCCTGGACAGGTCAGCGAAGGTTGGCGCGTACCATGGCGGCCACTTGAGGCTGACTTTGGCCGCGGTGAGCTTCGGATAGGCGGTGCCATCCCGCGCGATCAGCTGCGAGGACGCGCCCACCGTGACGATCATTTGCAACAGCGACTGCAAGCCGCCGCCATAGGTGATGCGCAGCTGGTCGGCCAGCCAGATCAGCGGCTGGTTCAGCATTTCCATCGCGCGGCCGGATTGCGCCGCCGCCAGCTTGTCGGGGTTGACGCGTGAGGCGTGCAGCTGTTCCAGCGCCAGTTCGCGCATGAACTTGACGTAGTTGATGACCGCCTCGGATGCGGCGCCGTCGATCTCGACCAGCTTCGCGTCGCCATCCTTTCCGACGATCATGGCGTTGGCGGCCGAGCGCACCATCTTGCCGCCGGCATCGCTCGCCGGTTCCTTGATCAGCAGCAGCGGGTCGCCCGCATAGCGCAAGGCGCGTGCGCCCTGGCTCAGCTGGTACTCGCATTCGATCTGGGTGTTGATCGCCTCATCGTTGAACGTGGGCGCGCCGTCGATGCCGTTGCCGCCGGCCAGATTCTTTATCCACACCACCGGCACGAAGCCGAGTTCGTGCGGCACCGTGCGCTTGCGATCAAGCTGCGGCGGCTTGTTGGTCTTTTCCTTGTCGATCTTCTGCGGCAGATACCATTCTTCCGCGGCATCCGTCCACACGCGCTGCCACCAGAAAACAGCCGGCAAATCCTTGTCGGGGATGTCGTAGCCCATGGCTGCCAGATCATCGCCCTTGACCTTGAACCGCTCCATGACGCTCAGCAGCATGTCGGGGCGCTTCGGATTCCATGCCGGCGTCAGATAGGTGGTGTCCATCACGTCGACGTAGATCCGGCCCTCCAGCACGCGCAGCCACAGCGCGATGCTGCCTACGCTGCCACGCATCGCGGCATCGACCATCGTCAGATTGAGACTGGTCTCGCTGATGATCGCCTTGAGCGTTTCGGCCGAATCCTCATCCTCGTGGCTGATTTCCGGGAAGTGGCCTTCGGAGAACAGCATCGCGACGGACTGGCTGACGGCCAGCGCGCAGAGGTTATAACGCACACACGGGCGCCGCTCGCGCAGCTTGATGTACTCGTTCGCGCCGTTCTGCTCTTCGTCGAAGCTGTACTTGAGCACGTCGTACATTGTGCCGTCGAGCACACGCTTCCACGCCTGCATCTGCGCCACGCGCGGCGGCAAATCCTTGTCGGCCGGGTATTGCTGCTGCAGGCGGCGCCACATTACTTGTTCAGCTCCCGCTTGGCGGCAGCCTTCACCACGGCAGCCTCATGCGCCGAGATGTTGCCGACGTGCAGCGCATGGCTGGCACCGCTCAGCGCGGCGCGTGCGTGCGACTTGTCGGGGATCGGAAAGCTGCGATTCGGCCCGGCAAACTTCGCCGCCGGGATCGCGTTGCGTGCGCTGGTGGTCAGTTTCACGTTGTCACCTCTGCATGTGGATGGATTGGGTGAAGTGCGCCTGCACCGGCTTGATGATTGGCCAGTTGAAATGCACCAGGTAGCCCAGCGCGTCCGGGGCGTGATCCTTGCCTTCGGTCTTGTCCGGCTCGCCGTTCTTGTCGTAAATCTGCTGCTCCAGGCAGGCCGTCGTGACCGGCGCCAGTGCGGCATTGATCTTGAGCCGCCTGTCTCCAAGCGAATTGCAGATCACGCCACCCATCGCCATCACGCGTTCTTTCACGAACGGGTTGCGGCTGGGTACGTGAACCGTGAACCCCGCGCGTTGCAGCAGCAGGATGTCGGACTCGGTGGCGTTCACCGTCTTGTTGCTCTGCCCGCTCGCATCCGGGTAGATGTGAATCTGGCGGTTCGGGAACTTCTCTTTGATCGTCGTGATGACGTGCGGCGTATCTCGTAGCTCCGTCAGTTCGCCGACGATGTGCGGGTTGCCCTGGCGGATTACCGTGATGACGCTGGTGCAGTTGTAGACGTTGAAGTCCTGCCCGATGTGCAGCTCGTCGCCAGGCTGTACCGTGTCGGTCGTGCCGTTCTTGATGCGGTCGAAATCGGGATAGACAGCGCCCGATGTCAAGTTGACGAAGCGCCCTTCGATGTACGCGTCGATCAACTGCGCCGGGTACGATCGCTTCAGCGAGTCGATGTAGCCCGCTGGCAGATTGCGCTCGTTGCTGTAGGTGCTGGCCCGGATCAGCCGGTAGCCTTCTGTCGGCTCCTTTTCCCATCGCTCATAGACGAACCTGAAGCCTTCCGGCGTCGTCGCCACACCCACCGTGTTGATGGACTTATCCGGCTTCTTCTGCCGGTTCCGCGCGATGATCTGATTCCATGCATGCGCGGCATCGGCCGGCTTGAGCGTGTCCAGCTCGTCAACGATCGAATCGGCGACCTCGTAGCCGACGATCCGTTCGGGGTTGTCCAGCGTGCGGAAGATGATCTGGCCGCAGCCGGCAATCGAAATGACGTGCTCAGCCTTGTTGAGGCTGAACTTGACGCCTGCCGCCCGGAGCGTGGCACTGAACCGCGGATAGCCGATCATCCGCACCAGGTCGTATGTCGGCAGGTAGTAGGCCACATCCTGCAGCGGATACGCCCATTTCAGCCGCAGCGCGCGCTTAAGGCCTGCATCTGTCTTGCCGGATCCGAAGCCACCCACGAAAGCCGGAAAGGCGTCAGCCGCGGTGACGAAGTCGTGCTGTGGTGCGCTGGCCTGAGACACCAGCACGCGCTTGCTCATTCCGCGTAAGGCCGCGTTTCGAAGCCCATGATGTCGGCGTTTTCGCCGTCGCCGGCGTCCAGCATTTTGCGTGTGCGCTCCAGGCTCTCAATCCGCAGCATGCAACGGTCGATGATGTACGTGTAGTCCTTGACCTTCTTTTTCACCGAACGCACGGCGATGGTCATGCCGCCGCCTTCGTTTTCGATGACTTCGTCGATTTCCGGCTCAGCCTTTGCAGCTTTCTCAGCATCCAGCGCGCGCGCCAGTCGAATGCGCGCCAGGCGCAGTTCGTGGTCGACGCTGCCAAGCTCAAGGGCTTGGTAATCCGCCTGCTCAGCCTCGGTCAGGCGCTTCATGTAGATGCCGTGCTTGACCGCGTTGGTGTTGCCTCGCTGGTCTTTCGGCCCGGTGCTGGGGCCGCCATGCATACGGCATCGGCCGTTCGGCATGCTGTTTTGCTTACACGGTAGCCCGTTACGCGTTTTTGCCCCGCATTTGCCGGCCATCAGGGCCTCCACTCACGGAACGATTGCACATCCGGTCAAAACAACGCTTTCAGCGCTGCCAGCTCCGACTTGACCCAGGACACCAGCGTGCGCGGCTGGGTGGCCAGCTCGTCAATACGCGATTCGATGTTGGCGACAGCGGCTGCAGCCGGGTGCACATCGGCGGGAGATGGCGCAGCAGGCGCCGGGGTTTCCGGCACTGCCGGCGCTTCGGTAGCCGCGGGCTCTGCAGGCGCTTCCGGCAGGATTTCGGTATCTTCGATCATGTTCAGTCCCTCAGCTTGATATTCGGTTTCGTGCGATCCGCATGCGCGTCGGCTGCGGTGTAGAGCATCAGCGCGACAGCTTCCTCGCAGCCGTGCATCGAGAGCGATTTAACATGCCCGTCCTCGCGCCAGACCACTGCGCAGACGTTGCCGAGCATCCCGTGTGCCGTGATGACGTTGCGGGCGTCGTTGTCGATCCGGTCGGGCATGGTCACAGCGGCGGCAGCCTGTCGCGGTTGCGGCGTTCCACTGGTGGAGCCCAGCGCTTGCGGTAGGCCACATCCGCGCGCCACTCCCACGCCAGCCACACGATCAGTGCGATCAGCAGGGCGGCGTAGCAGAAGGCGAGGATTCGCATGGTCAGTGGCCTGGCGGTTGGATCGCTTGGATCTTCGTGAGCTTGTCAATGTCGATCTTGATCGCGGTCTGCAGGTCGAGTGTGTACTGCGCCCATGCGGCGTTTGTGAATTTGAGTGGGAATACCGGCATTGGCGCTGCTGTCGTCAGGCTCGCTGGTAGGGCGATATATACCGGCACAGCAACACGGACTGTCTCAATGCGCACTGCCGGAGTTGGCGTGCAGCTGATCAACAACAGCAGCGGGAGTGCTGCTAGCAATCGACCATGCCTCGACACTCGGAAACTGCGCATAGATCACCGTGAGTTTGTGCGTTGCAGTATTACGCTGCGTCTGCATCTGCTGCGCGTACTGTTCGGCGGCATCGGCGTAGGTTTTGCTCAGCGCAAGGTCGGCAGCGTCTTTGTGCGCCCAGTCCCGGTTTGCCTGCTGCAATGTGGCGATAGTGGCAAGCTGCGTTTTCTGCGCCGCAACATACGCGGCAGACTGTGCCTGTACGGCGGCAACCTTGCTGCGGTAGTGGCTGATCTCGACGTGCTGCCAGCCGATCACGCCAGCGGCGGCCAAGGCCAGCCACGCCCAGACCGGCACCTTGCGCAGCAGGCCGAGGACGGCGATCACAGCATCCCGTCCTTGCCACTCATCAGCCACCAAACGAAGAGGATCGCGGCGCCAACGATGACCGCTCCGATCACAACCACCGTGGCGACGATTTCTAGGACATGCATCACGCGTGCTCCGATTGGCTGATTTTCACCAAGTGATATGTGTTCAGTACGCTCTCAATCCCAGAACCGCTGAAGTGCGGATCATGGGCGAGTTCGCCATTTCGATAGATCACTGCATGCCTCACGCCGCGGGCCGATTTACCCGATGCGATGTAGAACTCAGGGAGCTTGTCGGTCTGATGCCCTTCCAGCCAGAATCGCTCATAACCGAGTCGTTCCAGCCATTCGTCAATTCGATGATCCCAATCGCCGCGCCCGAACATCTGGTCAAAGGGAGGGACCATCCAGAGCGGCATGTCGAGCAGGGATGCGTAGCAGGCGGCGAGGCAGTTGCCATTTCCGATACCTTCATCGGAATACAGCCTGTCCTGTTTAACTGGCCGCATCACGCGTGCTCCGAATTATCGTTTGCGACCTTGCCGATCGGCTTGCGCGTCACGTTGCGCAGCCAGACCACGATCACGCCGAGGGTGAAGCTGATCGCCGCGTCCGCCTTGCCGACGTAGGCATGCAGCATCGTGCTGTTGTCGCGGGCGTATTCGAGCACCGGCGCGGCGGCGATCAGGTGCGTGCCGAGCCACACGGTTTTGCTCTGCCACCAGCGTTTTGCATCGGCGTAGATCGTCATGACGTGCCCTCGAACATGGCGCGCTCAGCGGCGCGGCGAGTCACCAGCCCCGGCAGTGGATGACCGCCAGCCATGACCCAGAATCGGAATTGAGCAGCGGCCTCGGAATAACGACCCTCATTGAGCAGCCGCAGCAGCGTGGAATCTCGCAGCCGGCCTTCGCCCAGGTTGAACACGAAGTCGCACAGGGCGTCGAACTGGCCCTGTGTGAGCGGAACGGTCACCAGCGAGCGAACCCCATCAGCCGCTGCATCGAGGTCATCGACCAGCATGTCCTCGGCCTGCTGCTGCGTGATCGTCTGGCCTTCGGTGATGCCGCCCGTCGAGCCATAACCTACCGTTAACACGCCCACCGAGTCACGGTAGGCGGTCAGCCGGCAGCCTTCGCTGGCCTTGACCAGGTCAATGCAGGCTTGGCTGGGGTGGTAGTCGGTCACTTCGACGATCTCGCCATGCTCACCAGCGCCCAGATCGCGGCGCCAGCTGTCGCCATGGTGCCGAGGAATTTCATGAACCGGACGATTCCTTGCGCCGTCTCCCATGCCTCGACCAGCCCACGAACCTGCTGATTGAGGTCACGAACCTCGATGCGCAGCGCATGCATCTCACGCTGCCATTCCGGGGAATCGGGGCTGATTGGGTTAGGTGTCATGCTTTCCTCCGCGTGCAAGTTGCCCCGCACGCGGCGGGTGTTGATAGGTTCCAGCCCGGTCAGCGAGCGGTCTTGGGTGTCGACCACGGCGTTGGGGCTTGTAGACCGCAGCGCAGCGAGCCTCGCGGCTGGCGGGAGTGCGCATGTAGCGGCCGGGCTGGGATTTGCCGCGCTGGATCGCCGGCCGAAGCCCTTTGTCCAGATTGTCCCAACGAGGCGAAGCGGCAAAAAGAAAGCCCCGCTGGTTAGGCGAGGCTTCAGTGGTGCATTTGCTCCGGTGGTAGCGAGCGTCAAGGTCATTGTAGAAATTATTTGGTAGGCTAACAACTACGCAGTAGACGCGGCGGCCAACATTTGCCGGATCGCATCCGCCAGCGCGTCATTGCACCGGCCGAACATCCATTCGTAAGGCTGTTCCCACAACTGACGGTAGCTCTGATGCTTCATCCGCAGTTGTGCTGCCCGCCAGACCACGCCGCGTATGGTGTGCCCGGTTCCGGCGCAGCGCATGCACGAACTGACCAGTTCGCCCTTGATGCCGTTTCCGCGTCCTTTACAGTCCGGGCATATCCGTGGGTCAATCAGTTCGTTCACGACCGCTTTCCGGATCAGGCTGTACGTCTCGTCGATGCGCGGCCACATGCGAGCCTTGGCGCGGTACATTTCGTGGCTGGCAAGCTGTCGCTGGCGTGCCGTGTCGGCGGTCTGTTCGTGGATCTGAGCTGTGACCAGCGCGTCCATCCGCTCCCGCCACTCGCCGAACTGTAGGTCGACCAGGCGCTTGTCGAGATCGGCGGCCGTCAACTTGGCGCCATCAGGCCACCACACCCGGCAGAGCAATTCTCGACCGATGCCGAACGGAACAAAAGCGATCGACGCCGCAATGTCCTGCTGCGTCAATTCCTGAATTCCACCGGAGCCGATATCGAACCGGGCATTTTTGGCGTTCAGGCGCGCCATCAGGTAGGCGGGATGCGTCATAGAAAAGCCCTCAAGGTTTGAAGAATGGTTCGGATTCGGATGTCGTCAGCCCATTTCAGCCCCGTGGCGGGCTTCGGCGGGGTGGTGGCTGCCACACGTAGCGGCACGCGGTCGGCGGCGCGCTCGGTCGGGGTCAGGATGTCGCTGGACGTGCAGCAGCTGTCCGGGCGTGGCTGGCGGCCGGGGCGGATCATGCCGCCCTCGCCTTGCGCTTGGCGCGCTTCTGTTCCCGCTTCATCTCAGCCACAAGCCCTTGCAGCTTGCGCACATACGGATCAGCGACAGCAAGCGGCATCATTTTGTAGTCGGCGCCCATGAATACGGCCAGCTTGTTTTCGATGATGCGGGCTTCAAGCTTGATCGGCGGCATTTGATCCGTGCTCCTCGATCAGGCCAGACCAGTCAATAAACGCCTCGCGCCATGTGTCATACCCCATCACGTACCAGCCACATCCGTAACAGTTCCACTTCCCGAGCGACATCCTCAGCTTAGGTTTCGTCTGCATCATCTTCCCCCGTCGATTCGTGATCCCTGCACCAGTGCAGCGCCTCGTGGTGGTAGTAGCCGTGGCGGGACTCGTGCATGCATCGACCCGCCTGGGCCGATGGGGTGTCTGCGGGCTGGAACCATGCGCAGTCGGAGCACTTGATGGGGGTGGTCATGGCAGCACCACCCGCTTGCCGCAGCGGCGGCACTTGCAGGCGACTTGCACAGGACGGCCCGGTGTCCAATTCTTGACGTTGCCGCCAAGGCTTCCGGGCGGCCACCACGTAGCGGCCATAACCGGCTTCCACGAATGCAGGCCGATGCGGCAGAGGATGTTCATCGGCGTGCCCTCAGCGACATGGCGAACAGGATCATGGTGATTCCGTCGCAGACAAGTTCCGACTCACTTTTTGGAAACATGTTCCATCCAAAATAGGCGGTTTCGATCAGGCCGAATAGCGACGCGAGGATGAAAATGCGGATGTTCATGCAACCTCCCTCGTAAACGCCTCAAACTTCCATCCGACCACCTTGTCCTTTTGCACGCCGATGAAACGGAACGGGTACTGAGCTGCAGCAACCTTGATCTTCACGCGCGCGTCGTCCTCCCAAAATCCCTTGACCTCGTGCACCTCAAGCTCACCGCAGGCCAGCATCACGGCGAAGTCGGGCGTGTAGAACGTGTTGTCAGCTAGTCGCAGCTTCAGCCCCTCGAATACAAACCACGCGATCTGGCCGCGACGCTCGCGCAGCTTCAGATGCTCGGCATACGCTGCCTCCGTCTTGTTCATGCCGCCGACGACTTTCGGCACGCCGCGCGCCCTTGTTGCTCTCCATTTGTTCATGCTTTCCTCGCCATCTGAGCTATCGTCGCGTCCAGTACGTCCATTTCGGAAAGCTTGCGCAGCTTCCACGCCATACGGTCGCCGTGAATCCCATGCTTGCCTTGGTGGCACTCTTTGCACAGCGGAACGGTGCAGTAGTTCCCTGCTCGCTGGCTCATGCCCTGACCGGCGCGGACGTGGTGGGCGTCGCTGGGTCCGGCTTGCTCGCACACGCCGCACGGCAATTCCTTGACTCGGCGCATGTAGTCGGATTCGGCGGCGCGGGTCATGCGGCCTCCGGAAACATCAGCATCACGCCGCGCTGGCGGAAGTCTCGCTGCACCGACTCTGCGTACTCGCTCAGCTGCGCCTTGGTCATCAGCGACGTGACCGGCCATACCTTCATGGCTTCGAGTTTGTTTTCGTAGCTCAGCGGCTTGATCACGCGGTCATACGTGCTGCGAAACTCATCATCGGCCAGTCGAAGAATCGGCACGCCGTGATGTAGCTTGCAGTAGCACTTCCAGCCCATCTCGCTGTCCTCGCGCAGCTCGCGGGCGATCTGTGCATACCATGCATGCGTGATGCTGTTTTGCGGGATGCTGCGATCCTTGCCGGTCTTGATCGACACGCGCAGGTACTTGTGACGATTCCACGCCTCGCGGATATCGCCCAGCAAAGCGCTCAGCGTGTCGGCGCTGTTGACGATGACGGCGGTCATACCTTCCTCCGCCACTTCGCCGACTGAATCCCCTGGCCGTCGCGCGACTTGATCTTGACGATCTCGCCGTGCAGGTGCATCGCCCGGAGCGCAGACGCGACGCCGAGCCACGAGTCGTGGCGGATCAGGTTGGTGATCTGGTTCGTGGTCAGCGTCTGGTCGCCCAGTACGTCGAGAATCTTGCGGTGCGTGTCGTTGCGCGGCTTGGACTTCGACGCCGATACGCGGCGAGGGCTTGGTTTTGCCGTTTCCGGGTCGCGCGCGGGTGCGATCTGGGCATTCATGCGACAAGCTCGAACAGCATCGCGGTTTTGTGTCCATCCTTGTGCCAGCCATGCCGGCGAAGCCTTCCCTGCTCGCACATTTCGCTCAGGGCCTTGCGGGCGACGTTGGGTGTGGTCTTGACCCATGCGGCAGCCTGTACCGCGGTCATCGGCTGGATGCGCAGTGCATCGACCAAGTCATCACGCAGCGGAG
>Ga0307375_10001880_pt1 | contig 22135 bp, 17 predicted proteins | sample TR1MG_FD_202531 | JGI IMG/M metagenome (GOLD analysis project Ga0307375, IMG submission 202531) | Soil microbial communities from Risofladan, Vaasa, Finland - TR-1 | ecosystem: Environmental > Terrestrial > Soil > Coastal area > Acid sulfate soil | place: Finland: Risofladan, Vaasa | collected...
TGGTAATCGATGAAGTCTCGTCGTCGGTTGAATCAATAGTCTCGTCACTCAACGAAAGTCTGGACGCGACGACGGCCTCGTGGCTCCTCCTGCTCGACGCCACCCATGGCGCGGGCGAACGCGATGGTGCGCTGCAAGAATTGTTCGAAGAGGCGACGGCCGATCGCGATGTCATCTTCGCCGACGAACCGGGGGTCACCCCGTTGACGCCCATTCTGAAACCGCCCTCGGTCGGCCCACACACACTGCTCAGCTACAACGTCATTGGTCGACCGGCCCTTCTGCGAGTCAACACCTTGAAGGAGATCGGTGGCTTTCACGCGTCGGTCGGTTGGGCCTTTGAGCACGATGCCTACCTGCGGATGCACGAGGTCGGAGCCACTTTCCACCACGTCGCGCGAGTTATCAATGCGGGCCGAGCGACATCCTCATTCGAGGCGGAACATATCAATCCGGGGACCCGCGCCGCCACAGAAGCGGCACTGGTACGACGCGGTTGGCGCGGCACCGTCGAGAACGGCGCCGTGCCGGGAGTCTCCCGCTGGCGTCTCGCACCGGCGACGCCGTCACCGTCCATCGACATCATCATTCCGACGAGGGACCGCATCGATCTTGTGCGGCGTTGCGTCGAGTCAATCGAACGCCTCTCGACGTATTCGAACTACAACATCATCATCCTGGACAACGATTCCCGAGAGCCGGCGTCGCACCAGTACTTCACCTCGACCCGGCACCGGGTCGTCGCGTGTCCAGGAGAGTTCAACTACGCCAAGATCGTGAACCGCGGAGTCGATCAGTCGAGCGCAGACTTCGTGGTGACGCTTAACAACGACACCGTGGTGCTGAGTGCGGACTGGCTCGACCAGATGGTGGCCCTGGCCTCGCTCGATGACGTGGGCATTGTTGGAGCCTGTCTGCTGGACGCTAAAGGTCACCACGAGCACGACGGCTTCGTCATTGCCCCTTACCCCCAGCACTTACGGGTGGGCGCCAACTATCCGGTGATCGATCAATTCTCCAATTCCGTCCGTGACGTGAGCGCGGTCACCGGCGCAGTGCAGATGGTCGAGCGCCGTTGGTGGCAGCGACTGCACGGGATGGACGAGGGGTTGAAGGTCGTGATGAACGACGTCGACCTGTGCCTGCGTAGCCAACTCGAGGGACGGTTGGTCGTCTACACCCCCGATGTCCAATTGGTGCACGAGGCCGGATCATCGCGCGGCGACCTCGATCCAATCGACGACCGCAATCTCTTCGTTCGACGGTGGGACATCTTTGGGGATTTCCAGGACCCGTACTTCGCCGAATCCCTGCGGTTGATCGGCGACCTCTTCGTCTACCGAGCCCCCTGACACCACCGGTCAGGTTGACCAGTGGCCGACGGCGCGTAGCGGTCTCCTACACTGCATCGCATGAAGGGGAGCCCACCGTGAGCGTCACGTTGTTCGGTGTCCTGGCGGTCAGTTTCATGATGACCATGTACGCCCTCGAAGCGAGAGCTCGAGTCTTCATCCTGCTCTTCGCATTCGGCTGTGTCCTGTCGAGCGCCTACGGTTTCCTGAGCGGCGCGTGGCCCTTCGGAGTCGTCGAATCACTCTGGACCCTCGTGGCGCTTCGCCGCTGGCACCAGACATCGTGACGACACCGCGGGCGCTCCTGGGCACGGGGCTACTGATGTTCACCCTCTGGTCGGCTCCGCTCCCGGCCGGGGCCGCCACGAAGCCTCTCCCACAAACCACCACCAAACCCTCCTTCGGCGCGCCACTGACGTTGGTGATGCGCCAGTTGTTCCGGGCGATCGAGAAGGACTCGCCCGTACTGGCGACGCCGCTCTTCTTTCCCGAAGCGGCCTACCTCAAGATGAAGACCGGGCTCATAGCGAACCCGGCCGGGGACTACCTCGGCCGGCTGGTGGCCTTTTACGACCTCGACCTGCGGGCGTACCATCAACGCTTGATCGGTCAGCACGCGACCACCTTCGTTCGGGTGGTCGCCGATCCTCGACTCGTCGCCTGGATCGCGCCCGGGGCCTGCGAGAACCGGATTGGCTACTGGCATGAACCGGGCGTGCGGCTCGTCGTCGAACGAGACCACCGGGTGGTGTCGGCAGCCGTTGCGTCACTGATCTCGTGGCGTGGCGTCTGGTACGTCGTGCACCTGGGGCCAAATCCGCGTCCGCGTAATGTCGGTACCGTCGCTGGATTCGCGTTAGGTTCGGGCACTCCCGGCCCGGGCGGTGGCTGCTGAAGGCTGTCTAACCCTGCGTTGGCGGCGGCGAGATTGTCCCGTCGGGTTGCACGGTCGCCGCCGCTGGACCGAAGTCCTGTTGAGAGAGTTGGTTCACGAACGTGGCCGCCGCGTGGGTCGGATCTAGTTGCGCCGCTCCCGAAGGCTCGAGGACCAGCGAGGTAAAGCGGCCCGAAGCGAACGAACCGTTCGCCCCCAGCGTCACGTGAAGGATGGCCGAGAGACGCAAGTCTCCGACGGTGGCGAAGTTGTAGTAATTCACGAAGTCGCCGAGGCTGAAGTCGATGAGGTGACCGTGGTACCACTCGAGGCCGCGCAGGACGTGGGGACCACTGGCCACCACCAAGTCGGCGCCCGCGTCAATGACGGCGTGAGCGAAGGCGTAGGGATTGCCTCGATTCTCCCCCACGAAGGTCTCGGTAGCGCGGGTCACGTGATCGGCCGATGGCCCCTCGGCGCCAGCGTGCATGTAGACCACCACCACGTTGGCAAGCTGGTGGGCGCGCGCGACCAGTTGATTGGCGACGCTCTGGTTGAGCATGTTGTTGGTGTTGTAATACGGCGCGAAGTCGACGAAGGCCACCTTCAGTGGGCCGTCGCTCACCACGCCGATCTGATTGGGCAAGCCCGCTTGAACGATGCCGGCGGCGCGTAGCGCTGCAGTCGTGGCGCTGGCGCCCGCCTGCAGGAAGTCATAGGCGTGATTGTTCGCGCTGTTGAGGACGGTGAAACCGGCGGACCGGTACACCCGGGCGTAGGACGTCGGCACCCGGAAGGCGTAGCAATAGGTCGACTTCGCCGCGCACTTGGACGCGGTGAGATCGGTGATCGTCCCCTCGAGGTTCCCGAACACGATCGGCGCCGCCAGGGCCGCCTTCATGGCGCCGAGGTAGGCCGTCGGATCGGGCGGCAGCTGGGGCGTGTTGCCGAGTTCGGTATCACCCACGGCCGCGATGGTCACCGTGGGTGGGGTGGTGGTAGAGGTTGTGGTGGTCGCCGCCGGCGCCGAGGTGGTCGTCGTGACCGACGCGCGCAGCGCCCGTCCCCCGGTCAAGAACAGTGCCCCACCCACGATGAGCACGAGTGCGAGACCCATGACCGCCGCCCAGCGACCACGACCCACCGAGTGGGCGTGACGAGCTACCACGGTTGGGCTTCACCGGGTCGCTGCGAGACGAAGACCGCGAAGAAGTCCTTCGTACTCGAGTACAGAAACCGATTCGGGATCTGATTGGGGTTTGGCACGAAGAGGGACGGACCCTGCGCGCCGCGGGCCGCGTAGGTCACGAAAATCGGCCATTCGGGATTGATGTCCAATTCCATGGCCCGCACCACGTGAAGTCGAACGAGGATCTCGGCGAGGCTGGCGGCGGTCTGGGCTGGCGCGGCGACGTAGACGAGGTCACCCTTCGAATCCACGCCGAGTGCCGTGCGCCACACATCGGGAACGCCGTGCAGGGTCAGTCCCCACTTCGTGTTGTCGGCACTGAGCGCGCTGGGGCGACCCGCGTTCACGAGCAGGGGCAGGTTCTGGCGGGCCATCTCGACTGCAGCCGGGGGGCGGGGGCCACCCGTCCAGTCGATGACGTCCACCCGGCCGTTGGTGTAACGAACAACCGTGGCGAGTCCCTTCACCATGGGGAAGTAGAGGGTGTGATGGGTGTAGAAACCGGATGGTCCATCGGACTCGTAGAAACCGGAATTGAAGGCGGCGAGCAACGTGCTGGTGGATGCCGGTGGCACCATCATGGGCCCTCGCGATACCGACGGCGGCGTCGTCCCGGGCCCCTTGTAACCCGGGTACAACGCCAGGTCGGATCGCGAGGTTCGAATCCAGGCGGCGTACGCCGTCACCCCGCCACTGCGGGGTCCTGCGGCGAAGGCGGCCGTCATCACCACGAACGGACGACCGGTCCACGCGTCCATCGGCTTCCAGTGCGTGCACGACCGTGACGTCACCGCCGTGGTGGCCGTGGGGCAGATCGGTGGGGGTAGGTAGGTGTCCTTGGCGGCGGCGGTTGCCGGAGTGGACCCCGCGAGCCCCGAAAGGAAACTGCTCGCGAGCAGCAGCGCGATCACTGAGGCTGGGGTAAGTGGGACCTTGCGCATGCTGTTCTCTCACTCCGCTCGTGGGCCCAATTCTAGGGATTGGGCGGTGGCGCCGGACGTCATCGGCGGTCGGGTGACCTGCGCTACGTTGCGAAGTGAGACAAAGGAGACGCCGTGGCCGTCCACACCCACCCAGATCCCTCGCGGGCGTCATGAACAGTCGTATCAAGGAAATTGACCTCACCAAGTCGTTGGGTCACCAGGAATCCGAGGTCCGGGTCCAAGCAGCTCAACGCCGACTCACCCAACTTCGCCTATTCACCGCAGGCCTACTCGAGTCAACCGTCGTGGGCCCCGGCCTCCTCGTACTTTTCGAGGGCTTCGACGCGGCGGGCAAGGGAGGCGCGATTAGACGGCTCACCGCTAGCCTCGACCCCCGCCACGTTCGCGTGGTGCCGATTGGTCCGCCCACCCCCGAGGAGCGGGCGCACCATTTCCTGTGGCGCTTCCAGGCCGACATCCCCGGCCAGGGTGAAATGACGGTCTTTGACCGTTCGTGGTACGGACGTCTGCTCGTCGAGCGGGTCGACGAGGGGCTCGAACCCGCCGCCGCCGAACGCTCGGCGACCGAGATCGTCGAGTACGAGCGCATGCTGGTCAACGACGGCGTCACCATCGTCAAATTCTGGTTGCACATCTCCGACGAACAGCAACTGCGTCGATTCAACGACCGCGCGAAGGATCCCCTGAAGCACTGGAAGCTCACGCCCGACGACTGGCACAACCGCAGCGTGCGAGCCGCCTACCTCGACGCCCTGTCATCCATGGTCGACCTCACTGACCACGCCCACGCCCACTGGGACCTCATCGGCGCCGAGGACAAGCACTTCGCGCGGGTCGCGATCCTCGAGACGCTCATTGACCGCTGGGTGCACGACCTCGAGCGCCGTGGCTTCGCGGTCCCCGCGGCCCACGGCGGGAACTACCTCGTCTAGATTCCGACGCCACGGCGCTCCATCTGGAACACTGAGTCCATGACTTCGCGCTACGGCATCACCATCCCCTTCGACGGCGTCTCACTGCCCGACCACCGCCACTGGTTCCACCGGCTCGCGGACCTCGGCTACACCGACGTGTGGTCCGCCGAGGTCGATGGCGCCGATGGCTTCACGCCCCTCGCACTCGCGGCGGCGTGGGAGCCGCGGCTCAACCTGGGAGTCGCGGTGACGCCGGTGTTCACCCGGGGCGCGGGCCTGCTCGCGATGAGCATCGCCGCGCTCGCCGAGGCGGCCGAGGGGCGCTTCACGATGGGACTGGGCGCATCGAGTGAACCGGTGGTGCAGCGCTGGAATGGTGTCCACTACGACAAGCCCTACGCCCGTACCCGCGACGTATTGCGCTTCGTGAAGCGCGCGCTCGACGGCGAGAAGATCGACGACGTCTTCGAGACTTTCGAAGTCCACGGTTTCAAGCTGTCACGTCCCGTACTCGAGCGACCGCCGATCCTGCTCGGCGCCCTGCGCCCAGGGATGCTCCGCCTGGCGGGACGCGAGGCCGATGGCGCCATCTTGAATTGGCTCGGCGCCGATGACGTCGCCACCTGCCGGGCCGAACTCGGCCCCGGCAAGACCATCGCCGCACGACTGTTCGTGGTCCCGACCGAAGACGCGGACCTCGCGAGGTTCATCGGTCGACGGATGATCTCGTCGTACCTGACGGTGAACGCCTACGCCGAGTTCCACCGCTGGCTGGGTCGCGGTGAAGTCCTCGCGCCGATGTGGGCCGCTTGGGCGGCCGGTGACCGCAAAGGGGCTAATGAGGTCATCCCCGACTCCGTCGTCGATGACCTCATCATCCACGGCTCCTACGCGCAGTGCCGCGAGCACGTGCAGCGCTACATCGACGCCGGCGTGCAGATCCCGACCATGGCGATCATCCCCGTGGGGGCCGAACTCGGCGACATCGTCGAGGGGTTGGCCCCGCGCTAGGCCGACTCGCTCTCGAGGAACTCGAGGATGTCGGCGTACTTCTCTCTCGCCGCCTTGGTCCGGGTCGGAATGAACTCCGTCGGCACTTCGCTCGGCGAGTACTCCTTCAGGGCGTGGCGCGCCACCGTCTGACGGTGCACCTCGTCTGGCCCGTCGTAGATTCGTGCCGCGCGCGCCCAGCGGTACATGGACTCGAGCGGCATGTCCGACGAGTAGCCGAGGGCGCCGTAGGTCTGGATGGCCCGGTCGATGACGTTGTGCAGGACGGTCGCCCCGTAGTACTTGATCATCGCGATCTCGTCTCGCGACGCGGACGCGCCCACCTTGTCCATCTTCCACGCGGCCTGGAGCGTCATCAGTCGTGCCGCGTGCATCTCGGCGCGCGAGTCGGCGATCCAGTTCTGCACCGTCTGCTTTTCGGCCAACAGGGAACCGTGGGTGTAGCGGCTGAGCGCGCGCTCGCACATCATGTCAAAGGCCCGCTGGGACTGGCCCAGCCAACGCATGCAGTGGTGGATGCGGCCCGGTCCCAGACGCGTCTGGGCGAGGAGGAAACCGGATCCCTCCGGACCGATCAGGTGATCGGCCGGAATGTGGACCTCTTCGTAGAGGATTTCCGCGTGGTTGCCGAAGCGGCCGTAGTGAATCTCGGGGTCGTCCATCGAGCCCACGTCACGCACGATGGTCACGCCGGGCGTGTCGACCGGCACGACGAACATCGACGAACCTTGGTACGGGTGCACGTCGGGGTTGGTCACGGCCATGACGATCAGAATGTCGGCGACCGACCCGTTGGTGGTGTACCACTTGTGGCCGTTGATGATCCACTCTTCGCCGTCGCGCACCGCCGTCGACTTCAGCAGGCGGGGATCGCTCCCGGCGCTGTTGGGCTCGGTCATCGAGTAACCCGAGCGGATCTTGCCGTCGAGCAGCGGCTGGAGCCAGCGTTCGCGGATGTACTCGTCGCCGGTCATCTCCATGCCCGCCGCCAACAACTCCGCGTTGCCACTGTCGGGCGCATTGTTACCAAAGACCACCGGCCCGTAGGGGCTCTGACCGAGGACCTCGTGCATGAGACCGAGCTTCACCTGACCAAAGCCCATGCCGCCCAGTTCCGACGGCAGGTGGGCCGCCCACAGTCCCCGCCTCCGCACCTCGTCCTGGAGGGGCTTGATGAACTTGATCATCTGATCGTGGGGCAGGTTCAAGGTCTCGATCGGGAAGATCTCCTCCTTGACGAACCCACGCATCCACGCGAGCTTCTCCTCGAATTCCGGTTCCGTCTCAAAGTCCCACGCCATCGGTGCTCCTCCTGTTTGTTGCCACTCTACGTCTCGGAAAATCCACCCCCTGAGCCGCGGTGGCGCTCCCTACACTGGTGACGAACGATCGGAGCACCATGGCCAAGCACAAGAAGTCACCCAAGAAGGTCCGTATCGGCGTGGTGGACACGATGTTCGCCCGTTATGACATGGGTGCCGCGGCCCGGTTCGAACTCTCCCAGTGCCCCGGCTACGGCGAGAAGTTCACGGTGATCTCCCAGACGGTGCCCGGATTCAAGGACTTGGCGGTGGCGGCGAAGAACCTCATCGAACGCGACGGCTGCTCGATCGTGGTGGCGCTCGGCATGCCCGGTGGCGCCCCTATCGACAAGCAGTGTGCGCACGAGGCCGCCCTGGGGATCATGCAGGCCCAGTTGCTCACGTCCACGCCGATTCTCGAGGTTTTCGTGCACGAAGACGAGTCCAGCGACCCCGAGGAGTTGGTGTCGGTCTTCGAGAACCGCTCACGCAAGCACGCCCGAAATGCCTACTGGATGCTCTTCGAGCCCGAACAGTTGAGTCAGCGAGCCGGACAGGGTGTACGCCAGGGCTTCGACGACGCCGGTCCGCTCTCGCTGCCCTAGGCGAATCCTCACCCGTGCAGCGGTTCACTATGCTCACCTGAGTTACCCTGCAGTAGCTCGAGGAGGAATCCATGCCCGAAGCCGTCATCGTTGCCACCGGTCGTACCCCGATCGGTCGGGCGTTCAAGGGGTCGCTGGTCGACATGCGCCCCGACGACCTGACCGCACTCGTCGTGCGGGAGGTTCTCGCCAAGGTCCCCGAGTTGGACCCCCAGAGCGTCGAGGACCTGATGGTCGGATGCGGTCAACCCGCGGGCGAGGCCGGCTTCAACGTGGCTCGCGTCGCGGCGATCCTCGCGGGACTGCCCAACGTCCCCGGGGTCACCGTGAACCGCTACTGCTCCTCGTCACTCCAGACGATTCGCATGGCGGCCCACGCGATCCGTGCCGGTGAGGGCGACGTCTTCATCGCCGCCGGTGTCGAGACCGTGTCGCGGTTCGCCAGCGGAGCCTCGGACAGCGGCAAGGCCATGAACCCCCTCTTCGACGAAGCGATCGCGCGCAGTCAGCGTCGCGCCGAAAAGGCCGGTGAGCCTTGGTCGCCCCAGGAGGGTTTGCCCGACATCTACATCGCCATGGGTCAGACGGCCGAGAACGTCGCCGAGGTCGAGAACGTCTCGCGCGGCGAGATGGACGAGTTCGCCGTTCGCAGTCAAGAGCTCGCGGTCGCCCACCAGTTGAACGGTTTCTTCGAGCGCGAGATCATCCCGGTGACCCTGCCCGACGGGACGATCGTCTCCAAGGACGATGGCCCGCGCGCCGGCACCACCCTCGAGAAGCTCGCCTCCCTGCAACCAGTGTTTCGAGAAGGCGGCAAGATCACGGCGGGCAACGCTTGTCCACTGAACGACGGGGCCGCAGCGGTCATCGTCATGAGCGACACCCGGGCCCGTGAACTCGGGCTGAAGCCTCTGGCGCGCATCGTGGCGAGCGGCGTTAGCGGTCTCAACCCCGAGATCATGGGTCTCGGTCCAGTCGAGGCCTGCCGTCAGGCCATGCGACGCGCCGGAATGACCATCGACGACATCGATTTGGTCGAGATCAACGAGGCCTTCGCGGCTCAGGTGTTGCCGAGTGCCAAGCACCTCGGGATCAGCATGGACAAACTGAACATCCGTGGTGGGGCAATCGCCCTGGGTCACCCCTTTGGCATGACGGGAGCGCGCATCATGACCACGCTGCTCAACTCCCTCGAGGACTCGGGTAAGCGGTTCGGCATGGAGACGATGTGCGTCGGTGGCGGTCAGGGCATGGCCATGATCGTCGAGCGCCTGGACTGAGCGCTCCGGTGGTCAACGCCCCGTGCGTACCGCGCTGGGGTCGCTCGTCCACGCCGCGTCCTCCTCGTCACTGACCGTGCGCGACTCGTCGGGTAGCAGCACGGCGATCGAGTCGCGCACCTCGTAGGCCACGCGCCGACGCGGGTTGTAGAGCACGTTGGCCGACGCCACGTAGAGCAGGTCCCCGTGGTCGACGGGGTCTTCGAGCAGGGTGAGTAGGAAAGCGTCGAGCGCCACGGTCATAACTCCTTGATCATCGTGAGAACCTCGTCGACCCGCGCGTGACACTGCGCGTCATCGGGGGCCTCGACGTTTAACCGCAGCAGCGGTTCAGTGTTCGACGGGCGCAGATTGAACCACCAGTCGCCGAAGTCGGCCGTCAGGCCATCGAGGGTGTCGAGAGTGGCGGCTCCGCCGCGCAGGTGTTCGGCCATCGCCGCCACCACCGCCGCCGGGTCGTCCACGACCGTGTTGATCTCACCGGAATCGCTGTAACGAATGAATGGGCGGGCCAACTCAGACATCGATGACCCCGACTGACTCAGCAGTTCGAGGACCACCATGGCCGTGATGATGCCCGAATCGGCGCGGTAATTGTCGCGGTAGTAGTAGTGGCCCGAGTGCTCGCCGCCGAACACCGCACCGGTGTCGGCCATGACCTGTTTGATGTAACTGTGGCCCACGCGGGTCCGTACCGCGACCCCTCCGTTCTCCCCGATCACCTCGGGCACGGACTTCGAGCAGATCAGGTTGTAGAGGATGGTCGCGCCAGGGTGGCGCCTCAGCATGGCGGCGGCGACCATCGCCGTGGTCGTTGAACCACTGACCGGCTGCGCTTTCTCGTCGATGAGAAAGACCCGATCGGCGTCGCCGTCAAAGGCCAGCCCCACGTCGGCCCCGCTCTCGAGCACGCGACGTTGGAGGTCGCGAAGATTCTCAGGGTTGAGCGGGTCGGCGGGGTGATTCGGGAACGTGCCGTCGAGTTCCCCGTACAGGATCTCGACACGGAAGGGCAGCCCGGCGAAGACCTTGGGTGCGACGAGGCCGCCCATGCCGTTCGCGGTGTCGGCGACAATCTTGATCGGACCCAGCGACTTCACGTCGACGAAGGAGTGCACGTGGGCGACCCACTCGTCCATCAGGTCGAGACTCTCCAGCGCCGCGAGTTCCCCCGAAGCCGGCCGGTCGTAGAAGGTCTTGGTCATCGCCTCGATCTCAGCGAGACCGGTCTCGACCCCGACGGGTCGCGCTCCGGCGAGGCAGAGCTTGATGCCGTTGTACTGGGCGGGATTGTGCGAGGCGGTGAACATGGCACCGGGCGCATCGAGGTGACCGGTGGCGAAGTAGAGGAAGTCCGTCGACGCCAGACCGAGGTCAGTGACCGCGACTCCCACGGAACGCGCACCCTCGGCGAACGCGTCACACAGGGCCACGCCCGACGGGCGCATGTCGCGCGCGATGACGATTCGGGGCACGGCGGCGAAGGTGGCGAAGGCTGAACCAACGGCACGAGCGAGTCGCTCATCAATCTGGTCAGGGTACGTTCCCCTGATGTCGTACGCCTTGAAAATCGCCTTGGTGTCCACGAATGACCACTCTACTGGCGAGTATTTCGCCGTCTTCTCCAGGCCAGTAATAGCACCGACACGCCCACGACGGCCGTGAGGTTGCTGATGACGTTGGCCAGGCTGAGCGCCGGAGTGGTCGTGTAGTCAAGCGTCACCTCGTGCGCGGTCGGTACCACGACCATGAGGTTGGGGCTCACTCGATAGGGGCCCGTCGCCCCCGTGGCGTGCCACCGGGGAAAGTAGGAGATCTTGACGAGCACCGGCACCCCGAGCGTGCTCACGTGGAACGAGACCGACTGAGTCGCCACCCGCACCCGACTCACCGCGTCCTTGGGCGCGGGCGTCGTGGACATGGCCGCGACCGAGCTGGCACGGGGCCACTGGGGCGGGCCGCTCGAGGCGGCGACGGTGGGCCAGAGGTTTGGGGCGAGCCACCACTGGGTGTTGGCCTCGAGCCAACCGACGCGACTGGCGAGACCGGCGACCACGTTGGGCAGATTCGTGAGCGGTTGGACCAACGGGCTGTTCTTGATCAGGTAGACGCGCCAGCGCACCCCCGGCGTGGGCCAGCGTTTCGTTTGGCCGACGAACCGCAGACTGGGGTCGGCGTCGGCCTGGGCGATCACCAACGGGGAGAAGGCGATGAAGTACTTGACGCCCAGCATCTGGAGGTGCTTCACCCCGAGCGCGACGTCGAGTTGTCCGTAGGGCAGACCGACTTGGGGGTTGCTGGGCGACGCGCTCAGTTCGGCCTGATCGAGGAAGTGGTAGGGCGTGGTCGCGGAGGACTCGAAGAACAGACCCTCCATCGAGTCGACGCAATTATTGGTCCAGTACGGCAGCAGCATCAGGGCCATGGGTGTCCCGAACCGGTTGAGCGAGCTGTTGTACTCCCACATCGCCCGTCCACAGCCGTACCGGCTCGACACCCGGCCCATCGTGGTGATCAGGTCGTGGTACTCGGGCCAGGCGGGCTTGTTCTGGTAACCCGAATAGTTCCATTGGGCCCAACTGCTCACCTGATTGCCCGCAGTGTGCAGACCGAGCGCCGACGCGACTGGCGGAATCAAACCCGGCACCACCGAGGCGAGGCCCAGGACCGCGATGGCGACCGTCGCGCGCACGGTACGCCGCTCGGTGCGCACTTCGGCGGTCTCGCCGTCATCGGGAGCCGCCACCTCGTGATCGTTGAACGCTGACTCCGTCGGCTCCAGGACGGTGGCGTCGTCGAAGGCGGCGTCGACCGCCGGCACGGGTTCGAATGGCGGCTCGACGTCCGCCACGGCGCGCGCCGATCGGCGACGTCGGGTCCAGGTCACGTAGCGGGTCAACGGAAAGCCGACGAGCCAACCGGCGCTGAGGTGGATCATGATGAACCAGAACGGGACGAGGCGCTCGTTCCAGATGACGCTCTGTGGGTCGAAGACGAAGGCCCCCAGCGACAACAACGCGAGCGACGTGAGGAACATACCGAGCCGGTCACGGACCCCGAAGGCCACCATCAGCGCCAGCGCGGCCGCCACGATCACCCAGCGGTCGCCCGCCGCACCTCCGGTGGTGTTGAACCAGCCCAGGATCGTGAAGATGGCCCTCGGAGTCGCCACGCTGTCGTTGGTGTAGCCCATGGAGTTGGTCAGGTTCTGGGTAGTCACGAACGGCAGCAGCCACCACGCCGACAGCGCGCCCGAGAGCAGTCCCGCCCCCAGGGCGAATCGGAACGGCCGAACGTAATCACCCCGGATCACGACGTCGCGCGGATCGCCGATGCCCCGACGCTGCAGCAGTTCGAAGATCACGAGCACCCCGACGGCGGCGATGACGAAGAGCCACGGCAGCACGTGCGCCGCCAGGGTCGTGCTGAGTGCCAACGCGGCGAGCCAGTACCCTCGGCCCGTGCGCACCCCACGGGCGAACAGTCCGATGGCGATCAACCCGACGGCGAGCGACAGCGAGAACGCGTATTCGCCGGCCATCGTCGAGAACAGGTTTCCTCCGTCGATGGTGTACGAGGCGTCGAAGAGGAACGGCAACGTCGCCATGGCGAGCGCCGCCGGAATGGGGCGCGGGGCCCGAAAGAGTCGACCCATGACGTAGGCGCCCACCGGCATCAGCACCGAACCGAGCACCGTCGCGAGCTTGAACGCGACTGCGAAGTTGATGACGTAGCTGGCGAGCGTGGCGAGAACGTCGGGCAGGATGAAGTAATAAGTGTACGCGGGCATGCCCGCGAACCAGCCCGGGTACCACGGCGTGAGATTGAACAGGTCACCCTGGGTCCGCAGGTACGCCGGCAGCGCGACGTGGGCGCCCGTGTCACCTCCGGTGATCAGACTTGACGACAACAGCAACGAGGGGTGTAGCGACCAGAGCGTCACGAAGACGACGGCGAGGACGACGGTCGCGTCGATGATGCCGAGCGGCGTGGCGAGCGAGCGCAGCCGTCGCACGTCAATGCCCCGCGCGTTGGGAGATGAGCGCGATCACGGCGACCGCGTTGAACGACACGTGGGTGACGATGCTCGGCGTCAGGCGGCGGGTGCGTTGCATGACGACGGCGAGCACCACGCCAAGGAACGCGAGACCCGCGAACTGCACAACTTCGGCGTGGGCCAAGGCGAACAGCCCGGCGCTCACGAGCACGCCGCTCACCACGGCCCGACGACCCGGTCGGTTCGAGCCTTCGCTGACCGCGCGGAAGATGACCCCCCGAAAGAGCCACTCCTCCATCACCGGGGCGAAGACGACCGTCATCACGACCAGCAGCACGAAGGTCGGACCGTGGGCCGAGTTGAACAGATGGTTGGTCGGCCGGTTCAGGTCGTGGAGATGCAGTGGCCGGTACGCGAGGTCGACGACGACCTGGCACGCAACGCCGAGCGCGACGAATCCGACGTCGCTGGGGCGCAGGCGCCACTGGTGCGCCAGAGGACGCAGGTTCCCCTGGGTGGAGGCGAAGTAGATGGCGGCGCCGAAACCGCTCCATAGGCCCAGCAGGCCTAGGGCATTGGCCCACCATGGGGGCGACGTGGCCCGTCCCAGCGCGGTCAGTCCCCCCGGGAAGTGGGTCAACTGGACCGCGATGATGGTCAAGGCCATGGCCGCGACCTGACCTCCGAGGAACCCCAACACGGCGGCGACCAGGATGGCCCCGACCCGCGGTCGGCCCTCAACTCTCGCGACGGTCAGGGGGTCCACAGGGCTCAACGCTAACAAGGCGACCCGCACGTCCGGGCCTGCTCGCCGATATGTGACAAAACACCTCTAGATTGGTTGGGTGAGCACACCGTTGAATGAGAAGTCCGGTTTCAAGAAATTCCTGCCGGGCACCGACAAGCCCATGACGCCAGAAGGTCGTCGCCGTCTGGTCACGATCGCGATCATCGCCTTCGTCCTGGGCGTGCTGTTGATTCCGTCGCTCTTCGCCACCAAGACCGTCAAGACGATCTCCTATTCGACACTGATCCACGAAGCGCGTACTCAGGGCGTCGTTTCGGCCAGCATCAACAACTCAAGTGGCGTGATTACCGGACAGTTGAGCGATGGCACGAACTACACCGCCAATGGTCCGGCGCCGGCCATCTCCGATGAAGTGAACCTGCTGCGCACCAACAACGTCAACGTCACCTTCGCCAACCCGTCGGGCTTCGCCTCGACCTTCCTGCCCTACCTCATCTGGATCCTCATCTTCGGCGCCTTCATGATGTTCGCCAGCCGCCAGGCCCGGGGCCAGATGAACGGGATGATGTCGGTCGGTCGTTCCAAGGCCAAGCAGTTCAACCAGGACCGCCCGAAGACCACCTTCGCCGACGTCGCCGGGTACTTCGGCGTCAAGCAGGAGATCAACGAGGTCGTCGAGTTCCTGAAGAACCCGTCGCGCTACCGCGAGATTGGCGCCCTGATTCCCAAGGGGATCCTGCTGGTCGGCCCGCCGGGCACCGGCAAGACCATGCTCGCCCGTGCCGTGGCCGGCGAGGCCGGCGTGCCGTTCTTCTCGGTGTCGGGTTCTGACTTCATGGAGATGTTCGTCGGAGTGGGCGCCAGTCGTGTGCGCGACCTCTTCGCCACCGCTCGCAAGCAGGCCCCGGCCATCGTCTTCATCGACGAGATTGACTCGATCGGTCGTAAGCGCGGCGCCGGTGTCGGTGGCGGGCACGACGAGCGCGAGCAGACGCTCAACCAGATGCTGAGCGAGATGGATGGGTTCGACCCCTCCGAAGGCGTTGTCGTCATCGCGGCGACCAACCGTCCCGACGTGCTCGACCCGGCGCTACTGCGTCCGGGTCGCTTCGACCGCCAGATCGTGGTCCCCCTGCCCGACCTCGAGGAACGACTGCCGATCCTGGCAGTGCACGCTAAGAACAAACCCCTCGACCCCTCAGTGAGCTTGGAGATGGTCGCCCGCGGCACGCCCGGGATGAGTGGCGCCGATCTGGCAAACCTGGTGAACGAGGCCGCCCTGCACGCCGTGCGCCGACACTCGGTCACCATTGGCATGGAGGACTTCGAATCGGCCCGTGACCGGGTCATGATGGGTCAGCAGCGCGACACGATGGTCCTGATGGACGACGAGCGCGAGCGCATCGCCTTTCACGAGAGTGGCCACGCGCTGCTCGCGTACGTGCTCGACAAGACCGACCCCCTGCACAAGATCACGATCATCCCCCGTGGCATGGCGCTCGGCGTCACGATGACGCTGCCCGAGGAGGACCGCCACATCATGGCGCGCCAGCACCTCGAGGACTCGCTCTGCATGCGTATGGGGGGCCGAGTCGCGGAGTTGCTGGTCTACGGTGACCTCTCGACGGGGGCGGCTGACGACCTCCAGCGCAATACTGAATTGGCTCGACGCATGGTTCGCGAGTGGGGCATGTCCAAAGAGATCGGACCGATGGCGTGGGGCGCGAACAATCAGGTGTTCCTCGGAGAGGACCTGATGCACACACGCGACTACTCGGACCACACCTCTCAGGTCATCGATGACGAGGTCGAACGAATTCTGCGAGAGCAGGAGTCGCGGGCCATCGAGGTGCTCACGTTGCACCGTCGTGGCTTGGAGTCACTCACCCGGGCGTTGCTCGAGCACGAGACGATCGACGGAGAGACGGCCGCACGGCTCATCGACGAGGCCCACGGCGAGCCCGTGCACCCGGAGGGAAGCAAGACCGTCAGTTCGCTCACCGGTGTGGGATCGTCCTCAGCGGCCACACGTCGTGCGACGCCGGCCAGTCCCACGACACCGGCTCAGACTCCGGGCTGGCAGCCGCCGACGTTACCGGCCGTCTAACGGCTCAATCACGATGCCGCCGATCGGATTGGTCGGCAGAGTGAGCGTCACCTGCAATACCGGAGCCCCCGCGACCAGCATGACGATCTTGCCCTTGAGGTCCTGACCGAAGAGGCTGGTGAAGTCCTCGGTCGAGTTGGCGCCCAGCGTTGCGCTGTGGCGCGAAGGCGTCTGCCCTGGACGATCCATGATCAGTGCATCGACCTTGGCCGAGTGGGACGACACGTTGCTGAGCGCCGCCGCGTCATAGCCCTGGCCGTAGATGTCGCTGATGAGATAACGCGCTGACAGCGTCCCCGGCGGCGAAAGCCACGTGCCGGCACTGGTGCCTGTGGCGAGCGCCGTGAAGACTGGCTGGGTCGAACTCATCTGCACCGACGCGTACCCCGCCGCCGGGATCGCCGGGTTGGGAGTCACCTTGATGAGCGCCGAGGAGTACGCCGGCACCGTCTCGACCAGGGGACTCACCTTGTAGGGCGCCAGCGCCACGCGCAGCGTCACGTCGGCGGGAAGCGGGCCGGGATTGGCGACGCGGATCTGGGCCACCGCATTGTTGGCGGTGGTAACCCTGGGGAAAAGGACCGCGGTAGTCTCCGCTGTCGAGCCCGAATTGAAGGACACCCGCGAGCCCGAGCGCTGCACCCCGACGACATCCACCACGCCGCGCAACACGTTCACGCGCACCCCGACGTTGGGCGTGGCGACGATCTGGGTACCCAGATCGAGGCGGACCTGAGCGTGGGGTCCGACCGACAGACCCTGAAACGGGGCCGGCGCGTTGAAGCCCGATGACGAATAGGTCGTCACGTTGAGTACCGCCGGCGTCGCGGTCGGGTTGTAGATCGACAGCGCGGCGTTCGAGCCGACCGTGGTGTCAAAACCCGCGGCGTACCACGTCGTCTCGCCGGTGGTGATGCACGGCGCCTCGGCACCGCGCGCGGTGGTCGAGACGACGCCAATGACCCCCCCGCCGCCCACCAGCGCGGTCAAGCCATAGCTGTCGCCCGTCAGTTGGTCGCCGGGACGGATCACCTGTGACGAGTAGCCCGCCACATGCAGTTCGGTCGTCCAGCGCTGACCGGTGTTCGAGGACGCACTCACGGTTACTCCACGGGACTCGCCCGTGGTGTTGATGAGCGTGACCCGACCGACCGCACCGTACTTCGCGCTCGTGAGGCCAGTGCAGTAGAGCGCGGTCGATTCGACCTTGTTGCCCGCGGCGAGCACGCTGGGTTGGACCGACGGATTACTCGGTCGATCCAAGGTCCCCACGACCCCGGTGGCCGCCAGCACCAGGGCTAAGACCGGTAGCAACGGGAAGCGCCGACGCCTACTCATCGGCCTTGGCCCTTCGATGACGCACGACCGCGAGTTCGCGTCGCCGCGCGGTGAAGATCCACTCGAGGCGCTGGATCCAACCGAAGCCCAGCCACACGACGGCCCACAGGGCCAGAGTGAAGAGGGCCAGCAGGCCGTTCAGGGGGAACTGGTGCAGCACCAGCTTCGCGGTCGGCGTCTGGGCGTGGTTGCCCACTTGGTAGAAGGGAGTCCAGGTGCCCTGGGTGCTGCGGGGGCTGGGAATCCCGTTCACGTCGAGCGAGAAGGCGCCCGCCGGCGCGAGCCCGGCCACCACCGTCGAACCCGAGGCGACCGGTCCCTCCAAGGTCCCGTTCGGAAAGACCGGATGGAACGTCGAGGACTGCGAGGTGGCCATTGATACGAGGCCGTGGAAGAGCGAATTGGAGAAGACCTCGACCGCCTTGGTCTGCAGCACGAGCGACAAGTCGGTCTGACGACTGAGTTCTGACAGCAGGAGGTTGGGCACGGGTCGCACCGGAACGCTCTGCACCCCCGACAACTCTGGGGCGGCGGCATTCATCACGACGATCGTCGAAATACCGGCGGGTGCGAGCAGTTGGCCCAGTCGCACCGTACGACCCTCCAGGGCCAGTTGCACGGCCGACAGCAGGACGTCCGAAGTCCCCGAGTCGGGCGGCACGAAGAGCGCGCTGCCCGAAGGCAGTCCGTTCATCGAGGTGGCGGCTTCGACGCCGGGCGCCACCGACCAGCCCGCGAGCGGGAGGACTGACGGGTCGCCGATCCACAACACCCGATATCCGCCCTGATTCGAGGGGCTCAGGGTGCTGAGCGACTGGGCGACGCTAGTGGTGGGTAGGTCGAAGCGTCCGCTGGCGAAACTCGCGGCGAAGGGCACGATCGCCACCAGCAGGGCCGTGACCATCAGGCCGGCCGAGATCTGACGCCAACCGAATCCGACCTGCTGCAGGTCGTTCTCGAGTGCGCTGACGCCCAGCCCGATCAACACCACCACCATCAATGAGTAGAGCGCGAGCAAGACATCGAGGTCGGGGGCGAACGAACCCATCCAGTGGTGCGTGTCGAGCGTGGCGACGAGCAGCGTCAGCACCGTGATCGTCGCGACTTTGGCCGCGATCGGACGCCGGGCGCCGCGGCACAGCATCAAGCCGAGCAGCGCGGCGCCGGGTAACAGCCAGCCGACCCATCCCGCGCCGAAACCGCCGTCGACCCCACGCACCACGTCGGCGAAGGTCGGTGTCGACCAGGGCCCACGGGCGAGTCCGAAGACCCCCAGTGCGCGTCGTCCAGCGAGGACGACGTCCACACTCAGTGGTAGCAGGAAGATCGCCACGTTGAAGACCAGCGAACCGAGCAGCCGCCACGAGCCGGGCGAACGGCTCTCGGCATCGGGTTCGAACCAGCGCGCGATGGCGACGCCGGCCACCGTGATCGCCACGAGTACCAGTGTCGCCGGGGCCATCGCGGTCACCAGCGCAATCAACATCACGGCCACCATTCGCTGACCCGCTTCGGTGGTGCGCCAACCCCGATGGCCGAAGGGGGTCTGACTGGAGTAGGGCCGGGTACGGAATCCCGGTACGTCCATCAGTTCGAAGAGGCGGCGCACGATGTAGGGCACGAACGCCACCACGAGCAGCACGTCGACACGGCCGCCGCCGATCATGTTGAGCCCGACCGGCATGGCCAGGTAGGCAATCGAGGCGATGACGCGGGCCCGATTCGACACGCGACCGCCCAGCAACCGACTGACGCCGAGCGCGCCGAACGGAACCGCGGCGATCAGGGCGATGCGCGGGAGAATCCCCATGCGCCCGAACACGAAGGTTCCCGCAACGCCCAGGACGCCGAAACCCGGCATTCCCGGCGTACCCGACCCCACCCCGCTCGGGGTCCACGAAGCGAAGAAATGCCGCCACATCGACCACCACGAATCCAGCGGAGCGAGCCGACCGATGAGCGGCAGATGCATGGCGACGAGGTTGCGCGAACCGAGCAGCCAGAGGAGCAGGACCATGGTCACGACGGCGGCCTGGGATCGGAACGAGGTGAGTATGCGTGACGGGCGCGTACGGAACTCCAGCATCGGACTCTCGGGAATCTCGTCGAATTCCTCGTCCTCGGAGAATGCCGCGGCGAATCCGACGCCGTCGATCTCCTCGTCGGTGGGCAGGAGGTGGTGTGTCTCTGGCGGCAAGATGCCACGAGCCCGGTCCAGTCCCTCGCGCAGCAACGTGAAGAAGAAGCGCTTGAGTCGGCTCGCTCCACCCACCTGTAGACGGCGCAGTTCAGCGTCGGACAACACCCGGGCGTCGTTGCACTGGCGACGCCGTTCGTGGACCTGACGGCGATGGGCTGCCACCCAGCGCCACGAACCGAGGATCGCGCCTACCCGGTCGGTGTCGCGGCCGAGAACGGCGAGCAGTGTTTCCATCGTGTCCATCACGAACAGAAGCGCCAGCGCTCCGAGGGTGTTGAGTCGACCCCATCCCGACGCCACCACCAGCAACTGGTGTCGACGCTGCAGGTCCTGGCGACTGGCCCGACGCACGCCCAGCGCCGTCACGGGCCGCTCGCCGGTGGCGACCGTCTCACGGTGCGCGACCTTTGCCTGCGGTGCGACCACGATTCGCGCACCCGCGATCTGAGCCCGCCAGCACAGGTCGAGATCCTCGCCGAGTACCGAGATCAGGGGGTCGAATCCCCGCAAGGTCGCGAAGAGGTCGCACCGAACCAGGGTCACCCCGCCCGGCGCGACGAAGACGTCGCGCTCCAGGTCCTGCTGGCCGTGATCTATCTCACCCAGCTCGCAGCGCTCGTGCACCACTCCGAATCGGTCACAGGTCTGACCTACGTGCAGCAGCACCATGGGGTCGTCGTACGAGACGACCTTGGGCGTGACGATGCCGGCGTTGGTGCGGAAGGCCGATTCGACCATGAGTTGCACGGCGTCGGGTTCGAGGCGAACGTCATCGTGGCAGAAGAGGAAGAACGCCGAACCCTCCACCATGAGGGCCGCCTCGTTGCACGCGGCCCCGAAACCTCGGTTCTCGTCGAGCACCCGCACGAAGGTGTTGGGCGCGATTGCGGCGACCCGAGCCGGCACGTGTTCGGCCTCCCCGTTCGCCACGACGAGCAGGCTCAGTTCCTCGTAGTTCTGGGTCGCGAGAGAAGCGATTGTCGCCTCGAGTCCTGGCCCGGAACCAGTGGTAACGACGACGGCGACAACGGCCGGAGCACGAGATTCCACAGTTCCTCAAGGCTAGTTGGCCCCGGGTCCCGTTTCCGACTGGCCCTGCGCCGACCGGGCTCCAAGAATTCAACGAATTCTGGACCTTACGCCCGGCGGGCCCGAAGGTCCTCGATCACGTCGTGCAGCGAATGGCTCAACGGTATGGTCGGTTCCCAACCCGTGGCCTCGTGCAGACGCTCGAAACTCCCCCGCATCACCGGAATCTCGATCGGTCGCATCAATGACTCGTCGGGGACCAAACGCATCCCCGGAGCCAGTTCCTCGACCAGTTGGGCGGCGATGTCCGACAGGGCCACGTCGTGGCCCGAGGCCACGTTGTAGGTCTCGCCCCGTGCCCCGTACTGCGCGAGCAGCCGATACGCGCGCACCACGTCACGCACGTCACTGAAATCGCGCCGCGTACTGAGGTCGCCGACCGGTATCTCGTCGAGCCCGTCACGCACGGCGTCGAGCAGACGACTCACCAGGGCCGGTACGACGAACCGTTCCGACTGGCCGGGGCCGAGGTGATTGAACGGGCGGGCGATGACCACGGACTGGTCGCGCTGGCGCACCATCTCGTGGGCCACGTGCTCGGCCTCGACCTTGCTCGACGCGTAGGGGTTCGCCGGGGCCACGCGAAAGTCTTCGTGGATCGGCAGGTCCGTCTCGCTCACCACGCCGTAGACGTCGGCCGAACTGACGAGGACCACGGTCGTGCCCACACCCGCTTCGTGGACGGCGTCGAGCAGGTACTTCGTGCCGAGCACGTTCACACGTGTGTACTCGACCGGATCGGCCCAGGATTCGCCCACGTGCGTCAACGCCGCCAGGTGATAGGCGACGTCGGGCTTCGCGGCGAGCACCGCGGCGCGTAACTGGTCAAGGTCGGTCACGTCGACGTCGTCACGGTCGACTCCGACCACGTGGTCACCGCTCAATTCGAGGTGGCGAATCAAGTGTCGACCGACGAACCCCTGCGAACCGGTGACGAAGGCGCGCACGTCACGTTCCTTTTCGAGCGAGGTCGTAAGCGGAGAGATGCATGGTTACCGAAGCCTCCCACGTGAAGTGCTCGGCGCGCGACCGCGCCCGCTGGCCCAGCGTGCGTCGATCATCGTCGTCGCGGTCGAGTTGGGTGAGCACCGCCGTCGCCAGCGCCGTCGCGTCGCCCGGTGTGGCGAAGACCGCGTCGTCCCCCGCCACCTCGGACATCACGGTGTCGCTCGAGGTCACGACCAGC
>Ga0307375_10001881_pt1 | contig 22133 bp, 19 predicted proteins | sample TR1MG_FD_202531 | JGI IMG/M metagenome (GOLD analysis project Ga0307375, IMG submission 202531) | Soil microbial communities from Risofladan, Vaasa, Finland - TR-1 | ecosystem: Environmental > Terrestrial > Soil > Coastal area > Acid sulfate soil | place: Finland: Risofladan, Vaasa | collected...
CCTCCTCGAGCATTGCTATCGACACACTCTCACCCACGGTGTGCAGCTCTTTGGCCTCAGCCGGGCCGAAGCCTATCGTAGGCACGCCAGCCTCCATGAGGTGTCCGCCGTCGGTGGCGAAGCGCCAAATAATCACGTCCACAGCACGAGACAGCGTCCGCTCCAGTGTCCGATGTCCTTTGCGGACCAGGGGGTTGTCGGCCGGCAGGCCAAAGGAAGGAAACACAGCAGGGAAGGCAGCGGTGCGGCCGGTATAGGTCCGCAGGTCACGAGTGTGCAGCGTCAGCTCGCCCTCGCTGCCCCTCACCTCCGAGAGGCAGGAATCCAGCAGGGGCTGAAGCTGGGCGAGAACCTCCTCCGGGCCCTCACCGGGCACGTTTCTCCAGTCCAGGTGCAGACGCGCCGCGCCGGGGAGCACGTTGCTGCTTTGCTGGTCGGTGAGGTAGAGCGTTGGGGCCACCGTCGAGCTGCCAAACGTTTCGTCATGCGCCAGAGAGAGACCCTCCAACCCTTGGATGAAGCGCGCCAGCACGTGATGGGGGTTGACGCCTTGCTCAGGCACGCTGGCGTGGACCGACTTTCCCCGCACCCGCACCACCAGCTCTATCCTCCCTCTATGCCCTCGGGCCAGCTGGTTGCCCGTGGCCTCACCCACGACGGCCAGATCAGTGTGCAGGGCCTGGGCCAGTTTCTGGCTGCCCAATCCCCCGACCTCCTCCTGCACTACCGCGGCAACGTACACGTCGCCCGGCGGTCGCAAGCTCTCCTGCGCAAGGAGCCCCACCGCATAGACCATGGCTCCCAGGGGCCCCTTCATGTCCGCCACACCACGACCCCACAACCGGTCGTCGTGTATCTCGCCTCCGTAGGGGGGGTAGGGCCATTCGTCGGCGCGGCCCGGGTCAACGTGGTCCATGTGGCCGTTGAACATCACCGAGCGGCCGGTGCCCGTGCCGCGCAGCAGGCCCACGACGTTGCCCCAATCGTCCGTCCACACCTCATCGTAGCCCAGCGACTCCATCCCCCCTCGCACCAACGCGGCCACCTCGCCTTCCTCACCAGGAAGACTGGGCCTTTGAACGATCTGCTGACAAAACGAGATCATAGGGTCGCAGTACGGAGCGACGAGGGACTGAAGATCCCTCTCTATAGCGTCAGTCAAACTTTTTGCCTCCTGATCGATTGGCCCTCCACACGGCTGGCGGCTGTCGACGAGATCGATGGATCCAGTCAAGAGCCGGGGTGGAGCAGCGCCCATCCACGCCTCACAAACTGGTGAGCACTCCCTCGATGCGCTCCAGCGCCCAATCCACGTCCTCCCGTGCGATCACCAGGGGCGGCGCGAACCTGAGGACATCCTCGTGGGTTTCTTTGCACAACAGGCCCTGGTCCTTGAGGGCTTCGGCGAAGCGGCGCGCTCCTCCTGCCTCCGCTTTCAACTCCACTCCCGTTAGCAGGCCGCGGCCGCGGACCTCGGCAACGTAGTCGCTCTCCACCCGCAACAAACGGCCCTGGAGGTATTCGCCTTGCACTCGAGCGTTCTCTATGAGTCCTTCGTCCACCAGCACTCTCAGAGCCTCGCGAGCCACAGCCGCGCCCAGGGGACTGCCGCCAAAGGTCGAACCGTGATCCCCAGGCTTGAACAGACCCAGCACGGAACGGTCGGCCAGCACCGCCGAGACGGGATAGAAGCCCCCCGAAAGGGCCTTGCCCACCGCTATCACGTTTGGCCGGACGCCCTCCCAGTCGCAGCCAAAGAGCTTGCCCGTGCGCCCCAGGCCGGTCTGGATCTCGTCCGCGATGAGGAGCACGTTATGCCGGTCGCAGATCTGCCGGGCCTTCGCGAGATAACCATCAGGCGGCACAATCACACCGCCCTCACCTTGGATGGGCTCCACCATAAAGGCAACGGTGTTGGTGGTGATGGCCGCCTCCAAGGCCTCCGCGTCCCCGTAGGGCACGGTGAGAAAGCCCGGAGTGAAGGGGCCGAATCCATTCTTGTACCCCTCTTCTGTGGAGAAGCCCACGATGGTGATGCTGCGCCCGTGGAAGTTGCCAGCGCAGGTAATGATCTCCGCTTGCCCATCGGGGACACCCTTTACCTCGTAGCCCCATTTCCGGGCGGCCTTGAGGGCCGTCTCCACCGCTTCGGTGCCGGTATTCATGGGCAGCATCATCTCGTAACCGGTCAGCTCGCAGAGCTCTTTGGCGAGCAGGGGCAACTGGTCGTTGCGAAAGGCCCGGCCCGTGAGCGTCAGTTTGGCCGCCTGCTCTACCATGGCCTTCTGTATCCGCGGATGACCATGGCCTTGGTTCAGGGCGGAGTACGAACTGAGGCAATCCAGGTACCGCTTGCCCTCCACATCCCAGACCCATACTCCTTCACCCCGCTCCAGCACCACATCCAAGGGCTTGTAGTTTTGGGTATTGTATTTGTCTTCCAGCGCGATATACTCTTCCGCTCTCATACACTCTCTCCTGGCCTCGTCCCCAGTGAGTCAGGACGTTGGCTCAGTACGCGCGCGGAGTCCAGCCTCGTTTGGGCTCCCAACTGAATCGCATGGCAGGACCCGGCTGCGCTTCAAGCGAGGAAAGGCGGCAGAAGATCTCTGCCATCCAAACCTCAGAACTGTTATCCCCTCAGGGCGATGGCCTCTATCTCCAGCAGAGCCCCCTTGGGCAGAGCACCAACTTGCACTGTGGAACGGGCGGGCGGATGGGAGGGGAAGAACTCCGCATAGACAGAATTCATTTGGGCGAAGTTCCCCATGTCCGTGAGGAATACCGTGGTCTTGACCACCTGATCGAGTGAGCTTCCCGCCGCCTCCAAGACGCCCTGCACGTTCTTCAGGACCTGCCGGGTCTGCGCGCCTATCTCTTCCCCTACTAGCTCGCCCGTCTTAGGGTCCAGCGCTATCGCACCGGCGGTGAACACCAGGTCGCCAACGATCACCGCCTGGGAATAGGGCCCCACAGCGCCCGGTGCCTTGTCCGTAGACACAATAGTCCTATCCATTCAGAACCTCCTCAGGTAGAATGAAATCTCTAGTACGCGCCAACCTCCGCGGCGTACCGATACATCTCCACAACCGCCTCCAGGTTCATTCCCTCGAAGATGCTGCTACAGGTGGAGAACATGTAGCCTCCACCCGGCGCTCCCTCCCTCATGCAGCGCCTCACCTCCGCACGCACGGCCTCCAGATCGGGCTGGCATAGCGTCGCGGCGTCCGCGTTGCCGACCAGGACCAGATCGGCGCCGTAGTCCCGCTTGACTTGCTCCAGATCCACTCCAGCAGCAGGCTCCAGAGAGTGCATCCCCGCGAAGCCAGCCTCGATAGCCAGGGGGAGTAGAGGTGTGATCTGGCCATCGCTGTGCCATATCACCGGCACGTCCACTGCGTCCACGATGCGACGATGGTGCGGAAGGACGAACTCACGCCACATCTCGGGCGAGATCATCGGCCCACCGCTGTGCGCAGCGTCTTCACCAAGCACCAGTACCTCTGCCCCCAGACTGGCTGCCTCCTGGAACATGGCGATGCACCACTCGCTGCGATTCTCCAATATCCTGTGGATGAACTCCGGCCTCCTATGTAGATCCTGGAAGAACCTCTCCATGCCCATAGCCAGGTATGCTGCCGTGAAGGGGGCGACGTGAGAGCCGTAGATGTAACAGTGATCGGGGTACTGCTGTTTCACTTCAGCGGTCCGTCGTGCGTCGAAGCACTGGTCCACAAGACCGAGGGGCGGCGTATACTTCTCCAGGTCCGCCTCCGTCTCCACCACACCGCCTGCATACCAGCCCTTCTTCCAGACCCGGCCCCACTCGTCCACCCCATCCCGCCAGGCGCTGCTTCCCGGCAGGTTCTGCGTGGGGATCAAGATGCAGTCGAGCCCGAGTTCGACGTATGACCTCTGCAGGTCGCCGCCTCCCATCTGCTTCACCAGGTCATCGTTGTCTACCCAGACCTCCAGGAGAGGCACACGATCCGGCTCTCGGTGTTCCAGCGCCGCCAAAACGCGTTCCCTGGGCTTCATTCCAAGACCGACTCCTGTTCAGACTCCCCGTCTTCTTTGATCACTGACGCTCGAGACCGCAGCACAGTGGCCAGAATAGCCTTGTGCATGTGTTGCTTGTTCTCTGCCTGATCCTGGCCGGCGTCAGTCTGAGCAACCTTGAGGCTCCCCTCCCTTGACGGGAGGGGTTTGGGGGAGGGTGATCTCTAGTCTATCACCCTCGCAGGTCTTCGATGCCCTCGTCGATGCGGTCCAGCCCCGCCTTCAGATGATCCTCAGGCATCCCATGACTCATCCTGAGATAGTGATCCATCCCGAACTGATCCCCCGGAACAATGAACACGCTGTGCTCCTTTATCAAGCGCATCACCAGTTCCGTGGAGTTTATGTCCATATGGTATTGCACATAGGCGATGGCTGCCGCCTGGGGCGGAACGACGCTGAAGAGACCCTCGTGACCCTCCAGCCACGAGTCCAGGATGGGATACCCGCGCCGGACGTAGTCGCGGGCCCTCTGGATCAGCCGGGGCCGCACCCCAGGCGAAAGGGCGTATGCGGCCAGGTGGTTGGAGAGCATGGAGGCACCTATGGTCACGTATTCGTGGCGCATGGCGATTTCGTCGACGGTGTCGGCGGGGCCCACCACCCAGCCGATGCGCAGCCCCGGCAGGCCGTAGGCCTTGCTGAGACTGCTCATGCACAGCGCCTTGTCGTACTTACCCCAGAAGGAGGGCGTCTCAGTGTCGGTCAGGCGTTCAGCTCCAGTGTACACCTCGTCCGACAGAATCCAGGCCCCCACCCTCTCAGCCGCTGCCACGATGGCCTCCATCTCCTCCCCGGTGAGGATGTATCCTGTGGGGTTGTTGGGATTGCAGACGGCGATCAGCTTCGTCTTATCGGAGACCACCTCTGCAAGCTCGTCCAGATCGGGAGCCCACCCACGTTCCTCTCGAAGATGGAACTCCTTGACCGTGATGCCGAAGTTCTTGGCCACCCCCCAGATCTGCATGTAGTTGGGGAGCATCATCACCATCTCCTCACCCGGAGCAACCAGGGCCTGGATGGTGTCGAAGTTAGCCTCGGCGCCGCCGACGGTCACCAGGGCGTTGTCTGGCGTTGCACCAGGGTAGAGTGTCGCGATGTTCTCGCGGAGTTCGATAATGCCATTGCCCTGGGGATAGTTCAGCGGCATGCGCAGGAGCTGCTTGACGACCCCCTGATCCTCTACGAGTTCCTCGACGGATAGGGGATGAACGCCACTCTCGGACAGGTTATACTCCACGACGTTCTCCCACTTGCACATCACACGTTCCATCTCAAAGGGTAGGAATTCAGTCATCGATCCTCCTCAAAGTGGATTTGAGTGCGCACGGCATCCTGCCATCCTACAAGCGCCAGCTTCGCCAAGCTCCCCTGCCAGACTCCCCTCCCTTGATGGGAGGGGCTTGGGGGAGGGTGACCCTTCCACCCCCTCCTCAATCCTCCCCATCCAGGGGGAGGAAGTCGCTTCCCCGCTCACGCGTGGGGTCCAAAGCCCCACGCTATACCAACCTCAAACGTGCTGAAGCACGTCTATCCAACCGGCGTCAGCCGGTTTGCCACCCTTTGCGCGGGACTTCAGTCCGGCGTTACCGCCCTCGCCTCTTCCTCTTCGCCATGTAGCCGCACGGCAAACCGTGCGGCTACGGCTTCGCTCTTCCTCCGCCCGGTCGCCCCAACCGACCACCAAACCACTGTCCGAGGGCCTCCAGGGGACGGGGTGAGGGCCTTCTCCTACTCCTCTACTTCAGTCAACTCCTCGAGGATGTTGACGTTCCGCTTGGCCAGTTCCGCCACAAACTCGTCGTACAGATCTCCCTTGATGGCATCCTCGGGCGCCACAAGGCCCTTCTCCTCTATAGCTCCGCGACCGAGGAACCTGGCTGTGATCGCACAGGGGAACCCTGTCACTCTCTGCATAGACGAGAAGCCCAGTTCCGTGTCCGCCTGGTCCCACATGTAGTAGTCCACGCGGGTCTTCTTGCCATCCTTCGTCCCCGTGACCGTGTTGTACATCACACAGACGTCGGTATCCCCCTCCTCCGGCTTGAGCCTGGGGGTGATCATGGACAGCAAGAACTCTCGCGGCACCACCTGCTGGCCCTGGAAGTCTACCTCATCCAGGTCGAGGAGCCCGCACTCCTTCAACGTGTCCACTCCAGCGAAGTGAGTGGGCCAGCGCACCGTCTTCTCGGCGAACTCCTTCAGGTCTGCCCTGGTGAAGATGAAACTGGGCATGCCAGGCGTCACCGCGCACTCCAGCTCCTCGTCCACCCCGAACTTGTCGAACTTGAACCGCTCGCGATCGATGAGGGCGTCCACCTCCACCACCTGGCCGCCCTTGATCACGTTCAGCTTGACCATGTACTCCCGCAATACGTGTTCGAAGGCCCAGGTGATCATGTACCTGAGAGGGTGCTTTTGCGCCGCTTCTTTGGAGGGGATGCCCCCCACCCTGGCCACAGCCGTGTCAACCTGATCCAGCTTCCTGATGCCCTCGCCCACGGTCACGTTGCTCAAACCAGGGGCAAAGCCCATCCCGTCCACGAAGGTCACGCCATTCTTGATGGCCGTCTCGTGGATCCAGTCGCCGTAGTCGTTGAGGCTTTTGCCCTCGGGCAGTATCAAACCCTCGGTCTCGTATGCATCCGGGCGGTAGTGATACTCCTCCAGCATGTCTATCACGTTCAACCCGGCTTCGACTGCGCTGTGGATCAGGCTGTAGCTGGTCCTCCTGTCGGGCAGCGCGATGACCCCCACGTCGTAGAGACCCATCAGCTTCTTGATCTCGTCCCTGTTCAGGATGTCCAGAGGCTGGGGTATGACCTTGTCGCTGCCGATCCACTCCTTGGTTTGCTGCAGCGCCTCCTTCCGCCGGCCCACGATGCCCACGGCTTTGACCTCGCTATCCTGCGCCAGGTCCCAGGCCACGGCGCTGCCGATACCGCCGGATCCTCCAAATACCAAAACTTTCATGATACCTCCCACGCCTTGACGTTTTTCCGGAACCAGCGCGACCATCGAGAAAATGGACCCCTGGCCCGGGGCAAGAGCAACGCGAATTATAGCACAACGTCACGACCTTCTCAAACAACAAGGCCCGCGTCATGGCGGGCCCTGTCCAGGTGAAACGGCTATTCTGTTATGGCGCGATTCTGGCGGAGTCTATTGCGCAGGAGCGAAAGTGAGTTCCTCCCCACCCGCTCCCAAGATCACCAGGCGTCCGCCGGTGAGATTGAAGCTCTGCGCACTTGTCAGGAGGTTGAAAAACGCCAACTCCTGCTCCATGATGCCCTGGGGCTCGAGGCAGGCCATCTCCGTCATGAAGACGTCGGTCATCGTGAGCTTGTCCCCGTTGACCTGATACGATCCCCCATAGGTGTTGCACGCCTTTCCGCTAACCTCTCCGTCCTCGAAGGTCGCGGTGATCTCGGTCCCGGGGATGAGGCTGGCTCCACGGAGTGTCGTCAGTCGCCACGACATCCCCTCGAGCGGGTCGCCGGTGGTCCCACCCACCCCAGCGCAGGCCGCCGGAAGGAGCAGGATCGTGGCGGCAAGAGCGAACGTGGCTAAGTGTTTGGCGTTCATAACCCTGTTTCCTTTCCCATTCTATGGTCTTCGTTGTGAAGACGCCTATGGGCCCCACTTGGTTCCATCAGAGCCCCGTTCGCACGGCTGATCATGGGAAAGGCGCGCCACAACCCTACAACAGGGCGTCTGTCTCCGCCTTGGCCGCCCTGATCAGCTCTCGCAGCGGTTCGTAACGAGAATCGTCGACCTCCTCCACGATATCCTAACTCTAGCGCATAAACAAGGCTTGAGCAGCGTCCGCGCGCGGATGGTCGGCCATCTGGAACGTCGCCTCTGGGGTGCCACAGCCACCGTTCCATACCCCGAGAGGAAACACCTGGCGCTCTTCTGCCCCATGTTCTACAATCCCCATGGCGCTGACGGCGCCCGGAGAGGAGGGGGAGATGGAGGAGAAGGAACTACTGGAGGAACTGAGAGCTATCCGTCACCTGGTGCGGCAGACGTGGATTTTGGTCATCGTCCTGGTGGCGGTGGTGGCCGTGCCCGCGGCGCTCCTGTGGTGTATGACCGCGGGGCTTATCCTGATGGAGTTCCTGCCGCACTAAGGCGTTCCATCGAGAGAGCCCTGTGGACAGCGCGGTGACAGGAATCTCGCGGCACAGCCGAGTCTCGGTATCGACGGTCCAACCCGATGAGTCGGGGAGTCGCAGTGGACACCTAGCGCACCGTCACGAGTCCCTTACCTCGACTCCATCCTTCGCCAGCTGCTCCGAAAGATACTGAAGACCACGGTCCAACGTGCCGTGGAAATGTCGCTGAACAACATCATCGAAGACCGGCTCCACCAAAGCTTCGAGATCCTTCATCCGATATGCCCTTAGAGCCTCAACCAGAACGCTTCCAGCACAGAGTTCATCGACAGGAACCTGAGCTAGAATCCATCTCTCGAAGACCGCGAGTCGCAGAGCTGCTATCACAGGCTGATAACCGTCCCTGGCACGGTCACCAAGAGCCCTTACATTGCCATCACTAAGGCTAAACGACCGCCCTTCGGTGGTCTTCACCTCCAGCGCGTACTTGTCTTGGCCCCCTCTTGCGATGTCAATGTCAACCCCCTCGACGCTACGCTCCACGACATGCGTGAACCCCATTCTACGGAAGGTAAGCGCCAACAGCTTCTGGGTAATCTTGCCGAAAACGCCAACGCCGTATCTCTTGCGGAGCCGCCGGAGTCGGTTGAGAGTCAGAGTGTCCACGACGTACCGCGTATTCTCACGCCTCTAGCGAGACCGTTGGCCCCAACTCAGGAGTCCAACCTTGAATCTGGTATATGCTCTTTGTCTTGCCAAGCGAGGATTTCAAGAACCCCTGAAGTTCTGCATCCATCGTTGCCAGCACAACCTGCCTTCCGCTCTCACAGACATCCTCAACGACCTCGACCAATCGGCGCTTCTGATCTGTTCCGAGACTCTGCGACGGGTCATCCATCAACACGAATCCCACGGGATGAGAATACGCAGTGACCATACCCAAGAAGATGGACAATGCAAGCGAATTCAAGTCACCCTGGCTCAACACAGGACTTAGCTCCTGTCCATTTCGATCGCAGAACGAATAGGAGTTTCCGCCGCTCCTGGCATCGTCCTGAACCTCAATGCTGAGGCCTCCAATCGCAGGATTCTGAGCAACCCTGCGAAAGTAGTCGTCGATCGCGGTGCCAGCTGCGGATATCCTGCTCCTCGCTTCTTCGGCCAGAGACTCGCGCACCAATATGCCCACCGCTTCCACATCGCTGATGAGCTCGGCGGCCTTGTCACGGCAGTGACCTAGGACCTTGAACTCGGCGGTGTGCGCGATCTTCTCAATACCTCGTATCTTGTGCTCCAGCAGGAGAATCTCCAGCACAAGGTTCGCCTTGCCAATCGACGCCGATATGGCGGCAAGTTTGGCCCGCTTTTGGCTTAGCGCCGACTCAATCTCAGCGAGACGCTCATCTGCCTCCTTGATGCTCTTGGTCAGCAACGCAAGAGGGTCATCATCCTTCGTCAGCTTTCTGCCGAGTAAATCCGCTGCCCTCTGAGCGCTCTTTGCGAGTTCCATCTGCGCCCGCTGCACCGCTTGTGCGAGACTGTGGTGGTCTTCCGCAACATGCTCAAGCTCTTTCTTCCGAGCCCGAAGCTGTTCCACTCCGGCCTGCATGTGCCGCACTTCGGCCTCGAGCTTGTCGATCCACTCTTTCTCCAAGTGTGCCAGGAGGTTCGGCACCCTCTGTCCACAGAGCGGGCAAACCTCAGCACCTAGTCCGCTGCGAGCAGACTTGAGCAGTGCGATGCCCTCTTCCACAAGCAGTGCTCGTGGACTGATCTCCCGTATCTGTTGCGTGCCCTCGTCAATCTGACGCTCAATGAGCACTATGTCCTGGCCTATCTGGTCGCGGATGCCGTGCTCAGCCTCGAATGAACCCAGATCGTAGACGGCTTGAGTGAGCTCTGCCCTGCTGGCAGCATACTGCTCTCTGGTTCGTTCAGCCTGGCCCCTTCTCTTGTTCAGCTCTGACTGTGCCTTGACATCGGGCGCCTGTGACCACAATCGATCGAGCTCCCTGGCTGCGACCGCTAGAAACGTATCCATCTCCTTCCAGCCTGAAGGCACCGCGGGCGGTGTTGAAGGTACCCCAAGCTCCGAGGCGAATTCCTGCAGATCCTTGACAATCAGTTTCGAGAGCTCGAGCGCGCCTTGTACACCGAGTTCACCCTCGTCGAGCCCCTGACCGATCGCTGCGTCTACCTTCTCCTCAAGGTCTGACCGTCTGACCGCCAGAGCCTGCTCCACGCGCCCCTCAAACTTTTCCCTCTCAGTCGCCAATTCTCGCTGGATACGAGTGAGTTTCGCACCCTTGATCCCCTCGAGCACATTTCGGTATTCGCCGAGTCCTAGCAAGCGATCGATCGCCTCGTTCCTATCTTTCGGCATCTGGATCAAGATTGCCCGTATGCTTTCTTGATGCTGGTAGACCACAGTGGCGAAGTCTCCGAATGACATTCGAAGAAGGCCCGCAATCTGCCGTTCCGCCTCGTTCCCCCGCAGGACCCTCCCATCGGCGAGAGCTACCTGTACGTGCCGTCCTCTTTTCCCCTTCCCCTTCTGCTCAGTCCTCGTGATAGTTACGTCGCCCTCCTCCGTGTCAATAACTAGGTCGACCGTCGCCTTGGGGGACTGGCGGTTCACGAGCTCCCAACCGCCCACTCGCTCGCGAATGCCTGATTTTGTACCTACGCACTCGTGGCCGTACAGGCACCATTCTATCCCGTTCAGGACGCTGCTCTTCCCTTGGTGATTGTCCCCAAACAGGAGCACTGCTGGCGCAGAGAATTCGAAGAGTCCATCCTCCTTGGGAAATCCGCGAAAACCATGCAGTCGCAAACTCTTGAGATTGAACATCACATCCCCCCTACAGCATGCGCTCAAGCTTCTCAAGCACGTGTCGGGACTCCACGGCGAGGTGTCCGATTTTCTTGGTCAGTGTCGATTCGACCGCCTGGGCCCCGCTCTTCTCATATGCGCTGGTTATCTCCTCCCACAGCGCACCTCTTTCTTGCTGTCTTGCTGTGCTGCTCTCTATCTTCTCACGCACTGCCTCTTTGTAGGACATCTCTCTTCTCCTTTTGGCACAAAAGGCCCAGTCGTTCAGTGTCCCGCCGGGACGCCTGCGGAGCGACCGACCGCCACCCCCCCCTGCTTGATGCACGTTAGACAAGGGCATCAACTCAGCAAGCACTTTCAGCGTCTCCTGTGACTGAGTATCAGACAATCCTCTTCCACCGCGACGGAGTCGCCGCCATCGTGCAGCAGTGCCCTTCGTCTGGCACATCAGGCATTCCGTACCGCACTCAAGGGCACCCGCTGGTTGCGCCCGCGCTACGCACCGGGTGACCGTCCCACCGAGCCAAGACAACGCCGCAGGACGCTTCCCCTCACGCACGGAACAGGCACCGGTTTACGGGGCGCAACGTGCTGTCAAGTGCAATCATGGATCCCCCAGCAGTTTCGCCAGCTCCCAGCAGTAAGAGTGATACTGTCGAATCCTCTGGCGGTTAGGCTCATATTGTCTGGGGGCATGATGGGCGTCATCTGTGGTGCCAAATGTCTGGCAAACCCGGTCCACCAGGCCGCTGTCAACCCCGCACTCGACCAACATCTTCCTTGCCTTCGCACCATTAAGGTCATGCGGGCTTTTGGTGGCCCGTTTGACTTTGAGGTAAAGCTCACTTGTGATCTGTCCAACTGCAATGCGTATCTCTTCTTCGGCCTGCTGAACCCTGACCACGCTCGCGCTGTGGTTCCTGAGTATGGCATCCACCTCCTGCAGGCGGTGTTGCCATGTGGCCCAAGGCACTTCGCCAAACCGCGGGCCTGACCGGGTATAACCGGTGATTTCCCAGAAGCGCCCGTTGAACTCTCGACAGCCGAGCCGCAGCTGATGCAGCCAATTCAGTTTGTGCGACATGATTACTACTTGTGTGCCCTGGCTGACCAAGGCTCTGACAACCTCGATGAACTGGGTTTCATGTTCGTCATCCCACGACTGTATTGGATCGTCGATGATGAGAAACTCCAACGGGGAATGCCCCTGCGTATTCGTGGCGATGCACAAGCAGAGTCCCAGCGCGTTCAGCTTGGACTCGCTCAGACAGGAGACCGCGCTTACCAAGTCAGCTCCGTACGACGTGGCCTTGATGTCGATCCGACCCGACTTGTATTGACCTTGTGCAGTTGTGGGCACGCCGAAACCACTGAAGTGCACGTCCGGGTCGCCAGTGGTCTTGATTCTGCCGTACCATTCCATGACCTCTGTTCCAACCTCACTGATCCTGTCGACCACTTCCCTAGCCACGAATTGGTCAACGGCTACACGAAGCTGTCTGAGGCTGCTGAGTATGTCCTCTACTCTGAGAGCCTTCTCCACCTTCCTGCGCGCTTCGATTAGATCGATCAGCACGCTGATGTCCTCGGTACCTACCAGCGCGTCGAGCTCACGATCCAGGATCTCCTGTGCATCTGACATGACAGGCGCTCGGGCCGAGATCGCCTCACGGTAGGAGCGTGTCTCGGCAACGTATTCCAGCAATCGTTCGCCCAGAACCTTCACAAGCTTGGCGTCCACCGCACACTTGCCAACGGACGACTGGACATCGGCGACCGCCTGAGACACACTGCCACGCAAGCGATCAATTCTGCTTCTCGCACCGCCAAGCTCCACCAGGCTATCCTGTATCGCATCGAAATCCGCCGGGTGCCCAGGCAGGAGTATCGACTCCAACTTCTCCAGATGCGCCTCAACGGCTAGAAGTGCGGCAGCTTTGTCTGCGTTTCTCAAATGGTATGCATCAAGTCTCTTCACTAGGTCGTCGAGCTGGCTGCCGACCTGAGCACGCAGTGCAAGTAGAGCGGCAGAGTCATCGCGCTGGCGGAGCAGCTCCTCGTGCTCGGCATGTATGTGGTCTGTCACCGGTCCGTCGATCGCCTGCCCACAGAATGGACATTCAGCGGGTGTTAGCGGCAGCAGCTCCACTCCCAACTCGAAGAACTGCGCTCGCTGGAGCAGGTGTTGGATCGTCTCGAGGGCCACGAGTTTGCAGTAAGACTCCACAAACGAGTCCGCAGTACACTTGACTAGAGCGGCCTCGTCAGCAGCATTTGCCTCCTCTTCGTCCTCCGACATTACCTTGAGAGCTACAGAACCCTCAAACACCTTAGCGACAGCCTCCCCTCTCGTCCGCCCCAGTTCTGGCAGGACCAACTGAGGGTCGGTTCCTGCTGCGACCCGCTCGCTGGCTTCCAGGTTGATCGCCTCATACATCTCGGAGAGGCCGCCCGTGCTCGACGCAAAGCTGCGTGCGACCGCCTTAAGGCTCGGAAGACTGTCGCAGCGAGCCTTGAGAGCAGACACCTCCGTACGCACCTGGTCGACGTCTGAGGGGATAGAGGGTTTTGTGCACAGAGACACCACATTCTTGCGGAACGCCTGTAGTTCGTCCAAACCAAGGAGCCCGGCAAAGCGTTCAAAGCGCTCTATCGGCTTCGCCAGGAGCAGACTCTTAAGTGCGTGCTGCAGAATGAAAGGTCTGGGTGCGCTTGAGATGTCGCAATGAACCGGCCACTCGTCCACTTGGTGGCCATTGACCACCCTCTTGATGGCATCGTTCTCTGCGAGCTCTCCTCGCAGTGTCATCTCCTCCCCGCCCTCTCCGACGAATACTGCTTCCACAAAGGCGGTGGCCCCTGGCGGAAAGTGCCGGTTGCGCAACGATCCCCTGTACTCCTCCTTCGAGTCAGCGGACTCGAGCTTTGACGTCACGCCGTAGAGAAGCCACTCCAGGCCCTCTGACATGCTAGTCTTCCCATAGCTGTTGGGGCCGTAGATTACCGTGAGTGCATCATCGAATTCTATGACTCTAGGGTCATTGAAGCCGCGAAAGCCCTGACAAGTCATGCTCTTAATCCTCATCCTCCAGAACCTCCCTGAGCACTCTCACGAGCTCCGACTCCATCGACATCACGGGATCGTCGCCTTCGTAGGCTTCGATCACTCTCTTGTGAATCGGATTCGAGAGCTGCTCCAAGAACTGGCGAACGTACCCGTGGCCAGCTGACTCTGGTGTGGGTTTCTCTGTGTCCATATTCCTCCTCTACTCCTTCCCGAGTCGAGGTCCTCGCGCCCGGGGTCACCCAAGTTGCACGACTTTGTGCCGGTTCGGATCCACAGCCACCCTCCATAGTGAAAGGCCCGCCCTCAAATGCAAGGCGAGCCTTGGTAACGAAGTATTGATCCTTGGATGCTCCCCTTGGACCTTGCCTGAGCATTGTAGCACAGTCCGATTGCCAAGACAAGTTGGCACTTCGTAGTGGCAACACCTCCGAGGTCGGTAAAGGATCGCCAACCCCCTCACGTGACTTGAGCGAGGTTCTCCAACGGCACCCACCCGCTCCGGCCGCTCTCGTTGGTCACCCACCCCCATCCGCTCTCCATCAGCAGCACGGTGACTGTCTCCCCCTCCTCCACGTTCAGCTCCGTCGCCGTGTAGGGGCGCTGGAGGACGCAGTGCTCCCCCTCTTTCACCACCCAGTTCTCCGGCACCCAGCGGGACTCGCCCCCTTCGGTCGTGCACCAGATCCACCCCGGCCACTCGCACTCACGCGGCTCCCACCGCAGCCGCTCGCCCCTGGGCAGCGTCAGAGGCTCCGTGTATGGCGATTCGTAGGACTTAACGACCCGATGCCGCTCCATCCCCGTACTCCCTCCCTCTGCCGCAAGTCGCAATGGCCCGGCGCAGGGTGCGCCTGCACGTCCTCAGTCTTCGGGATAGGTGTCGAATAGACGCGCGTCCCCTGCCTCGCCGCCCTCTCGACCCTCTGGCAGCTCCCCCGCCGTCCCCCTGCCCGCGGTGATCTGGAGGCTGGTCAACCCGCTGCGCACCTTGCTCAGGAGCACACTCAGCTCGTCCCGGGAGTTGGTCAACATGGTGATGGCCCGGGAGAACCTGCCCTCCAGCTCCCCCTGGGCCGACTCCAGGCTCTTCTCGGCGCTGCGCAGATAGGCGTCCAGCCGCTGCATGTCTATGCTCTGCGAGCTCTTCAAGATGGTCTGGAAGACCAGCAGCAGGTAGGGCACGAACATGCTGTAGCCGATGACGACCACGTTCAACTGGAAGACGTCGGCCTGGACCCTCGTGGAGAGGTCGTAGACCGCGTCGGGCACCGCCGCGATGCCGAAGTTCACCGTCACGTTGGGGTCGATGTACTTCCGGACCTCCTTGGCCTTGTCCAGCACCGCCCTCTCGATGAGAGCCTTGAGCTTGCGCTGTTCCTCGGGGTCCTCGCTGGCCGTGAACTGCTCCAGGAGATGGGTGGCGGGCCATTTGGAGTCGATGGGCAGGATCAGGTTGTTGGGCAATCGCAGGCCGAACTCCACCGCCTTGTCCCCCACCCGGAAGTTGCGCACCTGCCATTCGGGGGGCAGATTGGCGAACACCGTCTCCAGGATGTTCTCACCGGCAACGCCCTTGGTCTGGGTGCCGGCGATGACCATCTCCAGCCGCCGCACGGAGTCGGCCGTACGTCGCTCCAGGTCCTGCCGCGCCCTGTTGTAGGCTTTGGTGTACGCCTGTAGCTCCGCCAGGTCCTGCCGGATGCCGCTCACAGCCTGGGAGACCGGCTCCAGTTGGGAGAGCTTCTCCGTGATCACCGCCCTTTCCACGTCCCGCCGAGAGCTGCGTATCTGCAAATACTGCATGGCCAACAGGAGAAGGACGGCCCCCAGCAGGAGAACGACGAGCACGACGAGGATCAACATCAAGGGATCCAAGTGGTTCCTCCTTTCGATCGAGGCGACGAAGCGGGCACTGGCGAGAACCGAGAGTCTGGTTGGGGGTGCAGGGCGAGCGCGTGCGAAGTAGAGATGAAGTGGGGAGCACTACACCCTGCACCCACCACATATATTATAGCACAAAGCAGGTTGCCCGTCAACATGGGGGAAACAAAGCAAGAAGACGCGCCTTCGACCACGCCGGGTCGCTGCAGATCAAAGCGCGTGGGAATGTTGAAAACCGGCCTCGAGGCCGGTTTCTCCTCCCTCGCGCTAGACTTCAGTCCGGCGCGAGGGGGCAGCACAGCGTGCGCCCTCCTCTCACCGCCTTTATCCACTCCTTCCCCCGAGGGATTGACACGACTCTCCAAATCCGCTATACTGGAGCAAACTTGGTAAGATAGCAAAGATCCGGATAATCGTCTTTTACAACGTTGGGCGACCAAAGAACATAAGGGGGTGAACCGAAATGAGGAAGTGGACAGTGGGAGCCATGGCGGCACTGATGCTGCTCTTGATCCCCGGGGTGATCCTGGCCGTCACCGTATTGCCTTCCATCTACGGGGTGGTGCAGTACAGTGGAAGCCAGACGGGGAAGGTCGTGGTCTGTGCCTTGCCGGAGGGTCAGGAGTCCCCTACCAAGTGCGTCGTCATCGGCGGACCGGGGGCTTTCACCATACCAGAGTTGCCATATGGGATGTACGACGTCTGCGCTTTCGTCGACCTCGAGGGTGACGAGAATGGACCTCCCCACCCAGACGAACCCTTTGGCTGCACCGCGGTGGATCTGACTGAGGGGTCTGTGCGTGGTGTGATCGTTATCTTGGAGGACCCGGAGCCCGAGTTCGTGCCCGAGCCGGGAACGATCATGCTGCTCGGTAGTGGTCTGGCCGGCCTGGCAGGGTACGCCACGCTGCGCTGGAGGAGAAGGGAATAGCGCGTCCCTTTGTTGAAAAGCATAGTTAGGAGGGCCGTCCCCCCATGGGGATGGCCCTTTTCTTTGCCCGACCTGCGCAAGTCCATGTAGCGGCGGGCCTGAGCGCCCCCCTCACGAGCCGCGTCCACCCGCTGCCCCGCCCGGTCGTTTCCTTCAATACGCTGCTTCGTTGCTACCCTTCGACAGGCTCAGGGCGGCGCTCAGGATGCTTTCTTGGGGCTGGGATGGAGTGCGGTCAGGGGCGACTGAATGAACCATACTGAGCCGATTCCTTCCATAGCCTGTTGCGTGGCTACCCCCTTCGACCATGCTCAGGGCATCGCTCAGGATGCTCGTTCCAGGTCCTGCGCGGCGGTCACCACCACGGCGACGCGGCATGGAAAACCTTGACGAGGGGTCCATCTGGCCTGATCCGCAGGGCCAGCAGCAGGCTCAGCGGTGACCACCTGGCGATGATATCCATGTCCGCCGGCGTGATCCCCGTCGCGTTGTGGAAGTGCAGCCCAGGTCGCAGGATGGCCACGTTCCTCCTCCTCTCGAGACCCGATCCCCCTTCTTCGAGGGGGATCGGGTTGGGGGCCAGCCTACACAGCCTCTACGCTTGATTCACTCGCAGAAGATGTGGTCTCCTATCTTCTCGCAGTCCTCCAGCCAGGGCGGCAGCCCGCCCGGCCAGAGAAGAGGATTATCGAAGTGTCTCTTGCTCTCCAGATCGGCTGGCGGAGACCACTCACCCGCGTACACCTCCTCGGCCAGCGAGTAGACGTGGCGCCAGTACTCCTCAGAGCCCACCTTGAACTGCGGGGTCCACCCTGGGGCCCTGGCCTCCATCCAGCGCTCGATACACCAGGGGTCATCTGGAAAGGCCCCCCTGGCGTAGCAGTTGAGCACTGCCAAACGCAGCGAGTGCCCCGGTCCGTACAAACCAGGGTGCCACACCGCGAATTGGTGGTCCTGATACACCACTACTTCCACACCCTCCTGACCGCCCCTGTTCAAGATCACGTAGCCCACCATGGACCTGCCCAGATCGGGCTGGTTCCTGGCCTCCATGATCATCGTCAAGGCGATCAGGGTCACTCTAAACACTTCCATTCAGTTACCCCCTAGAACTCCCGAAGGGAGCCAATTTCCTCTAACGCGTCCCTGGCCTCGATTACGGCCGATTTGCCAGGGACAGACCACTTCACCTTCTCTCCAAAGGCCTGTCTGGATCACAAAAATGAGACCAACCCTGCCCCCACACCGGAGGCGTCGGCCACGATGTGCCGCACCGTCCAGTGCTCAACAAGGGCACCGTCGTTGACGATGTGCCATCCAACCCCTCGAGGGTCTGCGCCTGATGGTAATAGACGCGTAGCTTCGCACCAGCCTCAGGTGTTTCCCCCCATGAGATATACGAAATGCTGCCCCATCTATCCCACCGAACCCTATTCGGCGGGCTTTCCGGGGCACACGAGGGGTAGGGATACCACACCTTCACCACCCGTGTCAAGCCCGAGATTGACGATATATCCACCTCTCTAACGTCCACTGAGCGCTCATAATCCGTTACGGGTTGTTGCGGATTCCGCTCAGAGTACTCCATCAGCGCCCGTTTGATGGCCCGGTCGATGTCGTCCGCAGACCAGATGGATCAAAGCCTGCCCTGCATCTACATTCATGGTCTACCCCTATTGACTCGGCTTCCCAGAAGAAAAGGAGCCCTGAGACCCCTTCTCGACGACAGATCGAGGGTGGATCCCAAGGCTCCCCTACGGATTTCGATTCGGGAGCGACAGCGACGAGGCCCTAGCCTCTTCCCCGGTTGGTGGGAGGCCTATGCCACCGTTGTGAATGCTCCGCTATTGCCGGATACGTAAGATATACTTGCTCTTCTGGCGGGTCACTTCCAGTTCGGCGCTCTCGGGCACCTCTTCCAGGAAGCCCAGGAGGCGCTCCAGAGAGGGAAAGACGCGCGTCAACTCCGACCTCACCTGAGAGGGCTCGCGCACAGCCCTCTCGTGCACCCTCAGCTTGCGCACCTTGTCCAAGAACCGCATATCAGGCATGATTTATCCTGGCATTAGAACATTTGTTCTAATTATAACTCAGGTTTTGCCCCCTGTCAAGGCCTCAAAGGCAGTTTTAAGGTTCGTGGCCCTCCCCCCACACCCTCCCGGAGGTTCGCAACCTCCGGGAGGGTTACAGGAAGCCGCTCATGCCATACCGCGACGACGTGTTCAGACGAGGACAATACTACCCATATCTACAACCGGGGAGGCGGCAAGGGCACCATCTTCTTCAATCCTGGCAACTACGAACACTGTCTCCGCCTTCTCGAACGGTACCACGGACGGTACGGAGCCACCGTGATCGGTTACTGCTTGATGCCCAATCACTACCATCTCCTTGCGAGACAGGAAAGCGATGAAGCGCTATCCAGATTCATGGGAGTGGTGTTCAACGCCTACGTGCAGGCAGTCAACCGCCAACAAGGGCGCAGGGGGCCGCTCTTCGAGGGCCGATTTCGCCATGTTTGGGTGGATCGCGAGGAGTATCTGATTCATCTCTGCCGCTACATCCATCTCAACCCTGTGCAGGCCAGACTCGTGAAGACCCCAGAGCTATGGCAGTACTCCAACTACCTGGACTGGATCGGCGAACGGCCTGGCACGTTGGCAGACGAGTCTTTCATCCGTGACCACTTTGGTTCGCCTGGGTCCTATCGGTCCTTCGTGAACGCACATGTAGACCAAACACAGGCGCTAGACAAGATCCGGAATTACCTGCTGGACTAGGTCCGAGCACCCTGGTTCACGTCTTGAACCTGCGGCAAGATGGGGCGCCTGCTAGGTGCTAATGAGAACTGAAAAGGGCCGCCGCCCCCATGGCGATGGCCCTCGACTCACACCAAGCATCCTCCCGAAGGTTTCGAACCTTCGGGAGGTTCCTATCTATCTCTTCCTCAGCCTCAGCCCCGCGTACCCCGCCAGGCCCATCAAGCCGCTGCCCAGCAGCAGGACCGTCCCCGGCTCCGGCACGAACTCCTCAGCCAGAACTCCCAGCACCGCCGTGGCACCTTCCAGCTCCCCAATGCCGCAGGGCCCCGTCACCGTCACCGTCGCCGTGCCCTCTCTCTCCGGCACCAGAGTCACCTTCAGCGTGCCGTTCGCACCGACGAACGCCCCTACCGTAGCCCCGTTCCCGTTCAGTGTGCCGTTATCTGTGGTCACCGTGAACGGCGCCGGGCCTCGCCTGTCCCCAGGCCCCTCCCCCAAATAGACCGCTGACGGATTGCCGGAGAACTGGAAGCTCACCACCGTGGGCTGGCCCACCATCGCCGGGTCCACCGTGGCACTAGGGCTGATCTTCTTGATCCAGGGCGTAAAGTCCACCGGGATGCTGTCCTCCTGGCAGATGGGGTCGCAACCCTCCGCTTTCGGACCGCCGGCGCAGCCCCACCAGTTACCCTCGGTGTTCACGCTAAAGGGTACCTCATTGGAGAAGCGCTCTGCGTCCCATGCTTCGCCCACACCTCCGAGGTCCAGGCCGCACCCATTGCCGCAGATGATACTACCATTGATCAGGATCGCGTCGGCCTCGCCCAGCGAGTCCAGGTCGATGCCCTCGTCGTTGTCGCGAGCGATGCAAGCCTGGATCGACAAGGTCCCCGAGATGCTCTCCGGATCAAAGCCCGCTTCCCCGTTGCCGTTGGCTGTACAGTTCTTGATGGTCACGTCCCCGCCGTCAATGACGGGCCCCAGTCCCGGCTCGGCACCAAACAGAAGCCCTCCTACGAACACACCGTCCTCATTATTCCCGTTGGCCGTACAGTCGGTGATGGTCAGATCACCAAAGCTCCCGACGCTGATGCCCTCGTTACCATTCTGTTTGGCGGTACACCGATCGATGGTCACCTGATCAAGCCCAACCACCCCTGCGGCACTTGCCTCCCCTGAGAGCCCGGATTTCACACGGATGCCGTCATCGCCGTTGTTGTTGGCAATGCAGTCGCTAATGGTCACCTTGCCGCCAGCACTGTTCACGAGGATGCCCGACGCCTCGCAAGTTACCTCACCACCGCGCACCAGGGCCAGGGTGCAGCTGTTCTGGTTCGAAGTACACCCGGTGATGGTCACGTTGCCGCCGGTATCATTCACATAGATCCCGAACCCATTGTTGCTGTTCGTGGTGCAGTCGGTGATGGTCACGTTGCCATCGGCCCTCACCTCGATGCCATCACCCCCGGTGTTGCTGGCGTCCACGTTGCGAATCACCACATCCTTCGTCCCCGCGGGCACCAGTCCCACATCTCCCCCTGCGGTCGCTGCGGTCGAGCCACCCACCCACACATCTATGGCACTGTACACCGAACGGAGCACGAACCCATCGATGGTTACGTCTCCATTGAACGGCGGATCCCCAGTGTAGATCTCGGGAGCGTCAAGTGGATTGTCCACTGTCGCCGTGCCCGGCGTGGGGTTGCCGCTCGCGTTCACCGTGATTAGAGTGATGTCCCCCTCAGGATCCATCTTACTCAGATCCACACCCTCGTTATACGTGCCCGGGTAGACGTGGACGGTATCTCCAGGGCTGGCATCGGTCACCGCATCCTGAATCTTGCAGTAGACCACGCCATAGGGGTTGCCCTGGCCGGATGTACTGACACAGCCGACCGCGTCGCCGTCCACGCTGATCGTCCCGGCGGCAGACACAGGCGCTGCGAATACGAATAACAGGGGGATGACCAGGGCGAGGACGCCAATCAAGGGTAGAGATTTGCCCAAACCAGATCGCCTCATAGACATCTTATCTCCTCCTAGAGTCTGTTCAACGCTCTTCCTTGCCGGCCCACGGCCTTGTATGAATGGGAACGTCACTTCGTCGGGCGCGCTCGGGCGGACAGCTGCCCTCACACCAAGCATCCTCCCGAAGGTTTGGAGCCTTCGGGAGGTTCATATCTATCTCCTCCTCAGCCTCAGGCTTGCGTATCCAGCCAGGCCCATCAAGCCGCTGCCCAGCAGCAGGACCGTCCCCGGCTCCGGCACGAACTCCTCAGCCAGAACTCCCAGCACCGCCGTGGCACCTTCCAGCTCCCCAATGCCGCAGGGCCCCGTCACCGTCACCGTCGCCGTGCCCTCTCTCTCCGGCACCAGAGTCACCTTCAGCGTGCCGTTCGCACCGACGAACGCCCCTACCGTAGCCCCGTTCCCGTTCAGTGTGCCGTTATCTGTGGTCACCGTGAACGGCGCCGGGCCTCGC
>Ga0307375_10001883_pt1 | contig 22122 bp, 21 predicted proteins | sample TR1MG_FD_202531 | JGI IMG/M metagenome (GOLD analysis project Ga0307375, IMG submission 202531) | Soil microbial communities from Risofladan, Vaasa, Finland - TR-1 | ecosystem: Environmental > Terrestrial > Soil > Coastal area > Acid sulfate soil | place: Finland: Risofladan, Vaasa | collected...
ACTTTGAAGGAACTGAGGTATAAAAAACATTGAAATACAGTAGATAAAGGGGATGTGGGGGTAGGTTAATAAATCAAATAAATCAATTAGTTATAAAATTCATGCCAAGCTACGAACCAAGGGGTCAGGAGTTCGAATCTCTTCGGGCGCACCAATAAATCAAGGGGTTAGGCTAAAAGTCTAGCCCCTTCTTCTTTGTTGCGTAGCCCAATCGTAGCCGTTTCCTTTGATTCGTTGCTTACAACCTTCAAGCTGGACAGGCGATCCACATACTCGGTGAGATGTTCGCTGGACAGGTGAGCATACTTCCTCACCATCTCGACGCACTCCCAACCGCCCAACTCTTGCAGCACATGCAGCGGTGTTCCTGCTTGCACATGCCAGCTTGCCCACGTATGCCGCAGATCATGCCACCGGAAATTCTCGATGCCGACCTTCGCCAGTGCTTTCCGCCATGCCTTCGTGTTGACCTGCACCAGTGGATTGCCATGGTAGCTGAATACATGCGTTGAATTTTTGCCGACCTGTTCACGTATCACGATCACAGCGGCAGCACTCAACGGTACTGCAATCGCCTTCCTTGTCTTGGCTTGATCCGGGTGTATCCATGCGGTGCGGCGGGTGAGATCAATCTGTGACCACTGCAAGCCAGTGACGTTGGAACGCCGCAAACCTGTTTCCAGAGAGAACTTCACCACGGGTACCAGATGTTTTGGCAAGACCGCCATTAGCCTGTCAGCCTCTTCCTGGGTAATCCAGCGCACCCGTCGATTTGGCTCAGGCAGCATCCGAATACGAGGAACACGATCTATCCACTCCCACTCGTTGCAAGCCTTGCGTAATACCGCCCGAATCACTTCATTGACGCGATTGACTGAACTGTTCTTTACATTCTCAGCCATGCGCGCAGCCATGATGCTATCCAGCAACTCGCGGTTGATCTCATCCAGCATGCGCCCCGTCAAGAACCGATCCAGCCAGCGCAAATGCGTCTTGTCGCTGGCCTGTGAGGCCTTGTGACTGGTTTCAGCCAGATAACGGACAACCGCTTCATTCCAAGTGTGGTGGGGTTTGACCCCCAGCCGCGCTTGATCCCACAAGGACGCTTTCAGCTTGTCGTGGAATTCCTCGGCTTTCGCCTTGTCGGGAGTGCCAGTGCTTTGCTGTATTCGTCGTCCGTCGTGGGCGATTTTGACCCACCAATAAGGTGAATCCTTGCGTTTGAAGAGTGACATAAAGAAACCTCCTTCTGCTCACCCTGCAACGCCCGCCGCTTGTATTGTGAGCGTATATACTCAATCAGGTCAAATTCGACGAACACCCAGCACTTGCCAATCTTGGCACCGGGGATTTCGCCAGCACGTGCTTTGTCTTGCAGCGTGACCGAATGAATCTTGAGCAGCTCGGCAGCTTGCTGCAGGGTAAGGGTAGTCATGGCAGCCTTACGGAATCCGGCAAAGCCGGAATAATTTCTGTTTCAGCCGGTCCGAAAAATTCAGCGCAAAGCGAAGCGTGGCGCTGGTTTGAAGGGAATTTAAAGACCTGAGGGGTTTAATATCTTCCATGCAACAATTGTCGCGTGATAAGCACTATAAAATCGGGTAAATTCTAAGCAATTATGCGCAGAATCCTTGTTGCAATTGTATTAGCCGTGTGGCCAATACCTGCATGTATCGAAGAGGCGCGCAACAACGGCTTGCCATTCAGGGAGGGAGAGGTTCAATTTTGAAATGCGGCGTCTCTGGCGTTATCGTGCCGGTGCTCAACTTTGAAATCGTGTTCTTCTCCACGCTCCTGCGTCACTGGAAGTATTCAGCAGGGCATCGGTGAGGTGCTGATTCACCGGTTCACCTCCGCAGACATTGTTGACACGCCATGTCAGGAGGTTTCATGGCAAACAGGAAGTGTCCAGTCTGCGGCGATCCGTTCGTGCCGCGCCCACAGGTTAAGCATCAAAAATTCTGTCCATCAGAGAAATGCCAGCGCGAACGCAAACGGCGCTGGCAGCAGGCCAAGCGCCAAACTGATCCTGCCTACAAGGCAGACCAGAGAGAGTACGCCAAGAAGTGGGCCGATCTGAACCCCAATTACTCGCGCGAATACCGAGCTAAAAATCCTGATTCTGCCGAGCAAAATCGAGCCAAGCAAAAAAATCGCAACGAAAAACGCCGCGTTGCTGTGATTGCAAAGATGGACGTGTCAAAGCCTGAAAGCCTTGTGCAGTCTGGCATTTACCGGCTAACGCCCGTTGACGCGTCAGGAATTGCAAAGATGGACGCGTGGATAGTTGAAATCAATTTTATTTCATGCGGTTGCGATCAGCCTGAGAGCAAAACGGGCTGATTGCAAAGAGTAGACGTTATAGACCATGACGATTTACGCTGCTAACGTCTTGACCGAAATGCTCTCGACACGACCATATCGATGTCCTGCGTTATTCCTTGGCTACATCTGCCAGGCACGATGACGCGTTCTCATCCGTAAAGCTGGGAGCTATGAATTGAATCCATAGAGGATGGTTCTACGGCATGGATACCGGCGATTCAAATAACGGCGCAGTGATACAGGCACCCATATTTCGTGCCGCTGAATATGTGCGGATGTCCACCGAGCACCAGCAGTATTCCACCCAGAATCAGGCCGACAAGATCCGCGAATATGCAGCCCATCGTGGTATCGAAATCGTCAAGACCTATGCCGACGATGGAAAGAGCGGATTGTCTATCGGAGGCCGGGCATCACTTCAGCGGTTGATTGACGAAGTCGAATCGGGTGAAACGGACTTCACCATTATATTAGTCTACGACGTCAGCCGATGGGGGCGGTTTCAGGACGCGGATGAATCAGCGTACTACGAATACATCTGCCGCCGTGCTGGTATTCAGGTCGCCTACTGCGCAGAGCAGTTTGAAAATGATGGATCTCAGGCTTCCACCATTATCAAAAGTGTTAAGCGTGTTATGGCTGGCGAATACAGCAGGGAATTATCCGTCAAAGTGTTCGCTGGCCAGTGTCGGTTAATAGAGTTGGGATTCCGTCAGGGTGGGCCTGCCGGATATGGTCTACGTCGTGTGCTTATCGACCAAAGCGGGTCAGTTAAAACCGAACTGTCACGCGGTGAGCACAAGAGCCTGCAAACAGATCGCGTCATTCTAATGCCCGGCCCCGATGACGAAGTGCAGATGGTCAATTTGATCTATAAATGGTTCATTGACGAGGGGCTGGTGGAATCGGCCATCGCCACTCGACTGAACGACATGAAGGTGCGCACCGACCTTGACCGGGAATGGACGCGAGCTACCGTTCACGAGGTGCTGACCAACGAAAAATATATCGGCAACAATGTTTTCAACCGCACCTCCTTCAAGCTCAAGAAAATCCATGTCATAAATCCACAGGATATGTGGATCAAGAAAGAAGGTGCTTTCGAGCCAATCGTGCCACCCGAGGTGTTCTATACCGCTCAGGGCATCGTTCGCGCTCGGACACATCGCTACACCGACGAGAACCTGATCGAACGCTTGCGCCAACTCTATCAGAGCCGGGGCATTCTCTCCGGCCTGATCATCAACGAAACCGAGGGGATGCCATCTGCTGCTGCCTATTCCAACCGCTTTGGCAGCTTGTTCCGAGCCTATCAGATGGTTGGTTTTACTCCAGACCGGGATTATCGCTATCTGGAAATTAATCGCTTCCTGCGGCAGTTACACCCCGGCATCGTTGCCGAAGCCGAGGTGCAGATCGCTGCATTGGGTGGCGCGATCATTCGCGACCCGGCCACCGACTTGCTGGATGTGAATAACGAATTCACTGTTTCAGTTGTGTTGGCTCGTTGCCATACACTCGACACAGGCAGGCTCCGCTGGAAATTTCGATTCGATACGAGTTTGCTTCCTGACATTACGGTGGCCGTCCGGCTTGATCCAGTAAACCAGGCACCGCTCGACTACTACCTGCTGCCTCGACTAGATGTCGGTTTGCCGCGCATCAGTCTGGCGGAGCAAAACGCCATCGAATTTGAGTGCTACCGTTTTGACACCCTCGAATACCTTTACTACATGGCAGCGCGCACACGACTACGGAGATCAGCATGACAACCAAGTACACAATCGGCGAGATACAGATGATTCCGGTAGATTTGATCGATGTCCTCAACCCACGAGAACGAAATGCCAAGACATTTAGTGAAATCGTTGCCAACATCGACGTGCTGGGCATAAAAAAACCAATCAAGGTCACCCCCCGCGATACCGAGCATGGCAAACGCTATCTGCTGGTTTTTGGCGAGGGCCGTCTGACGGCGTTTCGAACTCTTGGAAAAACTGAAATTCCAGCGCTGGTGGTCGATGTCAGCGATGAAGATGCCTTCCTTATGAGCCTTGCAGAGAATATCGCCCGTCGCCATAGTCGCCCATTGGAAATCCTGGCTGGCATCGCTCAGCTCAAGGAAAAAGGTTACACACCCAAGGTCATTGCCACCAAAACCGGCCTGACCATGCAATATGTGCAGGGCATTCTCACTCTCCTTGAACAGGGTGAGGAACGATTGCTGATTGCCGTTGAAAAAGGCCACATTCCGCTTAACGCAGCACTCACCATTGTTGGCGCGGGTGACGACGACAAAGCCATGCAGTCCGCGATGCAGGATGCCTACGAATCCGGCGAACTGCGCGGCAAACAGTTGATAGAGGTGCGGCGCATCATCGAGAAACGACAAGTTCTGGGGAGATCAGTATCAAAAGGTCTTCCTCGCAAGCGGACAGAGACGTCGGCTTCAAGCTTGGTTCGCGCCTACCGGCGCGAAGTCGAGCGTCAGAAACAAATGATCAAGAAGGCAGCGTTTGTCCAACAATGCCTTCTATTCGTCATTGAAGCGATGCGCCAACTTCTGGCTGACGAAAATTTCGTAAATCTGCTGCGAGCCGAAGAACTCGATACCTTGCCAAAATATCTCGCCGAGCGGGCTTGGAGTAACGGGAGCCAGACATGAGTAAGGTGACGCTGGGTTTTATACCCGAGGTTCTTGTTGTTGCTCTGGACAATCTGCTGCCATCGCGAAAACCCCCTGCCGGCTTGATTACATCCCGCAAATATCGGCAGATACTTGCATCCCTTGGTGAAATCGGTTTGATCGAGCCGCTTTCAGTGGCTCCTGCAAACGCCGGAACCGGGCAACATCTTTTGCTTGACGGCCATATTCGCCTCATAGCTCTACGCGAGCTAGGTTATATCGAAGCGCCGTGCCTGATTGCCAAAGATGACGAGAGCTACACCTACAATGCCCGTATCAATCGGATATCAACGATCCAAGAGCATTACATGATTCGCCGTGCCATAGATCGTGGGGTTTCGCCCACCCGATTGGCGATAGCACTTGGCATTGATGTCAGCACGATTCACAAAAAGGCTACGCTACTGGATGGAGTTTGCAAGGAGGCCACCGAATTACTCAAGGATCGTGAATTCACCACCAAGGTCTCCAGTGTGCTGCGGCAGATGAAACCCTTTCGGCAGGTTGAATGTGTGGAACTCATGATTGCCGCAAACAACATGACGACATCCTATGCCGATGCGCTGCTGGCGGCCACGTCGGCGGAAATGCTGGTCGATGGTAAAAAACCGAAGAAACGGGCTGGCCTTACTCAAGAGGAGATGTCACGCATGGAGCGGGAAATGGCCAACGTGCAGGGACAATATAAGCTGGTAGAGGAGGATTACGGGCAGGACGTGCTCAATCAGCAATTGACTCGGGGCTACTTGGCAAAATTGCTGAAGAACAAGGCCGTTGTCCGGTATTTGAAGCAACAATATTCAGAGGTGCTGGAACAGTTCAAGAGTATCGTCGATACGACCTCGCTGGAGCAGTAAATAAAATGTGGAAGCCGCTGGGCGGCTTCCACTTCATTTAATAGGCCATGCCTGATCCGTGATTTCAACATCGTTTTTAGGTGACATATTAATAGTTAGCTCTGACTCATCGCTCAGCATGGTGAAAGCTGGTAGCATTCTCTCTTGGCGTCCATGGTTTGCTTGGTTTCAGCATGGCCGACCTCTAATAATAATTTCAGGGAAGTCTGATGGCTAAAGCAGCAACGAAAAACAACGAATCTACCGCCAATATCGGTTTCGAGGCCAAGCTCTGGCTGGCGGCTGACAAGCTGCGCAACAACATGGATGCGGCGGAATATAAACACGTCGTGCTCGGTCTCATCTTCATTAAATACATCTCCGACGCATTCGAGGAAATGCGCGCCAAGCTCATTGCGGGCAAGGGTGACTATGCAGGCTCCGATCCCGAGGACGCCGACGAATACCGCGCTGAAAATGTATTCTGGGTGCCGAAGGAAGCGCGTTGGTCACACCTCATGGCTGCGGCTAAGCAGGCCACCATCGGCAAGGTAGTGGATGATGCGATGGTCGCGCTCGAACGCGACAACCCGCGCCTCAAAGGTGTGCTGCCGAAAGACTACGCGCGCCCCGCGCTCGACAAGCACCGCCTCGGCGAGCTGATTGACCTCATCAGCACCATTACGCTGATTGCCACCGCTACGGAAGGCGAGGATGCAAAATCGCACCGTTCCGTTGACCTGCTCGGTCGCGTTTACGAATACTTTCTCACCCGCTTTGCCAGCGCCGAAGGCAAGAACGGCGGTCAGTTCTACACGCCCAGTTGCGTCGTGCGCACCATCGTCGAAATGCTTGCCCCCTACAAAGGCCGCATCTATGACCCCGCCTGTGGCTCCGGCGGGATGTTCGTGCAGTCGGAGAAATTCGTCCTCGAACACGGCGGGCGCATCGGCGACCTCAGCATCTACGGCCAGGAGAGCAACGCCACCACGCGCCGCCTCGCCATCATGAACCTCGCCATTCGCGGCATCGAAGCCGACTTCGGCCCCGAGCAGGCCGACACTTTCCGGCGTGACCTGCACAAAGACCTCAAGGCGCAGTTCGTCATCGCCAATCCGCCCTTCAACGATTCCGACTGGCATCGCGTGGACGACGACGTGCGCTGGCAATACGGTGTGCCGCCCAAGGGCAATGCCAACTTCGCCTGGGTGCAGCATTTTATTCACCACCTCGCACCCGACGGCTACGCTGGCTTCGTTCTTGCCAACGGCAGCATGGCCTCTAACCAGTCTGGCGAAGGCGACATCCGCAAAGCCATTATCGAGGCCGATTTGGTGGACTGCATGGTCGCGCTGCCCGGCCAGCTTTTCTACTCCACACAAATTCCGGTCTGTCTGTGGTTCCTAACGAAAAATAAAAACGATGGCAAACACCGTGACCGCCGCAAACAGACGTTATTCATTGATGCTCGTAAACTTGGCACCATCGTTGACCGTGTGCACCGCGAGCTGACCGATGCTGACATTGCTAAAATCGCTGGAACCTATCACGCATGGCGCGGTGACAAAGTCGCTGGAAAATTTGAAGACGTGGCAGGTTTTTCAAAATCCGCCGACCTCGATCTAGTCAAACAGCATGGCTACGTGCTCACGCCGGGTCGTTACGTCGGTGCCGAAGAAGTCGAAGCCGATGGCGAGCCTTTCGAGGAGAAGATGGCACGACTCGTGGCCGAATTGAATGGCCAATTTACCGAGTCCGCGAAACTAGAGCACACCATCAAAGCAAACCTGAGTGGGCTGGGATATGGCGTGTAACCATTGGATAAACGCCAAACTTGGCGAGATAGCTGAGATCAGAACTGGCAAGCTGGATTCTAATGCAGCTGTTGAATGCGGCCGGTTCCCATTTTTTACCTGCTCACCCGAGACCTTGAGAATTGATACGGTAGCCTTCGACTGTGAAGCTGCTCTGCTTGCCGGAAACAACGCCAGCGGTATTTTTTCCGTAAAGTACTACAAAGGCACATTCAACGCTTATCAGCGAACTTATGTTATTACGTCCAAGGACACTGACCGTTTAGCTACAAAATACCTTTTTTATCAGCTTCAGCAGTTAACTAAATTACTTGGCGAATACTCCGTCGGCACAGCAACAAAGTTCCTCACGCGAAAAATCCTGGATCCACTCCAAATTACGCTCCCGCCTCTCGCCGAGCAAAAAGCCATCGCACATATCCTCGGCACACTGGACGACAAGATCGAGTTGAACCGGCAGATGAATGCGACGCTGGAGGCGATGGCTATGGCGCTGTTTCAGAGCTGGTTCGTTGATTTCGATCCTGTCCGCACAAAACTCGATGGACACAAACCCGCTGGCATCGACATCGCCACTGCCGCGCTCTTCCCCACTCACTTTCAAGACTCCCCCATTGGCCAAATTCCACACGGATGGATAGCAGGCAACTTCGGGAAGATTATCGCGGCAGCTCGGGGGCGAGTTGGCGAAGCGGAGGCAGTTGTTCTATCAGCGGTATCGAACAGTGAGTTGGTTAGATCCGACGAACACTTCAGCAAACAGGTATACAGCAAGAGCATCAGCAACTACCTCAAAGTCAGACGCTGGGATTTCGCCTACAATCCATCGCGTATAAACATTGGTTCCGTGGGTATGCTGAAAGAGGATATCGTAGGCGCAGTGAGTCCCGTATACGAAGTCTTCAGGCCAGCAGAGGGATACCACTGGTTCGTTGAACGCGCCCTCGCGCAGCCTGATGTAAAGATTTGGATTCTGAGCCTATGCTCCGGCTCGGTTCGACAAAGCCTCAAGTTGAAAAACTTGGAGTCCATCCCTTGCGTGATTCCTCCACTTCAAATCGTTGAGGCGTTCAACCGTATTTGGGAGTCTTGGCATGGACTGATCCATGCCAACGAGGAGCAATCCCGTACCCTTGCCACCCTCCGCGATGCGTTGCTACCAAAGTTGCTATCCGGCGACATTTCTGTCGCCAATATTGAAGATGAGGTCGCCTGTGTCTAGCCTGACGAGCCTGGAAAAACGGCGGTTCGAGGATATGTTTGGAATGGCGAGCGGCTATGTGTTGGATTTCAGCGACCGGACATTTGCCCAATTCTTTAAGGAGAATGCCGGGATCAATATTTACGATGACCGCTATAAGTATAACGGGGGATCGAAGGCAAAGCGTTTGCGTGCTTTCTGGGAGATGGATGATGACGCTGGTGTGGGCATGGCTCTCAAAGCACTGCTGGAACTCTGGCGATATCAGAACGAGTCAGGAAAAGATGGTCGCGCCGATAAGACTTACACAGAATGTCTGAAGTCGGTCGCACGTCTTACAGGCAAAGCAGTTGCGGCGGAAGAAACCGAAGAGGAATTTCTTAAAAAGGATTTCGGTGCGATCTCGATAGTTGGTCTGGATATCGACTCTACTATTTCCCCCATATTAGAATCTCGAATCAGGGAAGCAATGGAATGTCACCATGTCGGGGCGTCGCTTGCTTCAATTTTCATGTGCGGCAGCGTGCTTGAAGGTGTTCTGTTGAACACCGCGCTAAAAAATCCAGCGGCATTTAATCAAGCGAATAGCAGTCCGAAAAACAAGGAAACGCAAAAGGTGAGGCCATTTCAGGATTGGACGCTCGCCAACCTGATCGATGTGGCACATGAAGTTGGCTTGCTACGTTTGGATGTGAAAAAATTTAGCCACGTTATGCGCGACTTCCGCAACTACATCCATCCCTACGAGCAGATGGCTTCGAAATTTGACCCTGACAAACACACAGCCGAAATCTGCCTGCAAGTTCTGCGAGCGGCAATCATCGGGCTAAAGGTGATTAAATGAAGCGCATCGAACATCAATCCAGCACACTCGCAAGCCTGCGTGAGCGTTGCTTCCGCAACTCCTTAGTGGGACACTCTCAATCAACATTTGAACTGGATTTGCGCCATGATTAACACAGTTTGGGGAAGCACAGATAAGCCAGTCTCCAGCAAACGTCTTGCTGAGTTGTTGAGCGGCGAACAAGACATCGAAGGAACGCTTTACATTGGCTATCCCATCATCGGCACGCCCGAAGGCTCCTTTCCGATAGATGCGTTGCTTGTTTCGCCGACCAAAGGCCTGGTCTTGTTTAGTGTTGTTGAAGGCAAAACCCTCCCGGATTACGCCGCGATGCAAGACGAGGGATTCAATAAGATGCAGGCAAAACTGCTCCAGCATCAGACCTTGATTCGAAAACGAGAGCTACTCGTTAAAATTCGCACGGTCACGTTTGCGCCTGCCATCACACAACTTGATGGCGACGAAGAGTATCTCCTTTGCAATGCCGATAATCTGGTGTCGGCAATAGAAGAGTTGGATGATTTCGATCCAGAAGTCTTCCCGTCACTGGTTTCGGTTATTCAGGCAATTTCCACATTGCGTAGGGGCCGTAAGAAGCGGGAACTACACAATCAGAATTCGCGAGGTACCAAGATCAAGGGGCTGGAGGATTCGATTGCCAATCTCGACAGTCAGCAGAGCGCGGCTGTGGTAGAAACGTATGAGGGCGTTCAGCGTATTCGCGGGCTTGCTGGATGTGGCAAAACTATCGTTCTAGCTTTGAAAGTTGCCTACTTGCACGCACGCCATCGTGACTGGTCCATCGCAGTGACATTCAACACCCGGTCGCTTAAAAAGCAGTTCGAAAACCTCATCACCACGTTTGTGCTGGAACAGGCAAACGAAGAGCCAGACTGGGACAAAATCAGAATCCTGAATGCCTGGGGTGCTCCCGGCGGAATAGACCGCTCAGGCATCTACTACGAGTTTTGCCGTGACCATGGTGTAGAGTATTCGGATTTTGGAGCGGCAAAGAATCGCTTTGGATCGGACAAAGCATTTGAGGCAGTTTGTGATATCGCCCTTCAAGGCGTCAAACAATTAGTGCCAAAATATGATGCTATCCTGATCGATGAGGCGCAGGATTTTGCGCCCAATTTCTTGTTGCTCTGTTACGAATACCTCAAGGATCCGAAGCGCCTAGTCTACGCATACGATGAGTTACAGAACCTCGGGAACAGATCGCTTCCACCTGTCGAAGAAATCTTTGGCAAAAACACGGATGGAACGGCTCGTGTTGTTATTCACCCCCCAGAGACAGGAAAACCCAAGCAAGACATCATCCTTGACACTTGCTATCGCAACTCGCGGCCTGTTTTGTCCACGGCTCACGCTCTTGGATTTGGGGTTTATCGCGACAAGGGCCTTGTTCAAATTTTTGAGAACAAGAACCTTTGGTTCGATATTGGTTATCAAGAGAACGATGGAGATATCGAGGACGGCGAGCTAGTCACGCTCAGTCGCACACCAAAATCTAGCCCGGAATTCCTTGAGAAACATTCGCCGGTGGATGACTTGATTCAGTTTGAAGTCTTCGAGACGATCGAAGCACAAACCGCATGGCTTGTTGCGGAGATTAAGCGAAATCTGACTGAAGATGAATTGATCCCAGACGATATCGTTGTCATAAACCCCGATCCGTTTACAACGAAGGGGGCAGTTGGAGGTGCTCGACAGGCTCTGATGCAAATGGGAATCAACTCAAATCTTGCGGGTGTGACGACAATAGCCGATGTATTCACTGAGCCAGGGACTGTCACCTTTACTGGTATTTTTCGCGCCAAGGGTAATGAGGCGGCCATGGTCTATGTGATTAATGCACAGGACTGTTTTGGAACTCTATTGCCAGGAGATGTCGCACGTGTCCGAAACCGCCTGTTTACAGCAATCACTCGTTCCAAAGCATGGGTTCGGGTTATCGGAGTCGGGAAGGCCATGTCTGCCTTGAAGGCGGAATTTGAAAAGGTTAAGGCAGAGAATTTCGCGCTACATTTCCGCTATCCAACCGAAGAGGAGCGGAAAACAATGACGACCGTAAACCGTGATATGTCAAAAGCGGAGCAAGATCGAAGTGCTAAGCGGCGAATTAACTTCGCCGATATTATTGCGTCGCTCGAGTCGGGTGAGAGTTTCATCGAAGACTATCCCGATGATCTCGTAGAGAAGCTCAAAGCGCTACTCGTCAAAAAATCCAAGCGTAAGCGAAAATGACACCCCAGCAAACACTTAGACAGGTAAATGAACTCACGGAAGCGCTCGTAGGGCTGAGCCTTTCGAACGAGCAGAATTTCCCTTCTGTGCATGGCAACACCAATGCAGCATTCGAAATTACTGTAAGTACCGCAGCAGGCATGAGCGTTGCATTAAAGAATGTGGCTTACCGTGACATTTATGGTGAACTGGAGAAGGCGCGTTGTTTCAACATTAAGATGCTGGATGGTGCATTGATTTCACTCCGCTACCGGTTTAAGGCCGGAGTTATCTGCGAACATTCCCTTTCATACTTTCCGTCCCCAGACCTTGAGCATTTTCAGAATGAGCCAGAGATTTATCTCGAGGATGAGATTTACGCAGATGTCATCGCTAGAAATATCGTTCCTTTCCCTGTCCGTTTCGATTTTAGCGACGACCCAAAAAAGTTCGTAGATGTTCATCATCCGTATTCCCACTTAACGCTTGGTCAGTATGAGAATTGCCGCATACCAGTCGATTCTCCCCTTGGGCCACTCGCGTTTGGAGGTTTTATTTTAAGGAACTTCTATAACACCGCTTTTCGCAAATACTCCGAACAAATTCCAGCGAGTACGGTAGCCTTCGCCAACACAATTACGGCAAACGAACGGAAGATTCCACATTTTGTGTGCGGAGTGTGAATGAACGATGAGCCTCAATGAATCCATTGTTGAAAACGCCGTGCTGATCTGGTTCGATGCACTTGGCTATGACATGTTTCACGGGCCGCACATGGCACCCAGTAAACCAATGGTGGAGCGTGATTTGTTTGGCGATATGGCGCTGGTGGGCCGTTTGCGTGAGGCGATACTGCGGCTGAACCAGGCCATTCTATCCCGCCCCCTTTCTACCCTGCGCGGCGTGCAGCTGCAGAAGTTGCGGAGCGGGAAGTTACCAACTTCATTTATACTCTCAGCATGAGTGCGACATATCCAACAAAACTATTACTGGCGTTTCGTAGTGGAGACCGTTGCGCCTTTCCTGACTGCCCTAGTCAACTAACGGTTGATGCGCCAACAGGGGGTGGGTCGGTTGTGGTTGGCGAAGCTGCCCACATCGCTGGTGAAAATTCGACTGCTGCCCGCTATGATTCTGCGATGAGTGAAGCTGTGCGGAATCATTACGACAACCTGATCTACTTGTGTGCAAACCATCACACCCAAATCGACAAGCAAGAAGCCCATTTCACCGTTGACGCGCTTCTTCAACTAAAAGCGAATCATGAAGCGAAAGTACGTGACGGAATGAATTTCGCTTTTGCGCAGGTCGGTTTCCCTGAGCTTCAACTGGCAACAGAGTGGGTTAATCATTTTCAACCAGGTAAGGAATCGCAGGATTTTTCGCTTCTACCTCCTGGCGAAAAGATTTTAAAAAATGACCTCAAGAACGGAAGCCGCATAACCATCACCATGGGACTCAGTGTTGCCAAATTGGTTGGAGATTTTGTTCAGCACGAGGCGCAGATTGATTCTGATTACCCGGAGAGGTTAAAGGCGGGATTCTTAGAGGAATATTTTCGGCTTCGGCGCGAAGGACATCGGGGTGACGACCTGTTTGACCTGATGTGCGACTTCGCGCAACGAGGACTGAATGTGCAATCGAAGCGCTCTGCTGGTCTCGCAGTATTGGTTTATCTCTTCGAAAAGTGCGACATTTTTGAAAAATGATTCTGCCGACTAAACACGTATCGTTGGATAAATCCTTGCTCGGGGCTGGTGCAGTCATGCTTCCTATACTCTTTGAACCCATGACGATGACCGGCATTTGGGAGCGTGTTAAACATGCGCCTGAAATTGGCACCTATGGGCGGTTCGTGCTCACCTTGGATTTTCTCTATGCTATCGGTGCGATTGACATGGTGGAAGGTCTCATCAGCAGAAAGAAAATCCCGTGATAAAAAAGCTGTCTGCAAACCACTCTTCATTTAAAACCGTGGAGTTCCGTGCGGGATTCAACGTCGTTTGGGCAGACCGGACGAAGGAATCAACAAAGCGGGATTCTCGGAACGGCTTGGGAAAATCTACGCTGATAGAAATCATTCACTTCTGCCTCGGGGCAAAGTCCGCAAAGGGGAAGGGCTTGCTAGTAGAAGCTTTGGAGGGATGGGAATTTACTTTGGAGATTGAGATAAGAGGAAAGCCGATCTCCGTCAGGCGTTGTGTTGATGACCCCAATTCATTCTTTGTTGAAGGCGACACGGAACATTGGCCAGTGAAGCCAAAGAAGAAAAAGGGTGAGTTCGCTTATGGTTTGAAAGAATGGAATGGGCTCTTGGGAAACCTGTTCTACGGGCTCCCGACGGAGGGCGATGGCAAATATCAGCCGACGTTTCGAAGCCTCATTTCCTACAGTATCAGACGCGGGAAAGATGCGTTCACGACTCCGTTCGAACACCACCGAAAGCAGGTCGAATGGGACAAACAGGTGAACAACGCGTTCCTCCTAGGATTGGCTTGGGACGATGCTTCAGAGTTGCAATTGCTAAAGGACAGAAAGAAGGGATTAGAGAGTCTAAAGAAGGCGGCAAAAACTGGTGTCATAAAGGGTTTTGTAGGTTCGCTTGGCGAGTTGGAGGCAAGACGGGTGAGGCTACAGAAGAAGGCCGACTTGGATGCAGCAAATCTCGCTTCGTTTAAGGTGCATCCTCAATACGAAGAAATCCGCGTGCAGGCCAACCAACTCACCGAGGAAATTCATGAGGCCGCTAACAAGAGCTCGATGGATCAACGCATGCTGTCTCTCTACGAAAAGAGTCTTGCTGAGGCAGATGCACCGGTGCCGAACGCCATTGAGAAGCTATACGCCGATGCTGGCGTGGAGCTACCGGGCGTTACGCTCCGCCGTATCGAAGAAGTCCAAGCTTTTCACCACAATATTATCGAAAATCGTCGGAGTTATCTTGCGGCAGAAGTGTCCCGTTTGAAAAGTGAGGTATTGGCCCGTGAACAGACAATCAAGGTGAAGTCTGATAAGCGGGCCTCCGTGATGGAGGTACTGCAAAGCCACGGTGCCTTGGAGGAATACACGCTCATTCAGAAGCGATATTTGGAAATGGTCAACGAGTTAAATTCTATTTCGATGACCATCGACAATTTGAAATCATGCGAGACGGGATTGAGCCAACTCAAAATTGATCAAGAAGTCCTTCAGCTAAAGGCGCGAGGCGATTATGAAGAGCGGCACGAGATTTGGGAGAAGGCTATTGAGCTATTCAACAATTACTCGGAGCGTCTCTACAGCGTGCCAGGGCGGTTAGTGATTGACGTTGGTCAGACGGGATTCAAGTTTGACGTGGAGATTGAGCGTTCGGGCAGTACAGGGATTAGCAACATGAAGGTGTTCTGCTATGACATGACTTTGGCATCAATCTGGGCACCAAAGACGCCTTCACCCAAGCTGCTGCTCCATGACAGCGCGATATTCGACGGTGTTGACGAACGCCAGCGCGCTTTGGCCCTTGAGATTGCGGCGAAGGAGGCGGAGGCTCATGGCTTTCAATACATTTGCACCCTCAATAGCGATTACGTGCCATGGAACGAATTCTCTGAAGGATTTAATCTTCGAGATTTTATTCGAGTAAGCCTAACGGATGATGATTTGAGCGGCTGCTTGCTGGGTGTTCGCTTTTAGTGACTATGTCCATCAATGAATTCAGCGTAGAAGACGCCTCCCTGACTTGGTTCTGGGAGTTGGGCTATACCCTCGGCCACGGCCTGCGTATAGAACTTGGCGAACCGGCTGCGGATAGGGATTCATTTGGCAATGAGGTTGCTCGATTCAAAGGTGGTTTGCCATGAAGGTGATGTTTCTCGACGAATCCGGCGACCATAACTTGAGCATTATTGACCCGCAGTATCCGCTATTTGTGTTGGGTGGCGTGATTGTGGATAAGAATTATGCCGAGGGTGAGTTGACGGAAAAGTTGGCTGCGTTCAAGCGGGAGTTATTCGGGCGAGATGATTTGATTCTGCATACTGCCGACATTACGCGTAATCGTAACGGTTTTGAGCGGTTGAAGGAGCCAGTATTCCGGCAGCAGTTTTATGAACGGCTCAATGTGTTGATGGGTGAGTTGCGCTATTCGGTGGTGGCTTGCGCTATCCGCAAAGATCAGCATTTGTCACGTTACGGCGTGGCTGCACTTGACCCCTATTTGTTGAGTCTGGATGTGCTGGTAGAGCGTTTCTGCATGGATGTCGGTAATACTGAAGGTGGGGGCTTGATCGTGGCCGAACGGCGCGACTCGACGCTAGATCACGAGCTTGAATTGGCGTGGTTGAACCTGAAAATTCAGGGCACACGTTTTATGCAGGCCAAGCAGATCGAACGGCGGGTATTGGCGCTTAACCTGCGAGATAAGAAAGCCAACCTCGCGGGGTTACAACTCGCTGATCTTGTGGTGACGCCGATTGGACGCAACGTGCTGGGTAAGACGGTGAAAGAGGATTACCAGATTGTGGAGCAAAAATTCCGGCGCAGTCCGAGTGGCAAAGTTGATGGGTATGGTTTGGTGGTGTTGCCAAAATGAGTCAGCACAAAAGAAAAGAGCCAACCCCCGCTACGCAGTGACCAGCTCACGAGGCTATTCTATATAACAAAAGGCGGTTTCAGCAAGCAAAACTTTTATGAGGGGGCGGTGTGGTTGATGCAAAAAGCACTGGCGGAACTTTTACCGTCGCGGATGATGTTTTCGGTCCACCTACCCGAATTTCGATACCCAGCTCCCCGAATTTTGGTTTGAGCTCCCCGAATTTGGCCGAAAATGGGGCCAATGGCTGCCTAATAGCAGGTCAGTTACTGCACATCGACAGCGCTGTAGGCACGAACACCTTGGGCATGACTTTCATTTAGACGCAAACTGACCGAATCTTAGATATGCTATCCAACACACCGATTTTCATAGAGTTTTTTATTTAGACGCAAATCGCCAATGTCCACACTTAATGAATCCATCGTAGAAGACGCAGCCCTGAGCTGGTTCGAAGAGTTGGGCTATACCATCGGCCACGGGCCGGACATGGCTCCAGGCGAACCAGCGGCAGAGAGGGAATCGTTTGGAGATGTGGTATTGGTTGGCCGCTTGCGCGATGCGATCTGGCGGTTGAATCCAGACATGCCGGAAGAAGCGCGTGAGGATGCGCTGCGCAAGGTGTTGCGCGTTGGCATGCCTTCGCCCACACAAACGAACCGGAACTTTCACGCCATGTTGCGCGATGGGGTGCCGGTGGAATATAGGCGCGCAGATGGCAGCATCGCGGGCGATCATGCGCGGCTGATGGATTTTGATGACGCCAAGAACAATGACTGGCTGGTGGTGAACCAGTTCACCGTCATCGAAGGCCAAAACAATCGGCGGCCTGATATCGTGGTCTTCGTCAATGGTTTGCCGCTGGCGGTAATCGAATTGAAGAACGCGGTGGATGAGAATGCGACGATCTGGTCGGCGTTCAATCAACTGCAAACCTACAAGCATCAGATTGGCAGCCTGTTTAACTACAACGAGGTAATGGTGGTGTCCGATGGCACGAATGCGCGCATCGGCTCGCTTACAGCCAATCAGGAGTGGTTCAAGGTGTGGCGCACGATAGACGGCGAGGGCGATGCACCGAAGATTGCGCTGGAATTGGAGGTGCTGGTGTGTGGAGTGTTCGAGCCGAAACGCTTCCTCGACCTGCTCCAGCATTTCATCGTCTTCGAGGAGGACACGGACAGCGACCAACTGCACAAGATCATCGCAGGTTATCACCAATTCCATGCAGTGAATGCCGCCGTGGAAGAAACGGTACGCGCAAGCGGCATGGTGGATGATCAACACCTACACCAGAACCTCGGGGCATACTGGGCAGGCAGGATGCACGGCGGCAAACCGGGCGACCGTCGCGCGGGGGTGGTGTGGCACACACAGGGTTCAGGCAAGAGTTTTTCCATGCTGTTTTACGCCGCTCGCGTGGTGCGACATCCGGCGATGCAGAATCCGACGCTGGTTGTACTCACCGATCGCAACGATCTGGACGATCAGCTCTTCGGCCAATTTCAGCGCTGCCACGAGTTGCTGCGCCAGATGCCGGTGCAGGCCGATAGCCGCGAGAAGCTGCGCGAACTGTTGCAAGTGGCCAGCGGCGGCGTGGTCTTCACCACGATACAAAAATTCATGCCGGACAAGGGCGAGAAGATGCCCGAGCTTTCGCCACGGCGGAATATTGTTGTCATTGCCGACGAAGCGCACCGTAGCCAATATGATTTGATCGACGGCTTGGCGCGCAATCTGCGCGATGCGCTGCCGAATGCGTCATTCATTGGATTTACTGGCACGCCCATCGAGAAAAACGACGCCAACACGCGGGCGATTTTCGGCGATTACATCAGCATCTACGATATCCAGCGCGCCGTGGCGGACAAGGCGACGGTGCCGATTTATTACGAGAGCCGCATCGCCAAGCTGGCGTTGAACCAGGCCGCACTGCCGGAGATCGACGAGGAGTTCGACGAAATCACCGAGGGCGAGGAAGAAGACAAAAAGCAGAAGCTCAAAACAAAATGGGCAGCACTCGAAGCATTGGTCGGCGATCCAAAACGTATCGCAATCGTGGCTGCCGACCTCGTGCAGCATTACGAGCGCCGCCTCGAAGCGATGGATGGCAAGGCGATGGTGGTATGTATGAGCCGCCGCATTTGTGTTGACCTCTACAATGCCATCATCAAGCTACGGCCTGACTGGGCCAGTGCCAAGGACGATGACATCGAAGCCGAAAAAACGCAGGCGTGCGTGGTGAAGATCGTGATGACCGGCAGTGCCGACGATGGCCCCGACTGGCAACAGCACATCCGCAACAAGCTGCGTCGCCGCGAATTGGCGACCCGCTTCAAGGACAGCAAAGATCCGTTCCGCATCGTGATCGTGCGCGATATGTGGCTGACCGGTTTCGACGCGCCGTGCCTGCACACGATGTATGCCGATAAGCCGATGCGCAGCCACGGCCTGATGCAGGCCATTGCTCGGGTGAACCGCGTGTTCCGCGACAAGCCCGGCGGCTTGGTGGTTGATTATCTCGGTCTCGCCGATCAATTGAAGCACGCCCTCGCCACATATACCGAGAGCGGCGGACAGGGTAGCCCGAGCATCGATACCGCCCAGGCCATCGCGATGATGCAGGAAAAACACGAGGTCGCCTGCGCCATCATGCACGGTTTTAACTGGGATAAGTGGATGACTGGCACGTCCGCCGAACGCCTCAGCTTGATTCCAGCCGGACAGGAGCATGTGTTGCAGCAGGAAAATGGAAAGCAACGCTTCGTGCAGGTGGTGACTGACCTCGCACGCGTTTTTGCACTATGCGCAGCAACGGATGAAGCCATAGAGTTGCGCGATGATATTGCCTACTTCCAAGCGATCAAGGCGCAGCTGGCTAAGACCTCTGGCACTCAACGCCCACCAGAAGAAATTGATTCCGCAGTTCGGCAACTCGTCTCCAAGGCGATCATGGCCGACGAAGGCATCATTGATGTTTTTACTGCCGCAGGATTGAAGAAACCAGATATCAGCATTCTCTCTGACCAGTTCCTTGCCGAAGTGCGCGGCCTGAAACACAAAAACGTCGCAGCTGAGTTGCTGGCGAAATTGCTCAAGGACGAAATAAAATTGCGCTCCGTGCGCAATCTTGTTCAGAGCCGCCAGTTCAGCGAGATGCTGAAGAGCACGCTCAACGCCTATCACAACCGTGCAATCGCAACCCACGAGGTCATCGAAGAGCTCATCAAGCTGGCCAAGGAAATGGATGCTGCAACGAAACGCGGCGAAGACCTCGGCTTGAACGAAGACGAGATTGCTTTCTACGATGCTCTAGCCGCGAACGAGAGTGCGGTAAAGGCAATGGGAAATGATGAACTCAAGGTCATCGCCGCCGAACTTGTGACCCAAGTTCGCAAGAGCGTGACCATCGACTGGGCCGTCCGCGAAAGTGCGCGTGCCAGAATTAAAGTGATGGTTAAACGCATCCTCAAGAAGCATGGCTTCCCGCCGGATTTGCAGGAAGAAGCGACCAAGACGGTACTGGCGCAGGCGGAGTTGCTGTCGGCATTGTGGGCGGTAGCGTGAAGTGCTTCAGTCGTTTCGTAATCATGACCATAATCGCCAGCCTTGAGTGGCTTCATCGCGCAGGCGATAATGCGGGTTTCCCTTCTGGTAGCCATGTTTTATCGGCATAGCTGACCACCAATAAAAAATTCAGGAAAGTCTGATGGCAAAAGCAGCAACTAAAAACAACGACTCTACCGCCAACATCGGCGTCGAACTGTTGCCGGAGTAAGGTATGGCACTTCCCATCAATATCAACGACCTCCTCAACGGCAGTCAGGGGGAGAGTCAGGGGGAGAGTCAGGGGGAGAGTCAGAAATGGCCAATAGGATACTTGAACTTCTTCAGGGTGACGCTCTCGGCAAACAGGAAATCGCTCAAAAACTTGGTAAATCCAAGCCCACTCGCTATCTGGATGAACTTGTTAAAAAGATGCTGGCAGATGGCTTAATCGAATTTACGCTTCCCGAAAAACCCAACAGCCGCCTGCAAAAATATCGCAGGACTCAGAACAGAACGGGCGGGCAATGAACTACCCCAGCATCCGCATCGAAGGTGCAATCCTCTCGCCGGATATTCTCGACCGTCTCGACGATGCTCCCGGCCAGCGTCCTGCCGATTTCGGCCTCGACACTGGCAACAAGGTAAAAGATGAAATCGCCCGCGCCTGGGCCGATGCGCAAGATTATTGGCGAATCTTTCAGCGCAAGCTGGAAACGCTCCGATCAGATTCCCCGGCCACCACCGAAACCCGCCAGCAATGGATCACGCCGCTGCTTGGCCTGCTCGGCTACCAGCTCGAATATTAGGCCAGGGGCGTTGAACTTAATGGCAAGACTTACGCCATTTCCCATCGTGTCACCAATCGCGGCAACACCCCCATCCACATCGTCGGTGCCCGCGAAACAGCTGGACTGGATCGCAAGCCTGAGCGCACGCACATCGGCGCACCACGTATGTCCGCCCACGCCCTGGTGCAGGAATACCTCAATCTTCACGACGAACTTTATGGCATCGTCACCAATGGTCGAGTGTTGCGGCTGCTGCGCGACAGCTCCCGCCTCATCAAGCTCAGCTATCTGGAGTTCGACCTCGACCGCATTTTCAGCGACGGCCTATTTGCGGACTTCGCCATTCTCTATCGCCTGCTGCACGTCTCGCGTCTGCCTGCCCATGCCGAAGCCGCAGCAGAAAGCCTGATCGAGCGATACCACCAAGACTCGCTGGACTCAGGTGCGCGCATCCGAGAAGGTCTGTCCAAAGCTGTAGAGCAAGCCATACGCGACTTTGGTAGTGGCTTCCTTGCTCACCCCGCTAACGATGAACTGCGGCAATTGATAGCTGAGGGCAAGCTTACGCCGGAGACTTACTACCAGCATCTACTGCGCCTCATTTATCGGCTGTTATTTCTACTTGTCATTGAAGAACGTGGCCTGATATTTCCGCCTACAGCTACGAAGCAACAGCGCGACAGGTTGAGACACAGCATTGGCGTATCTGAATTATTTTAGCTGCAACAGTAATTTTATTGTGTGGCGGAATCGGTCGTTTCCGCGCAACTTTACTTCAACGCGCACCGTCGGTTCCGCGCGGTAAACGTACCTGTTTTACAGCGTCAAAAAAATGTGCGTGTACCCGATTTACAGAAATTATCCATATAGCATTCATGTAGATAATGGTGTACCCGTTTTACCGGATTGCTTTGATGAGCGGAACGTTTTACAGGCCGGCACACAAGCGTACCCGTTTTACAGCATCCGAATAAGGCGCGTGCACCCGATTTACAGAAATTATCCATATAACATTCATGTAGATGATGGCGTACCCGTTTTACTGGATTGTTTTAAGGAGCGGAACGTTTTACAGATCGGCACACAAGCGTACCCGTTTTACAGCAACCGAATATGGCGCGTGCACCCGATTTACAGAAATTATCCACATAATATTCATGTAGATGATGGCGTACCCGTTTTACTGGATTGTTTTAAGGAGCGGAACGTTTTACAGATCGGCACACAAGCGTACCCGTTTTACAGCAACCGAATATGGCGCGTGCACCCGATTTACAGAA
>Ga0307375_10001884_pt1 | contig 22121 bp, 19 predicted proteins | sample TR1MG_FD_202531 | JGI IMG/M metagenome (GOLD analysis project Ga0307375, IMG submission 202531) | Soil microbial communities from Risofladan, Vaasa, Finland - TR-1 | ecosystem: Environmental > Terrestrial > Soil > Coastal area > Acid sulfate soil | place: Finland: Risofladan, Vaasa | collected...
GGATCGGGGTTATCTGGATTTCAGCCGTCTGTTCGCACTGCACCAGACAGGTGCGTTCTTCGTGACTCGTGCCAAGCGCGGCATGGATGCGCGCAGGGTGTATTCGATGCCGGTCGATCGGAGTTCGGGCATCATCTGCGACCAGCGCATCGCACTCGATGGGTTCTACGTTTCGCAGCACTATCCCGAGCAGCTGCGGCGCATCCGCTTCAAAGACCCGGAATCCGGCAAGACGCTGGTGTTCCTGACCAACAATACCGCCTTGCCTGCATTGACCATTGCCGCGCTGTACAAGAGCCGCTGGCAAGTCGAACTGTTCTTCAAGTGGATCAAGCAGCATCTGCGCATCAAGCGTTTCATCGGCAACAGCGAGAACGCGGTGAAGACGCAAATCTGGTGCGCTGTCTCCACTTACGTGCTGATCGCCATTGTCAAAAAGGAGCTTCAACTTGATGCCTCTCTATACTCTTTGCTACAGATTTTATCGGTGTCTGTTTTTGAGAAAACCCAGCTATCTCAGGCCTTCGCAGGCAGTAGGGAATTCGAAAATCAGACTGACTTTTATAACCAACTAAATTTGTTCGACTTTTAACCGGACACTACTGGGGCTAACCAAAGGATCATCACGGCATGTTTTCGATACTCATCCCCACCTGGAACAATCTTGAACTTCTTAAGCTCTGCGTGCGCAGCATTCGCGAGAATTCAGCTTTTGCCCACCAGATCATCGTCCACGTCAACGACGGAAGCGACGGAACGCTTGAATGGGTGCGGTCGCAACAGCTCGATCACAGCTATTCGCCACAAAATGTCGGCATCTGCCTGGCGGTAAACGAAGCAGCGATGCATGCGAAACAGGATTACATCCTTTACCTGAACGATGACATGTACTGCTGCCCCGGATGGGATGCCGCGCTGGTAAACAGGATGAAAGGTCTGGGTACCGATCTGTTCATGCTGTCCGGCACCATGATAGAGCCTCGCGACACCAATAATCCATGTGTAATCGTGCGCGATTACGGCAGCGACACAGCAAATTTTAATGAAGCCAGGCTGCTCGCCGAATTGCCGCAGCAGCTTAAAGAGGATTGGTATGGAGCGACCTGGCCTCCGACCCTGGTCAGCAAGCGTTGGTGGTTCAAAGTGGGTGGTTACAGCAGCGAATTTTCGCCGGGCATGAGCAGTGACAACGATTTTTCAATGAAACTTTGGCATGCCGGTTGTCGCATCTTCCTCGGTGTGGGTGGCTCGCTTGTCTACCATTTCCAGTGCAAATCTACCGGCAAGGTCAAGAAGAACGATGGCGGGAAACAATTTCTAAATAAATGGGGAATGCGTCAATCTGTGTTCGATCGATATTTTTTGCGCCGCGGTCTAAACGCGAGCGGATTGAAACTTGCCGAGCCAGATAATACTCGCGAGTTGCGCTGGCAATTGTTGCGTAGCAGGTTAAAGCGTTGTTTCAGTTGATCGGATTTCTCTGAGTTGATGATATTTCAAATAGGTCGTTTTGGTATTCATCAAGGCAACATTAAATCCTGCTATCCCATCGAGAAACCCCAAGCGCAGGAAATAGGTTCTGATGAACGCCCAGCCGGCACGCAATGGCGCGTCGGCAAACGTGGCTGTTTTGCCCTTCTTCAACATCTGCAAGGCTCCTGCCTTGGCGTACGGCTCAGTTTTGCGCCGCACGTCTGCTTCATTCAAATAACTGTAATGCAGCAACGGGCTGGTCAGGCGTCCGGAAACACATTCAAGTATTACCCGCTTGCCGGTACACACCAATAACCCCTGTGTCGTTGTAAAGGACTATGGCCGCAGCCCGGACCAGTTTGCCGAGCAGGAACTGTTATCGAATCTGCCGGAGCATCGCAAACCCGACTGGTACGGCGCCACCTGGCCACCCACGCTGGTACACGCCAAGTGGTGGATGAAGTCCTCCCGCCACTAAGCGCGTAAACGCGTTGTAGTAGGGGTTTCTTCTTGGGTCAACGACCAGAGCGCAGGGGTGTTGCCACCCAAACGGCTTACCACGGTCTCACCAAGCGTAGACTGCGTTGCCACAGCCAGTTCGGAGCCTTCCGCCCCTACCTTGTTGCTTGTAATCCTGCACCGCCTCGATTCCTTCTGAACACACTTCCCAGCCAGCAATTGCCGGACACCCCGCATGGCAATAACCTTTGCCGCGTTGTGATCCGCATGGTCGGTGTTCCCGCAGCTTAGGCAGACAAACCCGGCTTGTGAAAGCCGGTTGTCTCGGTGAATGCTGCCGCATGCGGCACATTCCTGCGAAGAGTAGAACGGCGGTACGTCGATAACCAGCTTGCCTTGACGGCGAGCCTTGTACTGCAAATACGTTTTCGTCTGGCCCCAAGTAGAAGCCAGAATGGATTTGTTTAGCCCGGATTTGGCGGCAGCGCCGTTCTTGACCCAGCGGCCTAGCTCGTCCTGCCTGGGCTTGGCTTTTTTGGTCATGTTCTTAACCTTGAGCGCCTCGAACACGAACAGCTTGTACTGTGGATCACTGGCCAGCGTGCAACTGGTCTTGTGGGCCACATCCCGGCGCACGTCCGCACCGTACCGCTGATACCGCGCCACGCGGCGCTTTGCCTTGACCCAACCCGCCGAACCTTTGGTGCGGCGTGCCTGACGGCGCTGCCAGCGTTTCTTGTGGCGTTCCTGGGCGACTAAGCGTTTCTTTTGGGTTGCCGAAAAGTCGAATTGCTGACAATCACTCCCGGCCAGCGGCAAAGTAACGCCCCGATCCAGTCCGGCAGTCAGCTTGCGCAACTCCGCTTCGTCGAACTGCATAAGCCACTCGGTCGTGTCTTTGTCGCTCGGCTCCGGGATGTTGTCGTCGTAATTGAACGAGACGTGCCAGCGGCCAGCATGAATGCTGATATGCAGCGATGCGGGGATTTTGTAATCCTTGTGCGCCTTGAATGCCAAAATCCCGAATGGAAATTTCCTGGTACCGATGTACAGCTGGTGGCCGGTGATCTCGCCTGTTTCAGTATCTTCGACAGGCACGAACTTGAATACTTCCGAGGTGAGCCACACAGATTGCTTTCCGTGCCGCTGGTGAACCACCGGGCGCCCGGACAGCTTGGAGAAATAACGACCATACGCCTGCTTCCATAGCACCGCACCGTTGCGCAGCAAGACGCTGGGCACTTCAGACAGATAGGGGGTAAGTTCGGTTTTGAACTGGCTGTATTGCTGGTCGATCGGGGCATATTGCCCTGCGTGCTGCAGGGACTTTCTGGCGAAGCGCCGGAAATACTGGTCCTCGCGCACCTTCGCGTTGTAGATATACCGCTGGCAACCGATCCATTGCAACAGGATTTGTTCCTGTGCAGAAGTGGGATAACAACGAAAGCGATTGCCAATTTGCATAAATTTATTATACTACCACAATTCGTTAAGGCGCAAGAATGGAAAGCACGAATAAATCTAGTTCTCACGCAGTATTCAATATTAAGCTACATATCGTTTTTGTGACAAAATACCGTCGCAAAACATTGACACCCGAGCTGCTGGAATACCTCGAAACAGCCTTTACGGAAATCCTTGCCGCTTGGCGCTGCACGTTGATTGAATTCGGCGGCGAACCCGATCACGTCCACCTTCTGATCGATATCCATCCGGCTCTGGACATTTCTGTGCTGATTAACAATCTCAAGACGGCCAGCGCACGCCGAACCAGAAACAGGTTTGCCGAACATCTTGGCAAGTTTTACACTAAACCGCTGTTCTGGCACCGGGCATATTTCGTCGGCAGTGTGGGCGGCGCAACGCTTGAAACGGTTCGCGCTTACGTGGACGCCCAGGGAACGGAAGAACATGCACGCAAGGCAAAAGTAATGTAAAAAACCCAAACCGTTCGCTTGACCCCCTCTTGGCACAAGGCTGGCGTGGAACTCGCCTAAGAAGTGGAATGCGCGGACAAATGTTCAGGGTCGGTACCTGAACTTTCGCTGGCAATTATTGCGCAGCTCGCTAAAGCGGCGGTTGAGTTAAACTTCGTAAATATCCGAAGTGCCGATGTTTCGGTGGATGATCTGAGATTTTGGATATTACTCAACATGTATCAACATTGTTGACACTACATAGAATATCCGATATCGTATCAACATTGACTCAACAAAGGATATGTTATGCGTGTAATCATAAAGAAGTGGGGTAACAGTGCTTCCGTTCGAATCCCGGCAGGGATAATGGAGTCCGCCCGTTTGAGTTTGGATACCCCTGTTGATGTTCGTGAAGAAGGTGGTCGTATCGTCATCGAACCGATTCGTTCACACGAATATCACCTTGCTCACCTGCTTGCTGGCATAACACCGGAGAATCTGCATACCGAAGCAGATTACGGCGCACCCGTTGGCAAAGAACTCTTGTAATGGTTAGTCGTTATATACCAGAGGCTGGAGATATTGTTTGGTTGCATTTTGACCCACAGGCAGGACATGAACAGGCAGGTCATCGCCCGGCAGTCGTTGTTAGCCCGGCATCCTACAACGGCAAGACTGGTCTTATGTTGTGCTGTCCCATGACTACGCAGATCAAGGGCTATCCTTTCGAGGTTTTGATCGCTGGTAGCCGTCCCAGCACAGTTTTATCCGACCAGATTAAAAATCTGGATTGGGTTATACGAAAGGCCATCTATAAAGGTAAGGTGTTGCCCACCGAATTGGCTCAGGTACGTGAAAAAGCATCGGCGCTAATCGGCAACTAATCACTAGGGGACATAGATCACGTACACATGCTGCTATCGCTCCATCGATATTCGTGAACAACCTCCACGGCAAAGGATATTGCGCTCCCTGAGCCTGAAGATACCCTGAATTTTCGCTGGCAATTATTGCGCAGCTCGTTGAAGCGGCGTTTGAGCTGATGCAAATATTTATGATTTTTACTTTATTTTCAACAATATCCTTCTATACTAACTTCCCATTTATTGGGATAATTCACCATCTTTTATGATGTTGCAACGAGCTGATTTTTCCTTTTTCTAACACACTATTTATTAGCAAGTTTGTTCCGTGCCAGCTTTGCGCTAAGCTTGCTCACCAAAATGCTGAGTAAGTCATCATTCACGTATAAGGACGAGCTAAAGGTTCATACTTATTCAGCGTTTCATTGGAAAAAATAGCGGTTTATAAATCTCAATTTTTGGAACAAACACTATGCAAGAACAGCTCAATTCCAATTCTCATAATGACGGAGAATTAGGCGACGAAATTTCTTTAATCGATATTGTGAAACCACTTTGGCGCTCGCGCTGGTTGATTATATTTGTGACGTTATTAGTGGTAGCTGGTGCCTTGGCGGGAACGTTTTACTTCAAGTCATACAAAAGCGAGGGGTTTGTTCAGTTTGATAGTGTCATTCCACCAGTGAAAGGTACAAATACGTATACAAACACAATTGCAGATGCAGATGCAGGGCCAAGCTCTGGAATATCATTGGCGGACTATAAGCGGTATTCGGCGGCTTTTTCATCGAGCGAGCAATTTGCCGATTTTGTGCGAGAAAAAAAACTGGAGTCAACTGTCGGCATTAACAGCCTGTACAATACATTTGCATCTCCCAATGGAATTAGCAAGCAAATTGAACCCATAAAGGACAGCAACAACGTAGTTGGATTGAGCATTAACTATGCAAGCAGCTCCCCTGAAATCGCGCAACAGTTTGTGGGGTTGTTGGGACGCTATGTGATGGACAGCATTAATTACCAGATTTACTCGGATGATCTGAAGCTTAGGCGCAACGAAATTATAGTTAAATCGGACAAATTGAATAATGTCATTATCAGCAACAAGAATCTGCTGGAGACATACCGCCGTAAGAGTGCGGACCTAAAGCTAATTGCAAAACGTTATCCGGAGTTTTCCAAGAAAGCTACCACGCAAGTATTTTTAATTTCTGAAAACGGCGCTAGTTATCTTCCTCCAGAAACGCAATTAATGGCGACTGAAGTACAGGCATCCGAAGCGAATGAGTCTATACGAACGGCCAGACGCGAGCTTCTCCAAAGCGCACTATGGCTGGAATATTATGACCGCGCCATCGCGTTGCTGGACAAGACAAAATCAGGAGAGACACTTTTCCGTGGTTTGGAATCGGTTAAGGAGAGCGTGTTCAAGGGCAAGAACCTGGATGATGATGCGATCAAGGAGGTTTACAACCAAATCACGAATAATAACCAGAAGGCGATCAACCTATATCCGGAAAAAAACTACTTCATAACCGGCCCGACCTTACCAACTTATTCCTCTCCGAGTAAACGGAAAGTGTTATTGGTAAGTTTAGTGCTGGGTTTGTTTTTATCGTTTTTGCTGGTTTTTGCCCGTATTTGGTGGCGAGATAATTGGCAGAAGGTGTCCGATTGATAAGTAGCAATATGTTCCCGTGCATTAAGCAGCGCCGTTTTTTGAAGAAGTAGGTCACACGTCAACCGATTTAAGTAAGGAAATAAAATTGAGCTATTTCGATTATCTGAATTACTTTAATAGTGTCGCATGAAAGCTGTCATTCTTGCAGGTGGATTGGGAACGCGAATCAGCGAGGAAACTTCCACGCGCCCAAAGCCTATGGTCGAGATCGGCGGCAAACCTATCTTGTGGCACATCATGAAAACCTATTCGGCACATGGCATCAACGAATTCGTGATCTGCTGTGGCTACAAGGGCTATGTAATCAAGGAATATTTCGCCAATTATTTCCTGCATATGTCGGATGTGACCTTCGACATGGAGCATAACAAAATGGAAGTACATCAGCGTTATGCCGAACCATGGAAGGTGACCATGGTGGATACAGGCGATGAAACAATGACGGGCGGCCGCTTGAAACGGGTTGCAGATTACGTCAAGAATGAAGAATCATTCTGCTTCACTTATGGAGATGGGGTGGGCGACATCAACATCACCGAGTTGATCGCTTTTCACAAGACCCAAGGCGTGAAAGCCACGTTGACGGGTACCACCCCACCCGGCCGCTTCGGCGCGCTAAATCTTACAGGTAACAAGGTCAGCAACTTCATGGAAAAGCCCAAGGGCGATGGCGCGATGATCAACGGAGGCTTCTTCGTGCTGTCGCCGACGGTTATCGACTACATCGCCGATGATCACACAATCTGGGAGCGCGAACCGCTGGAGCAATTGGCGGAGGAAGGTAACCTTGCGGCATTCCATCATCACGGATTCTGGCAACCGATGGATACGCTGCGCGACAAGATGCATCTCGAAGAGTTATGGCAATCCGGCAAGGCACCCTGGAAGGTGTGGGAGTGAACCCGACATTCTGGCGTGGTAAGCGCGTATTGCTGACAGGACACACAGGTTTCAAAGGGAGCTGGTTATCGCTCTGGTTGCAGTCTATGGGCTCACAAGTGATTGGTTATGCACTGACACCGCCGACGAACCCCAGCCTGTTCGAGGTCGCCAAGGTCGGCGAAGGCATGACCAGCATCATCGGCGATATCCGCGATCTGGCGCATCTGCGCGCAGTATTTGCCGAACATCAGCCCGAGATCGTGATTCACATGGCCGCACAACCGTTGGTGCGCTATTCCTATATCGAACCGGTCGAGACCTATTCGACCAACGTAATGGGCACGGTAAATCTGCTCGAAGCAGTGCGCAGCACGGACAGCGTAAAGGCCGTGGTGAACGTGACTAGTGACAAATGTTACGAGAATCGCGAATGGGTATGGGGCTATCGCGAAAACGAAGCGATGGGCGGCCATGATCCATACAGCAACAGCAAGGGTTGTGCGGAACTGGTGACGTCGGCGTACCGCAACTCATACTTCCATCCGGAAAAATACAAAACGCATGGTGTTGCCATCGCTTCGGGCCGCGCGGGCAATGTCATCGGCGGAGGAGATTGGGCAGACGACAGACTGATCCCAGATATCATGCGTGCAATCACCCAGGGTAAACCGGTTAACATCCGCAACCCGCATGCGATCCGTCCGTGGCAACATGTGCTGGAACCGCTTTTAGGCTACCTGGTGCTGGCACAAAAACTCCATGAAGAAGGCACGGCTTATGCCGAAGGCTGGAACTTCGGGCCGAACGACCAAGATGCCAAGCCAGTTCAGTGGATTGTTGAGAAGCTGACCACGACCTGGGGCGAGGGCGCGAGCTGGACTCAGGATGGCGGCGATCATCCGCACGAGGCCCATTATCTGAAGCTGGATTGTTCCAAGGCAAAAGCTCGACTGGACTGGCATCCCCGTTGGCATCTCGACGAGGCGCTGAGCGCGATAATCAGCTGGCAGCGTGCCTACCGGGATGGGGCCGACATGCGTGACGTAACGATCCGGCAAATCAAAGCATATAACGCGTAACTCGCATACTAAATTTTCATTTGAAATAAGTAGAGGTTGTTGTGAATAAAGAAACCATCAAGCAGCAAATATTCGACCTAGTTGAGCAATACAGCAAATTGCATTTTGCAGCGCAGCCATTTACAGCAGGCACTAGCGTTGTTCCACCTTCCGGCAAAGTGCTTGGCGCTGCCGAACTGAGGAATATGGTCGATGCTTCCCTGGATGGGTGGCTCACCACCGGCCGCTTCAACGAGGCATTCGAGAAGCGCTTTGCCGAATTCGTCGGCGTGCCGTATGCCTTGACCACCACTTCTGGTTCGTCGGCTAACCTGTTGGCCTTTACCGCACTGACTTCGCACAAGCTGGGTGCGCGTGCACTGAAGCCGGGCGACGAAGTCATCACCGTCGCGGCGGGGTTCCCGACCACAGTGAACCCCATGTTGCAAAACGGCATGGTGCCGGTGTTCGTGGATGTGGATATCCCCACCTACAACATCGATCCAAAAAAGATCGAAGCAGCGGTCAGCCCCAAAACCAAGGCCATCATGATCGCACACACTTTGGGCAACCCGTTCGATCTGGATGCGGTTATGGCCGTGGCCAAGAAACACAACCTCTGGGTTATCGAAGATTGCTGCGATGCGCTCGGTTCGCGCTACAAAGGGCAGCATGTTGGCAGCTTCGGCCATATCGCCACCTGCAGCTTTTATCCGGCTCACCATATCACCATGGGTGAGGGCGGCATGATATTTACCAAGGACGGCGAGTTGCGCACCATCATCGAATCGTTCCGTGATTGGGGTCGCGATTGCTACTGTGGTCCAGGCAAGGACAACACCTGCGGAAAACGCTTCGGCTGGCAGTTGGGATCCTTGCCACTCGGCTACGACCACAAGTACACCTACTCGCATCTTGGTTACAACCTCAAGATCACCGACATGCAGGCAGCTTGTGCGCTGGCGCAGATGGATAGACTGCCGGGCTTCATTGAGGCACGCAAACACAACTTCGCTTTCCTCAAGGAACGGCTGAAAACTTGTGAAGAATTTCTGATATTGCCCGAAGCGACCGCAGACAGCGAGCCATCCTGGTTCGGCTTCCCAATTACCGTGCGCGAATCGGCTGACATCTCGCGGGTCGAATTGTTGAAATACCTTGATCAATACAAGATCGGCACGCGCCTGTTGTTCGCCGGAAACCTGACACGCCAGCCCTACTTCGAAGGCCGCACTTACCGTATCAGCGGCGAGCTTACCAATACCGACCGGATAATGAACGATACCCTGTGGATCGGCGTGTATCCCGGTCTGAGCGAAGAGATGCTGAGTTTCGTGGTTGAAAAGATTGAAGCGTTCTTTGGCGTGAATTTCTAAGACTGAAGGATTACAGGGATACGCTTTGAAGGCTACTGACGCACTTACCAAGTTTCTGATCGCCCATCGTGTTCAAACCTGTTTTGAACTGGTAGGCGGAATGATCACCCATTTGCTGGATAGCTTTGCTGAATCGGGACAATTCAACATTGTATCGATGCACCACGAGCAGGCAGCAGCCTTTGCTGCTGAAGGTGTGGCAAGGCAAACCAAGGGCAAAACGATTGCTGTAGCAATGGGAACCAGCGGTCCGGGCGCAACCAATCTGATCACCGGTATCGGCAGTTGCTGGTTCGATTCCGTGCCATGTCTGTTCATCACGGGCCAAGTGAATACCCGCGAACTCAGGGGCGACCGCGCCATCCGGCAACAGGGTTTTCAGGAACTGGGTATCGTCGAGGTGGTGCGCTCGCTGACCAAATACGCCGTGCAAGTGGACAGACCGGAAGACCTATTGCCGGAATTGCACAAAGCATTGTCACTGACATTGAGCGGGCGGCAAGGCCCGGTGTTGCTGGATATACCCAACGATGTTCAGCGCGCCGAAATTCCTGAAGCACTCTTGGAAAAATGGCTAAACACGCCTTTGGATATCCATACCGGTCCGGAAATAAAGGCCATCGACCTGAAAAAATTGGAAGCCATGTGCAAGGATGCGCAACGTCCGTTGATCTGCATCGGCGGCGGTGCGCGCTGGGCAGATACCATGGACGAGTGGCTACTGGCGGCAGATACCCTGGGTATCCCGTATGTATCGACCCTGATGGGCCATGAACGAGTAGTCGTACGCAACAATTACTTCAACATGATCGGCAGTTATGGCAATCGCGAGGCCAACTGGGCGGTACAGAATTGCGATCTGCTGATCGTGGTCGGTGCACGGCTCGATGTACGACAAACAGGGGCTGATGTTGACGACTTTGCCCGTAAGGGACGTATCGTCCAGATAGACATCGACCCTGCCCAATTGGGCAATCGGGTCCAGGCCGATCAGAACATCTGCACAACGGCAGAAAATTTTTTCAGGGCATTCCCACTCTCAGACGTGTTCCCCAATCTGGATAAAAGCTGGTTGGCCGAACTGACAAAACTCCGCGATCAAACTCAGCTCAATGAATATGCTGATTGGGAGATCAGCCCCAGCGAGGTTTTCAAGAAGCTGAATCACATATTCGCCGAGCACAACGTCGATTACGTTTGCGATGTCGGTAACCACCAGATGTGGGCGGCACAAAGTTTGCGCTTATCACCTGATCAGGCTGTTCATTACAGTGGCGGTATGGGTGCGATGGGTTTTGCGTTACCCATTGCATTGGGGGTCGCTCTTCAATCACAGAACAAGGTAGTGGTAATCACTGGAGACGGTAGCCTGCAAATCAACATCCAGGAACTGGACACGCTGAATCGGCTGGGACTGGATCTGACCATTATCGTCATGAACAACGCGGTGCTGGGCATGGTCAAGAATTTCCAGGATATGTATTTCGACGGTCGCGATCAATCGACTAAAAAGGGCTACAGCAGCCCTTCATTTGCAGACATAGCAGCAGCTTATGGAATCGAGGCACATTGTGCCGAAAATGCAGCTGATATGGATCGTGTCTTGAGCCTGATCGCAGACCACAAGGGCCCGCTGCTTATTGAACTCATGATGGACGGTGCAACGGAATGCCGTCCGCGCCTGGCCTTTGGCTCTAAGCTGGATGAGCAGTATCCCAAGCTAAACGGCTAACCGATACACCAGCATGATGAAAATTGCCATACTCGGTGCGACCAGCCTGATAGCCAGAGACTTGATCGTTTCGTTTGCCGCTGCAGAAGACAAACAACTGCACCTATTTGCGCGACGCCCCGATGAAGTGAATAAATGGCTGTTGTCGACAGGATTAGCAGAACGCTATCGAGTAGATGATTTCCCTGAATTCGTCAGGCATGAATTCGACGCTGTCATCAACTTCGTCGGGGTTGGCAACCCGGCTCAGGCTGTGGCGATGGGTAATTCGATCTTCGATATCACCCTGCATTTTGATGAAATGGTGCTGGATTACCTAAAGCAACATCCGGCTTGTCGCTATTTGTTCTTGAGCAGTGGAGCCGCATATGGCTCGAACTTCAACGAACCGGCGTCTCGTGATACACCAGCCATTGTTCCAATAAATAACCTGACACCGCACGAATGGTATGGCGTCGCAAAACTGCATGCGGAATGCAGACATCGAGCTCATCCTGAATTAGCTATCATCGATATCCGCGTGTTCAATTATTTCAGTCATACTCAGAATCTTTCGGCGCGATTTCTGATTACGGATATCTTGCGCGCTATTCGGGGCAAGACAGTGTTACATACATCCTCTGATTACATCGTGCGTGATTATTTACATCCGAACGATTTCTATCAGTTGGTGAACGCACTGCTTGTCGCGTCACCTGCCAATGCGGTTGTTGATTGCTATAGCCGGGCACCGATCGATAAACCGTCTCTATTGGCAGCCGCGCAAAAGCAATTCGGGCTTCAATATGAAATCATCGAAGCGACCGCCGGTGTTAATGCCACAGGAAGCAAACCTCATTATTACTCATTGAACAGGCGAGCGGCTGATTTTGGATATCAACCTGACTTTACCTCGCTTGATGGAATACTGCAGGAGTCGGAGAAACTTCTGGATATTTATGGTGTTTAGAAATGTGCCGCAGCACTTGGTTGTAACTGGAAGCGCCTGGATTGGGCGTGGAGTTACTGCGCTGATCCAAATTTTCAGCATTCGGTTATTGCTTGAAGGTCTGGGCAGTGAGCATTACGCCGTTTTTGTACTTTTAAGCTCCTTAATCGCTTGGTATATGTTGGCAGACTTGGGAATGGGGGCGAGTTTGCAAAATTCCATGTCTGAGGAACGTGCTAAAGGTGGGGATGAAGCAACTTATTTGGCATTCAGCGCATTGCTTGCCGGAGCATTGTTAATATTATTAGTAGGGTTGCTGTTTCTATTGAGCCCATACTTATCCGCGGCTCTTCTGAAATCTTTCAATATATTGAATAAGGATGAGAAATCTCAGATATTTTTTATTTCGGGAATATTATTTCTGGGTTATGGAATAGGCAATATCGGGTACAAGGCTTGGTACGCTCAACATAAAGGGCATCTGTCCAACATCTTAGCTGCGTTAGCATCATTGATCGGTTATGGCCTTGTTTGGATTTTGATGGATCAGCAAATGGATTCGCAAAACAAACTATTATGGAGTGTGGTTGCTTTTAATTTGCCCGCGTCACTATTGTCGCTGATCTCATATATTTGGCAAATAGCGAATATTCCAATGGCTAGTTGGCGAATCACACAAACTATGATGCGAAAATTTATTAGAAGATCGCTGAAATTTTGGCTCCTTTATGCAATGGCGACTTCAGTACTCGGTGCGGATTACATAATACTTTCACAGTATTTAACGGCTCATGAAATCATTGTTTACGCAATTTCCACAAGAATATTTGGTTTTTCTGCATTTTTTTATACATCACTTTATGCGGCGCTATGGCCTCATTTTACCGAGGCAATTACAAAGAATGATTGGGTAAGTGTAAAGGTACAACTCAGAAAGGCTTTTTTATTTAGTGTTGGAATTATTGTATTAGTTACTATCATACTGCTGCAATTCATGCCGACTATTGCAAATGTATTGTCCCCCAAAGAAAAGCTCGCTGTGCCAATTTCATTTATTCTTTTACTTGGCGCATACCACTTGATATTAGTATGGGTGCATGGCTTTGCAGTGGTGTTGCAGAGCATGAGTGATATGCGTGTACTCGTCGTTTGGACTGCTATACAGGCATTGTTGAGCATTATCTTCCAGGTCATATTTGTGCAAATGTGGGGGATCTATGGAATCACAATAGGCCTGATAGCATCGTACCTACTTACCGCAGTCTGGGTAGTCCCTAGTCGCGTCCGTCACCATTTTAATTTGTCCCAGGATAAAGTTTCATGACCATTATGCTGTCCATTTGCATTCCTACATTCAACCGTGCCGAATATTTAAAGGAATGTTTAACCTCGGTCTTGCTCTCTATTGCTGAACATGAACATGAGATTGAAATTGTAATCTCGGATAATGCCAGTGCGGATGATACTGGCAACATAGTTCATGCATTTCAAGATACGCACCCCTGGATTCGTTACCATCGGAACGAACAGAACATCGGGGCTGAGCGTAACTTTTATCACCTCGCAAAATTGGCTCAGGGAGAAAATATTTGGATATTCGGTGATGACGACATAATGGAGGTAAGCGCAGTCTCTAGAGTTCTTGACAATATTTGTGCGGGGTATGACCTCACGATTTGCAATTACTCATTGTGGGACAAACAATTTGTTGTTCAATTAAAGGCGAATGGTCTTGATGGGGAACAAGACCAGTCATTTGATGATTCAAATGCCCTGATGGAACGATTTGGGCTGCATCTGGGTTACATTTCGTGCGTGGTTATAAAGAGAAGACTTTTTTTGAAACTGCCCTCAGATGAGTATGAATCATTCACAGAATACGGTTTCCCATTCCTTTTCGCCGTTTACTATGGGGTAGCAAATGATGTTTGCAATATGAGCTATGTTGCCGAATCGATGTTACGAAATCGAGGTGGAAATTCTGGTGATTATGATTGGTATAAGTATTTCGTAACAGGAAGCTCATTAATTTTTGATGAGCTTCTACAAACTGGATACACGAAAATGGCTGTATGCGCTGCAAAGCAAAATGTGCTAACAAGCTTTGTGATACCCAACATGATCGGAATGAAATTACGAATGAGTCGACAAGAAAATTCAAAAACTCTAAATTTGCTTTTTAAGTATTACAAACACTATTGGCAATTTTGGGTTTATTGCTTGCCTATAACTATCGCACCTTCATTTCTGCTGCGCCTCGCAAAAAATGTCCTGAAGCATATCCGACGCCTTAATGGCATAAATTCATAACTGCGTAATCATCATGGAAAATAAAAATAGACTCTACGAGCGCTATACCTCAACATCTTCTTTAGCTTCTGAGGTTAATGAAGCTAAAGTGTTAGCGTGGAGCAATGGCTACTTTCGTGCGCACTATTCGGGCATGTTGCCCAGTAACAAGAATGCAAAAATCTTGGAAGTGGGCTGTGGCTATGGTAGATATTTGGCAGCCTTGACGGAAATGGGCTACACAAACTGTTATGGAATTGATTTAAGCTCTGAACAAGTAGCATACGCAAAAACGGTGTTACAGCTAACAAACGTCGAGGAGGCAGATGCACTGGAGTGGTTGGATGGAAAAGATGCAATTTTTGATTGTATTCTAGGACTAGATATTCTGGAGCATTTTCCAACTGATGATTTACTCAAGTTGGGCGAAAAAATTCACAAGGTATTAAAGCCAGGCGGGACGGTCATTTTTCAAGTGCCCAATGGCATGTCGCCACTTAATCCAATAACGTATGGCGATTTAACCCATGTCAGGGCATTTACTCCGCAGAGCATGCAGCAATTTCTTCTTTATGTGGGTTTTGTACCGGTTGGGTACTTTGAAATTCCACCCTATGTACATGGAATTCAAAGCGCGATAAGAAGAATTCTTTGGATGGTTTTCATTAAACCCGTGATAGGTTTTCTTGTCCGTATAATACACGGCAGAGTGCCGGGAGGGGATATATATACTTCGAATTTCCTTACTGTTGCTAAAAGGAAGATCTAATATTGGCCTATGAGATTGTATGTAACAATTGTTGGGAGATCTTCGAGTGAAAATCGGTATCGATGGTCGAGCGTTGCAGGGGCAGCGTGCAGGCACGGGACGTTACGTATTTGAACTGTGCCGTGCGCTTGATCGCCAGTTGCCTCAAGCAACTTTCTATGTCTATAGCCCGACACCAGTCGAAATGCCTATTTTATCTTCGCGCTGGATTGCACGAGTGGATCCGACAGCATGGGCGACGCGTCTTAAAAGTGTGCCATGGCTTAAATTGCGTGCTGGTTCTCTCTGTGCCGAAGATAGACTCGATGCCTACTGGGCTAATGCGTCCTTCGTACCTTCTTTGAAAAAATCCGTTCGAGTTGTGTCGACTGTGCACGATCTCGCTTACCTGATCGTCCCCGAAACCATGAAAACAGTCACCTATTGGGCATTTCGGTTATTTTTTTTGCATGATCTTCGCCGCGCCAACGCAGTGCTCACCAATTCACAGGGCACGGCGAATCGGCTATACCAGATATTGGGCCGCCATTCCGATGGCGTGGTGCTACCCGCCGTTTCTCCCCATTTTCGGCAGCAGTCCCCAGAAGTGGTTGCTGCTACCTTGGCAAGGCTTGGCGTGAAGCGCCCATATTTTCTAGCGGTTGGTACGCTTGAGCCACGCAAGAATCTGGAGCTATTGATTGATGTCTTCACACGCCTCAAGCGCGAAGGTCAACTCGGCCAGCAACAGTTGGTACTGGCGGGTGGGCGGGGCTGGAAAGACCTAGGCTTGCAGCGATTACTCAAACAACATGCTGAGCTGGATCTGATTCCTCTTGGCTATGTGGCTGAGCAGGATTTACCGGTGCTGTATGCGGGTGCTGATGCTTTTGTGTTTCCTTCGCGCTATGAGGGGTTCGGTATCCCAGTCCTAGAGGCACGCGCCTGTGGTGCTCGAATTGTGGCGAGTGACTTACCTGAAGTTCGGGAGGCGGGTGGTGTCGGCCCCTTATATGTGCCCCCAACAGAAGAAGCTTTGATCGCAGCCTTGCTGCAGGTAAGAAAGCAAGGACTAGTGCCGACGGATTCAATTCAGCCTCTGCCTGACTGGGACGAAGGTGCTCGGATGTTGGCTCAGGCGCTGCTAGGCGAACTGGGCGAAAGAGAGTAGGAAGTGGAATTTACATCAATGGGGTGGCTGCTGATCCCCGTGGGTCTGTTGGCTTGGATCCGTGGGATTGGTTACCTGCTTCCACTTGCTGTATTGGTTTCTGTGTTGCAAGGGGCATCTGTGCTGAACCTGAGCGAGCCTCAAAGTTATAGTTTGTCGCCATACTATTTTGTGTGCCTATTGATAGCCACTCGTATGTTGTTGTTTTGGCGAACTAAGGATTGGTTGGCGCCGCTACAAGGTTCGTCAGGTATTTTTTTTCGTCGTTTGCTTTATTTTTCCATGTGGTCAACGTTCTCTGCATTCGCATTTCCATTTTTGTTTGCTGGGACTGGTGTTTACAATCCGCGTATAGGGATAGACGATCAGTATTTGAATCTCACCCCTCTGGTATGGAATCTGGGTAATTTATCGCAGGTAGTTTATTTGTGGCTTAATGTGATGGTGTTATTTTCTGCTTGGCGCTATGGCAGGAAAGTGGCTATGCGGCATCGTGTGCGCCTAACATTGTATTGGACTGGCGCTATCGTTATAACGATTGGGTTATACCAAAAAGGATGCTTTACCTTCGGGTGGCCGTTCCCATTCGATTTTTTTTATAGCAATCAACATGCGCTGACCGAGTGGGGGGGTGCTAGTCGAATTTTCTCTACTTTTTCTGAGCCCTCTTTATTTAGCGCATTTTTGGTTATCTATATCTTGTATGTAATTATTCACCGCGGTTTCTTATGGCTCAAGACCATGGCACTTTTGCTTGCTGGGCTGGAACTGATTTGGTCGGAGGCGTCCACTGGATATATTGCTTTTGGTTTGGTATTGGGCTGGTTCTTGTGGTTACGAGTCTTCAAACCATTATTTGGTCAAGGGCGTATTAAGAAGTCCGGGTTATTTGCCATGGTGGGGATATTGATCATAGTGGGCGCTTTTCTTAGCGCCAATGGAATGGAGGTCATTGATCGAGTGTTGTTTCAGAAGGTAGATACCTTGTCGGCGGTACATCGCTTGGCGGCTGACTGGCAAGCAGTGCAGCTGTTTCTCGAGACGGGCGGTCTTGGCGTTGGTTTGGGATCTAACCGTCCTTCCAGCTTTTTGACGTTTCTGCTTAGTACTGTAGGTGCGTTGGGTGTATTTTTGTTCGTCAGTATTATGAGAGCTCAATCAGTAATGTTGGCGCGTGCGCGTCAGCAATTGAGCAGTATCGCTGCGAATGAAATTGATGCCGCCAAGTGGGCGTGGTTTGGCATGATACTCTCTATGTTGATTGCGATTCCCGATCTTGCTTCGCAAATGTTATGGGTGATGTGGATAGTGATGCTGATTTCAATTCGGTCAGCAGATTTGACCCCGCGCTTTCATTAATTGGGTTCATTATATTCAAGGGGGTGACAAGTTGCGTTTAGGATTTGATGGCCGTGTATTTTTGCATGAAAAAATAACAGGTGTTGAACGTTACTCAAGGGAGATTCACAATAACTTAATGAACTTAGTTGATGTTCAGCTTTTTATGCCGCATACACATAATCGTTATGCACAACATCTGTGGGTACAAACAGGTCTGCCGTTAATGGCCCATCGAAGTAAAGTAGACGTGCTGTTTTGTCCAGTGATGGCTGCGCCTCTATTAATAGGAAAGGAAATACCAGTAGTGGTTACAGTCCATGATCTTTCCTTTTTTCAATTCCCAGAAATGTATTCGTGGTCTTTTCGTAATTATTATCAAAAACTCATGCCCTGGGTGTTAAGGAAAGCTGCACGGGTGATCACTCCGACTAGTGCGGAGAAGTCAAATATTATCCGGCGGTTTCCTTTCGTGGCAGATAAAATTGATGCTATTCATGAAGGAGTGGCAGAACATTTCTATTTCCAAGATAAGGTGCGAGAGCACATTATCCTTGCAGTAGGTTCGACAAACAAACACAAGAACCTGGCAGCATTGCTTAACGCATTTGCGAAAATTACATCACTTATTCCACACCGCTTGGTCATCGTTGGTGGGGCGAGGTCAATAATATCTGCCGACATGCGGATTGGCGAGGCTATGAGCAACATTCCGGAAGATCGTGTTTCTCTTACAGGCTATGTTTCGGATTCGGAATTGGCTGATTGGTACAATCGTGCCGATCTCTTTGTGTTTCCATCCTTGTTCGAAGGGTTCGGCTTGCCGCCGCTGGAGGCCATGGCCTGCGGTTGTCCTGTAATAGTATCGAACCGTTCTTGTTTGCCAGAAGTGTGTGGAGATGCTGCAGTTTACTGCAATCCAGAGGATGTCGCGGAACTAGCCAAAACAATCACCGAATTGGCTGTCGATGAATATCGCAAGGAAGCGTTGCGGGTGAGTGGCCTCCAGCATGCCGCAGCATACACTTGGAAAATAGCCGCCGAACAGACCATAGTTACGATTAATAAGGTGTTGTGATCAGCGGCGTGTTGTATTTGCAACGGATTGTAACAGCGCTAGTTACGGACTGCGCCCCTGAGTTATTCCCTGACTAATAATTTATATCGTAATCAACATGAAACCAATTGGTTTAAATGTAACAATTTGTATTCCCACTCTTAATCCGGGCATTTTTGCTATGCAAATGGTGAACGCGCTTAAGCGCCAGACGTTGCAACCCAATGAAATTCTAGTGATTGATTCGGCATCGAGCGATGGCTCCATACTGTTATTTAAAGAGATAGGTGCGAAGATCATTTCGATTCAACGTGCAGATTTTGATCATGGCGGAACACGTAATTTCGCTTTTGAAAATTCGGTAGCAGATATATATGTTTTCCTGACGCAAGATGCGATACCCTCAGATATCCACGCTATAGAAATTCTGGTGCGGATTTTGTCCGAAAATTCAAAATGTGCATTGGTATATGGCAGACAAGAGCCATCGTCTGGGGCTGGCGTGTTTGCTCGACATGCAAGGTTGTTCAACTATCCGGCTGGTGATGGTATCGTATTAAAAAGTCAAGAAGATATTACAAGGCTGGGTATCAAGGCAGCCTTCTGTTCCAATTCGTTTGCTGCTTATCGCCATTCAGCAATCGAAGAGATAGGCTATTTTTCAGTAAATACCTTGTTTGCGGAAGATAGTATTGCTGCTGCTAAGTTATTAAAAAGTGGTTGGTCAATTGGATATGTCCCGCAAGCCGTTGTTACTCATTCGCACGATTACACACTAATGCAGGATTTTTGCCGCTACTTTGATGTGGGTGCCTTTCATAGCATGAATCGGTGGTACATAGACTTTCTGGGCAAGGCAGAGGGTGAAGGTAAGCGTTTTGTACGATCTGAATACGCCTATCTCAAACAAGAAGGAGTTACGTTTGCTTTGGTAAGATTAATTTTTCGCAATGGTGTCAGATGGTTCGGATATAAGCTTGGAAGGCTGCATTACCATTTGCCTTTGGTGCTGTGCCGTCGCTTTTCAACTAACAAGGCATTTTGGAAACGCGCGGTTACTAAATGAAAGTATAACTGACACCGAAGTGAAAATTGCCTTTGTAATTGCCCATCATAAGGTCTGTGAAGTGCATGAAGTGATATACATGAAGGCTATCATGTGTACTAAAGTAATTATTTGAGAAGGTGTGCATTGAGATATCTGGACTCGTCGCTAAAAAAACACTCTAGTGTGCAGAATGCGTTTCTGCACGCCCTCGATTGGGTGGGAATTATCTTTGCTGCATGGGTTGCACATCGCTTTTACCTCGGTAATTGGACTTTGCCGGGTTCATACACAAGCGTGGTTGGGGTAACGGTGTTGTTGGCCGCGCTGCTGTTTCCTCGCTTCGATCTATATAAGGTATGGCGCAGCGCATCAATTTTCGATGAGGTAAGAGCGATTTCATTTGCCTGGGTATTGCTATTATTTCTGCTGTTTGCTTTTGCGTTTACCACACAATCTGGAATTAAATATTCCCGGGGTTGGATTGGCATCTGGGCAACCTTGGGTTGGGTTATTCTGGTCATTAGTCGAATTTTATTGCGTGTGAGTTTGCGCTGGTTGCGCAGCCATGGTTTTAACCAGCGACACATCGTAATTGTGGGCTCGAATAGTCTTGGTGAAGAAGTGGTAAGGCGTTTGGTGAATAGTCCGTGGATGGGCTTGCAGGTTGCGATCTTCTTCTGCACCGAAGCGCATATTCCTCAAATGAAAGCTTATCGTGTACCAGTCGTTGTGGGTACTGAGAATATCGCTGAGTATGTGGAGAGTAAAGGGATCGACCAAGTGTGGATTGCGCTGCCATTCAAGGATGAAGATAAAGTCAAGAGCCTGCTTCATGATCTGCGCCACAGTACGGTGGATATCCGTTATGTGCCGGACCTCTTCGGTTTCAGGATGATGAATTATTCTGTTTCTGAAGTTGCCGGACTTCCTGTGATGGACATATCGGTAAGCCCTATGGATGGCATAAATCGTATATACAAGGCATTGGAAGACAGGTTGCTCGCATTGTTGATTCTCTTATTGATTAGTCCACTCATGGTATTCCTTGCAATAGGTGTGAAGCTCAGTTCACCAGGATCCGTTTTTTATCGTCAGGAGCGGGTGGGGTGGAATGGTAAGACATTTATGATGTTCAAATTTCGTTCCATGCCGGAGAATGTTGAGGGTGCTGGTGTTCAATGGGGCGGCGCCAAACACAAGCACGTTACGCCATTTGGAGCTTTTATTCGCAAAACTAGCCTGGATGAATTGCCGCAATTTATCAATGTATTGAAGGGCGATATGTCCATTGTTGGTCCTCGACCGGAGCGTCCAATGTTCGTTGAGAAATTTAAGGATGAAATACCCGATTACATGAAAAAGCATCTGGTGAAAGCCGGTATTACAGGCTGGGCGCAGATCAACGGTTGGCGTGGTGATACCGATTTGACCAAACGCATTGAGCATGACCTCTACTACATAGAGAACTGGTCGGTGTGGTTTGATCTGCGAATTATTCTGCTGACGGTGTTCAAAGGTTTTATTAACAAGAACGCGTATTGATATGCATATTTTAGTTGTCGGCGGCGCGGGCTATATCGGTTCCCACATGGCGAAATGGCTTGTCAGGCAGAATTGCCGGGTTACCGTTCTGGACGATCTTTCGACTGGCTTTGCAGAAGCGGTCATGTACGGTGAACTAGTCACCGGGAACATCGCTGACGCATCACTTCTGGACAATTTGTTCACTTCGCACCAATTTGACGCAGTGATGCACTTTGCTTCATTTATCCAGGTTGGGGAGTCGGTCAAGGAACCCGCCAAATACTATCGCAACAATTTCGCCAACACACAAAATCTGTTGGATGCCATGGTGCGTCATGGTTTAAAGCGATTCATCTTCTCGTCCACCGCCGCAGTCTTCGGCGAACCGCTATATACCCCAATTGACGAGCAACATATCCTCAAACCCATCAATCCTTATGGTCGTAGCAAGCTGATGGTGGAGCAGATGCTGGAAGATTATGACCGTGCTTATGGCCTCAGAAGTCTCGCCCTGCGCTATTTCAACGCTGCCGGAGCCGACCCGGAAGGTGAGTTGGGGGAACGTCATGAGCCAG
>Ga0307375_10001885_pt1 | contig 22116 bp, 13 predicted proteins | sample TR1MG_FD_202531 | JGI IMG/M metagenome (GOLD analysis project Ga0307375, IMG submission 202531) | Soil microbial communities from Risofladan, Vaasa, Finland - TR-1 | ecosystem: Environmental > Terrestrial > Soil > Coastal area > Acid sulfate soil | place: Finland: Risofladan, Vaasa | collected...
CTCGTAAGGCAGGCCGAATTCCTTGGCGATCTCGGCGTAAAAGTGAGGCGGCGAGGGGAGCAGCCCCGGCTTGGGTACGCCGATCAGCACCACGTCCACGCCTCTTTGCCTGGCGATCCGGATCATCGCGCGGAGGTTCTCCGCCGTTTGCGCGTCGTTCCGTCGGCGCAGCATATCGTTGCCGCCATGGCACAGGATGAGCAAGCGGGGTCGGTAGTAATCGAGTGCGGCGGGCAGTCGCGCGAGTCCGGCCGCACTGAGTTCGCCAGGCACCCCCGCGCTCCATACTTTGCGCCCGATGAGTTTCTCCAAATCCGCGGGGTAGCTCGTCCCGGGTTGTGCGCCGGTGCCGAAGGTGAGGCTGTCGCCGAAGGCGAGAATCGCAGCATCTGCGGGCAAGCTGGGAAGCCTGGGTGTGTTGCCGCCGCAAGCGGCGAGCGCGGCCGCGAGCAGCAGCACAACACACGCACGCAGCGTCCGTTGCGGCGCTTTCATGTGCGCGCCGGCCGCAACGGACAGGCGGCTGCATCAAGTGCCGAATCATCGTTGCGTTCCATCGTCGCGCGCAGCGCGTCATCGTCGCATATCGAAAGGTTGCCGTGCCGAGGATGTCCAGGGTACCGTTGGGCGCCAACACGTCCATTACCCGGGTCTTTAGCCTGTTGAAGGCAGGCGCGATGCTGCTGCCGCGCAACTATTCGCCTGGGTGCCCGATAAGAGGCCATCACCCCTCGTCCCTTGCCACTCTCGCGCGTGGCTCGCTCGACGCAGCATGCCAGCCAGTTCCGTCTTCTGCTCATCTTGACGCATGCTCCAGGCGATCCAATCAAGTCCCTGATCGCCAATGTATGCCAGAGACTGGACACAATTATGGCATCTGCGCCACGGTTGTCCAAACTCGAAGGCTCTGCTGCGCTACCCCATCTTTAACCTGGTTTGCGCGAAAGACCCAGGTCGGTGGACGCAAGTGCCGGATGCTTTTGCACGCTGCGTCCGAAGCTGCGTCCGAAGTGGCGAGCGCGCCCGAAAAGCGGCACAATGAAACCCATGGGGTCCTGTGAAGCCATTGAATTCCGCGAGAGCATACGGATACCCGAGTCCTTGCTGCGCACCCTGAATCTGGACAGGCTCGCCACGGAGTTCTGGGCGCCCTTGTCGGTGAACGGAGACAGCGCGACCGTCGTCGCGGCGACGCCGGGCCCCGCGGTCGAGGAGCAGGCACGTCTGGCCCTCGGTGTGAAGAACATAGAGTTCCGCATCGCGCTCCCAGAGGATATCGTCAGGATCATCGAGCACAGCCGGGACCTCAACCCCGGCTTCCCTCCCACGGGGGGCAGAACCCCGCTGGCCGTGGTCAGGACGCTCCTCGCCCACGTTCGCCTGCGCTACGCGCAGGACCGTGTTGTATTCGCGAGAGGGCGGACTGGCCTCACCTACGTGCGCACCGGGATCTCCTTCATCACCGTTGCCCTCCTGCTGTTGCGGGTCTTCGGGCCGGGTTGGATGCTCCCCGCCGAAATACTGCTGATCGCGACGGGCGTGTTGATGGGGGCCGACGGACTCGCCTGGTACCTCCCGACGAGGCGGCACCGCGGCGAGCCGCTGGACTTCCGCGCCACCACGCCCACCGGCGGCACGACCGTCCTGCAGGTCCCGACGGCTGAGAGCGGGCACCGCTTCACCCGCAGCGCGCCCATCGCTGGCGCTGCGGAGTTGCGAGCGAATTGGGGCAACCTTTCCCCGATCGCTCGACGGCGCTTCCTCGCCTGCGACCGCGCCGACCTCGCCGAGGAGCGGACCGAGCACTCCTGCCTGCGCACTGCCATGGCGCGCGCACGGACCGGGCTTTCCTTTACCCGCACCGGTATCACCCTCATTGGCCTGGGCGTCGCCCTGCTGTTGCAGTTCCCCACCGGGCCCTGGACGGTGCTCGACTGGACTTTGATCATCCTGGGTGTGGGCGCCGCGCTGGAGGGATTCCACTGGTACCTCCCCGGGCGCCGCGCCGGCAGCGAGGGAGAGCGCTCCGTGCGCAAGGCCGAACGCGCGGTCGGCATATGGGACCTGTTCTTCCCACCCGTCCACGCCGGCCTCTCGCCCGCGCCCGGCGAAATCCCGATGCACCTGCGCCGACCCAGCCGGCCCGGTATCTGGGGGACGACCGGCCTCGCCCTTGAGCGGACGGTGCTCGCAGATCGCAGATGTGTGATGGCCCGCCTGCGCACCGTAATGGCACGGTCCCGGACCGGACTCGCCCTGGTCCGGACCGGCGTGACCATTGCCAGCATCGGCTTCGGGCTGCTGGTGTACTTTGGCGAAGTTTCGGTCGGCTTGACGATATTCGACGCGGTGCTCATAGCAATCGGGCTGGTCCTCACCGCCGACGGGCTCTACTGGCACATCCCCGCCGAGAGAATCCGCCGGCAGTTTCCGTATTGCTTCGGGGACATGGAGATCGCGCTGCCGGACTACGGCCGCCCGGCAGCGTCCTGGAAGAAGGTGTCTCTCTCCGATGCCGAAATCTGAACTCTCCCCGGCTCGATTCCAGGGCCTGGTCGAACAAAAAATTCTTACGTCCGAAAATCTCACCCAGCTGCTGGAGGAGGCGGCGGCGCGCGGGAGGTCGCCGGAGTGGATACTCGTGCACGAGCGCGGCGTCGCCCGGCGCGTGCTGCTCGATCTGCTCTCGGCTTATTACGGCTGCCCGGCCGTGGAGTTCGACGAACGCCTGTCGGTGCCACCCGAGCTGCTCGAAGGGGCCGACGCCGGGGAGCTCTCGCGTCTCGGCCGTTTCCCGCTGCTGCAGAGCGACGAAGGGACGGTGATCGCCACCGCGGCGCCGGAAACCCTGCGCGAGGAGAGCGCCGTGGCGCCGGGACACGCTCGGACCGAGCCCTGGGTCGCGTTCGCGGAGGACATCGACTGGTACATCGAGGATTTCCTCCACGCGCGCCCGGGAAAGCTTATCGGAACCGAGCGCACCGGCCTCGCTTTTTGGCGCAACACCATGGCCCAGTGGCGCACGCGCCTGGCGTGCTACCGCACCGAATTCGCGAAAACCCGCACCAGCCTCACGCTCGTAAGAACAGGACTGGGCCATGTCGCCCTCGGGGACGTGCTGCTGCGCTCATCGCATGCCTGGTCGTCGCCCCTCGTCGCGTGGCTGCTCGTCGCCTTCGGCATCTGTCTGGCCACCGTGAGCGTCCCCGGGTACTGGAAAATCCGCCGCTCTCGCGTGCGCCCCCCCGGGAACGAAACTCTGGTCGAGGTGACCTCGGCAACGTTGCACTTCCTCGACGCCTATACCCCTGCATCGCCTCCGGACGACCCGAAGCCGCCCTCGCGCCTCACCATGCTGGCGCGCCTCGCGGACCTGCTTCAGGAGCACCGGCAGTTGCTTTATCCCCCGCCGACGCAGAAGGAGCGCGCCCCCCTGGCGCGGGAGAGAAACGTACTCGCGGGACAGCGCACAGTGGCCGCCTGCTACCGCACGATCTACGCCCGCGCACGGACCGGACTCGCGTTCATCCGCACCGGTATCTCCTTCGTCGGCCTGGGGATCGGCCTGATCCGATACTTTGGCTTGAGCCTCGTCACCTCGCTCGACGCGCTACTGGTCGTCGCGGGACTGCTGCTCGCGGCCGATGGTTTCTGGTGGTACCTTCCTGTGCGCAAGGAGCAGGCCGAGATCCCCGACTTATTCAAACCCGGGGGCGGCGGCACAGCATGAATATCGAACGCAAGATCATCCTTTCGAACGCCTTCACGATGCTGTTGATCGTTCTGATCGGGCTCATGGGTTACGAGAATTTGAATCTGATCCTGACCAAGCTGCGCTTCATCGAGATCGCGAACGACATGAACGCCGGCCTCCTGGAGATGCGGCTCTCGGAGAAGAACTTCTTCCTTTACGGCAACGAGGGGGCGCTTGCGGAGATGGAGTCGCGCCTGATCGCGACCGAGGCGACGATCGGTCGCTCGGAGGCGGAAATCGTTCCCGCCATCGGCGAGAAGAACCTCGCGGCCCTGCTGGAGCGGTTGCACGCCTACGCCGCCGCCCTGCACGCCCTGAGCAGCGGCGTCACGGACCCGCAGCAGGCCGGCGCCGAGCTGCGCGCGAAGGGGCAGGAACTGCGGGAGTACTCGACCAAGATCGCCGAGATCGAGCACAAGACCGTAAACGAGATCGTCACCACCTCGTACAGGATCCTGTTCCTCTCTTTCGCGATCTGCTTCGTTCTGGCATTGGCGGTGAGCTACGGGATCTCGCACGGGATCCTGCGTTCCCTGCGCCAGATCGGGGTGGTCGCGCACGCGATCTCACAGGGCAATTTCCAGAGGATCAAAGCCCCCCGAAGCCGGGACGAGATCGAAGCCGTCATCACCGCCATCAACTCCATGTCGGAGGAGCTGGAAAAGCGCGAAGAGCAGCTGATCCAGTCGAAAAAACTGGCCTCCCTGGGGATCCTGACCGCGGGCGTGACCCACGAGCTCACCAACCCCGTCAACAACATCTCCATGATCGCGCAGAACTTTCTCGAACTCTACGAGCAGCTCCCGCGCGAGAAACGCCTCGAGATGATGTCCCAGATCGAGGGCGAGACAGGGCGCATCAAGAGCGTGATCACCAACCTGCTAAACTTCTCCAAGCCGCAGGGGACCAAACTCGCGAAGGCCGACCTCAATGCAATCATCCGCAAGACGATGGGACTGGTTCAGAACATGCTCAGCGTTTCCGACATCGACTGCGAACTCGATCTTGCCGAGCCGCTGCCGCCGGTCTACGTCGACGAACACCAGATCCAGCAGGTGCTGGTGAATCTGATCGTGAACGCAGTGCAGGCGATGCACCCTCACGGCCGTCTTAGCATCGGCACGCGCGCTGCGGCGGGCGAGCCGAAGGTGGAGGTCACGGTCCGGGACAACGGCAAGGGAATCCCTGCGGAATATCTGCCGAACATCTTCGACCCCTTTTTCAGCACCAAGGGTGTCGAGGGGACGGGACTCGGTCTCTCCGTGAGCTACGGCATCATCAAGAACCTGTTGGGGGAGATCAGCGTGCAGAGCGAAATCGGGACTGGGACGACCTTTACGGTAAGTCTGCCGAGTTGTTAGTGTCCCGAAGGACTTTCCCGTCTCCCGTCTCCCGTCTCCCGTCAAGCGGGACCGAGGAAGCGGGATCGGGACCTTTGGGGCGTATCCCCTCATCTTGAAGTAAGCTCTAAGCAAAGAGAAGGGAACATGGCGAACGAATACCGGATCATGGTCATCGACGACGAAAAGATCGTCGGGGAAATGGCAAAAATGTCGCTGGAGCAGGAGGGCTATCAGGTCGAGACTTTCGTCAATGCCGAGCCCGCGCTCGCGCGGCTCGAGGAGCAGCGCTTCGACGTCATCGTGACGGACTACAAAATGAAGGGTATCGACGGCATGAAAGTGCTGCGCAGCGTAAAGGGAAACCACCCCGACATCAAAGTGATCATGATCACGGCCTTCGCCAACCTCGACACGGCGGTCGAAGCGCTGCGCGGTCAGGTACACGACTTCTTCCCGAAGCCGGTGAAACTCAAGGAGCTGAAGGCTTCGATAAAGCGGGCGCTGCAGCCGGGCGCGTGAGCCGGCTCAGTCCCGGTGTTCCACGCGTGCGAGCAAGCCTTCGACTGCGAGGCGGTCCGTGGCATAGATGTTCGCGCCGCCGATAGCGGCATCCAGACCGGTTTGTTCGATCACGTCGAGCACCTGCTTTTTCGCCGCGCTCAGCGCCAGCGTGATGCCGTTCTGGCTCAGCCGCTCCGACAGCTTGAACAGCAACTCCGCGCCGGTCGCGTCCAGGTCGTTGATGCCGCTGGCAGTGAGCAGAATGAACTTCAGCCGGGGCTTGTCGCGCTCGAGTTTGAGCACGGCGTCTTCCAGTGCGGCGGCGGTGACGAAGTTCAGCGATGCATCGAGGCGCACGATGCCTATCGCCTCATGCACCGGCGGCAGTCCGAAGCGTTCGGCATCGCGCAGCATCCCATCCTGGTGCAGGCTCGCAATGGCGATGCGCGGCCGCATGCCGCGGTACAGGTGCAGGGCGAGCGAGACGATGATTCCGGACAGAATGCCGTCCTGGATGTTGGGTGCGAACAGCAGCGTCGTGGCAAAGGTGATCACCGCGGCGATTCCATCGTCGCGGCGCGCGCGCCAGGCGCGGCGAAAACTCTGAAAATTTAGAAGATTGAATACCGCCAGCATGATGATCGCCGCCAGCACCGGCTTGGGCAGGTGATACAGCAGGGGCGTGAAGAACAGCAGCGTCAGCAGTACGAACATGGCGGTGACCAGGCCGGAGATTCCGCTGTGCGCATTGGATTGAAGGTTCAGCGCGGAGCGCGAAAATGACCCGCTCACCGGCATCGTGTGGTTGAACGCCGCAGCGATCTTGGCCAGACCTTGGCCGATCAATTCCTGGTTTTCGTTCCAGGGGCGCTTGGTCTTGATTGCGATCACCTTGCAGCTCGACATGGCTTCCATGAAGCTGATCAGGGCGATGACGAACGCAGCCGGCAGCAGCTCCTTGGTCGTTTCCCAACCGATGGCGGGCACTACGAATTGCGGAAGCCCGCTCGGCACGGCGCCGACCACGCGGCCGCCGAGATCGGCGAATCCGATTGCGTAGCTGGTTGCGGTCAGCAGCACCGCCGTGATCAGCACACCGGGCAACTTGGGCGCATAGCGCTTGAAGCCCAGCAGCAGAACGATTGCGCCCGCGCCGAACACCAGCGAGATCTCGTGCATCAGATCGAGATGGGCGATCACGTGCCAGGTGTCGAGCAGGAAATGCGAGGTCTGCCGCGAGGACATCCCGACCAGAGGCGGCAACTGCGCCAGCGCGATGATGATCGCCGCGGCGTTGATGAATCCCATGAGCACCGGCTGCGACAGCAGATTGATCGCCATGCCCATGCGCAGCAGGCCGAAACTTACCTGGAACAGTCCCGACAACAGTGCCAGAAGCACAGCATCGGCGATGAACGCGTCGCTGCCCATGGGCGCAAGCGGCGCGATGCTTGCCGCGGTCAGGAGCGAAGTCATGGCCACCGGCCCCGTCGACAACTGGGCCGAGGAGCCGAACAAGGCGCCTACGATAGAAGGCAGCAGCGAGGCATACAAGCCGTAATAGGCGGGGAGTCCGGCGAGCTGCGCATAGGCCAGCGATTGGGGAATGACGATCAGCGCTACGGTGATGCCCGCGAACACATCGTCGCGCAGGCTCTGTCTGCCCGGCCTGGGCCAGGCGAGAAACGGGAACATGCGCCTAAGAATAGTGTGACCGGTGGCTGACATTAGAGCGGGACTGCGATATTCGGACAACGGACATCTTAGCAAAGGAACGCGAAGCGCTAGCGGCCTTCGGGAATACGAAAGCTTATCCGGTCATTCGATTGACACATCCGGGGTCCGTGCCTAACATGGACAGTGTTGGATAGTGTGGTTGTCCACTCTCCATGCGCACACCCGAATTTCGCACCCTGCCCAGGTTCTTCCACCATGAATGAAGGTTTTCGCTTGCTCGATCCGCTGCGCCAGGCCACGGCTGTCAAAGCGCTGCGCGCCATCCTGCCGGCCGAGGCCGTGCTGTACCAGGAGGAGGACACCAAGCCGTACGAATGCGACGGGTTGTCGGCCTACCGCGCGCAGCCGATGGTGGTGGCGCTGCCGCAGAACGAAGACGAGGTCTGCCGCGTGCTGCGCGCCTGCCGCGAACACAAGCTGCCGGTGGTGGCGCGCGGCGCCGGCACCGGCCTCTCCGGCGGGGCCTTGCCTCACGGCAAGGGCGTGCTGCTGTCGCTCGCCAAAATGAAGCGCATCCTCGCGGTCGATCCGGTCGCCAGGATTGCACGGGTGCAGCCGGGGGTGCGCAACCTGGCGATCTCCGAGGCAGCCGCGCCCTACGGCCTGTATTACGCCCCCGATCCGTCCTCGCAGATTGCGTGTTCCATAGGCGGCAACGTCGCTGAGAACGCCGGCGGCGTGCACTGCCTCAAGTACGGCCTGACCGTGCACAATGTGATGCGCGTGCGCGCCTGCACCATCGAGGGCGACATGGTCGAATTTGGCAGCGAGGCGCTGGATGCGCCGGGCTACGACCTGCTTGCGCTGCTGATCGGATCCGAGGGCATGCTCGCCGTGGCGACGGAAATCACGGTCAAGCTGATCCCCAAGCCGCAGACCGCGCGCGTGATCCTCGCCGCCTTCGACGACGTGGAGAAGGCGGGCAATGCGACCGCCGACATGATCGCCGCAGGCATCATCCCGGCCGGGCTGGAGATGATGGACCAGCCCGCGACCCGCGCGGTGGAGGAATACGTGCATGCAGGTTACGACCTCGACGCGGCCGCGCTGCTGCTGTGCGAATCCGACGGCACCGCGGAAGAGGTGGAGGATGAGATCGCGCGCATGACCGCGGTGCTGAAGCAATCCGGCGCCTACGATTTTCGTATTTCCCAGAACGAAGCCGAGCGCCTCAAGTTCTGGTCCGGGCGCAAGGCGGCGTTCGCGTCGATGGGCCGCATCTCGCCCGACTACTACTGCATGGACGGCACCATCCCGAGGAAACACCTCGGTGAAGTGCTGCGCTTCATCGCCGCCATGGAGAAGAAATACGGCCTGCGCTGCCCGAATGTGTTTCACGCGGGCGACGGCAATCTGCATCCGCTGATCCTGTTCGACGCCAACGACCCGGACCAGCTGCGCCGCACCGAGGCCTTCGCCGGCGAAGTGCTGGAAAAGAGCATAGCCGTGGGCGGCACCGTCACCGGCGAGCACGGCGTGGGCATAGAAAAAATAAACCAGATGTGCCTGCAGTTCACGCCCGGCGAACTGGAGATGTTTCGCGCGGTGAAGCGCGCTTTCGACGAGGAAGGTCTGCTCAATCCGGACAAGAACATCCCGACGCTGCACCGCTGCGCGGAGTTCGGCCGCATGCATGTCAAGGACGGGCAGTTGCCGCAGCCCGGCTTGCCCCGTTTCTGATATGCCATTTCAGAATTACCGAAATGGCCCTGATATAGGGAAGCATGAGGGGATCCGCCCCGAAGGAAGTCCCCTTGGGGGATATCCCCTCATGTTGTAGGCTCAATATATGGAACAAGTCATCGAACGCTGCGCCGAGCAGATCCGTTCCGCTGCGGCGGAAAAAAAGCCGCTGCGGCTGCGCGGCGGCGGCACCAAGGACTTCTACGGCCAGAGGCTCGAGGGAGAGGTGCTGGATACGCGCGCCTACACCGGAATCGTCGCCTACGAACCGAGCGAACTGGTGATCACCGTGCGCTGCGGCACGCCCCTGGCGGAGCTCGAGGACGCGTTGCGCGCCAAAGGCCAGCAACTCGCTTTCGAGCCGCCGCATTTCGGTCCCGGCGCAACCGTGGGCGGGATGGTGGCCGCGGGACTCTCCGGCCCGCGGCGGGCGGCTGCGGGCGCGGTGCGCGATTTCGTGCTCGGCGTGCGCATGCTCGACGGGCGCGGCGACGACCTGACTTTCGGCGGCCAGGTCATGAAAAACGTCGCCGGCTATGACATCTCGCGCCCGATGGCGGGGTCGCTGGGTACCCTGGGCCTGATACTGGAAGTCTCGCTCAAGGTGCCGCCGCTGCCCTTTGCCGAGGCGACGCTCAGGCAGGAATTGCCCCAGGACAAAGCGCTGGCGATGCTCAATCATTGGGGCGGAAAGCCGCTGCCGATCAGCGCCTGCACCTGGACCGGCGGCAATCTTACGCTGCGCCTGTCGGGCGCGGCGAGCGCCGTCCAGGCCGCGAGCGCGATGCTCGGCGGGGAGCCGCTGGCTGCCGAACAGGCGCAGAGCTACTGGCAAGGAATCCGGGAGCAGACCGATCCCTTCTTCGCTGGCGATAAACCGCTGTGGCGCCTGTCGCTGCCATCGGTCGCGCCATCGCTTGCGCTCCCCGGGGAGGACCTGATCGAGTGGGGAGGGTCGCTCAGGTGGCTGGTGAGCAAAGCCGATGCGCGCACCGTGCGCGAGGCGGCGGCGCGCGCGGGCGGGCATGCCACGCTGTTTCGCGCGGCGGACAAGAGTGCGGGCGTGTTCACGCCGCTGGCGTCCCCGCTGGCGAAAATCCACCGCAATCTGAAGCAGGCTTTCGACCCCGCGGGCATTTTCAACCGCGGCCGGATGTACCCCGATCTATGAACGGATTTTCGCCGCATCTGCGCCATGCAAACTGAGCTGGCCGATTTCATCAAGGACACGCGCGCAGGCAGGGAGGCCGATGCCATTCTGCGCAAATGCGTGCATTGCGGGTTTTGCAACGCGACCTGCCCGACCTATCAGCTGCTGGGTGATGAGCTCGACGGGCCGCGCGGGCGTATCTACCTGATCAAGGGCATGCTCGAAGGTGCCAAGGTCACAACGAAGACGCTGCTGCACCTGGACCGCTGTCTCACCTGCCGCGCCTGCGAGACCACCTGCCCGTCGGGGGTGCAGTACGGCCATTTGGTCGACATCGGGCGCAAGCTCGCGGAAGAGCGCGTGCCGCGGCCGCTGCGCTCGCGGCTGCTGCGCCGCGCCTTGCGCGCGGTGCTGCCGCGGCGCACCCTGTTTGCGGCGCTGCTCGGGCTGGGTCGCTGGATGCGCCCGGTGCTGCCGCTCGCGCTGCAGGAGAAGATTCCTGCCGCGGTGCCCGTGTCCGGCGCCTGGCCGCCAGCGCGCCACGCACGCAGAATGCTGGTGCTCGCCGGCTGCGTGCAGCCGGCGCTCTCGCCGGACATCAATGCGGCGAGCGCGCGCGTGCTCGACCGGCTCGGCATTTCGCTGTTCGAGGCGCCGCAGGCCGGCTGCTGCGGCGCGGTGCGCTACCATCTGAATGCCCAGGAAGACGGCCTCGCCGATATGCGCGCGCTGATCGACGCCTGGTGGCCCTACGTCGAACCTGCATCGGAGGGCGGAACGCGCGGCGTCGAAGCGATCGTGATGAGCGCCAGCGGCTGCGGCGTGACGGTGAAGGAATACGGCCATCTGCTCGCGCACGATCCGGCCTATGCCGCCAAGGCGGAAAAAATCAGCGCCCTGACCAAGGACCTCGCCGAAGTGATCGACGCCGAGCTGGGGCGCCTGCAGCCGCTCGTAGCCGAGACGGCGCCGCGCGCAGACGCGGCCAAGCTCGCCCTGCAACTGCCCTGCACCCTGCAGCACGGGCAGAAGATAAACGGCGTCGTCGAGCGCATTCTCACCGCGGCGGGCTTCGAGCTGACGCCGGTCGCCGACAGCCACCTGTGCTGCGGCTCCGCCGGCACCTACTCGATCACGCAGCCGGAGCTGTCGGAGCAGCTGAAGGCGAACAAGCTCGCGGCTTTGCACGCCGGTTCGCCGCAGGCTATAGTCACCGCCAACATCGGCTGCCTGAGTCACCTTCAGGGCGGAACCGCGCTGCCGATGGAACACTGGATCGTGGCCTTGGAGCGGCGTTTGGCGCGCTGAGCGTGAAAGAAGCCACAGCCCGCATCAAGATCAACAAGCTGCTCGAAGCGGCTGCCTGGCGGTTCTTCCAGGAAGGCAACGCGCCCGCGAACATTCGTCTTGAGCCCAGCGTTACGATCAAGTCAACCGACCTGGACGCGCTCGGCGACGACTTCGAGAAGTCCACAAAAGGGTTCGTCGACTTTCTCCTGCTCGACGCCAGGGGCTTCCCGCTCCTCGTCCTCGAAGCCAAAGCCGAGGACAAGAACCCGCTTGTAGGTAAGGAACAGGCTCGCAAGTACGCGCGCTCCCAGAATTGTCGGTTGGTTATCCTCTCCAATGGCAACCTGCACTACTTCTGGGACCTCGAACGCGGCAACCCTTACGTCATCACCTCGTTTCCGACACCGGATTCGGTCACCGGCTACCAGAAGGTCACGCCCAATCCGCAGCGCCTGATCGAAGAGCAGGTGGGCGAGGACTACATCGTTCGTACCCAACGTCCGAACTACGAGTCGGAGGCCGGGTGGCGCAGCGAAGCGGAGCGCACCGGATACATCCAGGCCAACAAGCTGCGTTTTCTCCGGCCCTATCAGCTCAAGGCCATTCACAGCCTTCAGGCCGCCGTTGGCGAAGGCAAGGATCGCTTTCTGTTCGAGATGGCAACGGGCACCGGCAAGACCCTTACCGCGGCTGCCGTCATCAAGCTCTTCCTCCGCTCCGGCAACGCCAGCCGCGTGCTTTTCCTGGTCGATCGGCTTGAACTTGAAGATCAGGCGTGGAAAGCCTTTGTGGCGCTGCTGTCCGCCGATTGCAAGGCGGTGATCTACAAGGAAAGCCGCGACGAATGGCGACGCGCGGAGATTGTCGTCACCACCGTGCAATCCCTGCTCTTCAACAACAAGTACCAGAAGCTGTTCTCGCCGACCGACTTCGATCTCGTCATCTCCGACGAAGCGCATCGCTCTATTGGCGGTAATGCCCGCGCCGTGTTCGATTACTTCATCGGCTACAAGCTGGGGCTCACCGCCACGCCGCGCGATTACCTCCGTCGGTTCGACAGCTCAAAGCCGGGCACCCGCGACCCGCGCGAGGCCGAGCGCCGCCTACTGCTCGACACCTACCGCACCTTCGGTTGCGAAAACAGCCAGCCGACCTTCCGTTACTCGCTGCTCGACGGCGTGAAGGAGGGCTACCTGATCAACCCGACCGTAGTGGACGCCCGTACCGAGATCACTACCGAGCTGCTTTCCGAACAGGGCTTTGTCGTCTCGTTCACCGATGACACCGGCGAGGACCAGCAACAGGCCTTCAAACAGCGCGAGTTCGAGAAACGCTTCTTCGCCGAGGCAACCAACCAGCTCTTGTGCAAGACCTTTCTCGAAAACGCCCTGCGCGACCCGGTCAGCGGCGAAATCGGCAAATCGATCATTTTCGCTGTCAGCCAGAATCACGCCGCCAAGCTGGCGCAGATACTCAATCTGATGGCCGACCGCATGTTCCCCGGCAAGTACCAGTCTGACTTCGCCGTGCAGGTCACTTCACAGATACCCGAGGCGCAGCAGTTCACCATCAACTTCAGCAACAACAAGCTGCTCGGCTCGGGCAATTTCATTCCCACCTACAAGACCAGCAAGGCGCGTATCTGCGTGACCGTCGGCATGATGACCACCGGCTACGACTGCACCGACATCCTCAACCTCGGTCTGTTCCGTCCGATCTTTTCGCCCACCGACTTCATCCAGATCAAGGGACGCGGCACGCGCAAGCACGACTTTCTGGAGCTGCTCTTCGACGACAGCCGCAAGGAAGGCGTGCAGCATCCGTTAAAAACGGCCTTCAAGCTCTTCGACTTCTTTGCCAACTGCGAATACTTCGAGGAAGAGTTCAACTACGACGAAGTGCTGAAGCTGCCTCTGCCCAAAAGCAAGGGCGGCAAGGAAGGCGGAGGCCCGGTGCTCGTTGGAGGCACCTACGAGCACCTCGGCGCCGACATCCTCGCATCGATGCGCGTCGAGCAGATCACGTCCGAGGGCATGAAGATCGACCGCATGTTCTTCGAGAAGTTCGAAGGCGTCATCCGCGCCAATGAGACCGTCGCCGCCGCCGTCGAATCCGGGCAGTGGGACCGCGTGATCGACTACGTCAACCGCGAGGTGTTCGACAAGCCCGAGGAGTACTACACCCTCGACAAGCTGCGCAAAGCCGCCGCCGTGGACCGCCGCCTGACGCTGCGCGAGATCCTGGAGAAGGTCTTCGGCCTCATTCCCCGCTTCAAATCCAAGGATGAGCTGCTGGAAGAGGAATTCTCCAAGTTCGTCGCCGACACCAAGCCCGAAGAGGCCGCTGCCATCCCGGCCATCAAGACTTTTTTCAAGGCCTACGTCACCAGCGACCAGGTGCGCCATATCATCGATAGCAAGGACTACACCGTGCTCGCGACCCATCCGATGTTTTCCACCCGCGACTTCAAGGCGGTGCCGGCGAAGTACCGCGCGCTGGTGCCGGAGTACGTCAAGGACTACGTTTCCTTGAATCAGTTCGTCGCGTAAAGTGCGGCACATGAGTAAGCCACGCACAACCGCAGTCAGGCGTACGAAGATTCCCGTGCACCGGGAATACGCCGCCTATGGCGACCTCGTCAGCGGGATCGCCGGGGTGCTGGAGGCCGCCCGCCGGGCCTCAGCCCGCACGGTCAATGCAGTCATGACCGCGACCTACTGGGAAATCGGCCGCCAAATCGTCGAGTACGAACAGGGAGGCAAGGAACGGGCGGAGTACGGCGAGGCCGTGCTGACGCGGCTTTCCGATGATTTGACGCGCCGCTACGGGCGTGGATTTGGCGTGGTGAACCTCAGTCAGATGAAGAAGTTCTACCTGTTTTGGCCTGCCAACCCGATTCTTCAGACACCGTCTGAAGAATCGGGTTTCGCCCGAAACGCCGCCCGATTTCCACTTCCCTGGTCGGCCTACGTGCGCCTGCTGGCGGTAAAGAACAAAAACGCCAGAACCTTCTACGAGACCGAGGCACTGCGCGCTGGTTGGTCTGTGCGCCAACTCGACCGCCAGATCCAGTCGCAGTTTTACGAGCGCGCGGCCGTTTCGCGGAACAAGGCGGCAATGCTCACGAAGGGCGCGCTTCCACAGCCTGGCGACAGAATGTCGCCCGAGGAGGAGGTCAAGGACCCCTATGTTCTCGAGTTCCTCGATTTGCGCGACGAGTACTCAGAAACCGACCTCGAAGTGGCGCTGATCCGGCATCTCGAAACCTTCCTGCTGGAGCTCGGCGGCGATTTCTGCTTCGTCGGCCGGCAGCGACGCCTGCGTATCGGCGACCAGTGGTATCGCGTGGACCTCGTCTTCTACCATCGCCGCCTGCATTGCCTCGTTCTCATCGACCTGAAGCTCGGCCGCTTCACACACGCCGATGCCGGCCAGATGCACACCTACCTGGGTTATGCGGCCGTGCACTGGTCCCGAGCCGATGAAAATCCGCCGGTGGGCCTGATCCTCTGTGCGGAAAAAGACGAGGCCCTTGCCCGCTATGCTCTCGGCAACCTGCCGAACAAAGTGCTTGCCGCCGAGTACCGCACGGTCCTGCCCGACGAGAAACTCATCGCAGCTGACCTGCAAAAGACGCGACGGATGCTGGAGCGTCGCCGCATCGCGGATCGTGGAACAGCAACGAAGACACGAAGGAAATAGAAGTAGATGCTCGACACCGACACCAAACGCCGCATCGACACCGCCCGCGACATCCTCGTCGGCAAGGTGCCCGACCCCAAGTCCCAGGTCGAGCAGATCACCATCGCGCTGATCTACAAGTTCATGGACGACATGGACGCCGAGTCCGAGGAACTCGGCGGCAAGCGCAAGTTCTTCACCGGGGCCTACGCGCGCTACGGCTGGGCTAAGCTCATGGCGCCATCGCTCGGTGGTCACGAGATGCTGGGCCTCTACGGCGAAGGCATTTCGAAAATGCCGGAGAATCCCGGCATCCCCGCGCTCTTCCGCGACATTTTCAAGAATGCATACCTGCCTTACCGCGACCCCGAGACGCTCAAGGCCTTCCTCAAGATCATCGACGAGTTCAGCTACGACCACAGTGAGCGCCTGGGCGACGCCTTCGAGTATCTGCTCTCCGTGCTTGGCTCGCAGGGCGATGCCGGCCAGTTCCGCACGCCCCGCCACATCATCGATTTCATGGTCGAGGTCCTCGCCCCGCAGAAGACCGACCTCGTCCTCGACCCCGCCTGCGGCACCGCCGGCTTCCTCATCTCCGCCTACAAGTACATCCTGCGCGCCAACAGCGACGCCAAGGGCCACAGCAAGCTCACCCCCGACGAAAAGGGCCGCCTCGCCAAGAACTTCAAGGGCTACGACATCTCGCCCGACATGGTGCGCCTCTCCTTGGTGAATCTCTACCTGCACGGCTTCACCGATCCGCACATCTACGAATACGACACCCTCACATCCGAAGAGCGCTGGAACGAATTCGCCGACGTCATCCTCGCCAACCCGCCCTTCATGTCCCCGAAAGGCGGCATCAAACCGCACAAGCGATTTTCCATCCAGGCCAAGCGCAGCGAAGTCCTGTTCGTGGACTACATGGCCGAGCACCTCACGCCCTCCGGCCGCGCCGGCATCATCGTGCCCGAGGGCATCATCTTCCAGAGCCAGACCGCCTACAAAGACCTGCGGAAGATGCTTGTTGAGAACACCCTCGTCGCCGTCGTTTCGCTGCCGGCCGGCTGCTTCAATCCCTACTCCGGGGTGAAGACCAGCATCCTCATCCTCGACAAAACCCTCGCCAAGGCCGCCGACACCATCGCCTTCTTTAAGGTCGAGAACGATGGCTTTGGCCTCGGCGCCCAGCGCCGCGCCTTCGACAAAAACGACCTCCCGCAAGTCCAGGCCGAGCTCGCCGCCTACCTCCAGGCCCTGCGCAGCAAGCAACCTACCGCCGACCTCCAGCCGACCTGCGGGCTGATCGTCCCCAAAGAGAAGATTGCCGCGAATGGTGACTACAACCTGAGCGCGGAGCGGTATGGCGACCAGACGCGCTTGCTTCAAACGAATTGGCCGACTGTTTCGCTAGGCGAAATATGCACGTTCATCACCGGTGGAACCCCGACATCGACTGTGGCTGAGTATTACGAGGGCGGTACGGTGCCTTGGCTCGTGTCAGGTGACATCCACGGATTTGAAATTTGGGACTGCGAGAAACGAATCACACCGAAAGCAGTGGAGAACTCGAATGCCAGAGTCCTGCCGAAAGACAGTGTGTTGATCGCTCTTAACGGACAAGGGAAAACCCGCGGGACAGTTGCGTTGCTCCGAATGCAGGGAGCTACCTGCAATCAGTCGTTGGTAGCGATGACGCCAGCGAATCCACCCAGAGCGATTTCAGAATTCATCTTTTGGACGTTGCGCTCAATGTATTCCGACATCCGCGCGCTCACCGGAGATACCGAGCGAAGCGGTCTGAACATTCCAATTTTGAAGAGCATCCAAATCCCCCTGCCGCCGCTGGAGGTGCAGAAGGAGATCGTGGCGGAGATCGAGGGCTACCAGAAAGTCATCAACGGCGCTCGCGCCGTCCTCGATCACTACCGTCCCCACATTCCCATCCACCCCGACTGGCCGATGGTGACGTTGGGAGAAGTCTGCGCGATCAAGTCAGGCGGAACACCAGACCGCTCGAATGAGAGTTTTTGGAACGGTGACATCCCGTGGGTTACGACCACGCTGATTGATTATGGAGTGATCGGAGCTGCGAATGAGTGCATTACCGCAGAAGGGTTAAAAAACTCATCCACTTGGATTGTGCCCAAGGGCACGGTGCTGATGGCGATGTATGGCCAAGGGGTGACACGCGGGAGAGTCGCGTTTCTCGGTATCGATGCGGCTATCAATCAAGCGTGTGCTGCTTTTATCCTCAAAACTCACTCACTCGACCCCAGATACTTGTTCAGAGTTCTTCAATCTCGTTACGAGCATTTGCGAGAAATCAGCGATGCCCGAGGCGGAAATCAAAGCAACCTGAGTGCACAGGTCTTGAAGGAGTATTCCATCCCCCTCCCACCCCTCGCCACGCAGCAAACCATCGTGGCGGAGATCGAAGCCGAGCAAGCGCTGGTCGCCGCCAACCGCGAACTGATCACCCGCTTCGAGAAGAAAATCCAAGCCACCCTCGCCCGCATCTGGGGCGAGGATCCGATGGCGCCGGCAGAGGGGGAAGGACGGGAAGAGCGCAACGCTCGCCTGCCGGAAGTCCCAGCGCCTGACGCCGCGCCGATCGGCAGCGGGGGCGTCCCCTTGGAGAAGCCCGTCTTTCCTTGATCTTCAGGCAGTCGCGAGAATGCACTTTGCCGGGCTATGCCGTATGCGCGACGGTGATCCCCGCACGTCGTGGTAAACTACAGCTTATTAAGCAACTACCGTAGCGGAGGTCAGCGTGAGCAGGAACCTGGAGTCGCTGGAGGCCGAAGTCCTGCGCTTACCTCCGGCTGAGCGATCGCACCTGCTTGAGAGGTTGATCGCCAGTCTTGATTCAGACCCTGAAGTCGAGGCCGCTTGGGAGCGAGAAGCGGATCGACGGGAAGCCGAATTGGAATCCGGTTCGATCGTGGAAGTTCCAGGGGAGGAAGCCATCGCCCGGCTTCGAGCACGACTGCCGCGATGACTTACTCGCTCCACCCTGGGGCGGAGCGAGACGTTGCCGACGCCTTGGATTTTTACAACGAACACGCTGGACCGGCGGTTGCTGCGCGCTTTCTCGAAGAATTCGAACGCATCGCCAAGCTCTTGGTTGAACACCCCGACCTCGGTACACCAACGACAAGGGGAAGAAGATCTTTTCCGCTGAAGGTTTTCCCGCACTCGGTCGTATACCGAAATCTCGAAAGCCACATTCGAATTCTGATCGTGCGCCATCAACACAGGAAGCCCGGCTACGCTGGCGGCAGACGGTAGGGCGGAGTCAAACTCCAGCGCCGTACGCTATGCCGGCCAGCAGCGGGGCACCCCTTGGAGAAGCCCGTCTTTCCACGATCTTCAGGCAGTGAAAAGAAAAGGCATTGTCTGGGAGGTGTGCATGTTCACGAATTCACGCCGCGCGCTTCAATTCATACCCGCGAATCAGAACGTCAGCCGGCAGTTTCAACCCCGACGCAAGCCTGCGTATCATCTCCAGTGTGAGCGGACGAACGCGATTCAGCACTTCCGCGACCCTGGCGCGCGAGCCGATGTACGGTTCCAGGTCTTTTCTCGTCATCGCGCGCGCTTCCATGACAAACAGCAGGAAGTCGATCGGATCTGGCGCTTTGATCGGGTACTGCTTGCGTTCGTACGCTTCGACCAGAAGTGTGAGCACTTCAAGCCTGTCTGCCTCGGGTGAACCGCTGGGCGCCTCCCACAGCGCTTCGATTTCCCTGAGCGCGGCCTGATGCTCGCGTTTGGTCTGGATCGGACGCAGTGTCATCGTTGTCACCTCAAATGGTTGCGGCATCGATCTTGTCGTACTCGCGGTGCGTGCCCACGAACCGGATGAACATCATGGCATGTTCCCAAAACGGGAGCAATGGCGCGGGTGGTGACCGGCTGCAAAGCCGTGTCAATTGTGCATCTTCGGAAATGATGCGGTCAACTTGCGTGGCGGTAGTGCGCTAGAGTGTATGCCGCGACGCAACCAGATAGAGAAGGGCGACAGTGGCAAGGTTAAGAGACAGCATCCCGGAAAGACCGGCGAACCGCGACGTCCGCCAGCTCGCGCGCATCCTCGGCTTTCTCGCGCCCTACCGCCGCCAGGTCGCGATCGCGATGGTGGCGCTGGTGGTCGCGGCGGGTTGCGTGCTGGTGCTGGGCCAGGGACTGCGCCGCGTCATAGACCGCGGGTTCGCGAGCGGCGACGCCGCGCTGCTCAACTCGGCGCTGGTCGCGCTGCTCGCGATCATCGTGGTCATGGCGATCGCGACCTACACGCGCTTCTACTACGTTTCATGGATCGGCGAGCGCGTCACGGCGGACATCCGCCGCGCGGTGTTCAGCCATCTGCTCGACCTGTCGCCGGGCTTTTTCGAGGTCACGCGCACCGGCGAAGTGATCTCGCGCCTCACCAACGACACTTCGCTGCTCGAAGTCGTGATCGGCTCCAGCGCCTCGTTCGCGCTGCGCAATACTTTGATCATGTTCGGCAGCCTGGTCATGCTGATCGTGACCAGCCCCAAGCTCACCGCGCTGGTGGTGCTGGGCGTGCCGCTGGTGATCGCGCCTATCCTGCTCTACGGCCGGCGCGTGCGCAAACTGTCGCAGGCGAGCCAGGCGCGCGTGGCCGATGTCAGCGCTTACATCGACGAGGCGCTGCACGAGATCCGCACGGTGCAGTCCTACGGTCACGAGGACGAGGACCGAACGCGCTTCGGCGAACGCGTCGAGCAGGCGTTCGCGACCGCAGCGGAGCGCATCCGCCAGCGCGCGCTGCTTATCGCGATGGTGATGCTGCTCGCGTTCGGCGCGGTGGGCGTGATCCTGTGGATCGGCGGCCACGACGTGCTTGACGGACGCATCAGCGCCGGCGAACTCTCGGCTTTCGTGTTCTACGCGGTGCTGGTCGCGGGCGCGTCCGGCGCGGTGTCCGAAGTGGTCGGCGATCTGCAGCGCGCCGCCGGCGCGACCGAGCGTCTGATGGAACTGCTTGCCACCGAGCCGCAGATCAGCGCGCCTTTGAGCCCGCAGCCGCTGCCCGAACCGCATCCGGATCGAAAAATCGGAGAAGTGAGGTTCGACCAAGTCAGCTTCAGCTATCCTTCGCGCCCCGATGCGCTGGCGCTCGCCGATTTTTCGCTCGAAGTGCGCCCGGGTGAAACGGTCGCGCTGGTCGGCCCCTCCGGCGCGGGCAAGTCGACCGTGCTGCAGCTGCTGCTGCGCTATTACGACTGCGACGCGGGCGTGATCAGCCTCGACGGCGTCGAATTGCGCCGCGCCGATCCGCGTGCACTGCGCAAGCGTCTTGCGCTGGTGCCGCAGGATCCGGTGATATTCGCCGCTTCGGTGCGCGAGAACGTGCGCTACGGCCGCCCGTCCGCGAGCGATGCCGAAGTCGAGCAAGCCTGCGCCGCGGCCTACGCGGGCGAATTCATCGAGCGCCTGCCAGAGGGGATGGACACTTTTCTCGGCGAACGCGGCGTGCGTCTTTCCGGCGGCCAGCGCCAGCGCTTGTCGATCGCACGCGCGCTGCTCGCGGATCGCGCGGTGCTGTTGCTCGACGAAGCCACCAGTTCGCTCGACGCGGCGAGCGAACATTACGTGCAGATGGCGCTGGCGCGCCTGATGCAGAACCGCACCACGCTGGTGGTCGCGCACCGCCTGGCGACGGTGCAGAACGCCGACCGCATCGTGGTGATGGACGAGGGCCGCATCATCGCCACCGGCACGCACGACCAGCTGGTGCGCGAAAAAGGCCTGTACGCGAGGCTGGCGGCGCTGCAGTTTCTGGGCACCGGCGCTGCGCAGGCTGCGGCGGGCCGGTGAAGGCGCTGCTGTCGCCTTGCCGCTGGTCGCGGAGTTCGGCGGTGATCAGCGTCGGCACCGCCACCATCGCCGCTTTCATCGTCGCCGGCGGCTACGGCGAGCGCATCGCGCAAGGTCTGGCGCTGAACGACAACACGACTCTGCCCGCAGCTGCTGTCCCCGGGGGCGGCGCTGGCGCTTATAATCCAGGGCGCGTTCGAATTGATCAAGCGTTTTGCGCTGCCTGCGTTGAGCGCGCGCGCATAGGAGCGTTGAGCTATGTTTGATCTACATCAAACTAGGATTTTCGTGTAAAAGTACATTACGCAAGTGCCGACCCGCGGCCGCATCAAGCTCCCACTACAGCACATCCCGGTAGAACGCCAAGCTCGTGGAAAATCCCTGCTTGGCTGGCGTTGTGGCGTGCAGACGAGGCAGACGCAGCGGCTGCTTCAAACGGTGGCAACATCCAGCAACAGATAGATAAGGGGGTTTCATGCCTCAGGTCATAGGTGTTCCAAAGGAAACGGCGGCAGGTGAGAAACGTGTTGCCACGGTTCCGGAAGTCGTTGAAAAACTCATCAAGCTCGGATTCAAAGTAAGCGTCGAATCCGGCGCCGGGGACGCGGCGAATTGCAGCGACGAATCCTACCGCACCGCGGGTGCGCAGATCGCCGACAGCGCCGCCAAGCTGTGGGCGGAATCCGACATCGTGTTCAAGGTATGCGTGCCGACTGCGGAAGAAGTCGGCCTGATGCACGAGGGCCAGACCCTGATCGACTTCATCTGGCCGGCGCAGAACCCTGAACTGATGCAGCAGCTCGCGGCGCGCAAAGTCACCGTGCTTGCCATCGACGCACTGCCGCGCATGCTCTCCCGCGCGCAGAAGATGGACGCCCTGACCTCACAGGCCGGCGTCGCCGGCTACCGCGCCGTCATCGAGGCCGCCAACGCCTTCGGGCGCTTTTTCAACGGCCAGATCACCGCCGCGGGCAAAGTGCCGCCCGCCAAGGTGTTCATCGCCGGTGCCGGCGTCGCCGGCCTGGCCGCGATCGGCACCGCAGCCGGCTTGGGCGCCATCGTGCGCGCCAACGACACCCGTGCCGAAGTGGCCGACCAGGTGGTGTCGCTGGGCGGCGAATTCGTCAAGG
>Ga0307375_10001887_pt1 | contig 22096 bp, 20 predicted proteins | sample TR1MG_FD_202531 | JGI IMG/M metagenome (GOLD analysis project Ga0307375, IMG submission 202531) | Soil microbial communities from Risofladan, Vaasa, Finland - TR-1 | ecosystem: Environmental > Terrestrial > Soil > Coastal area > Acid sulfate soil | place: Finland: Risofladan, Vaasa | collected...
GCAATCCACCCGCGAGGAGTTTGGCGAGATGAGAACTCGCAGTTTGCGCGGTGACACCCGCCGCATAGGCCAGCTCACCAGCCGGTAGCGCACGTCCGTCGGCCAAGGCGATCAGCATCGCCGCTCTCGCCGGATCAGCGATCAGGAAGGCGCTGGAGGACACGTAATTGGGTAGTGGGGGCACGCTGGGTCTCCCATAGGGTCCGAACAATTATAGTCGCCGAAGGGGCTCGCACATTTCGATGTGTGCCGAAGCATCGGGTGCATATAGCAACCGACAATAGGCACTCGACTGGATGCAGGGAGCACGCTCATGCGAGATCACGACAGCCTTCTACCCCGCGTTTCGGCGGGAGCCGACAATCCTGCCCAGGGGGTTGCCGATCGCCGCCGGCTGGCCCTCGTCACGCTCTGCATGGCCGTGCTCATAGCGCAGGTCGATACTTCCGTCGTTAACTTGGCCATTCACCCGATCGGTGTTTATTTCACGGCCGGCGTCGCTGCGCTTCAATGGGTCGCGGACAGCTACAATCTGGTCTACGCCGCCCTGCTGTTGACCGGCGGGCTCCTGGCCGATCTTCTCGGCCGGCGCATCATCTTCATGGTGGGCGCCGCAGTCTTTACGACGGCATCGTTACTCTGTGCGTTTGCCCCGACCGTCTCGCTGCTGATCGGCGGCCGGGCACTCGCGGGGCTGGGGGCGGCCCTGCTGTTGCCCGCCTCGTTGGCCATCATTCGCGTTGTCTGGCCCGATCACGTCGAACGCGGTCGGGTCCTTGGCATATGGGCCGGCTGTAACGGCTTGGCGCTGGCGATTGGTCCCACTTTCGGCGGCTTGTTGATCGGGCAGTTCGGATGGCGCAGCATCTTTCTCGTCGTCGTTCCCCTGGGGCTCGCCGCTTTTGCATTAGCCGCGCCAACCATTCCGGAATCGTCTGCTCGGCAGGAGCGTCATTTCGACGCGCCGGGCCAAATCCTGGGTGCGCTTGCGCTCGGCGGTTTAGCCATTGCCGCCATCGAGACGAACGGTGCGACCCTCACGGCTCTTATCGCTCTGGCAGTCGCCACGCCGGCTCTCCTGCTGTTCATCGCGGTCGAGTCGCAAAGGGGCGCTGCAGCCCTGGTGCCGCTGTCCATGTTCCGCACGCGCGGGTTTCTCGGCGCCGTGACGGCAACGGCGGGGATGACCTTCGGGATGTATGGCGTGTTGTTTCTGTTGCCGTTGGCGTGGCAGGGCAGCGGTATCCTTGATCCCCTGGGGGTAGGCCTTGCCCTCGTGCCGATGGCCCTCGTATTCGTTCTTGTCTCGCCCTTCTCTGGTTCGCTCAGCCGCAAATTCGGGGTGCATTCGATGGCCAGCGGCGGTGTGGCTTTGATCGGGTTCGGGCTCCTTATCCTGAGTGTGAGCGCTGGCCGGAAATCGATCATGGCGGATGAAATAGGCTTGATTCTGACCGGCCTAGGAATGGGGCTGGCTACCGGGCCGCTCCTCGCCGTCGCTGTCGGCGCGGTATCTGCCGCTCGTTCAGGAACGGCTGCTGCGCTCATCAACGTCGCCCGGATGGCCGGCGCCACAATCGGCGTGGCCGTAATGGGCGCGGTGTTTGCCGCTGCACACGACAGTGCGATCGGCTTACGCCTCGCCATGTTGCTGGGAGGTTTGGTTCAGCTCACTTGTGCCGCTGTGGCATGGACCACCACGCGGTCAGTCGCTAACGCCTGCCCCAAGCATCGAACAATCGGCCTGATTCATGGTTCATGTGCAGTTTTGGCTGGGCCGAAACCGGCAGCTCGCAAGCAAGTACCTCTTAGCAAGTGAAGGCCGGCGTCAGCCCCGCCCGCTCAAGCCGCGCATGACCCGATGCCAGCCGGCCTCGGCGCTTGCCCCGGCCTGCGCGAATATCGTTTGCAGCTGCGTCATCTGGGTGCCGGTGAGCCGTGCCTCCAGCCTTGCCCCGGCCGGGGTCAGTGTCAGTTGCCGCACGCGGCGATCGTGCGCCGCGGTGTCCGTCGCCACCAGCCGCATTTCGACCAGCTGGCGCAAGGGGGCGTTCAGCGCCTGCTTGCTGACGCCGAGCGTGCCCAGCAGATCATTGACCGACATCTGCGGATTGCGGCCGACAAAATAGAGAATCCGGTGATGCACCCGCCCCAGGCCGCGCTGACCGAGGATGCGGTCGGGCGGCGCGGTGAAGGCGCGGTAGCCGAAGTAAAGCTGCTCGATGGCCAGGCGCAATGCGGCGCCACGCGGCAGGGTCGAGACCGGACCGGCGGGGACTCTTGGGTCAACCATATTGACATGATAGGCGGCCAGCCGTTAGGCTGTCCATAGGTCAACTCTATTGACGTTCATGGGTGGCTAGGGCGTGTTCTCAATTGGGCGACGTGTGCGAACGAGATATAGGGCTTCCGGGGCAAGGCACGAGCAACGCGGTTGGCTTATTGCCAATAAGGCGCGAGTAACGCCGCCGCGGGGGCCCTATATCTCGCTCCCTCCGGGTTGCGGCCAAATACGGCGTCCACTTTGTCCCTCGGCTCGTCAATGGATAACCATTGACCTCACCTCGCTTCGCGCGGCCATCCGTATTTGGCCGCAACGCATCGCGCCGACCAATTGAGAACACGCCCTGCCATGAATCCTCCGTCGCCGCAGCAAGGTCCCCGATTTTCTTCGCGCAGCCGCGATCTGCACCCGTCGCCGATCCGCGAAATTCTGTCCGTCGTGGACCAGCCGGGCATGATCTCCTTCGCTGGCGGCCTGCCGGCGATCGACAGCTTTCCGGAATTCAGCCTGGACGGCATGCCGCAGCACCTGCTGCAATACGGCCCCAGCGAAGGCGAACGGGAGCTGCGCCAGCGCATCGCCGAAGAACTGCAGCGGCTGGGCTTGCCCTGCTCGGCCGAGCAGGTGTTGATTCTTTCCGGCTCGCAGCAGGGGATCGATCTCGTCGCCAAGCTGTTCATCGATCCGGGTACCGCGGTGGCGGTGGAGTCGCCGACCTACCTCGCCGCGCTCCAGGTGTTCCGCTTCTTCGGCGCGCGCTTCGTCGCCTTCGACGCCCAGGCGCCGGATGCGCCGGCGCTGCAGCGCGAACGGGCGGCCTTCGCCTACGCCATCCCCACCTTCCAGAATCCCAGCGGCCGCTGCCTGGATGCCGGCGAGCGCGCCGCGCTGGCCGCCGCCTGCGATGCCGCCACGACTCCCCTGTTCGAGGACGATCCCTACCGCGATCTGGCGTACGACCCCTGCGAGCGCACCCCCGTCTGCGCCCGGCTCCGGCGCGCGCCGTGGATCTACCAGGGATCGTTCTCGAAGAGTCTGGCGCCCGGCCTGCGCCTGGGCTACCTCGCGGCCTCACCGGAACTGCTGCCGCAGCTCGCGCGCCTCAAGCAGGCCGCCGACCTGCACAGCAATCGCATCAGTCAGTGGCTGGTGCTGCAGCAATTGAACGACCCGGCGCGCGACCGGCAGCTGGAAGCGCTGGCGGGACGCTACCGCCGGCGCCGCGACGCCTTCGAGACCGCGCTGCGTCGCCACTTCGGCGACATCGCCGCTTGGCAGACGCCGCCCGGTGGATTGTTCTTCTGGCTCACCCTGAATCGCCGCATCGACACCCGAGAGCTGCTGCCCAAGGCCCTGGCCGCGGGCGTCGCCTTCATGCCCGGCGAGTCCTTCCTGCCCATGGAGGCGGCGGCTTGCGGCCAGCTGCGCCTCAATTTCAGCCACGCCAGCGAGGCGCAGGCCGAGTCGGGGCTGGGGAAACTGGCAGCGTTGATTCGCGGCTTCGCTTGAAATCGGCCTGCATCAGCCGTCCAGCGTTCCATCCCTCACGAGCTTCTTCAAATCTCATCTTCCGGATCCCCTGTAGCAGTTCCGTTCGTCTCATCTCGTGCCCCCTTCGGGACATTATGACGACCGGACAGTTGTCGTGCTACAAAACCGGACACCCGCCAGGATCAGGCGAACGGATCATTAACTTGCAACACGAGCTTTGGCAACCCCTAGAAAATTCCCCTAGAAAATTCCCCGGTTCGCCTATAGAATCCGGATCGGATTAGGTTCATTCCCCGGCGGCCCCGGGGAATGTGAAACGGGAAGTTCGGTAGTCGAAAGCCTGCTTTCGATGAAGCCGACGCAGCCCCCGCTGCTGTAAGCCAGACAAATCCGCCCAAATGCCACTGTGCTTGCACGGGAAGGTGGGCGGAGGAGGATGAAGGCGAGCCAGAAGACCGGCCTGATCCGCCAGGTGTGGTATTGGCCCCGGGGTGTGGGCGCAGCTGACCGAGGGATGGCCCGGTTCCATTCGTCCATCCCGCCAGTCCCGCAGACGATGGTCTGTAGCGTTGCACTCCCCCAGGTTCGATACCGCCGTTTATGTTCATGAACGCAAGGGAGTCATCATGCCTATCGAACTCGATTACGATTGCTTCGACCTGCGCACGGATTGAAACGTGGCCGGCAAAGTCTGGTTTGTCGGTGCCGGCCCCGGCGATCCCGAACTGATCACGGTCAAAGGCCGCGGTCTGCTCGAACGCGCCGGCGCCGTGCTGTTTGCCGGATCGCTGGTCGATCGAGCGGCGACGCTCTATGCGCCCGACGATAGCGCCATCCGCGACTCGAAGGATATGACGCTCGACGAAATCGTCGCCTGGCTGATCGAGCAGGCGGCGCACCACGAAACGGTGGTGCGTCTGCAAACCGGTGATCCCACGCTCTACGGCGCACTGGCCGAAATGGTCCGCCCGCTCGCTGCGGCCGGCATCGAGTGGGCGGTCATCCCGGGCGTTTCCTCGGCCATGGCCGCTGCCGCCGCCGCCGGCGAGACGTTGACCTTGCCGGAAGTCACCCAGACCGTGATCCTCACCCGCGTCGCCGGCCGCACACCGATGCCGCCGGGCGAGGAACTGGAAGCGCTGGCGGCGCATCGCACGACGCTCTGCATTTTCCTTTCCGTCACCTTGCTGCACGAGGTGCAACGTGCCCTGCGGGCCGCGGGCTGGCCGGAAGACGCGCCGATCGTCGTGGTGCAAAAGGCGAGCTGGCCGGGGCAGGAGAAAATCGTGCGCGGCACGCTGGCCGACATCAAGCGCCGCTGCCAGGAGGAAAAAATCGCCGCGCAGGCCATGATCATCGCCAGCCCGACCCTCGGCGCGCGACATTGGCAAGACATCGCCCGTTCCAAGCTCTACAACCCGGCCTTCGGTCATCGCTTCCGCCGGGCATCGCTCACTGAAGGCTCCTCATCATGAATGACACCACTCTGCTCCTCGTCGGCCACGGTTCGCGCAACCGCGAGGGCAACAAGGAAATCCTGCACTTCGCCGCCCAGTGGCGCGAGCGCCACCCGGCATGGCGCATCGAGGTGTGTTTCATCGAACACGCCGAGGTGTTGTTGAACGAGGGCCTGGACCGCGCCGCAAGAGACGCACTGCGGGTCATCACCATCCCCTTCATTCTCAACGCCGCCGGCCACGTGAAGATGGAACTGCCGGCCGCCATCGAGGCCGCCCGCCGGCGCCATCCCGGCGTGCATTTCGACTGCTTGCGCCACCTCGGCATGGGCCGCGAGATTTTCGGCGTACTCAAAGGCCAGGTCGATCGCCTGATGAAACAACTGGACATGCCCGACCCGCGCAGCACCGGCGTCATCCTGCTCGGGCGCGGCTCATCGGATGCCGGCGCGAACGGCGAACTGGCCAAGATGGCGCGTTGGCTGTTCGAAGACGGCGACCACGACCTGGTCGATCTGGCCTTCACCGGCATCACTTGGCCGCGACTGGAAACCGCCGTGCAACGACAGGTCCGCCTCGGCATGACGCAAATCTGCATCGCTCCCGTGTATCTCTTCACCGGTGTGCTAATCGAACGCATCAAGGCGCAGGTGGTGCGGCTGCAAAGTCAATACCCGGCGATCGCCTTCGCCCTGGGCGGCCATTTCGGTTTCGACACAGGCATCTTCGATCTGCTCGACAGCAAAGTCGTCGGTCGCGAATTGTCCGAAGGCAGCCTGCTCGAATGCGACGGCTGCAAGTACCGGCTGGCGGCTGAAGCCGAGCATCTTCACGAACACAGCCACACTCAGGGCGGCCGTGACCATGGCCATCCCGCCCACGATCCCTTGCCCGCCTGAACCGCGATGAATACCGCCAATACCGTCACCGAACAGCTCACCGCCGCCGGCCGCGCCATCGAGCACGACTCCTTCGCCATCATCGACGCCGAGGTCGGACCCCACGCCTATAGCGACGAACAATGGCCGATCGTGCGGCGCATGATCCACGCCAACGCCGATTTCGAATTCAACGGCCTCACCGAATTCCATCCCCAAGCGGTGAGCGCCGGCTTGGCCGCCATACTCCGGGGCGGTACACGCATCGTGGCCGATGTCGAGATGATCTGCGTCGGCCTCTCGGCCGTCCGGCTCGCCCACTTCGGCCTGTCGGTCCACCAGTTCATTTCCGATCCGGACGTGATCGAGCAAGCCAGGGCTGAAGCAAGCACCCGCGCCGCGCAGGCCATGCGCAAGGTGCACCGTCTCGGCCTGATCGATGGCGCCATCGTCGGCATCGGCAACGCCCCCACGGCGCTGATCGAGGTCGTTCGCCTGATCCGCGAAGCCGGCGCGCGTCCGGCGCTGGTCATCGGCATGCCCGTGGGCTTCGTTTCCGCTGCCGAATCCAAGGCCCTGCTGGCTGGCATCGACGAAGTGCCGTGGATCGGGATTCGCGGCCGCAAGGGTGGCTCCACCCTCGTGGTGGCGGCGATTCACGCCCTTCTCGGCAGCGCTGAAAGCCGGCAGAGAAATACGCCCTGAGCACGCCCATGACGAGCGACGCGCCGTCCGCGGATAAAATCCGCAAGGGCACCGCCCGGCGCCAGCGCGGCAACCGCACCGGTTTCACGACCGGCGCCAACGCCGCCGCTGCGGCGGTTGCCGCCACCCAGGGACTGGTGCAGGGCCGCGTGCCCGAACAGGTCTTCTGTCGCCTGCCCAACGGCCAGGAAGCGTGCTTCACCATCGTGGATGGCCGGGTGGATGGCGACTGCGCCCACGCCGTCAGCATCAAGGATGCCGGCGACGACCCGGATGCCACCCATGGTGCGCACCTGACCGCGGACGTACGACGTATCGCCGACGGCGGTGGACTAGTCATGCTCAAAGGCGGCCCGGGTGTGGGCGTCGTCACCAAGCCGGGCTTGGGCCTCGAGGTCGGCGGCCCGGCGATCAACCCGGTGCCGCGCCGCAATATCAGCGAAAACGTGCAGCGCGCCGGCGCCGCCCTGCTCGCGGCTGGCGACGGTCTGGAGGTGACCATCTCGGTTCCGGGCGGCGAGGAAATGGCCAAGAAAACGCTCAATGCGCGGCTTGGAATTCTCGGCGGCATCTCCATCCTCGGCACCACCGGCATCGTCCGCCCTTATTCCACCGCCGCCTTCCGCGCCAGCGTGGTTCAGGCTATTGATGTCGCCGCCAACCAGGGGCAAACCCACGTCGTGTTCACCACCGGCGGCCGCACCGAGAAGTTCGCCATGCGCCAACTGCCGGAACTCGACGAATCCTGCTTCGTGCAAATGGGCGACTTCGTCAAAGCCGCCTTTCAGGCCGCCAACAGGCAGCGCATGCAACGCATCACCATCGGCGCGATGGTGGGCAAGCTGAGCAAGATGGGTCAGGGCCTCGCCGTCACCCACGCCTGGAAGGCGTCCGTCAACCGCGATCTGTTGGCCGACTCTGCCGCCGAGGTGGGTGCGCCGCCCGACCTGGTCGAGGAAATCCGGGATGCCGAAACGGCGCGTTTTGCCGCCGAACGCCTACAGACGCTCGGCCTCGCCGTACCTTTCCACCGCGCCCTGGCCATCCGCGCCATCAAGAGCCTGCGCGCCTGTTATCCCGGCCCTTACCGGCTCACCGTGCTGGTCTGCGATTTTGAAGGCCGGCCCATCGTTCGTGTCGAGGAGAGCGAGATTGCCTGAACGTGAACCGTACTGCACCGTGATGGGCATACTCGATGACGGCTGGGCCGGACTTTCCGATGCCGCTCGCCATCGCCTCGGTACCGCCGGCGTCGTCATCGGCGCTGGCCGCACGCTGGCGCTGGTGCGCCCGCACTTGCGCGCCGTCACCGCGATTCATGACATGGGCGGTGCGCTGGGCAAGGTGCCGTGCTGGATCGGGGCCGCCGCGGCGCAAGGACAGACCGCCGTCGTGCTCGCCACCGGTGATCCGCTCTGCCACGGCATTGCCGCCTTGCTCGTGAGCAAACTGGGCGCGGACAGCGTCGAAGTCCTGCCCGCCCCATCCACCCTGCAACTCGCCTTCGCCCGCCTCAAGCGGCCGTGGCAGGACTACCGGATCGTCTCCTGCCACGGCGCCGATGCTGGTGAGTGGAATGCCTGGGGGCCCGGCGTCACCCCGGCGCACGGCCTCTATCCGATCGTTCGCGCGCTGGCCGAACATCCGCGCGTCGCTGTTTTCACCAGCCCCGAGAACGGCCCCGATCGCATCGCCCGCGCCCTGCTGGCGGCGGGCTACGGCGAAGAAGTCCGGCTCTCGGTGGCGGCGCGACTGGCGCAAGCCGATGAAGCCCTGTTTCCCGACCTCACGCTGGCGGCGGCTGCACAAAGCTTCCCCGACCCGAACGTCGTGCTCATCGAACGCAGCGGGACGGAGCACCGCGCCATCTTCGGTTTCGATGATGGCGAGTACATTCAGCGGCAGCCTGAAAAGGGCTTGATCACCAAGCTCGAAGTCCGCGCCGTTTCGCTTGCCAAGCTCGGCCTGCGCCCCGACAGCATCGTCTGGGATATCGGCGCCGGCTCCGGCTCGGTCGGGCTGGAAGCCTCGCGGCTGGCCCGTCACGGCCATGTCTGGGCGATCGAAAAGAATGCCGGCGATGCCGCCAACGCACGCGACAACGCCCGCCGCCTCAAGGCCAGTAACTACACGCTCGCCGAAGGCCGGGCGCCGGCGGGACTCGAAGCCTGGCCGGACCCGGATGCCGCATTCATCGGCGGCTCCGGCGGCGAGCTGGCCCAACTCATCAAGCTCATCTTGAAGCGCCTGAAACTCGATGGCCGCCTGGTCATGAATTTCGTCGCCCTGGAAAATCTCACCGCCGCCACCGCCACGCTGACCGCCGCCAATGCCATATGGGAAGTGGTGCAACTGCAGGCTTCGCGCAGCCAGCCGATTCTTGACATGCACCGGCTGGCGGCGCAAAACCCGGTCTGGATCGTCACCGCCCGAAAGAACCCGGAAAATGTCTGAAACGAAATACGGTCGCCTGATCGGCGCATCCCTCGGCCCCGGCGACCCGGAGCTGATTACCCGGCGCGGCTGGGCCGCCCTGCAATCCGGTGCGCGCTGGCTCTACCCGGTAAAAAAAGCCGAGGAGCGCTCCTACGCGCTGGACATCGTACAGCGCGGCGGGCTGAGCGTTCCTGCCGATGCCGAAGCGTTGGTTTTCCCGATGACGCGCAACGCGGCGATACTCATCAAGGCCTGGGCGCGCGCCGCCGCCCGCACCGTCGATTTGCTCGCCGAAGGGCGCGACCTGGTCTTCCTGGTCGAGGGCGACGCTTCGACCTTCGCCACCTTCGGCCATCTCGCCCGCGTTGTGCGCGAGCTGGTGCCGGAAATCGAGGTGGAGACCATTCCCGGCGTCAGCTCCTTTGCCGCCGCCGCCGCCCGCGTCGGCGTCACGCTGGCGGAAGAGGACGAAACCCTCGCCATCATCCCCGCCGCCTATGGCATCGCGCTGATCGACCATCTGCTCGACGAGTTCGATACGCTGATTCTGCTCAAGGTCAAACCGCTGGTCGACGAAGTGCTGGAGCTGCTGGAACGACGCGACTTGCTGGCCACCAGCTGCTTCATCGAAAAAGTCGGAGCGCCCGACGAGCGCGTGGTGTCCGACGTCATCCGCCTGAGGGGCGAGAAGGTGAGCTATCTGTCGCTGATGCTGGTGCAGAACCCGAAGCGGCAGCGCGGCGAGCTGCGGCGCGGTTGCCGCAAGCGTGCGGAGCTGCCGGCGTGACGCGACAGCTCTCCTTCCCCGCGAGCCGGGTGGCCGTCGTCTCCATCACCCGCCACGGCATCACATTGGCCGGCCGGGTGATCGCAGCCCTGCCCGGCGCCCGGCTGTTCGTGCCGGAAAAATTCCGCGCTGAGGCCGACGCGGCCGCGGCCGGCGCCGTCTCTTGCTATGCGGGAAAAACCGGCGACCAAATTCCCGCGCTCTTTGCGTCCTTTGACGGCATCGTCTGCATCGTCTCGCTCGGTGCCGTGGTGCGCCTGATCGCGCCGCACCTGAAGAACAAGGAAGCGGATCCCGGTATCGTCGTCATCGACGAAGCCGGGCGCTTCGTCATCCCCATGCTCTCCGGCCATCTCGGCGGCGCCAATGCGCTGGCGGGCTGTCTCGCCGAGGCGCTGGGCGCAACACCGGTACTGACCACGGCCTCCGACGCCCGGCAAACGCTGGCGGTCGACCTGCTCGGGCGCGAACTGGGTTGGACCTTCGAAGCCAGCCATGACGAAATCGTCCGCGCCAGCGCCGCCATGGTGAACGACGAGCCGGTAGCGCTGGTGCAGGAAGCGGGCGGCGGCGACTGGTGGACCAGGCACGCCAACGGCCGCAGCGGCCCGCTACCGGTCAATCTCAAACAATTTGCGCGGCTCGAAGAGATCGATCCCGAGGCCTTCAGCGCCATCCTGTGGGTGAGCCGGCGCGAGTTGCCCGCCGGCTGGGCCGCGAAGCTGGCCGGCAAGCGCGTGATTTATCGCCCGCCTCAGGACGCGGCATAGTGAACGTCGCCATTGGCCTAGGCTGCGACCGGGGCACCCCGGCCGGGACCATCGCCCGCGCGGTGGCCGAAGCCCTGGACAGCGCCGGCCTCGATGCGGCGCAGGTGCGGGCCACCGCCAGCATCACCCTGAAAGCGGATGAAGTCGGCCTGCTGGCGTTTGCTGCCGGACAGGGCTGGACGCTGAGCTTCTACTCCCCGGAGCAACTGGCCGCCGTGCCCGTGCCCAATCCGTCGGAAACCGTGCGCCGATACACCGGCACACCTTCCGTATCGGAGGCCGCCGCCTTGCTCGCCGCCGGCGCGGACAAGAACCATCTGATCGTCGAAAAACACAAGCTGCGCGGCCCCGACGGACGCAGCGCCACCGTCTCCATTGCCAGGATTCCCCAATGAGTTCCGCCATCGGCAACACACCCGGAAAATCCGGAAAAATCATGCTGGTCGGCCTCGGCCCCGGCAGCAACGACCACCTGACGGCGCGCGCCCGCGCGGCGATTGCCGAAGCCGATACGGTCATCGGCTACGTCACCTACATCCGCCTGGTCGCCGATCTGGTGGTCGGCAAGGAGGTGATCAAGAAGTCGATGACCGAGGAACTGGACCGCGCCATCGAAGCCTACGAGCGAGCCAAACAGGGCAAAAAAGTGGCCCTCGTCTCCTCTGGCGATGCCGGCGTCTATGGCATGGCCGGCCCGACTTTCGAGGTGCTGTTCCAGGCCGGCTGGACGCCGCCCAGTGGCCAACCCGGCGACATCGAGGTGGAAATCATTCCCGGCGCCTCGGCGCTCAACACCTGCGCGGCGCTGGTCGGCGCGCCGCTGACCCACGATTTCTGCGCCATTTCGCTCTCCGATCTGCTGACGCCCTGGCCGGTCATCGCCAAGCGCCTCAACGCCGCTGCCGAGGCCGATTTCGTCGTCGCCCTCTATAACCCCAAGAGCGGCCGCCGCACCCGGCAGATCCAGGAAGCGCAGCGCCTGTTTCTCGCCCATCGCGGTCCCGACACGCCGGTGGTCATCGTGAAATCCGCCTACCGGCCAAAACAGCGCATCGAATTCACCACCCTGGACAAGATGGCCGGATGCGCCATCGGCATGCTCTCCACCGTGCTCATCGGCAACTCCAACACCTTCGTGCGCGACGGCCTGATGGTCACCCCGCGCGGCTATGCCAACAAATACAGCGTGGACAGCGGCGACACCCACGCCGGCGAGCAGGCCGGGCGCTCGCTCTCCACCGGCCTCGACGGCTGGCTGGAGGCGATCCGCACCAGCGGCAAGACGCCGGCTGAACTGGCCGTGCTGTACGGCCTGCCGGCCAGCTACATCGCCGCCGCCATGGCCGAAGCGCCGGAGGCGGACGAGGCGGACGAGGCGGGCGATAGCGAAAACACCGAGGAGGCCGACGCGTGAATGCCGTCGAGAAACCCAGCATCGCCGATTATCGCCGCCACCTGCTGGTATGCACCGGCCCCCGCTGCACCGCCGACGGCGAATCGCAGGCGTTCTTTGACAGCCTCGGCGCGATTTTCAAGGCCGCCGGACTGGATCAGGGCGAACTGCGCGTCAAGCGCAGCCGGGTCTCCTGCTTCGCCGCCTGCCGCGGCGGCCCGATCCTCTGTGTGCAGCCCGATGGCATCTGGTACTACAACATCACGCCGGAGAACCTGCAGCGCGTGGTACACGAACATCTCGTCGGCGGCCGACCGGTCGAAGACTTGATCTTCCATCGCGGCCCGGAGACAACGATCCAAGGAAAACCTGTGAAAATCGTGGAGACGGCCCTCCCTCACCAGCCATCTCCGTAATTATTCAGCCGCAAGGCTGAATAACAAGGTCAGAGAAATTAATGCTATGGTTGGTGAACATTGATCACAAGCCGTCCAGGGCCTGAAGCCATCAGCAAAGCAATGAGTCAAACCGAAACCACGCTGAGAAACCTCATTTATCACCCACTGTTAAGTTGCGCCGCGGCCACTCCGGTTGCCGAAGCAGCACGAAGAATGATCGAGGCGCAACGTAGCTCGATCCTGGTCGAGGACCAAGGGAAAATAGTCGGCATCTGGACCGAGCGCGACGCCCTGACGGTGGACTTCTCGGCTCCGGAGCCAGACCAATCGCCGGTTTCCCTGTCGATGTCTTCGCCGGTCAAGACCATCCACATCGACACCTGCATCGGCGAGGCAGCCTCGCAGTTCCGCCGGGAGAATGTCCGCCATTTTCTGGTGATCGGCGAATCGGGCGAGCCCAAGGGCGTCGTGTCGCAGTCCGACGTCGTGATCAATCAAGGCGTCGAGTATTACCTCTCCCTGCGCGACGTGAAATCGGTATTCAGCCGGAAGCTCCTGATTCTCCCGAGCACCACGCCCGCACCGTTTGGGATCCGGGAAATGCGGCGAGGCAACTTTGACGCCATCGTCGTCAAAGGGCCGGAAGGTGGCCACGGCATCTTTAGCGAACGCGATGTGTTGAGGCTGATCGGTGCCAGCCCACCGGTCTGCACCATCGGCGAACTGGCCACTTTCCCGCTCATCTCCATTCCCGCGAGTTCCAGTCTCTACCAAGCCCGCAAGCAATTCAGTGAAAACAATATTCGCCACCTTGGCGTCAGCGACGACGACGGCAAACTGCTGGGCTTGATTTCGTTTGCCGACATTCTGGCCAACATCGAGAGTCAATATATCCGCGAATTGGAGGAGGCGCTGAAGGAACGGGATGAGAGACTGGCGATTTCAACCGGGCATCTGCGCTTGGCGGCCAAGGTGTTTGAAAGCACCTTCGAAGCCATATTCGTGACTAACGCCGACCAGTTCATCGAATCGGTGAATCCGGCTTTTACGCTGATCACCGGCTACCAGGCGCACGAGGCGATCGGCCAGAAACCATCGATCCTGGCTTCGGGCAGGCATGACAGCACTTTCTACGAGAAGATGCACAATGCCCTCGCCCTGGACGGACACTGGCAGGGAGAAATCTGGAACAGACGGAAGGACGGGGAGATTTACGTCGAATGGATCACCATCAACGTGGTAAAAAACGATGCGGGAGCGGTCATCAATTACGTTGCCATTTTTTCCGACATCACCCAGCGCAAGGCAGCGGAGGAAAGAATGAGTTTCCTCGCCCAGCACGACGCGCTCACCGGCCTGCCCAACCGGGTACTGCTGGAAGACCGGCTGCTACACGCTATTTCCCATGCCCAGCGCAACGACAAGAAATTGGCGGTGGTCTTCCTGGACCTAGTCGACTTCAAGAAAGTCAATGATTCCGTCGGCCACCACGCCGGCGATCAACTGCTCCAGATCGTGGCACAAAAACTGTCCGCCTGCGTTCGCGCCGAAGATACGGTGGCACGCCTGGGAGGCGACGAATTCGTCGTGCTGCTGGAGGAGGTCGGTGCCGAGGACAACATCACGTTGATCGTGATGAAAATCCTCGCTTCCCTGTCCGAACCCGTGATGCTCGAAGGCCGAGAAGTCAGCATTGGCAGCAGCATCGGCATCAGTCTTTACCCGGACGATGGGCAAGAGGTAGATGCCTTGATCAGGCACGCCGACGCAGCCATGTACCAAGCCAAGATGCAGGGGGGCAATACTTTTTGTTTCTACGCTGCGCAGGTGGAACCGGGGTCTCACGGTTCCCGCGCATAGTATCTCCCCCCTTGAACAACAGGCTTACATCGCCAGATCGAACACCGTCTCGGTGTCCTCGTCCCAGCCGTCCCACAGGTAGTCGTCGGCTTTACCGTCGGCGATCAGTCGCAGGGCGTAGTTGACCTGCTCCCGGTAGAACTCGCAGAAGGCACCGGTTTTCTCCATGCCGCCGTTCATCTCGTGAGCCTCGGCCGGGCAGGGCGAACCGCAGAAGTGACGGATGGCGCAGTCGCCGCAGGGACTGAAGGTGTCGACATCGCGCGTCGTCACGGTCTGGAAAGCAGCGGAGGCCAGCGCCGCTTCGACCCCGCCTTCGTCCAGCACATTGCCGCTCTTGAAGCGCGGCAGGCCGATGAACTCGCTGCAGGGGTAGAGGCCGCCGTCGGCCGCCAGGGCGAAGAAGGCACGGCCGCCGCCGCAGGGCGAGATATCGCACATCAGCCGTCGCGCCGTCGGGGCGAGGATGCCGATCAGGATGTTGGCGAAGTTGGCGACCACGAGCTTTCGTCCGCTTTCGTGGTAGAGCTCGTGGGTGCGCTCCATGGCGGCGAAGAAAGCCTTGGCCATGTCGCCGTCGGCAGGCTTCACGCCGCGCGCGCCGGGCAGGGTGCAGCGCACCGTGTTGAGCATGCAGGTCGGCACTTCCTGGGCGTGAAAGAGTTCGACCATCTGCGTCAAGTGAGGCAGATTCTCGGTGGTGCAGGTGGCGATGACGCTCCACGAGCCATAGCCCTTCAGCTTCTCCATCGCCGAGAGCACTTTGTCGTGCACGCTCTTGCCGCCCCAGGTGCGGCGCGTGGCGTCGGTGATGCTTGCGAAGGGTCCGTCGAGCGAGAGACCGATGCTGACGTCGCGCGCGGTGAGGAACTCCACCGCCGCGTTGTCGAGCAGAGTGCCGTTGGTCTGCAGGCCGAAGGTGAAATCGTCGGCGAATTCCTCGATGGCAGCGAACACTGCAGCCTTGTTCATCAGCGGCTCGGCGCCGTGGAAGATGGCGCGCGGCTTGCGCCCTTCCGGCATGACCGAGCGGAAGTAGTCGCGCAGCCGGCCGAGCGAGGCGAGCAGCGTTTCGGCCGGCATGTGGCTGCCGCCGCTGCGCTGCTCGCCGGGCAGGTAGCAGTAGGTGCAGTCGAGGTTGCAGCGCTCGGTCGGGTTGAGGTAGACGCCTGAGGGTTTCAGCTCGAAGCGCAACGCGTGCAGTTCGCGGGCGAAGCCGTCGGCCTTGGCGCGGTAGGCATCGAGCAGCGGGCCGCTGGCCAGCGATTCGGCGATGCGGGTCTTGTCGGCCAGCGCCCAGAAAGCCGTGTTCGGGTCGGTGAGCGCGGCGTAGATATCATGGCCGATGTCCACGGGAACAAGCACCGGGCCGGCGTCGGCCCGGTTCAGAAGGGCTGCCGTCATTTGGCCGCTTTCTTGTCCATCAGCACGTAGTGCGAGAGACCGATGCCGTCCGGATTGCAGCTCTTGCGGATGGCGATGGTCGGGGCGGTCGCAGATGCGGCGCTGGCTGCCTGGTGTTGCGTTTGAACGGTCTGCGTCATGGTCCACTCCTCGGGATAGCGAACAACAAAAAGGGCTCCGGCTGACCCCACGCTTGCGCATACGGTCAGCCGGAGCCCTTGCCTGGACTCCGAATCGGTTCGACACGTCTTCTGGCTACCGGAATCAGCCGGATCGCTGCGCCTTCCCGCCGGGGTGATCCCCGTCAGTGGCCGGTTTTTTCAACCTGGCAGCGGCCGTCCCCGGATACAGCGGCGGGCCCGCCACGGATTCGCACCGTGTTCCGTTTCGTCGAACCGAACGGTGGCGGCATTCTCCCTGAGTTAGCAGGGCGGGTCAAGCCGATATCGACAGCCAATATCGGGATCGCCTGATTCGTATATGTTTTGGTTACCAGTGAGCCTCAGCCAACTTTACAAACCGGTACGGCATGGGTAGTGTGAGCACCGCGGCTGCGCCCAAGCGTCCGATCATGCCGGCCAGACCGAAGCGCCTGTTGAAGCGATATGTGTATTCGGCGAAGTAGTGCGGCAGATGCTTGGCGCGAATTGCGCGGGGTAGGTACCGGAAATGGGGTTCTTGATGTTGCCCAACATCGTATCGACCCAGGCGAAGGCCTTACGGCGCTGCCGCCCCTGCAGGGGGCCGATAAACATCCCTCCCGGCAGGTAACACCTGCTCGATATTTTTGGTACTTACTCAGGAGTCGCCTAAATAGGCGACAACATCTTGCTTGAAACCCGCATGAATGCTGAGCATGTTGTCGCTCTACTTACCGATTTCTGAGTAGTATGCCCGGCCAAGACCAAAGCCCGCGGAAAGGTCGGGCGCTGCTTTCTCCAGTCAGCGGTTGATTTTGCCTTGCTGCAGCAACTGGTCGATCTCGGCTTCGGCCTGAAGCCAGTCCTCCAACGTATTGCCCCCGCTAAAACTACGCCGTTCGGCGATGTAAAAAGCCGCAAGTTCAATGTGGTGATGGCGGTGTTCGCTGGATATCGGCAGCATTGCCGGCTGGACCTTCGTCGCGGTTTTGGTCTTGGCAGGCTTTGCCTTTGTATCCGCGCCTGCCATCTTCTTGACGACGGCCTTGGTCTTGAGCGGCTTCGGATTCGCCGCTGCGGCAGTCTCCACATTCGCTTTGATGTGGGTGCGCGGCGTAGCTTTCGGCGTTGTCGGCACAGGAGTCTTGGGTGGTTTTGACGTCTTCGTGGATGTCGCCATGCTCCGTCTCCTGTTTAGCTGAAGGCCATCTCCGTCCGTCAACTATCACTAAAAGCATTTTAGTTTGTTGACGATGGTCAACGGTACCGCAAATGGCTAGCCCAGTTACCGCCACCTCACGGGATCAGCACACAGTTACAGCCGCTTTGGACTCTCCTTCCACAGGAGACAAATGTGCGCGTCTCCATTGGCATCAGGACGACGAATCGCCAACGGATGCAAGTCAACGAATGTAGTCAATGCAACTTGGCCAAGTTCCCGCAGCATTTCTTGAACTTCTTGCCGCTGCCACACGGACATAGCTCGTTGCGACCGAGTTTGGGTTCTTCCCTGCGCAAGGTCATGGCCGTCTTGCGTTGAGGCAGCCAATACTCTTGGATCTCGAAAACGCAATCTGCAATTGCTGCTACGCCGCCAAAATTATGTTGGATCTTAAAATATCATTAATTCAGCAGTGTCCGGGTAAATGGCAAATAACCTCAACTGATCATAGGAAGCAGCGCTTTCTGGCAAGGTAGTGTCGAGCCGCAAGGCACATGAAAGCTCGGTTTTCTCGAAGACCGAGACCGAAAAAATCTGTAGTACCGTATAAAACGAGGCATCGAGCTGAAGCTCCTTCTTAACGATGGCGATAAGTACGTGCGTCGATACGGCGCACCAGATTTGCGTCTTCACAGCATTCTCGCTGGTACCGAGGGATTTCTTGATGCGAAGGTGCAGCTTTCTTTATTTGAAGAACAACTCGACCCGCCAGCGGCTCTTGTAAAGTGCGGCAATGGTCAGCGACGGCAACAGCATGTTGTTGGTGAGGACACCAGGCTCTTGTCGGTTTCCGGATCCTTGAATCGAATGCGTCGCAATCCTCCGGATAGTCCTTAGCCACGTAAAAGCCGTTCATGGCAATACGTTGGTCGCAGATCACGCCGGTCGTCCTGTCGGTCGTGGTGGAATGGACGCACCTGGCATCCATCCCGTGCTTCGCCCGGGTTACGAAGAAAGTACGGGCTTGTGGCATCTGATAGAGCCGGGCGAAGTCGAGGTAAGCACGGTCCATGACGGAGAAGGCGCCTGCTTTGGCCGGTAGGAAGCCAAGCACATTGACCCCGTGCAGTTCGCCATCGTTGATGTGGATGAAGGCCGGAAGCAGCGTATGCATCTTGACCGCAGCCTTGGTCGAGTGAAACGGCGCCCAATCGAACAGACTCAAGCAGAGATCGATTGTGGTGGCATCGAGCACCTAGACCGTATTGGTCAAATTCAGCTCCAAGTCCTTGTCGCGGTAAAGCTTCCGGGCTAGGTGAATAAGGACTGCCGCGAGGTCGGACCAGATACGCCAGTCGCGCAATTCGTTGGCATCCGCCAACGTCGAACGATGAACCGCATGGCACAAGCCCATCGAATAGCATTTGCCGGAGTTGGCATTCAGCGTCACCTCGATGTTGCACAGAGTCTCGCGCCAAGTCAGTTGCGCAAACGCCATGACCCGGAACCGCTCGGTGCAACTCATGCGGAGCGTTCGCGCGTCGCCAGAATAGTGCTCCACAATTCGCGTAAAGCTCGTCAATGGGGCGAACTCCATTATCTGTGCGAAGAGCGTCTTGCCGACATTCATTGATCATCCCTCGAAGTCGCGACCCCGAGAGATTACACAAGACTGGAGAACTCAGTTTCAAATCGGCGCCTAATTAAATCGGCCGGTAGACCGCGCCACCATCGCCATTCAGCAAAATCAACCCCAATTTAGCCGGACGCTATTGATACTAGATAACATCCAGCTCGTCGAAGCGTTTCATCCGGTAGATGAATACCGACGCAGCCCAACATAGGGTAAAGATGCCTATGATGAAGTAGCCCAGAGTGCCGAAGTTATGGTTCATGGCCCCTATTGCATTCCATGCTGCGCCTTGCAGCTTCAACTTGTCTGCGAGAAGGCCAAGTGCCTCGATGGAACCGATGACAATGGCAACAATGACCGACATAAGAGTCATGGTCATGTTGTAGTAGATCTTGCGGATAGGTTTCATGTAGGCCCAGCCGTACGCGCCGAGCATCAGGTGACCATCCAGGGTGTCTACCAGGGACATCCCTGCACTGAACAGTACCGGAAAAATCATGATCGACCAAGGGTGCAGCCCTTGGGATGCCTGGGTTGCCGAAATACCGAGCAAGCCTATTTCAGTCGCGGTATCGAAACCCAGACCGAACAGGAAGCCCAACGGGAACATGTGCCAGCTACGGGTGATCATGCGGAACAGCGGACGAAACATACGCGCCAGAAGGCCCCGGTCTGCCAGCAGCATGTCGAAGTCATCGTCGACATAAGTGCCGCCATTCTTGACCTTGCGCCAAGCCCGGTAGATCGACCTCAGAATGATCAGATTCATGACGGCGATGGCAAACAGAAACAGGGCCGATACCGAGGTACTGATCACCCCGCCCATTTCTTTAAGGTGGTCGACATGTCCTTTCATTGCCGCCGTGGCGGCAGAAACGGCGATCGAGGCAAGCACGACAACACTGGAATGGCCGAGCGAAAAGAAAAGGCCAAGCGTGACTGGGCGCTTTTTTTCCTGCATCAGTTTCCGCGTGACATTGTCGATTGCGGCAATATGGTCGGCATCGACTGCATGGCGCAAGCCAAAGCCGTAAGCCAGCAGGGCATTGCCGAGCAATGCCGGATAATGACGAAACGCCGCCAGCGCCCAAACCCAGGCGAGAACGTTGATGGCGACGAGTACGCCATATATGCCGAACAGTCTGCCCCTAACCCGGGTGCTCGAGTCATTAAAAATCTGTACTAGTTGAGAAACCATCTGACAACTCCAGGGGATTGCGCGTCCCGGTTGAGTTAAATGCGGATGGTGAAGTGAGGTCTGACTCTTGGTCCGACATGCCCAGGACATGCGAACCAAATACAGTGACGCGACCGCGCCGGGTTCTCACCGGCTTCCCACTTAACCTATGTCGATGCAATTCTGGCTATCATTATCCAACAGTTGTGCATGCCTTCGGGCAAGTTTCGATATCGCCGCTGATGCCGACGATGCGTCGGGGCAGGCGAATCATTTCTTGCCGCCGGGGACGCCGGGTCGCCGGCGGCGCACCGTCTCCATGTCTTCGCAGAGCATTCGGGCGCCTTCGAGCACGCGCGGCGTCGGGCGGTTGATGAGATCGGGGGGAACGAAGAAAAGATTGCCGCGCGCGACCGCCGTCAGATCTTTCCAGCGCTTCCACATGTCCAGCCACTCCGGCCGGGTGGCGTCCGCACCGCTGGCGATTATGGCCTCCGGATTGGCGGCGAGCACCGCTTCGATGGAGACCGTCGGCGCCAGTTGCGACAGACCGGCGAAGACGTTGTCGGCGCCGCACAGGCGCATCACGTCGCTGATCAGTTGCTCGCCGTTGACGGTCACCAGCGGCCGGTTCCAGATCTGGTAGAAGCTGCGCACCGGCGGCCGCGTCGAATAGCGGGCGCGCATTTCGGCTACGCGGGCACGGACGGCACGCGCCTCTGGAATGGCGACGGCCGTGGTGCCGGCCAGCTCGCCGAAGCGCGCGATGTCCGCCGCGATGTCGTCCAGCTTCAGCGGCCGGCTGATGAACAGCGGCAGGCCCAGCGCCTTCAGCTTGGCGAGCTGGCCGGCCTGGTTGCCGCTGTCCCAGGCGATCACCAGGTCGGGCTTCAGCGCCAGGATGGCTTCCAGATCGAGGCGGTCGTAGCCGCCGACGCGCGGCAGCTTTTTGGCCGCCGCGGGGTAATCGCTGTAATCGACGACGCCGACGATGAAGGCGCCGGCGCCGGCGGCGTAGAGATTTTCGGTGATGTGCGGTGCCAGGCTGACGATGCGCCGCGCCGGTGCCGCCAAGCGGACGGTCTGGCCGGCGTCGTCCTGCACGGCGATCTCGGCGTGGGCGAAGTGCGCTGCCAGCAAGAGCGCTATGGCGATCAAGCTTGTTTCAAATCGCATTCGAGTTCTCCAATTGTTCCAGCGCCGCAGCGAGGCGCGTCCATGCTTCCTCGCCGCCCGGCAGGCCAAAACGTAGACTGGGCAGCCCGGGAGGTTGATCGTACAGGCGGACCAGGATGCCGCGCCGCGCCAGGGCCTCGTGGATGGCAGCCGCGCGCGCGTGCGGCAGCCATTGGAACAGCGTCGTGCCTCGCGGCTGCCCCAGATGTCGCTCGCGCAGCAGGCGAGCGAGACGTTCTCCCTCGTTTTTCAAGCGCAGGCGCATCGCCGCCTGCCAGGCATGATCGGCCAGCGCGGCGCGCGCCACGGCGCGTGCAGGTCCGCTCAGCGTCCAGGGGCCGAGCGCTTCGCGCAGCGCCGAGAGCAGGTCCGCCTCGGCCAGGACGAAGCCGACGCGGGCACCCGCCAGACCGAAGAACTTGCCCAGCGAGCGCAGCACGACCAGGCCCGGCCGGCCGCAGGCCTCGGCCAGGCTGTCTTCCGGCGTGCCGTCGATGAAGGCTTCGTCGAGCAGCAAGGCGCCGCCGCGTTTTTCCAGGGACTCGGCCAGCGCCAGAAGTCTCTCCTTGGCAAAGCGCGTTCCCGTCGGGTTGTTGGGCTGGCACAGCAGCACGTAGTCGCAGCCGGCCGCCGCCGCTTCGAGTTCGCCGTTCCCGGCGTGCGCGTCCAAGAAATGCATGGCGTGGCCGGCGCGCTTCCAGGCCGCGGCGTGCTCGGCGTAGGAGGGCGAGAGCAGCAGCACCCGGCCCGGCGGCAGGAGCCCGGGCAGCGCCTGGATCGCCGCCTGCGAGCCGGCCACGGCGAGCAGATCTTGGCTGCCGTAATAGGCCCGCGCCGCCGCCTCCAGGCCGTCGTCGTCCTGCGGCAGGCGGCGCCAGCATTCAGGATCGAGCGCGGGCACCGGATAAGCGTGCGGGTTGATGCCGGTGGAAAGGTCCAGCCACT
>Ga0307375_10001893_pt1 | contig 22064 bp, 24 predicted proteins | sample TR1MG_FD_202531 | JGI IMG/M metagenome (GOLD analysis project Ga0307375, IMG submission 202531) | Soil microbial communities from Risofladan, Vaasa, Finland - TR-1 | ecosystem: Environmental > Terrestrial > Soil > Coastal area > Acid sulfate soil | place: Finland: Risofladan, Vaasa | collected...
CATGAGGGCCAAGCAGCAGGAGGTGCTCGCCTCCCTGCTGGGCCTGACCGGGTACGGCCTGCCGATCCAACTTCCGGAAAGCCGGCGCGCATGGAGCAGCGACGAAGCACTGGTGATCGGCGTCGGGGCGTTTTCTGGGCTACTCGACTTCCGCCGCCCGATCGGCGTGCACGACGTCGTGGGCGCGGGCTCGATTCCTCTGGAGTTGACGACACGCCTCGCCGAAGAGCTGATCGTCATGCGGCGCCTCGGAGAGGAGGAACTCGTCGAGATGCTGCGCCGTTGGCCGGCGCTGATCTCGTTAGTGGAGGTCTGCGGCCGCCTGGGCTACGCTGCCCGCATCACGCCGGAGGCGTACCGGCACGCGGCGCGCGTCGTCACGCTCAACCCCGATGCGCTCACCGCCCGCACGGCGGGTGCGTGGCTCGTGTCCGGCCTGCGGCGCGCGCTGGTCGCGGCGCTGAACGAGCCCGGCCGCGATGAGATCGTGATCACGCCCGACGCACTGCCGATCCCGCCCACGGCGGCCAAGCCCATTCGACGTGAGCGCGGCCCCGACGACGGATCTGAGTTCCAACCGACCTGACGGCGGGCGGGCAATGGCGTCGCTGGGCCTGGACCGCCGGCCGAACCGTCCTTTCCCGCGAGAGCCAACACCCCGGTAGGGTGGCCCGCACCCTAACCGGAGGACACGATGGCCGCGTCACCCACACCGATCCCGGCAGACCCCAATGATGTGCCGGACACCGCATCGCCCGCTGAGGGAATTCTCTCCGCAGGATCCCCCGCCGGACTGCCCCCGCTCGACGAGCTCCGCGAGGTCTACCGCGGCATCTCCCGCGCCCTGACCGATGAGCGTCGAGCCGCCAGCACCGACCGAACGGTGCTTGGCCGGGGGCTCCGCCTTCGAGTCGTCGCCACTGGGGTCGTCTACGCCTTCTCGACGCCGCGCCCCATCGATGCGGAACCGGGGGACCCCGCGCTGCTCTACGATGGGCAGTACGACTATCGCGCCACCATCACGCAGGGCGAGTCCCGGGCAATCGAACTGACGTTGGCTCGCGACTTCGGCCCCACGATTCCCGAGGGGTGGGAGCTCGTGCTCGATCCACCGTGGCTCCTCGAACGCCTGCGTCAGCGGGTCTTCGAGGCGTTTCGCGAAGGCGTGCAGTCCGCGGCGCAGTTCAATCTTCCCAACGCACTCCGCGTCCTCGGCATCGGCCACATCGCGGCGAACCTGCCGGGCATCCCCCCGCAGTACGAGGACGTGCGCCGTCCGCTGAACGAAGAGCAGGCGGCCGCCGTGGAGACCGCGTTCCGCGGCCCATTGAGCGTGATCGCCGCCCCCGCCGGCACCGGCAAAACTGTGACGCTCGGTGCCATCGCCGAAACCGCCTACCGGGCCGGCATGCGGGTGCTCGTGTGTGCCCCATCCCACGTCGCCGTGGATTTGACGATGATGCAGGTCGCCGAGCGCCTCGCGAACGAACCCCACTTCTCCGACGGGCATGTCCTGCGCGTGGGAGGCAGCACAGAGACGACCCTCGACCGTTCGTATGGGGACTCGGTGCTCATGGACCGCGTTGTTGCTCGGCTTCAGCCCAAGCTACAGGCCGCCATCGCGCAGGCGCAGGCCAAGGTCGATGACCTGGCGGCGGAACTGACGCGGCGGCAGAACACCGCGGCGTCTGGAGCGCGACCGGCGGTTAATGGGATCACCCTGGACTTGGAAGTCGCACGCGTCGAGCTCGGGTATCTGCAGCGCCTCGCTCGCCGATACGCGCGGCACCTCGTCGGCCGTGCCCGCGTGGTAGGCGCCACGCTTGCGCGCGTATTCGTGGACGATACTCTGCGGGGGTTCGACATCGTCATCATCGATGAGGCGAGCATGGCCGTCGGCCCCGCCGTGTTCATCGCGGCGGGCCAGGCTCGCCGCCACGTTGTCATCGCGGGGGATCCGTTCCAGTTGGCGGCGCCGGTCACGTCCACCGGGCCAGATCGCCACTGGCTGGTCGAGGATACGTTCCAGAAGCTGGACGTGATCCGCGCGATCCAAGACGATGAATACGTGGAGTACCTCACCGTGCTTCGCGAACAGCGACGCTGTGCCGAGGGAATCTGCGATCTGCAGCGCGCGATCTGGTACGGTCCGTCTCTCCGCACCGCGCGGGAGGTCATGGAGCGAGAGCGCAGGCGGGCGAACGTCATCTTCGGTACGAATGCGATCTGTTACGTCGATACGGGCCCGCTGCAGGCGCTCGCGTACCACCCGTGGGGTCGGACGTTCGCGAACGACACGCACGCCGCTCTGATCTCCGAGCTGGCCGCATACATCGCGTCAGCCGACGAACTGCCAGCTACCGGGCACTCAGAGGGCGAACTGCTCGTACTGTCGCCCTATCGCGGCCAGGTCGCGACGATTCGCCGCGCGCTCGGGACGCAGTATCGCGGCCGGGGCGTGGCCGTTCGCACGGTGCATCGGTCGCAGGGATCCGAGGCCACGACGGCGATCTTGGATCTCACCTTGGCGCCGAACGTGCCGACGCGCGTGAGCAGCGTACTGACCGCGATCCGGCCGGAGCATGATGGCTCCCGCCTGCTCGCCGTCGCCGCATCTCGGGCCCGATCCCGCCTCATCGTGATTGGGGACATCGAGTGGATCGAGCGCTCCACGCCGCGTCGCACCGTCCTTCGGCAGCTCGTCGCGCATCTGCGCGAGCATGGTTACCGCATCCCGATCGAGGAGATTCGTCCCGCGTCGCGCCACCTGCAGTTGGTGCGTTGACCAGGCGCGGATCGCGGCAATACTCCGCCCCCGCGGCGCCCCGGTAGGGTGGCAGCGCGAACTTGCGAAGTCAGACCTTATATCAAAGAGGAGGGCATCATGCGCGCCGACGTCGAGTATCTCACGACCAAGGAGTTGGCCGGCCGGTGGAAGTTGAGCGCGTGGACCGTTCGCGACTATGCCCGTCGGGGCCTCATCACGGGCGTTACGCGCGCGGGCCGCCAGTTGCGGTTTGCACCAGACGCGACGCTCGCCAGCGAGGTCTCCGGCCCGCAGATGCCCAATGGGGCACGTAGCGATCTCGACTCGTTCTTCGATGACTACGCCCGGCAGCTCGCGCGGACGCCTCGGCGGTAGCGAGTTCGGGATCGTGTGCCGATGGCCTCCCCCGATGACGAGCGCGCACGACGGTCGTCCCGCACCCACGATCATCACTGATGCTGCATGGACTTGCCCATGAATCGCCGCATCCATGACACGTGCGAAATGGCGGCAAGCCCCGCGAATGCGGGGCCCGTTGACCGTCGACGAAGCGGCAAGAGCCTTACCACGTATCCTCCAACCGCTTCGGTCACGCAACGAGGTGTGGGCGGTTGCCAGCGAAGGCCGCCCCGAAGGTGTCTCCTGCCTGCTTTCCGCACGGTACTGCGACGCGGTATCGGTCGGTAGCGAGACCCACGGCACCCGCGATGTCGAGGCCGAGGGAGTCCGTGGCACGTGATCGAGAGGAGGCTGATCGAGGCCCGGAGCACGAGGAACGGCCCCGCGCAACCGACGATGGTGGGCTCGTGGCCCGGTTGCGCGCACTGATGCGTGGAGCGCACAGCGCACCCCCGGTGGTTGCCGAACCGACGGCGCGCATGGCCCGATGGCGCGTGATCGAGGTCCATGACTATCAGTGACTTCTGGGGGATTGACTCCGGCCTCACCAGGGTCATATCAGCGCACCGGTGATCAGTGGTTCCGTAGACACCCGGCACGCGGTCACGATGGCTGGCCGCGCGTACGCATTGGAAGGGGCTTCCGGCTGGGACGGGGCGGACCTGGTCATCCTGTGGATCTTGATCTACTCGTGCGATGGCATCGAAACGGAACCGAGCCGAGCACCCTGACGGTGCTCAGCTCGGTTCATCCATCGATTTGTTGTACGGTCATGGCGTCTGCGCCTGGGGCGGGGGCGGGGGCATGAACGGCACGCCGCCGACCGACCCGTTGCGCGGCACACGCGGCGCCTGACACGCGAGCGCGTAGTCCAGGAACTGCATCTGGATCCCCGGGCCGCGCAGGGCGTGCGAATAGATCTTCTCGAGCGTCCGCGCCTCGCCGCCGGCCGCGTGGCCGAGTTCCAGCCGCACGGTTTCGGGAGAGACCGGCACGAGCTGGCCCTGAACGTTGAGCTGAACCATACTGAGCCTCGCCGTCGCGAAGCTGTGCCGGAGCCAGTGACTGGAAACCGGACCGTTGGACTTCACGATCCCGGCCTGCTCGGCCAAGCGCGCGAGCGTCCCGTAGATCCCCCGCCGCTTCCGCCAGACGAGCGTCGCCCCCTTCACGCGGACCGGGAAGAGGTAAGGCCAGCCCTGCGGCCGGTTCGTGGCGAAGAACTGCGTCAGACACTCGCGAAGCGGGGGCCACAACGGGATCGTACGGCTCTTGGACGCGGCATTCTTGCTGCCCTGGATCACGATCACGCCCGCCGCGAAATCGACCTGGTCGGGCCGCATCGACATGATCTCGCCGATGCGGGCGCCGGTGTACAACTGCGTCATGAGGATCTCGTACAGGAACGGGTTCCCGTGGTGACGCTTACGCTCTCGCACGAACTCGAGGAGGGCGACCACCTCCCCCACCTCCAGGAACTTGTCAGTGTCTGGCGCCGGGTAGGACGGAATCGCACTGTGGCGAAGAACCGGGTTGTGCTCCAGGTGCCCCTCCTCCATCAGCCAAGTGAACACGCCGCTGAGGGCCATCATGTGGGAGATGATCATGTAGTCCGTGAACGGCCCGGACCGCTTCGTGATCGGGTGCTCGAACTTCAGGCCGCGCAACTCGCCGACGAGCTTCCTGATGAACGGCCCCCGCACCGTGCTCATGTCTTCGATCGCTCCGAGCGAAGTGGCTTCGAGCATCCGCCGCAGGCTATGCGCCAGCTGCCGGGCGTGGGCAGCGCCGATGTCCCCGCGCTCCACGCGAGCGAGCGCGTCCTTCAGAAACTCCTGGACCACGAGCTTCGCCGTGAGCTTGGGGTTCACTTTCACGCCCATCTTGCGGCGCTCGGCCAAGTCCCACTCCGTGTCCCACAGCTCCTGCGCGAGCCGGCCGGCCTCGATGGGATCGGTCGTCCCCTGCCCCTGGCCCGGCGGGCAGAGCGCCTGGCGGATGCGACGCCCGTCGTAGGGGCTGCGGAAGCTCGCGTAGAAGCGGCCGCCGCGCTGCGTGGTGAGGCTGCGGCCCGCCCACCGCTTGGCCTTCTTGGAACGCACCTTCTTTCCCATCGCCTTCGCCAACTGGCGATCCTCGGCATCCTCCTGCGGGATCTCGACGGGGGCGGACCCCTGCGCCTGGATTTCCTCGATGGGCGGAGTCATCTCCCGCATCTGGTCGGGCGTCGCGGGAGTGGTCGGGTCGAACTTGTCGTTGTTCATCGTACACCTCGTTGGTCTATGTTGGGCGCCGGTGGCGCAGTTTGGGCCACAATCAGGAATTGAGTGGCGGTTGGATTAGCATACCGGGGCGGAGTTTTCACTCGGAAATGAGCGGTAGGCCGCTGTGTCCGGGAATGACACTCGTATCATTTCAACAAATTCATGCGACACCTCCTGCGCCTGCGGCGCGTGTGGCCGAATGCGGTGTCGCACCAGCAGTTGCATCCCCGAGCAGGGTGGCATTAGCGTTCGTGGATTCCTGCGCATGGAGGGTCCGTGGGGGCCGAGATTGGCCGGCGTTGGCACACTTTCGGTCACAGGGTGCGGAGTACCCGATGATGGCCGAACTGTCGCCCGCGAACGCGAGGGTCACCTGGTACTGCTGGCTCCGGTCGACCCACCACCGAAAACGCCACGCCGGGTCGGTGGGCGCGCCGAGCACCCGGCGGAGGGTGCGGTCCCAGTCCGCCGCGATCCGCGAGGCCTCGTCGGGTGCCACCAGATCGCCGGGCGTCAACCGACGAGCGGCGATCAGTCGAACCGCGGCATTGCTATGGCCCCGCGAGAGCGTCGGTGTCTCGATGCCGCGGCGACGCGCGTTCTTCCACACGAGTTCCAACCATCGTCCGCGCAGGTGGGCATAGGCGGCCGTCAGAAGCGTGCGTTCCAGCTCGGCCACGACGTTCTCCGCGCCGTCGGGCAGGACGACGCCGTGATTGCGGGCGAACCGGGCGGCGGAGCGAGGAAGTAGATCGGAGGCAGGGTACGGATAGTGCATGGGTCGTATCGGGAGGGTGTACTGCTACCCTGTGGCCGATGGCGGACCGCCGTCTATACCCAGAGCGCACGAATTTCACGGTCCCCGCAGGAGCAGGTGCGCATACGCCGCACCCACGTCGGATCGAGCGCACCACTGAACCGGCGATCTCCAGAATCCCCGGGTCGCGACGGTCCGGATGTGATGCCGGCCGGTGCGGAGAGGGCGCGGGGACGCCGGTGCTGCTCGGCCCCCTTCTATATGAAGGAGCGTGGTGCGGCCGCCTTCGCCCCAGACGCGGATCCGGGTCCCGCGACACTCCGGACGCGAAACGCCTTGCACCGGGTGCGGCGCGTCCTGTACTGCTGTTGGAGGACGCTACGGACAGGTCCCGCGTTCCCACTTCAACCTCGAGCCCCCAATGCCCCTCAATTATCTCCCCGAGCCCCAACCGTCCTTCCAGCGAGCCCCCCTCGGCGAGGCGCTGTTGCTCCTCTGCGATTGGCAGACGGGAAACGTCGGCGTGGTCGCCGTTCCCATCGACGATGTCGGTGCGGCCGACGTCCTGCATGACCCCGGCCACACGTACGCCATGTGTCGACTGCCCGCCACCTTCAGCTGGACCGCCATCAATCAGCTGGTCCGCCATGTGGTGATGCCGCTGATGGCGGGCGTTCGCGCCGGGTACCGCCCCAGCGTGAACGGCTCCACGTTCAGCCCGGAGGCGGAAGCCGCGAGGCAGCTGATCGCGCGTGCCGTCGCCGCCTGGCGGGCAGAGACCGAACGATAGGATACGCGACCAGGAGCCCAGCCGACGATCGCGCACGGCAGCCCCGGGCCGAAGTCAACGACCGGGGCCGGCCGTGGGCGGACGTCCATCCGCACGAGATTGTGCAGTCGCGTTGGGATGGCGACGTACCCGCACGGCAGCGGCGGCGGCGCCGGACCGGATAGTCGTTGCGGGTGGCAACGGGTGATGACATGGCGCATGTGGCCTCCCCCACTACCGGGTTGCTCCCGATCACGCCTATTGCTGTGAGCGTCGGCCATCGCCGACGCGCGATCGCCTCCGACCGAGACTCGGGCGTTCCCGGCCTCGCGCTCTTGAACCCTCACTACCGTGACCGAGAAATTGCCGATCGACCCGATCGCCGCCCGGGGAGCTGCGTCGTGACCCGCGCCTCTGATTCGCGCCCGACGCGGCGCGTCATGCTCACCATCGACGGCATGGAGCTCGTGATCGAGCTGCGCCGCCGGACCATCACGATCCGCCCCCTCGGTACCCGGCGCGGGGGGCCTGCAGAGGTTGAGATCACCCTTGGCTCGATCTGGGTCCGCGTGCTGATGGATCGCGCCGACCAGGCCCACCGCGAGAAGTTGGCCCGCCGGAAGGCCCGGAGGCGCCCGCGCAATGGCCGGCGCCGCGGGCGCTAGGGCGAGCCGTCCGACACGCCCATCGCGCGATCTCCCATGTCCATCGAGGCCTATTTTCGGATGCAGTTCGAGCTGCTCCCTCCCGGGGAGCCGCTCGTGCTCTCGCGCGACCGATGGGACTGGATCCTGTCCACTCACGGGAATGGGCCGGCCGGGGCGTCGCCCACCGCCGCGAAGCTGGGAACACCTTCTCGGCCGGCGGTGTACGGCGTCGCCGCGCTGGCGCAGGAGTTCGGCGTGGCGGAGAGCTCGATGCGGGCGCTCCTGCGCTGCGGCCTTGCCGGTCGACCGGACCAACTCCAACCCCACGGTCCCGGCACGGCATATCGCGTTCCCGCTCATATCGTGGCCCGCGTTCGCGAGTCGATCATCGACGGGCACGCCCTGGGGACCTGTTCTCTCGTCCACCTGACGCCGCCCTGGCCGGATCACAGCGCATCCGAGACGTCGACCCATCCCGATCCAACTCAGGAGCCCGCAGCGAACGTCGAACCGAACCCCGTCCAGGAGAAGTCGACGACCGCAGCCCGGGATGCCGTTCCCCCGGCCCCTCGGACTCCAGAACATCATGTCCAGAAGACGCCCGCGCCCCCGGCGATACGGCACCCGACGACGTCCCATTCTGCGAAAGACGCGGCGACGGACCTCGGCGGATGGCGGCAGGTCGTGGCCAAGGGCGGGAGCGCCAGGCCTACGTAGTCACCGCCGCGTGGCCGGCAGTGCCACCGGCCGATAGCGAGATTTCGGATTCGGCAAACCGCCGGTAGACTTCAGGGTATGACCGACCGCGCCCCCGATGATCGTTCGCCCCTGGTTCCCCGGGTCCCGGAAAATCGCGCGTTCGATGATCTCGGTGACCGGTTCGACGCGCTCCTGGAGCAGATGCAGCGGCCGGGCGCGCAGGAGGCAGCCGACCGCGCACTGCATGCGACCGCGGAAGAGATGGCCCGCGCCGGCCGTCGAGGGGGCGCGAAGCGCCGCTACGCCGATCCTGATGCGGCACCGGATCCGCCTGCGGGCGGAAGTGCAGACCGCCGCCGACCTCGCTACGCGCTTCCGGCAGCTTGCCGGGCTCGTACACGACGATCCGGCCTTCTCCGCCGCGCTCACTTCGGCCGCCCACGGCATAGAGCGTGGAGTCCCGCCATGGCAGATCGCGTCTGATCTCGAGGCGCAGGCGGCCGACGGGCCCACATTCGAGGCCAGCGCGTTCCGCGGCATCGCCGAGGCTCTCCGGCGGATTGTTGGTCCCGTTGACCGGCGGCGAGGGTGCGGGTCCACTGGTGTGCGGGGCCCACCACGGGTTCCATCGGCACACCTCCCAGGAGGTGTGCCCGTGGAACGTGAAGTTCGCGCGGGAGGTGAAGGAGCCACGCTTCCTGCCCCGCGCGGCGATCGGAAACAAGGGTGCGGCCAAGCTCGCGCATGAGCTCCTCGCCATGGGCGAAGATGAATTCCGCGCGGCATTCAAAGGCTCGGCGATGAAGCGGGCGAAGGCGGCGGGGCTCAAGCGGAACGCAGCGCATTTGCTCGACGTTCGAGAACCATAATTGCGTGGCCGCCACCACCGGCCGAACCCGTCGCACTTGCCGCCGGACGAACTTCACGATGATCCGGCCACGCCGGACGGTGTGCGGCTAGCGAGTCGATGAGGATTTGCTATATACTTGGCCCACTGCGACCAGCACTTTCGCACCGCCCCGCTCCTCACACCGAGGATGACCCTCCGCCGATGAAGAGTCGAAAACCGACCACGGCACCCCCGCTCTCGCATTCGATCAGTCCCGCCGAGCGATTGAAGCAAATCCTGGCATTCAAGAACTCGTCACGGTTCGTGAAGGAACTGAGCCACCTGACGACGCCGGGGAAGGTGCCCCTTCCCGAACAACCGCCGCTGATCCGTGGGATCAACGCCCTGATAAACCTCCAGATCAACGTTCGCATTCACGGCATCGAGCGCTTCTTGTTCGAGGACACGGGCGAAGTCGCGCAGGAAATGACGGGGTTTCTCCGAGGGATCGGGGCGAGCACTTCGGCCGAGTACCTCCAATCCGCGATCGCGCTCTTCCCGAGGGGACGCGTGCCGAAGGACAAGCGGCTCCGGTGGACGCAGATGGCTGCGATAGAAGATCGGCGAGATGGCCCGTCCGATTTCACGCTCCTCGACCGCCGGTACCGACGCACCCTCAAGCGTGAGCTGTACCCGGCCCTGCACCGGCATCTCAGGAAGCACCGGAACGAATTGGAGCGCGAGTTGGACGCCAAAGCGCGCGTTGTTCGGCAGCGCCTTGATGTCAGCTCGGTGTTGGACGAAACGGACTCCATTGCGTTCTTCGACCGCGTCGCTCGGTCGGTGGAGCCCGACCACTCGAATGCCTTCGAGCAGCAATCGCGGGTAGTCCAGATGCTGACGGCAATGCGGGGCTTCTACGTATCGGCCGGTGCCAATGGGATGTCGGGATTCCTCGCCGGTGGACTGGGGAGCGTGGCGGTGCCCGCGCTCGCGATCTGGGCGAAGGCGCTCGGCGCGAAGTCGGCATACGCGTATCTCGTCGGCGTGCAGGCGATGGTGCCGGGCGGGAAGATTCCCAAGGGGCGCGCGCTCGACCGATGGGTCGGCAAGCTGGAGGAGGAGGCACGGCAGAGAGGGCCGTCGCGCACTCGCCATCAGCGGTCCGACAGGCTGACGCAACTCGATCGCAAGTACTCCGGTGCGACTGATGAGTTCGTGGACCGACTCCGCACCTTTGTGCGGAAGAACGCCGACGATCTGCCCGCGGCCCTGCAGCGCCTTGCCGAGTCCGCGAAGCCGGTCCCGTTCCGTCGCGTCCAACGACCTCCACGTCGGACTGCGGCGAAGCAGACACCGTCGCCTCTTGACCTCGGACGGAAGATCGAGCGCCTGGCGGCGGAGCGCGGGCATCGGCCGCTCGACGGCACCGTGGATCCCCGCATGGCCAGCTTCATGAAGGAGATCCTGACGCTCTCCACGAGCGACTGGGTCACCATCGCCGGTCGATACCACGCTGCCACCCCGCCGATTCGCCGCGCGTACGAGATCCTTGGAAGGCTCGAAATGGAGATGATGACGGGACGCGTGATTCCCCGCGGCAAGGTCGGCCTCATCGACCGGACCGCCGCGCGACTTCGCGACCGAACGTGGAAGCGGTTGCAGTCGAAGATCCCACCGGATCCTTTTCCCGGCGGTGGAGTGCAGGACCTCCGCGACCTGTCGATCGACGCCGCAACCGGGGCGTGGCGGGCGCTGCGGTACTACGACTGGCTGATCGTGGGGCCGCAGGGCCTGAGCGCCGCGCGGGCGTTCTTCGCCCCCTTTGCCGGGTTCGTGGAATTTCCGCCGGAGCTTGCCAAAGGACAACGTCCGTGACCTCCTCCTCTCCCGTCGCATCCCCTCGCCCCTCCGCCGCCGACGCCGCCAGCCGTGCGGCCATCCTCGTACGCGTCGCCGTCCATGCCCTCATGCAGCCGCCACGCGCGGCATTGGCCCAATTGGTCGCCGGAAAATCGGACGCCGAACTCGCCGAAGCCACCACCATGGCCGATGCGAAGCGGGAGGAGTTCTGGTCGGCGCTCGGGCCGCTCCGTGACTTGTTGTCGCCGTGGGAACTTGAGTTTTCGAAAGCGTCGTTCGTCACCATGACCGCAGACCAGCAGTTGACGGCCATGTGGCGGGCCGAGGCGTTCCAGGCGCTGGCGTGGGCGCTCGGTACCATCGACGCGTTGCCGCCGTACGGCGAGCAGGCGGGGCAGGACATACTGCGGGGGTTCGCTCCAGACGGGCTTCGGACATACATCGAACGTGCCGCACTGCGACCCCCCGCGGAGATCGACCGCGCCCGAACGATCGCCGAGATGTGGCACTGGCGGTCGCGTACGCGCGAGCTGGTCGAGATGAACCGTCCGTTCCCCGATGCGCCACAGATGCGCAAGGCCGGTCTTGCTTCGTGGGACGATGTCGTCAGGTTCTCGGCGCGCCGCTCCGCCGAAGAAGGGCTGATCCCGACAGCCATCGATGACGACTTTCCCGTCTTCGGAAAGGCGTATCGCGATCTGACCGCGGAGGAGTGGTCGCCCGTTCGATCGATGACAGTCGAACGACATGTCGCGCTCAATTGGCTGTGCGGTTACGCCCCCGGCAATCGCTGGGACGAAACGCCCACGGAAACGTAGCGATGCAACTTGAGGGCACCCGATGACATCGACTCGCGAAGGACGCGTCTTCGTCTGCGCCTGGAAGCGCACGCCGGACGGATTCGACGTGTGGGTCAAGCGGCGTCGCTCCCTCCGCGCATCGGCCGCAACGTTCGAGCAAGCGGATGAGTTGCTCACGAGCGCCATCACGCTCGCAACCGGCGACGGCGAGAACGAGCATGAATACGATCCGCCCCGACCGGATACCGCTACGGATGAGGGGCTCCTCCGCCGATTCAAGCTGATCGCCGGCGGAGGATGGGCGACGCTCGCCAATGAGGCGGAGCTCTGGACCCGCGGCGTCTGCCCTACCTGCCAGCGTGCGTGGGGGCGCCGAACCGACCGTGCAGCCGTCCTCGCGACGCTTGAAGCGGTTGCGGACGGATTGATAGCCAAACCCCGTACCGGCTGGGCGCTCCGTCTCCAACTCTATTCCAATGAGTTCCTGCGGCTGCTGACGGTCGCGGAACGGCGGCGCTTCGAATGGTGGCCGGCGGTCGCGCCGCGGCGAACCAAACGCCAGTACTTCGAGATCGTCGGGTCCCGCGCGACGTTTCCCCTCGCCACGTTCAAGGTCGCATACGTGGGACACTCCCTGTTCACGTGCCCGACGTGCCGGGGGAGGAACGACCCGTGGTATTCATTCCTCCCGCCGACGCCCACCCGCTTCATCTCCGCGAGCGATCTCCCGAGCCGCGTGCCCTCATGCTTCACGGTGGGCACCGCCGCCGGGCCGGCCGTCTGCTTCACCGAGGAGCGCTGGGCGGCCCTCGTCGGACGACGCGGGACACGCGGGCTGCGATCCTCGGACGTCGGGGTTGTCGATCCGCGCCTGGTCGATCGGCGGCCGCGCCGGAAGCTGTTCGGCGCTGAGCCCTGACCTGTCGCTGCCGGCGAGACCGCCGCAAGTCACTGGTTTCGCGAGGGTTGCGCGCCCGGTCTCCAATGGAATCGCAATACGGTTTTGTCGGCACACCTCCCAATCCTGCTGCCCCTGGAATGTGAAGTTCGCGCGGGAGGTGAAGGAGCCGGCGTTCGAGGCGCGGGCGGTGATTGCGGGCAAGGACGCGAAGACGCTGGCGGCCGAGTTCCTCGCCATGAGCGAAGACGAATTCCGCGCCGCGTTCAGGGGATCGGCGATGAAGCGGGCGAAGGTGGCGGGGCTGAAGAGGAATGCCGGCGCGCTACTCTGGAACGCAGCCTCCTAGGCCCCGCGAACGCGAGTGGCTGCCCGCGCGGCAGCGCGGCTGCGCCCCCCGATCTTGACGCCGCAGCCCTGACGCCACACCTTCTCCACTAACCTAGTTTGTGGACCGGCCATGCCCCGTACAACCAACGACCTCCTCCACGGCACACTGGATGTGCTGGTGCTCAAGACCCTCTCCTGGGGCCCGATGCACGGGTATGGCATCACCACCTGGATCGAACGCCACTCGGGCCAGGAACTCGACATCGTCGACGCCGCGCTTTACAAGGCGCTGCACCGACTCGAAGCGGCCGGCTCGGTCTCCGCCACCTGGGGCATCTCCGAGAACAACCGCAAAGCCAAGTACTACTCCCTGACGGCCAAGGGGCGGCGGCGGCTGCAAGCCGAGTTGGCCACGTGGCGCCGGTACGTGACCGCGGTCTCGGGCGTGCTGGAGACGCCATGAGGCGCATCTTCAGTTCCGGCCGACTTCCGCCCGGTGTCCGCCGCATGTTTCGCCTCCCCTGGAGCCGCCGTGAGTTGCGCCGCGACCTGGACGACGAGTTGCGGTTCCACGTGGAGATGCGGGCCGGTGAGCTGCGCGCCCGGGGAATGAGCGAACGCGACGCCCGCGCGACTGCACGCCGGCGCCTCGGCGACGAAGCCGACCTCAAGGCGTACTGCCTGCGCGTCGACGAGCGGCGCGCGCTGGTCGATCGGGCCATCGGATGGCTCCAAGATTGGACGCAGGACCTGCGACTCGCCGGCCGGCATGCGCGCCGCAGCCCGGCGTTCACCGCACTTGCCGTAGTGACGTTGGCGCTCGGCATCGCCGCCAATACCGCGATCTTCACCGTGGTGCACCGGCTGCTCATTGCCCCATTGCCATACCCCGACGCCAATCGGATCGTGATGCCCGTGATCCAAGGCAAAGACGGCGCGCGAGCCGCTGTCGATCCCGCCGTCAGGCGCGCATGGCAGGCCCGAGCGCACACCATCGGCCCGCTCGCCGGCATGGTGGTCGACGCCATGGCCGTGCATGAGCTCGGCGAACAGGACACGGTGCATGCTTGGATCACGCCAAACTATCTCGACGTGCTCGGCATCCGCCCCGAGCTGGGGCGCGGATTTACCGCCGCCGACGCGCGCGCGGGACCGCCGACGGTCGCCATGATCACCGACCACTTATGGCGCAGCCGGTACGGCGGTAGCGCGAGCATCATCGGCTCGACGATTCACGTGGACAGCCTGCCGTACACGATCGTGGGCGTGATGCCGCCCGCCATGCACGACCCCGCGTCCATTGGCTGGCCCGGAACGCGCCTGCACGACGCCTCCGCCAGCATCTTCATGCCCGCCACGTTGGACTCGATGGGTGAGGCCGACATCTTCGCGCGCCTGCGGCCGGGCGTCTCGGCCGATGTCGCATCGCGGGAACTGCAGTCAATCGCGGCCGAGGTGCGACTGCCGGCGCGCCCCGCAGGCTTCTCGATCCCCACATGCTGCGTGCGCGCCCTTCGCGCGCAAGACCTGCTCGATCCGGGCGAGATCCAATCGGTGAAGCTGCTCTTCATGGCCGTGGGCGTGCTCTTGCTCATCGCCTGCGCAAACGTCGCCAGCCTGCTCATGTCCCGCGCGTGGATCCGACGGCGCGAGTTTGCCGTACGGATGGCGCTGGGCGCCGGACGCGGGCGGCTGGTCCGACTGATCCTCACCGAGAGCCTGACCCTGGCCGTGGCCGGCGGCCTGCTGGGCGTGGCGCTGGCGTGGGGCGCGCTGCGCGTCATCATCGCGCTCCGCCCGCCCGCGCTAGACGGTCTGGCGGGTCTTCGGCCCGAGGCGCCTGCGTTGTTTTGGACCCTGGGCATCTCGCTTGCGACCGGCCTCGTCTTCGGCTCGGCACCGGCGCTTTTTGCCAGCGGGCGAACGGTCGGCGACGTGTTGCGGGGTGGCGGACGCACGGCGTCCGGGGATCGTGGCTTACGCCGCGTGCGCGCCGCGTTTATCGTCGCCGAGATCGCGATGTCGCTCGTGCTGCTCACCGGCGCCGGGCTGCTCGTCCGTTCGTTCGTCGCGCTGCAACGGGCCCCGCTGGGATTCAACCCCCACGGTCTGGTGGCGGTCGAGGTGATGCAGGGTGACGCTGCGCGCGGTAAGACGCTTGCAGAGAAGTGCGCGCTCGACGCGGACATTCTGCGCCGACTCCGCAGCACGCCAGGCGTCGTCGATGCTGCGGTGGGGACCATGCCGGGTGACCCGTGGTTCGCGGGCGAACGTCTCGAGACCCAGGCCGATCCGACCGGAGCGGTGCATGGAATCCCCGCGCATGGACAAGTATTCGCGACCCCCGACTACTTCCGCGTGGCGGGCATCCCGATCGTCGCCGGCCGTGTGCCGGCGGGACCCAACTCCGGAGCTGACGGCCAGCTCACCGCCGTGCAGGAGAGCTCCGCGGCGCCCGATGAGATCGTCGTGGATCGGCGGACGGCGGACCTCCTGTGGCCAAGCGGGGACGCCGTGGGTTCCTTGTTGCGCCAACAGAATCCGCGGCCAAACCAGCAGGCCGCGTACACCGTGGTGGGTGTGGCCGGTGACGTCCAGTTGCCGGCCGCAGCCAACGTGCGCTTGCCGACCGTTGGCCCGCCGCGAGCGGCGCTGATCTACCAGCCGCGGGTCCTTCCAGGTGACATCAGCTATCTGGTTCGCGTGAGCGGCTCGCCGGCGGCGTTGGTCCCGGCGCTGCGGGGGGCCGTCGCCGCGGTCAACGCCATGGTGCTCGTTCGGCGGATCACGGTGGGCGACGCGTTCATCCATGAGGTCATGGCGCCGAGCGAGTTTGCCATGGCGCTCCTTGGCGCCTTTGCGATCGTGGCACTGGTGCTCTCCGCCGTCGGCCTGTACGGGACGATCGCCTATTCCGTGAGCCAGCGGACGCGTGAGATCGGCGTGCGCATCGCGCTCGGTGCCGATGGACCCGCCATCCGGCGGCTCGTGGTGGGTGATGGCGTGCGCTTGGCGGTGCTCGGCGCGATCTTCGGCCTCGCGGGATCCCTCGCCGCTTCCACTGCGCTGCGCGGGATGCTCTACCACGTCGAGCCGGCGGACCCGGCAACCCTGGTCGGCGTCGTCGGCCTGGTAGTCTGCATCGCGCTCTTCGCCTCGTACGTCCCCGCGCGCCGTGCCTTGCGCGTCGACCCCACCGAGGCGCTGCGAGCGGAGTAGCCGGCGTGGAATGGCGATGGATCCGCGTCCGGCGGTGGGTGCTGCTCGGGTTGCTCGTCGCCTCCATGGGCGTGTTGGGTTGGCGCATTCGTCGGATCCGACGTGCACCCCGCATCAAAGTTTCCGACCGCGTCGCATCGCTCATGTATCTCCGCCTCGTGTCCCGGTCCGTCTATGCGTATGCCGAGAAGTTCGGGCGCCCGCCCTACAACGTGGACTCCATCTACGCCCACCTCGATAGTGCGGAGAAGGCAAGCCTCGACGCGAACTTCGCCGGGTTGTGGCACTTCGGGTATTGGTGGACATGGTGTGACTATCGACTCAACGCGGGCACCGCACCCCCGCCCGACTCGATTCGTGTCCCGATGTGGCTCACGCGCGGAGTCGTCCGGTTCACCAGAGATCTGAGCATCCAGGAAGGCTATACCTGACCGCCGGGGGTGGGACGGACCATCGATTGTAACGGAGGACCGGTTGCGGTTGATCCCAGCCGCTGAGCGAGCACTTGCGGGCGCGCTCCTGCTGGTTCTGGCCGCGCTCGCAGTGAGCGCTGTGCGCCCCCAGTGGTATCGCCCGATTCGCCACCCGGTGGCAACGGCCCAATCGGACATGGAAGAGATCGCGGCCGCGCTGGAGACGTACCGGCACGACGTGGGACGGTACCCCACGACAACCGAGGGACTCGGCGCACTCACCCACCGGCCGAACTTCACACCGTCCGATAGCACCTGGTACGGTCCATATGTCACGAGCACGATGCCGCTCGACCCTTGGGGCCACGCCTATGAATATCGACGCGGGGCGGACATCTACCAGCTGTGGTCAGACGGGGCTGACGGACATCCGGGAGGCGAAGGGAAGAGTGCCGATGTTGTCTTCGCGGGAGGAGGTCCCAGCAGGTGATCCGCCTCGCCGACCGACGCACAAATCGTGCACACCTCGCTGCCTGGTCCGCACGTAAAGCCGATAGGACGCGGGCGTCGGTGGTTGGCGGGTACCCTCCCCGCGCAAGGCGACGGCAGAGTGCGTTCCTAAACCGTTGCCTTGCCGATGGTTCGGCCGCCGGTCCTTAGCGGAATGGCAATACAGTTTTGTCGGCACATCTCCCAGGCATCGTGCCCTCAGAGGCGTACGACTCGTGATCGCCCGGCGGCATCCGAATATGTCACGCGGCTGCAAGCGTTCGCTCTGTCCTGCGTCCAGCGTGACCCGCGCTCCTGCCGCCCTCCGAGAGATTCAGGGAAACCCCGACGGGGACGACCCTCACGGGTCCAGCACCCTGAGGATGCTGGGTCCTTCCCGCGCATGTCTGTCTCGTCCCCCCGCCCCAAGCCGAGGATTCTCTCTATGCCCGCCCACCCCCCGCGCCCCTACACGGTCGCCGAGTGCGTTGCCGACCAGTTCCCCGATGGGCTCACCTGGCGGAACTCGGATGGAGTCTCGCTCGATGACGTCGCACAGAGGCTGACCTTCGAGATCGCTCATGCGCGCTTCGCGCCCCTCCCCGACGACTGCAGTGTGGACCCGAACCGGGCGTGGGGGGAATGGTGCGGCAACACAGCTCGCTGCGTCTGGTGTGCGGACGCAGCTAACGAACCGCGAGAGGCGCTCGTGCCCTGCTTCGCGCACGAGACGTATGCCACGCGATGGGTCTTCGCAGACGGAAGTGCGATTGTGCGGTTTGGCGACGGATGGGCCATAGAGGGCTCCACGCCTTTCTCATGGATCGGTGCGTGAGCGCTGCAATGAGCATAGATGCCGTGATGTGGTTCCGATTTGACGGGAAGATGGCGGACGACGAGATCGCGGCCGTGAACGTGGAGGCCGCCCGCTCGTTCCCATCCACGTTCTGCTTCCCCTCATTGGCGCCGATCGAGCGCGACCATTGGAGCGAGGCGCCGTCAGGCGGGATCTGCCTGACCAGTGACCTGTATTTCGATCCGCCCATCGAGAAGCCCAAAGGGGGCCACTGGTATTGTGTCCGGGTCCCGGATCGGTACTGTTTCCCTTGGGTTCCTCATTGCTCACAATATGGGGTGGACGCACGCGGGGCCGAAGGCGCCATGGCGCACTGCGATCTCGCGGACTGGATCGAGCGCAGGATTCCTGGTGCCGAAGTGTGGTATGGTAACGATCAGGAAGGCCGCCTGCGGCGATGGGATGAGTACGCGCGTCGGATTCGGCGCGCATACCTGTACCTTTCGAATTGCTTGCCCGAAAGCTATGACGAAGCGCTGCCGATCATGACGGTGGCCAAGGAATCCGCGCGCACTCACCCCGAGCGCGCGAGGTGGCTGCTCGAGCTTCATGCCGAACTGCAGACGGGTCACTTGGCGGACGCGCTCCGCCGGCTCGCCGCCCAGATCTGCCCCCGCTGCCGCGACTCTCAACCCGCCGGCCAAGCTGCAGACCCCGCTACGCGTGGCGGCATGACGCGGTAAGTCCGCCGGAATCCCATCGGTAGGGATTATCAGGCATCGTGGGAACGCCGCGCGCCGGACTCGCTCCTGGACATCGCGAGGAGTAGGTGCCGGGCCGAGACGCCCCGGTACAAGCAGTGGGCTTGGCATCTTGTCCATCGATGCCAACCGAACTCACACATCCTAGTCCTGCTGAGTCAGCTTGCCGTCGAGATAGTGGATGAGCAATCGCGACGCATGTATCACGAGAAGCGCCTCCGGTGGCTGGAGGGCGCTCGGTGCAGGGTGAGCGCCTGAGGCTGTATTCCGGAGGGAATTGGCGGAGTCGAGGATGCTGGCAAGCGCCATGACGATCCGCCGCGACTCCTCGCCCCCCGTTACGGCTGCCCTCAAGCCGGCATGTGTCTCCCGAAGCTGCCTATAGAGATCCGTCACCGGCGCCGTCTGAGGCACCGCCGCCCCTCCTCCCCGCTCAAGTGCCGCACGCAGGAATCCGTGGACTGCGGTGTGGGCGCGATCGACTGCACTTGCGGGGCCTCGTGCCCGCAATAGGAGTTCTGCGTCCGCGAGTGCCGTTTCCACGGCTTCGGAGGTAATCCGCGGTGTTGGCCGAGGCACCGGTGAGGCTGAAGCGCTCTCCGTATCGAGCTTGATAACCACGAATCGAACATACGGCTTCTCCGGTGCGATCTCCGTCACAACATTCGCTACCGTCTCGTATGCACCTGCATCGGGAGTCTCCTGCAGCTGCACATACTGATCGAGCGGAACAACGGCTCGAAGCGCAGAGAACTCGTCGTTGAAATAGTTCGTCGCATCGATCCACTCAAAGGGCGTTTGCTCCAGCAACTCAGCTGGCCGGTGCTGCCCGCGTGCCCTCATCAGCCGCGCTGCCGCGGCGAGGACCCCTCGCCATTCGGCATCGGGAACAAAGGGGCCCCGCAGCTCGGTTACGGTCGCTCCGCCTCCGTGATAGAGAATGCGCAAAGCAGTTCCTCCGGGCATCGGTCGTATGCGGCATTCAGGCGCTAGCGGCCCCTACGCTGTCTCAAGATCACCGGGACACCACCTCGTCCACTCCGCGATCCGAGGGTCATCCATCGCAATGACTCGCGACAGCAGCCCTCGCGACGGCACTCCTTCGACCATGCGGTTCACCTGGCCCATTAGCTCGAGGCGGTCTAGTCACTCATCGAGATCCTTGACTCGCCACCCGCCTCCCCGCGTGGCCGCAGCCGCCGTTGTTGATCCCTCCATTCACGAAGAAGTGGCCACATCGATCTCACTGAATGGCGCAGCCCCTCGCGGAACATCTCCAGATCGGCCGATCGGACTTTCTCGACGAGCGATGCGGGGATCTTGCCTTCTGCAGCAAGTCTTTCAAGCGCAGCCCGCGCCTCCGAGGCGGTTATCACGGACATTACATGCCTCGGCAGGAACCAATCCTCCTCTACATCAGGTAATGGCCGCTCGGCCAGGTATCGCACCTTATATGACCTGGAGCCATTAGCACTCTCACTGATATCGATGATTTCAGCGAGGTCTCCGTCTTGCTGTGTCCCCCAATTCGGGGTACACCTATGAAGCGATGGCTGTCAAGGCCTGGGTCCCTGAAAAGTAGTCCAGCGGGCGTAACGTTTTGACAGGGGGCCGTGGTTCACCGTCGTCGCCGTGATCGGCGCGAACCGGGACACCGCGTAGACCGCGCCCCCGACCGACGCGGTCCACTTTCCCGAAGCTGTCGGGCTCGCGGCACCACACCGGAGGCCAGATGAGCGTCCGACACTACGGAGTACTCGCTGCAAGCCGTCGCAGAGCGTTCCGCCGCGCTACGGCTTTGCCTCGACCTTGATCCGCCCCACCATGCCCAAAAGCGCGTGGGCGTCACACTGATAGAAGTAGTTGCCAGGCGCGAACGTCACCTTCACGTCGTACGTCTGACCGGGGATCTGCAGGTACTCGCTCGCCGCCGGCAGCCCCTTGGCGCCCGGGTTCGAGTCGGCTGGAAACGATGCGTTGTGCACGCCCGACGCCAGCACGAACCGGATCACGTCGCCCTGATGCACCTCGAAGTTCTTGGGCTTGAAGTAGTTCCCGGTGGCGTCGGTATACATCGCCACGCTGTCAATCTTGCCGCCGGCGTCGGGCGTCTGCGGACCGGCGGGCGCCGCGGCGGCGCTCGGGGCCGGCATCTGCATCGTGTCGGCCATCTGCGACTTGTCGCTGCCGCCGCAGGCGACGGCCAGCGAGGCGCCGCCAAGGACGGCCAGCACTACGATATTGCGCTTCATGATCGAGATCTCCCCTTGAGTGAAGCGAACGCTGCCCGACGGGCGAGCGGCCGCGGCCCCGGCGCGCGCATCAGAAGTCCTTCCGCTGAAACGCGCGCATGCCGAGGGCAATGGGCGCCGCGATCCACACCGCGAGCGCCGTGAGCGACACCAGCGTTCCGCTGATGCCGGTGAAGAACTGACGGAACACCGCCCCCGTGTAGCCTAGAAGCGCGGAGGCGTCGAACTGGAGCAGCAACAACACACGGGCCAGGTCGAGCGGGTTGGCGAACATCGCCACGAGCATCGGCCGTTCCAGCGGATAGTCCCCGAACATGAGGACGGCCACGAGCACCAGCCCGTCGTACACGACCGCCGCCGCCAGCCACGCGGCGATGGCGATACCCAGCCCCTTGAGGCGGTCTTCGGTGCGCGTGGCGATCAGAAAGGCCACGGCGGTGAAGACGGCGGTGAGGGCCGCACCCGCCACGAGCAGCATGACGAACGGCACGCGCTGCGCAGTGTCGTCCAGGCCCTCGAGGAGCAGCGGCACGGCCACGCCCAGCACGAACGCCAGCCCCAGCGGCAGCGTGAGCCCCAGATAGAGCCCGCCAAACAGCTGCCGGCGATTGACCGGGTGCGCGAGGAGCAGTTCCGTGAACTCGCGCGCGTTGTACAGGTAGACCGTCCCGAACACGAGCGCGACCAGCGGCACGATGAACAACGTGATGCTCACCAGGCTGAGCAGCGCCTTCTCGCTGCTGCCGCCGAACCGGACCAACGCCTCGGTCACGACGGCGAAGAACACCGCGTACCCCAGCAGCCACCGGCTGCGCACCAGGTCGCGGACGTCGTACTTGAGCACCTTGAGCATGACGTTCATGCCGCCTCCTCCGCGCCGCGGCGCATCATCTCGGCCACCGCGCGTTCGATCGTCGCCTGGCGGGTGGTCCGTTTGAGCTCCGCAACCGCGCCGGCAAACCGCACGCGGCCGTCGAGCAGGAACACGACGTCATCGGCCAGTTCCTCCAGTTCGCTCAGCACGTGCGAGGTAACCAGACAGGTCACGCCCTGGCCCCGGAGGGCGAGGATCTTGTCCTTGAACACGCTGCTCGCCACGGGATCGAGCCCCG
>Ga0307375_10001894_pt1 | contig 22061 bp, 21 predicted proteins | sample TR1MG_FD_202531 | JGI IMG/M metagenome (GOLD analysis project Ga0307375, IMG submission 202531) | Soil microbial communities from Risofladan, Vaasa, Finland - TR-1 | ecosystem: Environmental > Terrestrial > Soil > Coastal area > Acid sulfate soil | place: Finland: Risofladan, Vaasa | collected...
CGGCATATCCTCGCGCCTGCCCCACCATTCCACCACACCCTCTTTTTGCCAAACCATCAGTTGCGCTTCGGAGACACTCGCCGGATTACCCTCATCGGGTTCACCCACCAGCACAAATCTGGCTTTCTCCCCGCGCTGCCTAAGCTGCTGAGCGGCAGCGACAAATTCTCCCACCCCTTTATCCCAAAGCATGCGCGCCGGCAACACAACCAACTGAACTCCCTCCTGTTCCGGTATGGGCGCATACGCCAATGTGTCCACGCCGGCACCGCGAACCAGATGGATATCCCGGTTTGCAACGCCCAGACTGGCGATTATCGCCTCGTCATCCTGGTTCTCCACGATCACCGATGTGCCGCGCAACAGCACCCCAAGGGCTTTGCGCACCACGCCTTGCAGCATTTTTGCCCGCCGGTTCTTCGAAACGAACAACCACCCCATACCCGCCACCCAGTTTATGGTGTGTGGCACCCGCACTAAACGTGCAACCAGCGATCCATAGAGCATCGGTTTCATCGCGACGTGATGGACCAATTGCGGCTTCTCTTTGCGATAGATTCCGACCAGCCGCAGAATGGTGGTGAATTCCCGAAACAGGTTGGAACCACGTCGCGATATCTCGAACGGGATCACCCTGATCCCGTGCGACATGATCAGTTGTGCATGCTTGTTGGTTCGCGTAACCACAATCGCTTCATAACCCGCATCCTTGGCGGCGATAATCAACGGCAGCCAATGGGAACAGACGAACCAGTCTTCGGTGACAAAGAAAAGTACCTTTGGTTGGTTAATCTTCATATCCGCCGGGATTCTTGACCTGCCAATTCCAGGCGTCATCGCACATCTCCGTGATGCCGCGCTTTGCCTTCCAGCCCAATTCCTTTTCGGCACGAGACGGGTCGGCGTAGCACTGCGCGATATCACCCGGTCTTCTATTCACGATGCGATATGGCACAGGTTTTCCGCTGGCCGCTTCGAATGCGCGCACAACCTCTAGCACACTTGTCCCATGGCCTGTTCCAAGATTGAATGTATGCACGCCCTTGTGCCGCTGCAGCCAATCCAGTGCGGCGATGTGCCCATCGGCAAGATCCACGACGTGAATATAATCTCGTACACCGGTTCCGTCCGGCGTGGGGTAATCCCCGCCGAATATCTGCAGCTCAGCCCGGCGCCCCACCGCAACCTGGCTGACATAGGGCATCAGGTTATTCGGGATACCCCCCGGATCTTCGCCGATCAAGCCGCTCTCATGGGCACCGACGGGATTGAAATAGCGCAACAGCGCGATGTGCCATGATTTATCCGCGCGTATCAGATCGCGCAATATCTCTTCGACCATCAATTTGGAGCGTCCATATGGATTGGTGGCCGAGAGCGGAAAGTTTTCATGGATCGGCACGCTGTGCGGATCGCCATAAACCGTGGCGGAAGAACTGAATACCAGGTTACGAACCCCGGTTTCTGCCATGGCATCGAACAATGCCAGGCTGCCGGTTACGTTGTTGTCGTAATATCTCAATGGCTGTTCGACCGACTCGCCTACCGCCTTCAAGCCTGCGAAATGGATCACTGCCTCGATGTCATGTTCAGCAAGTATCTCGGCCACCCTGGCGCGACCGCGCACATCTGCCTCGTGAAAGACGGGGCGGCGATTACAAATCTTTTCGATGCGATCGAACACGATGGCGCTGCTGTTGGAAAGATTGTCGATGACGACCACATCATGTCCGGCCATCAGCAATTCGACGCAGGTATGTGATCCGATATAACCGGCTCCGCCTGTGACTAGTATCTTCATACTCTTTATCTCATTTCCGATGTAGCCCACAGACTGACCGGCGTGCCCAGGTGACAATCTGTCGTTTAACATACTTCATAATGGAGAAAACAGTTGCCGCAATAAACAACAATCCGTTGATGCTTTTTGATCGATACAGTGCGACAAAATTACCCAACTCTCCCCTCTCCATTTTCCAAAGCTGGCCGCTTAAACCTTCTTCACCATAGAGTGCCTTGTAATATTGCACCAAACAAGCCTCGATGCGCACAATCTGAAATCCCGCAAACGCGATTTGTTGCCAAAGATAGAAATCTTCGGCACAGCGTTTTTCTGCGGTGAATCGAAAAGGGATATTGCTTTTCAGCATCACTGATGAGGTTGGAAAACAGTTCTGAAACAGAAGGATTTTCGGGTTGATATTTTTGTACTCGATTATCGGAAAAGCAATCGGGGGAGAATTGTTTTCGCGTAGTAAAGTATACCGATGTCCAGTGAAGGCAATCTTTGGATTTTCGCCCATATACTTGTACTGGATATCCAGCTTTTCCGGATGCCATTCATCATCGGCATCCAGAAATGCAATGTAGGGTTGAGTTGCCGCATCCCATCCCGCATTGCGTGCACCCGCTGGGCCGCCATTTTTTTTGAGTGCAATTACTTTCAAGTCAACTGACTCTTGATATAGCTGCTGCAAACGATACAGCAAATCCAGAGTTTTCCCTCCATCATCGCTATAGTCCTCGACTAACAGCACTTCTTCAGGTGGAAGCGTCTGACTAATGATTGATTTGATCGCGCGTTCGATCGTTTGCGTACAACGATAACAGGGGACAATGACAGTCACGGGGGCTCGCATCAACTTTCCCTGTAAAACAGCCTGCCCGGCCAACCGCTGGCCGTATAGGTCTTGGCACCAGCCACGCGCCAACTGATCTCGAACAATATTCTGCGCGCCGCCCGCGGCCCCCGCTTTCGCCCCCAAATCGCCATACAGGGCAGTTGCAATATCCATTTCAGAAACTTCAGCGGCGGGTGAACAACATGTGCTCGCCTTAGCGCATCGAACTGTGCGAAATCAATTTTGTAATTGGCTGCAGCGTTCCGATTCTCCGCCTTCATTTGCGCGGCAAGCGCCAGTAGATGGCCGAAGCGTGCATCATAAGTATGTTCATCCTGCGTGCGGCGGTATCCTGCCCATGCGATGGCGTCCCTTTCTTTGGTGTGCTCCAGAAAATACTTGATCCTGTCCACCAGCTCATCGAGCCCATCAAACACCACTATTTCCCGGCCAGGTACATAAAATTTTTCGAGGTTCTCGGCCTGCTCGGTCATAACAAAGCCACCTGCGCCTGATACTTCAAATACCCGTGCCTTGATCTGTCTGCTCCTGCCAATAGTGGTTCCCTGCAAGACCAGGCCAGAATCGCCAAAATTGAGGCTAATAGTCGACTCTCGGATGATGCGCTGCATTTGCTCCAGGCTGACCGCCCCGCTTTCTGAACCATGGCCAAAGCACTCGACTTCAATCCCGCGCTCCCGCAGTGCCGCGATCCATTTCCGGCGGTTTCCGTACATAGACCCGACAAAAGATACGGGACGACTACACTCTCTTGAGGGCAACGGCTCAACCAACCTCTCGGCGTTTGCCGCCCATTGAGTCAGCACAAAATTTGAATACTTGTCCTTTAGCGATTTGCTGATTGCATCAGGGTAAGTGGTGGCATAAATATGGAACGGCGCTGCAATAAATCTTGAGAACTGCTCGTACTTCCACGAATCATCGGTAGACCAGTTGATCAGGATGGCATGCGAACCGCTCCGGATCAGATCCAGCGTCTCCAGCCATATTTCATAACCCAACAGCACACACAGGATGACGTCTGGTTTTTCAGCCTGAACCCACTCCAGCAATCGATGGTTCAGATCGGCGAAATCAAGGTAGCCATCCCGGCAAAATGATTCAAAATGTATGACCTCGTGGCCCAGCCGTCGCAATGCAGGCAGAAAATTCGAATATTCGTACCCCTCGCCGCGTGCCGGGTCGCCATAATTGTGTTGCCCGAGAACGCAGAGAATTTTCATGCAGACAGACTTTCTCCTAGTTATCGGTAGCTGGAAGCGCAGTGGACAAATCGTCCCTCAGAGCCAGGAAGTTTGTTGTCCGGAATTGCTCTAACAATTCGCTATATGCCCTGACTGGACAGCAATACCCAGAAGGAGAAATCCGGAACAATGACATGCCATTGCCGGTAAACAAGTAATAGAAATCCTGGAAGAATGTCCGAGTATCGATATTACAGCCGCCAAACTCAAACATCACCATACCTATCCTGCCACTGCCCAGCAAACCGGTTGCTCCTGCCAGCACATCGAGTTCATGTCCCTCGACATCAATCTTGAGCAGGTCAATTTGATCGATGTTGCGGAGGGCACAATAGTTGTCGATCGTGTCTATCGTTACTTTTTCGGATTGTGAGAATTTTATGTCGAAATGATCCAGCCTTCTGCTGGTCAGCGAGGCCAGTCCGGAGCCTTCTTTATCGTAGAACAACTCAAACGATCCAGGCTCTTTGCCCATTCCAAAATTATTCAGGATAACGCTAGGATTGTTGCCGGCATTCTTTGACAACAGCCTGAATGTTTCAGAGGCCGGCTCGAAAGCGTGTATCTGCGCACCATCCGAAAGATTGGAAAGTGCCGACTTAAGAAACTGCCCCTGATTGGCGCCCACGTCAAAAATACAATATGGCGGCTGCTTCTTTTGAGCGAGCATTTTGAATACCGCCGATTCCCCGCTCGAATCAACCGAGGATCCGGAACCGATGCCCATAAAATACTGGGCGACGAACACGATGAACTGTAATCCCCTTTGTGATATTTCGTTGCCCAGGATTACAGACAAAATTCTTTTTAACATAGCACGTCTTTGGAGCCTCGATTAATCAATGGCGTTTCTGGAAATGGAACAGGCCGCATCCATATTCATTCGCATGAGCCGACGCGAGTGTAGCGTCTTGCACAAGATTACCGGCATCATCCACACATGAGAATGAAACCAACTCCAATTCGCCGAACATGGATACCACCGTGTCCGGCGCAAACACGCGATGAGCGTTGAAACACACTCGCTCGCGGCCGACAGGCGTGGACAGGTACAGATCGCCGCCCGGGCTCAAAACGCGCTGCAGTTCGCTGGCTGCCCGCAAACTGCCCTGCGGGTCGAGCGGATCTCCGTATCGCCCAAGTCCGATGTGTTCCATCACATGCAGGCAGGAAAGGGAATTCACCGAACCATCTTCTAGGGGCAACTGCGTGATGTTTCCAGCTCGGCAATCCAGATTCGGCAACGACACCTGCAATGGCCGGTAATCAATGAATACCGTATCCACAAATCCGCTCAGCGCCGCTATGGTCATCACACTGGAACTCACATCCACATGTTGCGCCGGGGCAGCCTGTGCAACCTTGCGCGACAACCATGCGCCCTGAAAGAAATAATGCGGATCAAACGGGGTGGCGCTCAGCCGGTCTGTCAGACACGGATAGCTGTCCTTAAATCCCTGGCTGTTTCCCGACATCCTGGAATACCCAAACCAGTCTGAGATGTATCTGGGTAGCCCCAACAACCCCGCCAGCGGAACCGGAAGCAGGAATGCCTTGGTCCAATTTTTCGCCAATACCCGCAATCTTCCGTCTGCCATCGTGGTATGCCAAATCTAATTGTAATGGCGGCAAACCAAATGGTGAATGGATTCACCGGCCTGTCGCTTCGATTGATAAAAATTGTGCAGCACTCTGGCGCGTAACCGAACTGCAATCCAGTAATATATCGTCAGGAATTGCATTTTTATCCATGAGCAATTGCTTTTGCTCAACGCTGCTGCCCGGCAACGATAGCGTTCGCTTTTGTACTCAATGCGCCCATGTATGGACTTCTGCCCCTGATGTTTTCGAAAAGCGCTGAATGCCAGCGGTACATATTCGCAGCCACCAGCCATGCTCATCCTCAAAAATAGGTCAAAGTCCGCAGCATATTTCAGACGCACATCCAGGCCGCCGACCGCACTATACAATTCGCGCTTCCAGAAACAGGCGTCCTGCAACGGCGTCCATGCCCCGTATAGCATCATGTTTCTCAACGATTCCGTCCTGCCATAACTACAAGAGATAACGTTGTCCAACTCATCAATATAAAAATCGTCACCGAAAATCATGTCCGCAACCGAAGAGACCAGTCGAGCGCGCGCCTCATCAATCGCCCCATCGAGCAACAGGTCACCGGAATTGATCCAGCACATATATTTGCTGTTTGAGCGCTCGAACCCCTTGGCAAGAGCATCCGCATAGCCTGCGTCCGGTTCGCTCACCCAGCCGGTCAGTTGCTTTTCGTATGACCGGATAACCTCGACGCTGGTGTCCGTCGAACCGCCGTCAATCACGAAATACTGGTCGCCCGGGCGCAGATTGCGGATCACCGACTCGATGGTTCGCCCGAGATATTTTCCCATGTTGAAATTCGGGGTCACGACGGCAAATGACTGCGGTGACGTTGTGTTTTTTGCGGGGCTTATACTTGTATTCATAAATCACATTTCCTAATTCCACGTGCGTATCCGTCGCCCCAGATACCGAGAATACGCATCATGCTCTACTTTTGTACGACTCAATGGCCGCCTCATATACCCTCATGTACTGTGGAACTATCACATCCGGCGACCATAAGCGCAAGGCTCTCTCCCTCGCAGCCACACACATTCGAGAATAGCGTTCAGCATCCTCCAGCACCCAAAGGATGCCTCTTGCCAAATCCTCAGAATCAAAGGGTTCTGCCAGATAGCCCGTCTCCCCATGTACCACAACATCGGGTAACCCCGAGCAGTTAAATGCAACAACCGGGCAACCACATGCTTGAGCTTCCGTCCCGGACTGAGGAAGATTTTCCTGGCGGGACGGCACCACCATTACATCCGCAGCACTGTATATAAGGGACAGAGTAACATCATCATTCAGGTGTCCCAACCAGTGCAAAGGCAATCCAAGATGCGGCGGGTTGCGTGGAACGCTCTGACCAAATATCACACATTCAACATCAATTTTCCGTTCAGCCATTGATTCCAGTGCCGATTGCAACAAATCCCATCCCTTGTGAGGATTTTGTACACCCCCGATGGCGCCGAACAACAATAAGGTAGCAGATACAGGCAGGCCCAATATCGCGCGCGCTTGTTCCTTTGGCCAAGGCTGGTATTGTCGGGTATCCAGAGGATTAGGAATCACGGTAACCGGCCAGTTGTGCATCAGAATACTTGCTTTAGCGCATGACGCGAGCCAGTGACTGGGCGTAATGATTTGGGTAGGTCGCCGCCAAGCTTTAATCTTGCGACCCCACACCCAGCGATCTATATCCAGACCGCCATGCCCGAGTGGACGATTATCTGCGCGGTAGCCAACTCGCCAACGAGCATTATCATCAACCGGGCTGGAATGTTCTGCTCCGGAAAATGCCCACATATCATGCAACGTCAACACTAAGGGTTTGCGCAGCCTACCAATATCTTCAATAGAAAGGAACTCACCATGCATCGCATGAATATTTAGAATATTCGCATCAGAGGCATTTAGGTTTCTGACTATCCCAGAGGGCAGTAACGCTGGAGAATGCAATACGGGATTTGCAGTCTTTTGCAATCGTATCGCCAGATTACCAATTGCCGGTCGAATTAACCCCCACATGACTTTTTTCAATTCCCTTTGAGCCCCAGCAACTGAAATCATGTCTGTTTTTTTTACTCCCACACGCATAGAACTTTCTATTCCATGCGATAGCATTGCTTTGTGTAGCCGTAAGCTGGCACGATTTGCTCCACCACCATCATCTGATGGGGAAATCAATAGTGGTCTCAAAGTTTTCTAACCCCCACTTGCATATTGACTAACTCATTGTGGACAAGACTTTTAATCGACTTCGACTCAGCCAATATTTCTGGTATTTTTCTGACTTGACGGCAGACCCTTGATGCGCTTGTATATATTCAGAAGCATTCTTGCCGCCCGATCCCCAAGTACTTTCCATAATATCAGGCGAACACACTCTTTCCCCATTGCTTTCATCAAGTAACGGCTTGGCAATATTTGGCCATGCATGCGTTGTGCACGACCAAGCTCTCGCAGTGAATTCATAACACTTCCAGGAAGAGTACTAATCCCTCCAATACGCACTCCAGTTACCATAATGTGCGGAATAAACGCCGCTTCACCTGCCTTTAGTTCACGCAGTAGCAATTCATAATCGCCAGCTATCCGAAACGACTCATCGAATTTTCCGCGCTGCTCGAACAGGCTTTTCCGGTGCATCACTGCCGGATGTGGGATAGACATATAGTGTCTGAAATGTCTTTTTGCCTCTGACCAAGGCACGCCTTGCGAATAAAGTTCGCGTCCTTCAACACTAAGTGCCATGATTTGCCCATATGCCACACGAATTCCGGACGGGATCTTTTCTAGTTCTAAAGCCAATTTTTTCAGCACTGAGGCATCCCAAAAATAGTCATCCGCACCGAGAAAGCATACCCACTCGCCATGTGCTTGGGCTAGCCCTTTATTCCATGCGTTGTATATTCCGCAATCGGGCTCAGAAATGAAATATTTAAATTTATCGCGATTTCTTTCCAGCAAATCGGACGTACCATCTGTCGAGCCACCATCGATAATGATCAACTCTTTGTTTTGATAGTGTTGTTGCGCAACACTGTCGATACATTGTTGCAATGTTTCTTTGCTGTTATATACCGCAACAATGATAGAAATTAAGGGCGCAGATTCGGGATTCATGGCTTGTTCTATATAATTGTAGTTTTGCTTTTTTAAAATGCTTGCCGGTATTTGTATTTCCAAAGCGTTTTGACATTTATTCGCACCAATTTGCAAAGAAACGCCCGTCTCAAATTTTTGCAATGAGGAAATTATTAATGAATGTGGATTAGGTTACATATCGGAGATACATCTCCAAATTTGGTCAAAATCTGCTTTGCCGCCCTTTATTAACGACATTGCATTCCCTTTTTGAAAATAATTACATGGTGGTCTGTAAATATACCCAACAGGCTAACGTGACGAATAACTACTGCAGTTGTTTTATTTAATGTAATTCTACGGATTGTTCTTAATATTTTGTAAATGGTGTAAATAAATAAAAAGCGAAAAATAATTAAAATTCGCGCTACGAGTTTTATCTTCATATATCTGAAACGTTTTTGCTCAGGGTCCCTCATCCCGGAACGCCTCGAAAACTCAACATAATAGTTGTAGCTTGGAAAAGTCAGATGTTCTGCCATATTGCTATACCAAAATTTGGACTTAAATATTTTTTTCCAGAAAAAACATCCCGGGTTACCACTGGAAATTATCAGTAAACCATTTCCCCTTACGCTTGCTAATGCACGCGTAAGGAATATTTCAACATCAAGCACATGCTCAATCACATCGATTGCAACGACTACATCAAAAACCTTATTGGGATCCACATCTTCTAGGGTTGTCCCGAGTACAGTTATACCCTTGGCAGCTGCACTCTTCGATGCTGAATCAGATGGTTCTACCCCGAATTTCTCAAAACTATCACTTAACCCCGCAAGGAAGTCACCCGTGTAACATCCAACATCGAGTATCGACCCTCCAATGTGATTCTTCAGATATGCGTATATCTTCGAAAAATCATTCCGCTTTTCCTCGCTGCCCACCCAGACGGTACTGGGTAGTTTTTCATATAAGGAAATATAGTCACTTGCGGACAGTGTGGGATGCCTGAACATGGAACCACAATCACTGCATATCCATAATTCCCCACCCTTGATCGGAGGCGAAATTTGTTGCCCGGCAAACTCCGCGCAATCGGGTATCTGTCCCATCGATTCAGCATCACCATGCCCGCAAACACGACATTTCAAAACACTCATGCAATTACCCTTTTCGTCTGGACAAGTTGGCAATTTACTAAACCATAATTGATGACCGCTATTGTCGATTGCCGTGTCACCCGCACGATAAGTCTCACTTTCTCTGGCGAGAGACAATCTTCGATTTCGGTCCTATACCAGCACGCATGCACTGAATCAGCGCCGCAAATCTCATGCCGAGAATGTTGCAAGCACTTTCATTGTTCCATGCCGATTTTCATTTTTGCGCTGATATTCTTCTTGGCGTGATTAAGGGTCCTGATCAATTTGCTTTTCATGAGCAACTTTCCTTTTACTCGAACCCACAGCGAATGTGGTTTAGGTTGAAAGCGAGCACGAAAAATTTCGTAATCCACCAAATCACTTTTCTGCGCATCCTCGGGATGTACAAGAGGAAAATCTAATTCTCCCGTTGGAACATTATGTAATGGCGAAGTGTCATCCATACAATGCGTGCCACCCGGGCCAAAGCCAACGTTAGACACAAGATTTTTTGATGGCACGATTATTAAAAGTTTGTATTTCAAGCATGTGAGTATCAACTGGTAATCCCATGCGTTTTTCATCTTTCTTTCAAGAATCGCATCATAAATTCCACGCCAATAATTGGCTTCTACCGGAGAAAGTACAGCTTGCTGCAGCTCGCCACTATCACGGAATTGAGGCCAGTAAGGCATGTTCAAATCCACCTTTTGCCAGGTTCGTCTCCAGCTTGCCCAACCCCATGTTGTCGCGTAGCCGGAAAAGAAATAGCTCTGCTTTTGCTGAATATCCGGATTCTTCAAAAAGTTGTTTCCGGAAATCAGTCCTATTCGTGAATTGTTACGATATTTATCCAACAATTCTTCACAATAAGGGAAGAAACTCAAATCGGGAACGCAATCATCCTCAAGTATGACGGCCTCTTCAACTTGCTCGAATACCCAGTTCAAACCGGATGAATTTCTGGGGAAGCTTCCCATGTTGCTATCAGCAAAATTCCGATCGATCCGGCATTCCCAATCAAGATTTTCAAAAAGCTTGCGCACCGCCGCACATTTCTCTACATCGCCGGTGACATGCGAGCGCGGCCCATCTGAAACAACCAGAATTCTGCCTGGCTTGATTTTCGCCAATATGCTGAGTAATCGTTCGGTTAGCTGAGGACGATTGAATGTAAAAATGGCTATAGGCGTGTTGAACATATCAACCACTAATTTTCAGCTGGTTTGCGCCACAACGAAGTAGCAGGAATCTTGCTTTTGTCGCATCTGTCCCTGTATTTGGTGGCGATCTCATGCACTTCCAGCATCAAGCCCTTGTTCAATGTTATCGGATTAAGCCCCAATCCTATGAGCGATTTATTTTCTACATGCAAATCGTTTTCTGCTGCTTCATTACGAGGATTGGGCAGATAATCCACGGTAGCACCTGTCATTTCTGCAATCATGCTGGCCAAGTCCCGTACCCGGTGAGTCTCGGTCATCTGATTGTGGATCTTTACCCTGTCGCCCTTGACCGGCGGGTTATTAATAGCGAGCTCGATACATTTGACGGTGTCCTGAATATGGATAAATGCACGCGTTTGACCTCCTGTGCCATGCACTGTCAGAGGATGGCCGATAGCTGCTTGCATCAGGAAACGATTCAGGACCGTTCCATAATCGCCGTCATAATCGAAGCGATTGATCAGTCGTTCATCCATATTGGTTTCACTGGTATTCGTACCCCAAACAATACCCTGGTGCAAATCTGTCACCCGAATAGCATCGTTTTTGTTGTAGTAGGCAAAGAAGAGTTGATCCTGAGTCTTGGTCAGGTGATAAATGCTGCCGGGATTGGTTGGGTACAGTATGTCGCGTTCTGAGATTTCTCCAATATCATTGACCACTTGCACTTTCAGGTATCCCTCCGGAATTTTCATTCCGGCAGTTCCATAACCGTACACACCCATAGTCCCGAGGTGAACCACATGCACGTCTAGTCCGGAATCGACTATCGCGCACAGGATATTGTGTGTGGCGTTCAGGTTGTTATCCACTGTATAGCGTTTTTGCCGCTCCGACTTCATGGAATACGGGGCGGCGCGCTGCTCGGCAAAATGAACTATCGCATCCGGCTTATGGTGATATAGGACATGCAGTAGGCGGTCGTATTCTTTCGCAATGTCGAAGTTATGGAATTCGATCACCTTGCCTGTAAGTTCCTTCCACGCCTTGATACGCACCGACATAGGTGAAATTGGCGTAAGGGAATTCGTCTCCAGCTCATTGTCTATATTCCGGCGCGACAGATTGTCGACAATAACGATATCATGTCCGATATTGGATAGATGCAGCGCTGTCGGCCATCCACAAAAACCATCACCACCAAATATGACTACTTTCATAATTCCTCTCTTCCGATGGCCAGACAAGTTTTGTGTCAAGGCGCGCATAATTAATATTCAATGGATTCAAATTTTCAATTCATGCAAAAACGTTCTTATCTCAACGAGCATTTTCGGTTACACAATTTTGATTCACCTCTAACATTTCAAATTTATTATTTAATTATTTATTTCCTAGTTCTTGGAACAGTCATCTACGACAGAATTACCTTGAGCATTATTGGCATAAATCGCACCTTCTTAAATTGCGCATCATATGCTTCGCGGCGCAGTTCTCTCTTTTGGTTTCCGAGAATTAGCAATGCTAGCTTTAATCTTATTATTAATTTGATAATTGCAATTGCGATACCAGGGATCGTACAAACCATCAGCAAACGTAATTGAAAATTAAACTTGAGCACATTTTTTGCTTTCAACTCATAAATGGCATCGATTGTCATCTGCCTATCCCTAATAAATTTTTCGGACAACAAGAAATGGTCTACACGATTACGTATGCTTGAAAACGATGAAAAATAAAACACGACAGCCTTTTGAAACTGATTAATTCTTTTAGCCATAATGCCAAAAGCGTTTACATAATCCGTAAATAATCTCAACGCTATAACAACATCGTTATTACCCCACCTTTCCCAATGACATTCATTCAGGACCGTATGATGAACAATATTTTTGTTCCAATAGTATCCACCACTTCTGAACAACAAGTCGGCAAAAAAAATCATCGGGAAAAAAGCATTTTCTTTGTATTTCTCCCAAAATCCATAGTCAATGCATTCGGCTCTAAGAATAAGCCCGGATAATACAAACCCGTTGTTCATATACTTTCCAGCATTCGCTGCGGAAGGGTTTATAAATGAATTGCCCTTAAACGGATTACATACCACGCAATAAAGTTTATCGTCTTCCGTATATGAGTAGCGCGGAGTCCAGATTGCCGGCGCCCTGTTGCTATTATTTCGTTGTTCGCGCAGGAACTCGACTATTTCACCCAGCATGTCCGGTTGGAGATAATCGTCATCTGTAATAATCAACTGATAATCACTCATTTCCGCCATCTCGATTAGCATGGTTTTAATATTCACGTTCATACCGAGATTGCTTACACGCGTTACGCCGCTAAAATAACTCAACGATTTATATGCATATAGTACGCCTGCCGTATCATCCGGCGATGCATCATTCGCCACATATATTCCAATGTCATTCGATAGTTTGTATTCTTTAATTTGAGAAACTATTGAATCAATGCAACGCCTTAACGTGGCCGGCCGTTTATATGTTGGTATGCATATTGTTAGAAGCTTCATGGTTTACGTATGCAATTAATTTCTTCTAAAGCACATGGCATTAAGTAGTTATATTTTCTTTAAATAAATTAATTCAAGGACTGTTTATTACTCTAAGAAGAGTACAAGTCATCCAGCATTGGGTTTATAGGGAAAGATTACTTATAATGATCTTCAATCAAATAAATTGTAACCATCATTTCAGGTAATCCATTTTTTAACATATAGATACCCAGACTGTAATCGATACTTTGTTATAAATAGCAATGCATGTATAGGTCCCATCATTAACCGAGGCAATAGCCCGTGTCTATTAATATTGATGAAGTAAAAATCAAACATCTTTTTAAATTCACCAGCACTTAATAGTTGATTCATGATTGGCTGAAAGTAACCAAACGGTATTTTCATTTTCTCGTGATAACGTGATCTCGCCTTATCAAATCCCTCAAAGAGAGTGGTGATTAGGCATTGGTAAACCTTATCTGTGGAACATTCTTTCATTTCAATAATTTTGTCTGTTGGCAGCCCCCATTGTTCATGGTCAATTACAACCGAGTTAAACCAAATGGCGTCTGTTTTTAATAGCTGGATCATTGGAAGCGGCTTTGCCCAGTCTGAAGTACAACACCATGTAATACCGCTTGAGCCACCGACCAATAAATTGCAGTATTTGGACAACTCTGCATTTTCTCTCAGAGTGAGTTCGCTGCCATCGATGATGGATTGATTATTTGATGCAAAGGGTATATTGGATGAAAGAATAACGCAGCAATCCGGAACCGCAGAGATTATTCTACTGGCTACTTCTTTAGCAAAATCCAGGGTCAGGAAGGATTGACCACTTTGTGGCGATGTTTCAAATAATATTACGTTCTTTCTTTCATTGAGGTGATTAACCTTAGCAAATCGACTTACATTTTCTACTTCAAGCGCAGATAGTTTTAAATCAGGAGTAACTGGGACGGTTATCTGATGTGGGTATCCACGAAATATTGAGGACCGTATTGTTCCATCATACAAATGTTTATTGCCAGTTATTTGAGTAAAAAATACCTCATCAAAAATGCCTTTGCTTTTTCTTTCTAATGCATCCAGCGCAAAATTTCGCCAAACTTCAGCAACTTCGCCAGGATTAATTAGGGGTATTACCCAGACTTCATCTACATCTGGATTGTTATTAATTATCGAACGGCACATGGATCCGATGGCCCATGTCAAATGACATCCTGGAAAATCCTTTTTTATTTGCTTGGCAACAGTTGTTGCGAATAAACAATCACCGTTCGAGTTAAGCTGACCGAGCAATATTTTTTTTGGTCTATCTAATTCAAGGGCGGCACCCGGCATTTGGCGATTTTTCACAGAGTCTCCTGTGTCTTAAATTCAACCATTGTTTTTGCCAATTCGGCCAGTCCTACAGCAGGTGCCCAACCAAGAGATTTCATAGTGACCGGATTCGAAACAAGGCGTTTGTATTCGGGAGAAAAACCCTCGCGTATACGAGTGTATTTACGCCAATCTTTTCCTATAATGTTAAAACATTCTTCTAGCCACTCCTGGATCGAATGGGTTACACCAGAACCGATAACCGCTTCAAATACCTCGTCTTGCTCAACCAGAGTAAGCATCCCTTTAGCGACATCACCGGCAAAGGTCCATTCTTTCTCTACAGAAATATCTCCCAACTCGATCAACTCACCACTACCTGCAGCGATGCGCTGCACCGCAAGAGCAATCATTTTGCTGACATGATTTGGTTTGCGGTATGGGCTTTCGTGGTGAAACAAATACCCTACATAGGCACGAATCCCCAACGACCTGTAATACCTCGCTGCATAAACCGACTGGATCCGTGCTACAGAATATGCACTACTTGCTTCAAACTCATCATGTTCTGAAATGGAGGCTCCGGTATTGACGAATTGAACGCCACTTCCTGTGATGAATACCTTGGTATCAGGGGAATGTCTTTTAACAGATTCAAGAATATTCAGGGTGCCGGTTGATATTGTTTCGTGATTTTCAAACAACGCATCATGGCGAGTAGTAGAATTTGCGGCCAGATGAAAAACGTATTGTGGTAAATGGATTTTTATCAAAGATTCGGTCTGCTCGCGGTTAGAGACATCACCCTTCACCCATTCCCCCCCAGATCTGGAAACACCGACCACTTTAATACCCCTGGCGTTGCAAAGCCCACTTAAATAGCAACCGTCTTGACCGGTAATTCCAAAAATAAGTGCTTTCATCGGGATACAAACATATCGTCCAGCCATTCCTGGCTATATGGATTACCCAAGGTTTCAAATATTACTTTTTCTCCAGTATCTACTCGAACTAATGATAAATGCTTAATCAAGTCATATCTCTGCATGCCACCAGCAAAGGTGAGGTTACCCATCTCGTTGAAAGAATCTCTGTGAACGGACGGGCGAGCTTTGCGACTGGCAATAAGCGGCTGCAGCAACGAAAATAAATCACGACGAACGAAGAAGGCATTTATCCCGTTAGAATTTGTGCCCAAAAATTCATAACCCTTTCGCTCAGCAAGTGCTCTAATTGCCGCAATGGAGGCTCCAAAATATAGCCCGGAATGGTGCGCTTTAAATCGGGTAAAACTTGGATCGTAGGGAACGGTTACGGGAAATTTATCTCCAAGTATCGGATTATACTCGCAAATTATTATGCTGGGATTTACACAATCTATAGCTTCCATAACCCAGAAATCATTGCCATCAATATCAATACTTAGAATCCCAATGTCCCCTGAAAAGCCGTACTTGCGTATAAGCTGATTGATATTTTCACGAGTAATGAATTCTGCGACCGCCGTGAGATCATGGCGATAATGCAAACTGCTGCTGCGCAGTTCCCGCATATTTTCATTATTTCCATCCATTACCAGTCCCTTCCAATTTCTGTTCTCTATCAGAAACCGTGTATTAGCCTCTCGAAAGTTTTCGACGCCAAATTCGATAAAGATTTTTTGCGCTACAGGAAGGTTTTGCAATATCCACTCAATAATTCCATCCTCACCCCACTGGGAAAAGACACGAAACTCCACCTCTTCGAGGTGCTCAATGTTTTGTAGGTTCCGTATTTGTCGACAAGCTTGGCGGCCAGACAAAAGCAGTAACCTATTCACTTCATCGGCCTGCTGGCTCGTCTGATTTCGTGCAACAACGGCGCTGGCAATTAGACCCACAATTCTTCCGACAAAAGGCTGTAGCATCCGTTTAAGCAATGATTTCATATTTCCCTGTTCTACTCGAACCGTCCGCGCCGAATTATTATCTGGCATTAACGTGGCAAGTTGCTATATTGGTTTCTAGCTTCATCCCTTCTTAACAATCTCAACTGATGGAAGCGGAAAAATGAACCCAACTCCTTTTTCCAGCATTTCGTTTTCGCGTTCGACAAATTCTTCCTTAAAGTGCCAAGGCAGCACCAGGTAATAATCTGGATTCATCGCTCTTGATTCGGCCTCAGAAACGATCGGTATGTCCGTGCCGAGTGTGTTTGCGCCATATTTGTCAGGGTTTCGTTCTGCTGCTACGTCTATTATTCTATTGTCTATGCCGCACCACTGCAGGATGGTGTTCCCTTTGGTCGACGCACCATAGATATGAATTCTTTTCCCCTCCTTTTTCAGTTGTTTCAGGAGGGAAATTAGCTCTTCCTTGTGTACATTGATGCGATCCTGAAAATTTTTGTAAGGCTTATCCGTATCCAATGCGAGATCAAATTCCTGCTGTCTCATGTCTCTGATATTTTCGTGGAACTGATCACTTTTGTATTTGAAGTTGCTAGCATGAGTGGCATAACAGCGAATGCTGCCGCCATTTATCGTATTTTGAGTTACATTAAATATCTTCATTCCCGCATGCCTGAGAATGTACTCGATCACGGCCAGGCTGTAATATTCCAGGTGCTCGTGGCATATAGTGTCGTACGATGTCATCTTGAGCATCGTAGGCATATAGGACATCTCAAATATCCAGATTCCATCCGGCGCCAGAATTTCCTTGATGCCTTTGGTAAAAGCGATTGGGTCTTCGAGATCATAATACATTGCGATTGAGGTGATGATGTCCAACTTGTCACCTTTCAGTCGCGCAATCAACTCTTCCGATGGAAATATGTCCTGCACGACTTCAACTTTTCCCTTTATTTCTTTTGCCACATCCGACGGATCGACACCAAACCTCTCGTATGTGTCTGGGTAGAAGCCCAAGGAAGTACCATCATTGCAGCCGATATCTAATATCTTTGCATCCAGCTTCCCGATAATTTTCATGGCATCTTCGGCAATGCCGCGCAGATGTTCACGCATTGTGTTGTTTGTTCCAGAACGATACCAATAGGCCGAATACAGAATGTCGGGAGGAACTGTATGCCTCATTTGCAACAACCCGCAAGCACGCTCATCTCTTGTCGGGTCACATCGAACCAAGGTCATCGGAATTTTACGTATTGGAGGCAACTCCTTTCCCGGCTTGACAAATGAGCCTTGCAGATATTGTTCACCCAAATCGATCACCGGCGTCAGCGCCGTTGAGCCGCACGCGCGACAGGTAGTTCTGTGTATTAAGTGCATATGATTCCCTGATTAATTTAGTGTTTGCCGCGCAAATTTTCAACAATAGCACGTAGAATCTTGTCGATTTGATCTATGCACTGGTTCCGCTCCAGATTAAGCAAAGCCAGTTGCTTTACCACCCAGTCCTTCTGTTCAACGGGTACTTTTTCAAACTCATAAACCTTTTCTTGCTCATGCCACAATTTGCAATTGATCTCAGCCAACTGTGCAAACACATCTCCAAGGCCGCCTTCAAGCTCTCTGATTGCATTACCCTCCTTTTTATAAACCTTGTTTGCCGCAAACGTAAGATTTTCAAAGGGGACGAGCCCACTTAGGGCGGCAGCTGTAAATTGATCAATTTCATTTTTCAACTGGCACTCCTGCACTTCAAGACTTGCTAGTCTGGATGGCTCTTCGGAGTGCCACTGTTTAAGCTTGACTATTGTCAACTTATCGCAAAGAGAGCCTAGAGTTTCAGCCATATTTAACTCGGAATAACTATGAAGTTGTGTCCATTAACTACCTTATGAAACCGGTAGTTAATGCTCTGGACGAAGTCTATGTAATCTTGGAAACACATGTTAAATCGTTCCTCAAAGTGATATTCATACTCAAATATAATTGGCATCTTGTTTTTTTCGATTGTTTTTCTGGCCCCTTGCATTGCCTGTAGATCGCCGCCCTGAATATCAACTTTCATAAAGCTAATTTTCTCTTCAATATTCAATTCATCTATAGTGATGGACTTGACCTCTCTCCCTTGCTTTGCATTGTAATCAATGCCATAAGACCCATAAGCGCCAAACTGTTTAAAATCCTGCACTGGGAAAATAAGCGTGTCTCCATGAACATTGTGTACAGCACCAAAATGCGGGATGATTTTGCCGGTTTTATTATTAGCCTCGATATTCTTCTGGAGAATTTCATAAATCCAGTCGTCCGCTTCAAATGCATGTACCGTTCCCGTATCGCCGACAAGATTTGAAAACAATACGCTCATTTGACCATAATTTGCTCCCACATCCAGAACTGAGGTGCCTAACTGAATATATTTTTTTGCCAGCTCTATAACTTCTTTTTCGAAAATTTTATTGCTAATTATCTCATTTGCAACATTATCCGCACATGCATCCGTTGGAAGGAAATAGTTACCTGTAGCTGTTTTATGAAACGTAAGTTGTTTGGAAATTTTGCTTCTTAATTGAATTGGATTTTTATATTTCGTAATCTCATATCCAAGAGAATGTAATATCTGTTTGATCACGCTTTTCATGATTTATATTTGCCTTATTGAATAATTTGCAAAAACACACCCGTAATCTGCGCCCTCATAATGCGCAAAGCTTGAACCGGTTTCAACTATCGTGAAGGGCAAAATATCGTCTTGAAGATCGTGCGCGATTACATGCGGATGATTTATGCACATGACCCAGGAATACCTGCCAGGAGTTAAGAAATGTCTCGGAATTTGTAGCAGCAGATTCGCAGCCTTGCGCCCTTTCACATAGTTAACTAATTTCTCGTGTATTGTGAAAATCGCATTTTTGTTACGGTCAATTAGACGCATTGCCAATTCTAAGGGATCGGAAAACTCCGGCAGAGCCAATTCAAGGCGAACATAGATATCTTCATCAAAGCGATATTCTGACCTCTCGGATAAATCCTGATCGCACATCAAGATTGAGTGAAAGTGATTGCCCACAATTTCACTGCCTCTGTTAATTTTGCTAACTTGACTAGAGTTTCGTGCTAGGTAATTTTCTACCACTTCGCAAGTAGTGCCCAAATGAATTACCGACCCTTTATGGAGCAAAACAGCTTTATTGCATAGTTGTGAAATTACCCCCATGTTATGACTTACAAATACAACCGTCCTGCCCTCAGCACTGACCTCTTCCATTCTCCCTAAACATTTCCTCTGGAACTGCAAATCGCCTACTGCGAGTACCTCGTCCACGATTAGAATTTCCGGCTCCAGATGCGCTGCCACCGCAAAGGCTAGACGTACATACATTCCTGATGAGTATCGTTTGACGGGAGTGTCAAGAAATTTTTCCACTTCGGCAAAGGCGACGATCTCGTCGAATTTCTTCTTGATCTCAACCTTGCTCATGCCTAGGATCGCGCCATTTAGGAAAATGTTTTCACGGCCCGTAAGTTCTGGATGAAAGCCTGTGCCTACCTCCAACAGGCTGGCTATTCTGCCCTTGATCGATACTTTCCCTGTAGTTGGTTCGGTGATACGGCTGAGGATTTTCAGCAAGGTGGATTTCCCAGCGCCATTGCGACCAATGATGCCTACCCGGTCGCCCTGCTGGATGTCAAAACTGACATCCTTGAGTGCCCAGAATTCTTCATTAGTTGGATCATTTTCTGGAACAGCAAATGGATGAATCAATTTCTGTGTGAAACGCTTTGCTCCTTCCGTTAAAACGTCACGCAAGGCGGAATAACGCTCCTGATTCTGATGGCCGATGATGTATTTTTTCGAGAGGTTCTCGACGCTGATAACTGTTGACATCAGATCACGTCCGCAAAGGTTTTTTCCGTTTTACGGAAGTAGAATATTCCTGTGACCAGTATCACAAAGACTAGCGCAAGTGATAGCAAAAATCCGGGCCAGTACAACGGAGTGTTGCCCCCCAGTATCGCCCAGCGAAATCCGTCGATCACACCTACCATCGGGTTGATGGAATAAAGCAGTCGCCATTTTTCCGGGACGATAGCGCTGCTGAAGCCAACCGGTGAAATGTATAGCCCGAACTGCACCACGAACGGTACGATGATGCGGAAATCGCGGTATTTGACGTTGAGTGCGGCAAACCACAAACCCGTGCCCATCGCGGCGGCAAAGGCCACGAAGATGAACAGGGGCAGGGTCAACATGCGCAGATTGGGCGCGAATCCATACCAGATCATCAGCCCCACCAGGATGACTACTGAAATTAGAAAATCAACGAAGGCGACGATCACCGCGCTGGCTGGGATAACCAGACGCGGAAAGTACACTTTCGATATCATTCCTGCATTGCTGACCAAACTTTCTCCTGCACCGCTAAATGCACTGGAAAAAAATTGCCATGGGAGCAGGGCGGCGAATACCAGGATCGGGTAGGGAACGCCTCCGGAAGGCAGTTTTGCCAACTTGCTGAACACCAGCGTGAATACCAGCATGGTCAACAATGGTCGGCCCAAGGCCCACACGATACCGATGACAGTTTGCTTGTAGCGCACCAGAATGTCGCGCCACGCCAGGAAGAAGAACAGTTCGCGGTATCGCCACAGATCGTGCCAATAATGGCGTTCTGTCCTGCCTGCTTCGATTACGAGTGTGGCTTGATTGGTGGACATGAAAATTATCTCGCCACTTTGCTAAGCGAGTCCCCGCCGCTTTGCCGAGACTGTACTTGCTGCGCCTCTACTTGCAGGCCCGAAATCTCTTTGGTTAATGCTTCATGCTCCGCCAGCTTGATTTTGAGAAACTCCATCGTGATCTTGGCTTTTTCCTCTATGCCTCGCGGCGTAAGCAGATATGCGTAACCCTTTTTGTTTTTGCTATTGCGGAAATTGTTGGCTTTCACCAGACCTTTCTCGATCAACGCCTGAATGCAATAGTTCACCCGCCCAAGGCTGATGCCCAGATCCCTGGCCAGCTCACGCTGGCTAATCTCCGGATCGGCTTCCAGTCTTTTCAGGATTTTGTAGCGGTATTCGTCGCTTAACATGGCTATGCTGTTGACCTTTAACCGTTCAGTCGGTGAACGTGTTCAGCGATTGAACGATAAAAATGCTGCGGTGTCAAGTTAAGGGCAGAGGAAAGACACAAGGTGCAAGAGGCAAGGGGAAAGAACGGGTAAGGGGCACCAACTAAAATTCAACCTAATCCTCATGAAGCCTTTCTTTGGATCATTGAAGTGCTTGAGTTAACCAAAATCAATATATTCTGTTAGAACTGCCTGTACGGATTTAATGTCTTTGGCTGATAAATGTCCGATAGTCTTCAAAACCAGGTTTTGGTCCAGAGTGAATAATTTCAAACGTAACTGACACGGCAGTTTCAGCCCGGCTTTCTGCCAATTGG
>Ga0307375_10001895_pt1 | contig 22056 bp, 21 predicted proteins | sample TR1MG_FD_202531 | JGI IMG/M metagenome (GOLD analysis project Ga0307375, IMG submission 202531) | Soil microbial communities from Risofladan, Vaasa, Finland - TR-1 | ecosystem: Environmental > Terrestrial > Soil > Coastal area > Acid sulfate soil | place: Finland: Risofladan, Vaasa | collected...
TGGCTCCGCGTGCCCGCCTCGCGAGAGTCGTCGCCGCCGTCGCCGTCGCCGGTCTGTTCATGGCGGCGTGTGACGTGCACGGGGTCAGTGCCCCGGGCTCTCTGTCGGCCATCACGGTCACGCCGAATCCGCAGGTCCTGGCGGTCAACGGCACGCAGCAGTTCACCGCAGTCGGCGCCGATTTCTCGGGCGCGACCGTCGCTCTCACGCCGACGTGGTCGGTCGTGGCCGGTGGCGGTACGATCAGCAGTTCGGGTCTGTTCACGGCCGCGGGGCTGGCGGGCACCTATGCCAGCACCGTCAAGGCCACCAGCGGCGGGCTCTCGGGCACCGCGACGGTCGTCGTGACCCCGGGTCCGCTGGCGACGATCGTCGTCACGCCGACGCCCGTGCTCATGGCCAGCGGCACGACGCAGTTGTTCGTGGCCGTCGGCAAGGACGCCGGCGGGAACATCGTCCAGTTCACGCCCACCTGGTCCGTCGTGGCCGGGGGTGGTGTGGTGAACGGCACCGGCACGTTCACGGCCGGCCAGGCGTCCGGCACGTACACCAATACCATCCAGGCGAGTAGCGGTGGCATCACGGGGACCGCGACGGTCACCGTGCTTCCGGGCGCGCTGGCCACGATCACGTTGACGCCGAACCCGGTGACCATGTATGTCGGCGCCACGCAGCAGTTCACGGCCGTCGGTAAGGATGTCACCGGAAACGTCGTCCCCATGACGCCCGTGTGGTCCGTCGCCGCCGGGGGTGGCACGATCAACGGTGCCGGCCTCTTCACCGCGGGCACGACGCCGGGCACTTATACGAATACCGTGAAAGTCACGAGCGGGAGCATCTCCAGCACGGCGACGGTCGTCGTGACCGCCGGTCCGCTCGCCACGATCACGGTGACGCCGACCCCGGCCAGCATGGTCATCTCGGCCACGCAGCAGTTCTCGGCCGTCGGTAAGGACATCGGCGGGAACGTCGTGGCCATCAGCCCCACATGGACCATCGTCGCCGGTGGCGGCACGGTCGGCATCTCGGGTCAGTTCACGGCCGGCACCCTGACCGGCACCTACACCAACACCGTCCGGGCCAGCAGCGCCGGCATCGCCGGCTATGCGACGGTCATCATCACCAGCGGACCGCTGGCCTCGATCACCGTGACGCCGAACCCGGTGTCCGTGCAGTCGGGCAACACGCAGCAGTTCATCGCCGTGGGCAAGGACGGAAGCGGCAACGTCTTCCTGATCACGCCCATCTGGTCGGTGATCAACAGTGGCGGCACGATCAATGCCGGCACCGGCCTCTTCACCGCGGGTGCGACGGCCGGCACGTATAGCAACACCATCAAGGCCACGAGCGGTGCGATCTCCGGTACGGCAACGGTGACCGTCACACCGGTGGCTCCGCCGCCGTCGCTGATCAATCTCGGAACGGCCGCGCCCAACGGCATCATGGCCGGGCAGGCCGTCACGTGCATCACGGGCGGCACCATCAACGCCGACGTGAGCATCAGCCCAGGCAACACGCTCACCGGCTTCGGCCCGTGCGTGATCACGGGTGTGACGCATCTGGCGGATGGGGTCGCGCTGCAGGGGCAGAATGATCTGACGAATGCCTACAACGCGCTGTTCGGGCTGCCGTGCCCGCCGGCGAATGCCATCGTGGCCGATCTTGGGGGCACCACCAAGGCGGCGGGCGTCTACTGCACCGCCAGCAGCATCGGGGTGACGGGCACGCTCACGCTGGATGGCGGCGGAGATCCGAATGCGACCTTCGTCTTCCAGGCCGGCACCTCGCTGATCACGGCCGGGAACATCGTCCTCATCAACGGCGCGCAAGCCAAGAACGTGTATTGGCAGGTCGGCACGTCGGCCACGCTGGGTACCGCGTCGCAGTGGAAGGGCAACATTCTCGCCCTCACCAGTATCACGCTGGTGGACAACGCAAACCTGATCGGACGCGCCCTGGCCCGGAACGGCTCCGTGTCGCTGGGCACCAACAACGTCATCACGCTGCCATAGTGCCGGCGAGCGCTGGGGCCGGACGACCGTCCGGCTCCAGCCCCGCTCCGGCCACGAAGTTTTCCAGGAGAGTCACATGTCAATCAAAGCATTCACGGTTGGGGTCACGGCGCTGGTGTTGGCCGTGCCGGTCGCCGCGCAACAGCGAGGGACGATGGAGTTCGGTGCGTTCGGCAGCGCCGCGTCGTTCGACAACGCCCTCAGCCTCAAGACGGCCTTCGGCGGCGGCGGGCGGGTCGGGATGTTCCTCGATCCCCGCTGGTCCATCGAGTTCGAAGACGCCGAGATGCGCGCCACGCGTCCCAACGGCCTCAAGGACGTCAACGTCGGCCTGCTGTCGGGCCGACTGGTCGCCGTGCCCATCAAGAGCGGCGGGTTCTCCTTCCTGCTCGGCGCCGGCGCCGGCGTCTCCACGGAGACGAACTTCCTGCACAGCTACGGCGTCGACGCCCTGGCCGGCATGAAGTTCGCGCTCAGCGACAACGCCGCGCTCCGCATCGACGGCGTGTGGGATTGGCTCGCCAACCAGGATTGGAAATCGTACCGCAGTGTGCGCGTGGGGCTGAGCCTGTACCGCCACCCCGCCCGCGAGACCCGCACGGTCACGGTGACGACGCCGGGGCGTACGGTAACCGAGATGCAGTACAGCGATTCGGTGAGCGCGGCCGAGACGGCCCGCCTGCGGGCGCGGGATGCGGCGCTGCGCGCGTTGCGCGATTCGCTCGCCAATGTTCCGACGGCGGCCGTCACCTCTGCCGCCACGCTGGCCACCATGGAAGCGCGGATCCACTTCGCGTTCGACAAGTCGACGCTGACCGACTCCGCCAAGGCCATTCTCGATGAGAAGGTCGAGGTGTTCCGCGCCAACCCGAGCATGACCATCGTCATCGGCGGCTATACGGACGTCGTCGGCACCGATGCCTACAACATGGCACTCGGCACGCGCCGCGCGCAGGCCGCCAAGGACTACATCGTGTCCAAGGGCATCGCTGCGAACCGCATCGTCATCGAATCCAAGGGCGAGCGCCAGCAGATTCCGAACTCCGCCGGCGCCGCCGGTGAGGCGCCGAATCGCCGGGCGATCTTCCGCCTGCTGATTTCACCCGATGTCGTGAAGCCCGAGCGTTAGTGACCCCGCGCTGGATCCCAGCGCGGACCTGTAAACGGGAGCGTCCGGACGCCGCATGCGCGTCCGGCGCTCGCTACCGCCTCCGGGCGAGAGGGAACGCTACGTGTTGATGACCGTGGTAGTCATACTCGTCATTCTGTGGTTGCTCGGCATGCTCACCGCCTACACCATGGGCGGCCTCATTCATATTCTGCTCGTCATCGCCATCATCGTCGTCCTGGTGCGCGTGATCCAGGGACGAAAGATCCTCTAGTGTGCCTCAGGAGAGTTCCATGAACCCAATCAAAGCCGTGGCCATCGTGCTCATGACGGTCGGCGTGCTTGCCCTCGCGTACGGCGGTGTCACGTATACCAGAAGCAGCCACCAGACGCAGATGGGCCCGTTCTCCATGACGGTCAACGACCGTCAGACCGTCGCCATCCCGATCTGGGCCGGGATCGCGGCCGTGGTCATCGGGGGCGCCCTGCTGCTCGTCCCGGTCAAGAAGGCGTAGCGACGGCCGTCCGCGCGCGATGGGGCGGCGGCCACTCACCTTGTCCTCCAAGAGGGTCTCATGAACACTCAGCGCTCACTCGTCTCGCTTCACGGCGTTGCTCGGACCGGCACGCTCGCCGTCCTCGGATTCGCGCTCACCGCGTGCGCCCTCAACAAGAAGGCCAGCGGCGGGATCATCGGCGCCGGCGCCGGCGCCGGGGTCGGCGCCGTGATCGGCAACAACACCGGATCCACGGCACGGGGCGCCATCATCGGCGCGGTGGTCGGCGGGCTCGCCGGCACCGTCATCGGCAATCAGATGGACCAGCAGGCCAAGGGCATCAAGCAGACCGTCGCCGGCGCCACCGTGGAACGCGTGGGCGAGGGCATCCAGGTCACGTTCGCCTCCGGCCTGCTCTTCGGCTTCGACTCGGAGCAGATCCTGAGCAACGCCGCGACCAACCTGCACAACCTCGCGGTGAGCCTCAATCAGTACCCGAACACCGACGTCCTCATCGTCGGACACACCGACGCGTCGGGCACCGCCGACTACAACCAGGCCCTGTCCGAACGGCGCGCCCAGGCCGCCGCGGACTACCTCATCTCGCAGGGCGTGGCGGCCAGCCGCCTCCGCACCACGGGCCGCGGCGAGCTGGAGCCCGTGGCGACGAACGCCACCGACGCCGGCCGCGCGCTGAACCGCCGCGTCGAAGTCGCGATCTTCGCCAACGCCGCCGCCCGGAATTCCGCCGGCCAGTAGCGATGCGGCGACCGGCGGCGGGAGCCTTGACGAACGCGGCGGATTTCAGCAGCGTCAGGCTCCCGCCACCGGAGTTCGTGTTGACCCCTTCCCGCCGCATCTCCTCGCACGCCGCCGCCCTGTCGGCCGTGGCCCTGCTCGGCGCGTTCGCCGCCGCCCCGCGCGCCGCCCACGCCCAGGAGTCGTCCATCCCCGACGCCATCCTCGGCAAGGCGCCGCCGCCGCAGGGCCAGGCCGTGCACTACCTCCCCGGCGACGCCGCCACCACGGGCTACCTGGCCGTCCCCAAGACGCCCGGCCCGCACCCCGCGCTCATACTGATTCACGAATGGAACGGGCTGGTGGACCGCACCCGCGAAGTGGCCGACGCGTTCGCCGACCACGGGTACGTGGTGCTCGCCGCCGACCTCTACGAAGGGCGCACCGGCAACACCCAGCAGGAGAACGTCGCCCTCATGAACGAGGCCCACGCCCACCCCGACCGGGTGATCGCCAACCTCGACGCGGCGCAGAAGTTCCTCCGCGCCCGCGCCGACGTGAGCGGCAAGGTGGGCGTCATCGGCTGGTGCTTCGGCGGCGGCATCGCCCTCAGCTACGCGCTCGGCGGCGCCCAGCACGACGCCACCGCCATCTTCTACGGGTCGCTCGTCACCGACCCCGCGCAACTGGCCAAAATCCACCACCCGATCTACGGCACCTTTGCCGGCCAGGACCGCAGCATCCCCGCCGAGCAGATCGCCCGCTTCCGCACCGTGCTCGATTCGCTCGGCGTCAAGAACGACATCCATATATATGATCCGGTCGCCCACGGCTTCTGGCTCTGGGTGGATCGCAATCCGGCGGTGAATCAGGCGCCGGCCACGGATGCGTGGCACCGGCTCACCCGGTTCCTGCACGACGCGCTGGGTGGGAGTGGACGTTAGGCTACTGCGCGGGGGCGTCCGGTCGGGCGCCCCCCCGCGAGGGAGGGCGCGTTAGTGCGTGCCCTGACGCCCCCAGAACACATGCCGTCCCAGAATCAGTTTGGCGATCAGGTGATCGGTGGCGGGCGTCGTGCCCACGCCCACGCCGAAGTTGATCTCCCACACCGGTGACACGTTCAGATCGACGGCCCCGAAGAACTGATGCTGCTGGTCGCGCATCGGCGCGAACCCGTTCACCGATCCGTACGAGCCGTAGTACTCGAACCCGCCGCTGATCTTTGGGGTCACGGTGTAGGCCACCTTGGCGCTGGGCGCGAATCCCACGCCATCGGTGACGCCCGGACCCTTCCAGGTACGCTCGAACGCGGGGTTGATGGCCCAGTACCACGCGCCGATCTGCTGGTCGATGATCGGGCGGATCTCCCAGTTCCAGCTGTCCTCCGAGAACTCGGTGCGCTGATAGCCGAACTCGGTGGACAGACTCACGCCCACCGGCCAGCCCCACGAGTCGGGCACCCGGATGCGCGGACGGATGTGGTCGCCCACCCATTGCAGGCCCTGGCCGTTGCGCGCGCTCGTGAACACGTAGAACCCGACCTCCGCCCAGTCGTTGATGCCCTGCGTGATCTCGAGCGTCTCGTGCTCCGCGTGTTCGGTGGGATACATCCCGTCCAGGAAGTTCTTGCGACCGTCGAACGTGAAATTGCTGTGGAGCTCGAACATCGTGCTGCGGGGCTCGATCGTCGGCGCCCCGTACACCTGGATCTCATAGTTGTCCTGCGCCGCCGCGACCGACGCGGCGGCGAGCAACGGGACGAGCACGAAGCACAGTCTGCGGGCGACAGCATTCACCGGACGGACTCCTCTGGTTCGGGGCGAGCCCAATGTACGTCGCGGTACACGGACCGGCCATTGGATCGGTGGCCGGCGCGCACTCGCCGTCAGTTCTTGGCGGGGGCCTGCGGGGCGCGGGCGCGGCGCGCGCCGAGCCACGCGTCAATGCTCCACGGGCCGCCGCCCACCGCCGACAGGTACAGCCAGAGAAAGCAGAACAGAGCGGCCAACTCGCCGTGGTTGAGAATCGGCCAGAAACCGGCCACGGCGTGTTGCGTGAAATAGGCCACCGACATCTCACCGGCGAGGACGAACGCCACCGGACGCGTGAACAGCCCGAGCAGCAGTAGGAGTCCGCCGAAGGTCTCGAGTATGCCGGCCGTGCCGAACAGCGTGAACAGGTGCGTCACCATCGGCTGTCCGCTGCCCGGAAGGCCGAACAGCTTCTGTGTGCCATGGGCCATGAACAGGAACGCCGCCACGATACGGAGGACGCTCAGCAGGCGCGGGGCCCAGACGGGCCGTCGGGAGTCGTTCATTGCGGATGGCCCTGGTGGGGGATGACGGTTGATGTGAACGTAATACCCGGGGTGCATCCCCGGTTCCTGGGGGCCGAGCGGTGAAACGCCCGCCCGGGGCCCGTCGTAGTGTTGGACAGCGAGCGGACCGAGTCTACCCCCGTTTGCATCACCCGCCGGAGGCGGCCATGACCAGCGGCCAGACATTCGTCTTCATGATGACGGGGCTCATCTGCTCCACGGTCGTCATTCGCACCATTGTCAGCGCCTTCGTCCGTCGTCGCCAGGGGGTCGCGTCCAAGCTGAACGCCGCGGAAACCGCGTTCACGGACCGGCTGGAGCGCATGGAGCGCGCCATCGATACCGTGGCGCTCGAGGTGGAGCGCGTGTCGGAGGCGCAGCGGTTCGTGGCCCGGATCCTCTCCGAGCGGCGCGCGGTGCCGGCGCCGCCGTCGGTCCCCGAGCGGGTGAATACGCCGCGTTAGCCCTGGGCACCCGCGTGGCGCGGGACGTCGCCGGTGGCGGTCCCCGCCCGGGCGGGTGATGTTTGAGAAGATGCCCTCCCTCGACGCCGTCGCCATTCAGACACTGCTCCCGCACCGCTATCCGTTCCTCCTCGTCGATCGGATCGACGTCGTGGAGCCCGGCCGCCTCGTGGTCGGCTACAAGCGCATCACCGCCGGCGAATGGTGGATGGAGGGAATCGCGCCGGCCGCCGCCGCGCGGGCCGAGATGCCGCACACCCTCGTGGTCGAAGCCCTCGCCCAGACGAGCGGCGCCCTGGTGCGCGATCTGCTCGACGGCGCCGATCATGCCATCTCCTATTTCATGGGCGCCGACCGCGTGCGCTTTCGCCGGAGCGCGGTGGCGGGCGACGAACTGCGACTCGAGATCACGCTGCGCCAGTGGCGTCGCGGCCTCTGCCGTTCCCGCGGCGTGGCCACCGTGAGCGGGGTGACCGTCGTCTCCGCCGAGATGACGACCATCGTCCGCGGGACCTGACGCTTCACGTCGGGCTTGACGCCCTTCCCCGGTTGGTCGCACGTTCTGAGCACGCGATGGCCATGCGTTGGCGCCCCCACCCCCATCTCCCCCCGCGGAGGTCCCCATGGTTGGCATGCGAGGCCTGTGGCTCCCAGTCGTGCTGTCGGCGGTGATCGTGTTCGTGGTCAGTTCCATCATCCACATGCTGCCCCTGTGGCATCGGGGCGACTACCCGGCGGTGCCCGACCAGGATAAGGTGCTCGACGCGCTGCGTCCATTCAATCTGCAGCCCGGCGACTACATGCTGCCCCGGGCCGCCGACATGGCGGAGATGAAGACCGACGCGTTCAAGGCCAAGATGAACCGCGGCCCGATGATCGTTATGACGGTCATGCCCAATGGCCAGAATTTCATGGGATCGAGCCTGGCGTACTGGTTCGTCTACGCGCTGGTGGTGAGCGCCTTCTCGGCGTACATCACCGGGCGTGCGCTGCCTGGGGGCGCATCGTATCTGGAGGTGTTCCGCTTCGCCGGCGCCACGGCCTTCCTGTCGTACTCGGTGGCCCTGTGGCAGATGTCTATCTGGTACAAGCGCTCGTGGACGATGACGGCCAAGGCCACGATCGACGGCCTCATCTACGCCTGCTTCACGGCCGGATGCTTCGGCTGGCTCTGGCCGCGGTAGACTGACGCCGGCCGCGCCACCGCGGCCCGAATACACGACAACCGCCGAGGCTCCCCCACTTCCGGGCCTCGGCGGTTGTCGTTGGGGGCGTGGCTACTAGTTGGAACCGCCCTTCGATGCCGCACCTTTCTTGGTCGTGATGATGATCACGCCGTTGGCGCCGGCGGCGCCGTACTTGGCGGTGGCCGCGAAGCCCTTCAGCACATCGACGCTGGCAATATCGGCGGCCGGGATCTTGGCAAGCGCAGCCAGCGTGCCTGATGGACCGGCGTCCGTCACGCGAACGAAGGGCGTTGCGCCGTTGGCCGGCGTCACGATGTGGCCAGCCGTCGAGTCCTGCCTCACGCCATCGATGATGATCAACGGATCCCTCACCACGGTCGCTTGCGCCACGGACTTCGACGGTTGCGGCTCGCTGGTGCCGAGCACGCGCTGCGGTGCCGGCGTCTCACAGGCTGCGACCACCAACAGCGCCGCCGCCATCGTTCCGATCAATGCTCTCATTCCACGCCTCCGCGGCTCGGGCCGCATCAGATGTTCGACTCTCGATCCCAGCCCCGAGGGACGCGTGAGCGCCGCCGACGGGAGCCAACTCATGCGCGTGTGGCCCCACGCGCTCAACAGGATGCGCGCGTAGTCGGCGCGCTCCACGCCACGCCGCAGCACGCGCTCGTCGCAATCGAATTCCACCGCGTTGCGGAGTCCGCGCCACGCCAGCCACACGCCCGCGTTCCACGGCATGAGCACCACGGCCAGCAGTCCGCCCACGAGCAGCGCCGGATCGTGCATGCGCTGATGCTCGGCTTCGTGCGCCACGATCGCGCGTTGCGCCGCGTCGTCCAGGCCCAGCACCCACGGCGGCAGCACCACGCGCGGGCGCCAGATGCCCACCGCGGCGGGGCCCAGCGAGTCGGACAGCGACACCGGCGCGCCGCCCACGACGCCGTCGTTCCAGCCGCGTCGCTCGCGGCGCAGGCGTGCCATGGCGAACAGCAGCATGGCCGCGAGCGAAAGCGAGATCACCGCCCATGCGGCCACCAGTCCGCGTTCAAACGCGAGCGGCACCGGCGGCAGGCGAAACGCGGGAACGCGAAACGGTGACGCCGCCCCGGTGGCGGCCACGGACGCCGCGGCAACCCCAGCCGGTATGGCCCGCGCGCGCACCGGCACCAGCCACACCGCCGACACGACCATCGTGGCCGCCAGCGCCCCGGCCCACAGCCAGCGCAGCGGCGCGCCGCGATAGAGCGCGAACACGCGCTGCGCAGCCGCGGCGCCCACGGCGAACAGCAGCCCCACGATGGAGGCCTCGAGCATCCAGGCGGCGATCACTTCTTCGCCTCCTTCAACCGCTCGTTCACCAGCTTGCGCAGCCGCAGCAACTCGCGCTCGTCAATCGATTCGTCGGAGAGCAGCCCCGCGATGAGCATCTCGCGAGAACCCTGATACACCTTGTCGAGCAGGCGGTCGAGGGCGCTCGTGCCGGCGTCGTCGCTGCGGAGCACGGGGTAGTAGCGGAATCCCTTGCCCTCCTGCTCGTGGCGGACGTGCCCCTTGGCCTCCAGCGTGCGGAGGATGGTCAGCACGGTGGGATATGCCAGATCGTCGGTGATGCCGTCCCGTGCCTCGGCCACGGTGGCCGATCCGTGCTTCCAGAGCACGGAGATGACGTCGAGTTCGCGGCGGGTGAGTTGAACGGCCAACCTGCCTCCTATTAGCTTTGTAATAGATAATTACAGCCGGGTCCGATTTCGTCAAGTGCCAGTTTTTCCGGGGCGGCCAATTGGCAGTAGCTTCCTCGTATGCCCACCCCTTCATATCAGGCAGTCGTCGTCGGGGCCACCGGGGCCGTCGGGTCGGCCCTGGTGCGCGAGCTGCTGGCCTCCCCGCGTTGCACCCGGGTCACCGCGATCGTGCGCCGGGCCACCACGATGTTCGCCCACGCGCCGGGCTGGGAGAAGCTCCGCCTCGAGGTCGTCGATCTCGCCGATCTCGAGCGCGCCACCACCGCCCTCGCCGCCGGCTGCGACACCGCCTTCTGCACCATGGGTATCGGACAGCCGCGCAAGGTGCCGCACGACGAGTTCCGGCGCGTGGACGTGGACTACGCCGGCGCGTTCGCCCGCGGCGCCAGGGCCGCCGGCGTTCGCCACATCACGCTGCTGTCGTCGGTGGGCGCCGACGCGGCGTCGCGCAATCGCTACCTGCGGGTCAAGGGCGACGCCGAGGCCGCCGTGGCCGCCGCCGGCATTGCGCGCACGACTCTGTTCAGGCCGAGCCTGCTGGTCACGCGCCAACTCCGCTACGGCTTCCAGGACTGGCTGTCGCAGACGTTCGTGCCGCTCGTCGCACCGCTGCTGCCGGCGCGGTACCACCAGATTCGCGTGGAAGATCTGGCGCGTGCCATGCGCCTGAACGCCGAGCGCTACGGCGGGGCGGGCACGGACATACTCACCTATCGCGAGTTCCCGGGAGTGGACTAGCGTGCCCGCCGGACCGCTCCTCCTGTACGATGGCACCTGCGGCCTCTGCGGCCGGACGGTGGCCTTCGTGCTGCACCATGAGCGTCCGCACACAGCCCGCTTCGCGCCGCTCAATGGGTTGGCCGCGCAGGCACTGATCGCCCGGCATCCCGAACTGGCGGGCCTCGACTCGGTGGTCTGGGTGGACGCCCCGGGCGATCCGGCGAGCGCGGTGTACGTGCGCTCGGCGGCCGTACTCCGCCTCGCGGACTATCTGGGCGGGCCGTGGCGGTTGATGCGCGCGGCGCGTATCGTACCGCGATCATGGCGCGACAGACTGTACGACCTGGTGGCCCGGCATCGCCACCACTTCTTCGACGGCACGGCCGACTGTCTGGTGCCGCCGCGCGCCGCGCGGGCGCGGTTTCTCGCGTGACGCGTCGCGTCGCGTTGATCGCGCTCGCGGTGTGCGCGCTGAACGCCGCCGTGCCCGCGACGGTGCGCGCCCAGGCCGCCGACTCGGTGCCGGCCCAACGCCTGGCCGCCCGCGAGTGGTACCGCGAGGCGCGCTTCGGGATGTTCGTCCACTGGGGCGTGTACAGCCTGCTCGGCCGCGGCGAGTGGACCATGGAGAATCAGAAGATCCCCGTGGGCACGTACGAATGGATGGCGGGCACCTTCGATCCGGTGAAGTTCGACGCCCACACCTGGGTGTCGCTCGCCAAGGCTGCCGGCGTCAAGTACATCACGATCACCGCGCGGCATCATGATGGTTTCAGTATGTTCGCCACCCGGGCCACACCCTACAACATCGTGGACTGGACCCGCTTCGGGCGCGACCCGCTGAAGGAACTGGCCGACGCGTGCCACAAGCAGGGCATCAAGCTGTTCTTCTACTACTCGCAGCTCGACTGGCACAACCCCGACTACTGGCCGCGCGGGCAGACGGGGCACAACACGGGCCGCCCCGAGGGCGGCGACTGGAACCGTTATCTGGACTTCATGGACGCGCAGCTCACCGAGCTGCTCACCAACTACGGATCCATCGGCGGCATCTGGTTCGACGGCATGTGGGACAAACCCGATGCCGACTGGCAGCTGCCGCGCACCTACGCCCTCATCCACCGGCTGCAGCCCGCAGCGCTCATCGTGCCCAACCACCACCAGGCGCCCAAGCCCGGCGAGGACGTGCAGACCTTCGAACAGGATCTGCCCGGCGCCAACACGGCGGGGTTCAACACCACGATCATCGGCGGCCTTCCGCTCGAGACGTCGATGACGATGAACGACGCGTGGGGGTTCAACCTCACCGACCACCACTTCAAGTCGGTGGACGAGTTGATCCAGAAGCTGGCAGGCGCCGCCGGCCGCGACGCCAACCTGCTGCTCAACATCGGCCCGCGGCCCGACGGCACCATCCAGCCCGAGGCCGTGAAGCGGCTTGAAGCCATCGGCGCGTGGATGAGGACGTATGGCGCGTCCATCTACGACACGCGCGGCGGTCCGATTTCGCCGCGCGAGTGGGGCGTCACCACGTATCGTGGTGACACGGTGTTCGTGCACGTGCTCCACTGGCAGGATCGCGCGCTCGCGATTCCCGCGTTCGGGCGCCGCGTGGTGCGCGCCGCGATGCTCGACGGCGGGGCGCCGGTCGGGGTGGCGCAGGCCGACAGTTCGATCACGCTCACGCTGCCGGCGGGCGACACCTCGGAGCCGGACCGCGTGGTCGTGCTCACCGTCTCGCACGGCCGGTGATCGTGGCGCCGCCCATGCCCCGTTGTCCATCAGGTTTCTACGGCTTGGATACGGACTGAACGGAGCGCAACGGACCTGAACGGAAACAACAACAACAGCTTGTGTTGTCTTCCGTTCCCGTCTGTTCCGGTCCGTTCAGTCCGTATCCAACGCGTTGATGCGGGTACGATTGAGCTCTACGGGCTGCCACGCAACGTAAGCGCCCCGGCCCATGGCCCCCGGTCAGGGTCCCACCGACGCGCCCTGCGCACTTTGCTGACTGACGCGCCCCCGCTGCCTCAGAACTTCAGAGCATGAACATCGCCGACCGTCCCCCCCGGCCCCGCGCTGGCAAGCTCGTCCGGCTCGCCGCCCTCCTGGCGGTGCTCGCCGCCCTCGGCTCCGTGTTCGGCGTGCTCATCCGCCCCTGGTACCTCGCGTGGGGCACCACGGAATCCGACCGCACGGTCACGCTCCCCGGCGACGCGATCATTCCCAACGCCACCGCTCAGGAGACGCGCGCCATCACCATCCACGCCCCCGTGGACTCGGTCTGGCCCTGGCTCGCCCAACTCGGCCAGGATCGCGGCGGATTCTACAGCTACGACCTGCTCGAGAACCTCGTGGGCTGCGCGATGCCCACCGTGGACGTGCTCCGCCCCGACAAGCAGTGGTGGGCCCTGGGCGACAAGCTCTGGATGTATCCATCCACCAAGGCGGGCGGCGCCGGGTACGCCACGCTGCGCGTGCTCGTGCCCGGGCACGCGATGGGATTCGGCACGCACGCCGCCGGCACGCCGCTCACCGCGCCCGAAGACGGCAGCTGGGCGTTCGCGCTCCAGCAGGTGAACGACTCCACCACGCGTCTGCTCGTCCGCGGCCGCGGTGCCGCCGGACGCTCCCTGCTCGGCGTCGCCTTCGACCGGTCCATCTTCGAGCCCATGCACTTCGTCATGGAACAGCGCATGATGACCGGCATCAAGCAGCTGAGCGAGGGGCAGGACCGCGGGCGCGCGGCCAACCACATCCAGGTGGTGCTCTGGTTCCTCACGTTCGCCATGTTCATTGCCGGCGTCGAATCGGTGTTCCGGCGCGCTGCCTGGCGCCGCGCCCTTACGGGGACGGCGGCCGCGGCGATCGTGTTCCAGATTCTCACCTTCGGTCAGCCGAACTACGACGTCGGCATCCTGCTCGTGCTCATCGTGGCCACGGGGCTCTGGTGGCCGGTCAAGCCGGGAAGCGCGCTGGACGGGATGCTCGGGGGCACGCGGTCGGCGTAGCGCCCCCTCCCGGTTGTGCGCGCGCGGCGTGGCAGGCAGTTTGAGGACGCACACCGTTCTCACCACCTCCGCCATCATGCCGACCTCCGACCGTCTCGCCATCGTCACCGGCACCAGCTCCGGCATCGGCCGCGCCGTCGCCGAGCAACTCCTCGCCGTCGGATGGCGTGTGCTCGGCGTCGCCCGTCGCACGCCCGGCATCACGCACTCCGCGTATCGTCATCTGACGCTCGACCTCGCCGATCTCGCCGCCATGACGGCGGTGTTCGAACGCGACGTGGCGCCGATGGTGCGCGACGCGAAGCCCGGCCGCGTGGGGCTCGTGAACAACGCCGCGGTGATCGGACGCACCGGCACCGTCGACCAGACCGACCCCGCCGAACTGCTGGCTGTCTATGCCATCAACGTCGTGGCGCCCACCTGGCTCATGGGGTTCGTGATCCGGCAGGCGCCGCGTGCCGCGGCGGTGCGCATCGTGAACGTGTCGTCGGGCGCCGCGGTGCGGGCCAATCCCGGGATGGGGGAATATTCCGGCACCAAGGCCGCTCTGCGCATGATGAGCATGGCCGCGGCCGCCGACCTGGCCAGCGCGCCGCTGGCCAACCGCGCGCCGCCGGACATCGCGGTGCTCAGCTACGCGCCCGGCATCGTGGACACGGCCATGCAGGCCGTGGCGCGTGCGCAGGACGACGACGTGTTCCCCTCGGCCCCCATGTTCAAGCAGTGGTACGCCCAGGGGGTGCTGTCACCGCCCGACGCGCCGGCTGCGGAGATCGTGAAATTCCTCGCGTCGGCCACCGCGGCGCCCTTCGCCGAGCGGCGGCTGGGCGAGTGAAACGCGCGTGGGCGGCGCCGGCCGGCTAGTGCACGCGCTGCACTGAGCCCGAATCGGGCGTCGGCCCCGGCGCCGGCCCCGCATCGGCCTTGAGCAACGCCTGCAGATGCTGCTGTTGCTGCACGTACGTGGGCGGCGCGCCGGCGGTCGTGTCTATCGGGATCACGGGCGGCGGCGCCGACTTGGCCGGCGCGTCCACCACGTGCAGCACATACCGACGCCCGCCGGTGAATTCGAGTCCGTACCAGGTGAGCATTTCCTTGTAGTCCAGCTCGTCGGTGGAATCGAGCGCCTGCGCGAACCAGGCGGAGAGATCGGTGCCGGCCACCTCGCTCGCCACGGCGCGGAACTGTTCGGCCGTGTAGCCGGCCGTGCCCGAATGGCGCTGGTATGCCAGCCGCAGCACGTCGTCCAGGCTCCGGGCGCCCCTGGTGAGCGTGCGGATATGGGCGTCGAGCAGGAGGCCGACCACGGCACCCTTGACCGCGTAATTCAACGTGCGGCCGGCGCGCGCGTTCCGGGCCGCGGGGGTGCCCGCGTCGAGCGACGCGGCGGTGAGCGTCTGCACGCGGCGGCCGGCGTCGTTCTGGAGACGGGCGATGAGCGCCGAGATCCGGTCGAGAAAGTCCTGGGGGCGCGCCAGGCCCGCGCGCGCGACCATCAGTTCGGCGTAATAGTCGTCGAGGCCGTCGGCAATCCAGAGACTGGGTGAGGACGGGATCGCCTCGCGGTCCAGCGGCGTGAATTCGGCGGGATGGAGCCGCGTGCCGTTGAACGCCGCGAAGTACCCGCGGGCCGCCGTCACGAGCCACGCCTGGAAGCTCTGGGGCGTGTCGAGCGTGGTGGCACTGGCCGTGAGCAGCGTCGAGTTCAGGTGGGGCGGGCCGGCGGCGCCGGCCCGGAAGACATTCAGAAACTCGTAACGCGGATAGGGCAGGAATCCCCAGAACCGCTGCGTCTGCACCACCAGGCGGAGCAGCGCGCGGCCGGCCCGCTCGCCGCTGAAGTCGCCCGCCGGTCCGGCGTCCACGAGCATGTGCGTGCTGCCGGCCACGTCGAACTGCACGGTCTGCAGATGCCCGGCCACGATCGGCGCGTCGGCCAGCGCATCGTAGCTCGACGCGCGATAGTGGTTGGCCGCGTGGTCGGATGCCGTGTCGAGCGAGGTCAGCGACGTCCAGTCCGCAGGCAGGGCCAGGCTCACGTAGGCGGGACGCGCCTCGCCCCCCACCGGCGTGAGATACGTCGCCGGCCCGTTGAGCACGATCACGCTGTCGCCCACCCAGTTGGCGGTCGGGTCCTGGCTCGCGGCGCGCAGTCGATAGGTGAGCGTGACGGCCGGCGTGCCGCGCGTATCGATGCGCCAGTGGTTGCGGCGCGTGCGCTGCACGGGAAGGGACGATCCGTCCGCGGCGCGGGCCAGGACGCTGTCCACGGCGTCCGCGTAGTCCTCCTGGCGATACACGCCGGGCGTCCAGGTCGGCATCATCACGTCTACGTCGGGCTGACCGTCCGTGGGGATGGTGGCGCGCACGTGGGCCTCGTGCCGGCCGAGGGCAGGGAACGAGACCAGGTACCGCACGGCTTCGGGTTCCTGCGCGCGCACCGGGGGTGCGGCGAGCACGAGGACGGCGGCCGAGGCCAGCCACCGGGTGAGCGATCGCTGAAGAGACACGGGTGAAGGGGTCGAGGATTGGTCTGCAAGAATGATCGCGGAGCGCGCGCTTCGCCAGTCTTGCGCGCTTGGCGCGCCGCGGCGGTGACGCCGGGCACCGGTCGCGAAGTTGCACTGGTATGAGAGTTGATCCGGTGGGTCGCCGATGGGCCGTGGCCGCCGTCCTCGCGCTCACGTGCGCGGCGTGCAGGCACGACGTGACCGGCGTGGCGGGTGTGACCGTATACGACGTGTCGGTGAGCGAGGCAGCGCGCGTGTCGACGGTCGAAGGTGCGAACCTCACGTTCCGCATCGTGAATCACGGCGCGGCCCCGGCGTACCTGCAGGAGTGCGGGGACTTCCCGTCGCTGGGAATCGAGCGCTACGTCAACGGCCAGTGGCAGCCCCTGCTCGGCGCGCTCTGTCCGCGCCCGCAGACGCCGGGCCCGATCGCGCTCGCGCCCGGTGTGGCGCTCACGCTCGATCGGACATTCAGTGACACCGGACGGTACCGGGTGTCGGTCGTCGTGGCGACGACCCCCGATCTGGGAGGCTCGGGGCAGGCGGTATCGCCGCCGTTCGACATCCGGTAGATTCTCGCGCCATGCGCTATCCCACCGTGTCCGCGAGCATCCTCGATGCCGTCGGACAGACGCCGCTCGTCGCCCTCGATCGCCTCACTGCCGGTCTCCCGTCGCGGATCCTCGCCAAACTCGAATCGGCCAATCCCGGACTGAGCGTCAAGGATCGTCCCGCGCTGCAGATCATCACCGACGCCGAACGCGCGGGGCTCATCGCGCCCGGCGACACGGTCATCGAACGCACCAGCGGCAACATGGGCACCGGCCTCGCCATCGCCTGCGCGCTCAAGGGCTACAAGCTCGTGGTGGTGATGTCGGCGGGCAACAGCCTCGAGCGGCAGAAGGCCATCCGCGCGCTCGGCGCCCGCGTCGTGCTCGTGCCGCAGGTGAACGGCCGCCCAGGGCAGGTGACCGGCGACGATCTCAAGCGCGTCGAGGTCGTCACCAACGAATTGACGCGCAAGCTCAAGGGGTTCCGCGCCGACCAGTTCAAGAACCCGAGCAGCGTGAAGGCGCACTTCACCGGCACCGGCCCCGAGATCTGGAAGCAGACCGGGGGCAAGGTGGACGCCTTCGTCAGCATGGTGGGCTCGTCCGGCACCTTCACCGGTGTGTCACGCTATCTCAAGCGCCGGAATCCCAGCGTGCGGTGCGTCGTCGTCGAACCGGTGGCGGCGTCCATCCTCTCGGGCAAGCGCAAGACGCCGGGCCGGCACAAGCTGCAGGGCGTGGGCTACATGGAAGTGCCGCAACTCTATGACCCGGCGCTCGTGGACGAATTCATCAGCATCGGCGACGCCGAGGCCACGCGCTCGGCCCGCACGCTGGCTCGCACCGAGGGCATCCTGGCCGGCTACACGAGCGGGGCGAACGTGGCGGCCGCGTTGCGCATGGCCAAGCGGTCGAAGCGCGCGCTCACCATCGTCACCGTCATCACGGACTCCGGGCTCAAGTATTTCAGTACGGATCTGTTCGAGTGAGAGTGTAGGAGGGTTGGAGTGTAGAAGAGGAGGAGGGAGATGAAGCGCGGCGCGGAGGTCGGAACTCCAACCCCCGCGCCGCTGTTTCACTGTCCGACTGTCCGACTGTCCGACTGTCCGACTCTCTCAGCCTCCCCGTGCACCCCGTCCCCGCCCCCGGCCCCGCGCCGGAGGCGTCAGATCCACACCACCCGCCTTGAGCGCAGCTTCGAGCGCCGGAATGTCCTTGTTCCGCAGCGTCGCCAACGCCGCCTCCTGCTTCTTGAGATCGGCCGGCAGCCCGCGCAGATCGCTCTGCTGCTCGGCCGTCGGATTGAAGGTGACGTTCAGCAGGTAGCTCATCCCCTGCACCTTCTGCTGGATGGTGCGCTCCGGCGGCGTATCGGGCGTGTTGTCCTCGGCGCCGCCGAATCCGCCCTGGCCCGGGCAGCGGATGCCGCCCGCCGCCCCGCCACGGCCGCCGCCGCGTGCGCCACGTCCACCGCCACCCGCCGCGCTGCCAACGTCGCAGTAGAGGTGCGTGAACGCCGAGTCGACCGCGGCAAGTTGAGTCTTGAGCGCGGGTGTGAGCCTGTCCTCCGCCGCGTCGGCCGCCGTCTTGAGCGGCGTGAAGGCGCGCTGCGCCGAGTCCACGCGGGCCTGCGCGTCGCGAAGTGAGGCCTCGAAGTCGGCGAGACCGTGGCGGAACTGATCGAGGCTCCTGAGTTCGCTCGCGGCCATCACCTGCGCGTCGTCCTTGGTGAGGGTGAAGCTCTGCGTCAGTACCACGGCGGCGCCGGAGGCTGGCTTCACCGTGAGCTGTGCCGTGTAACGGCCCGGAGTGACGGGGTAGGTGATCTCGCCGCCGCGACCACCGAAGCCGCCAAAGCCACCGCCGCCGCCGCCGCCTCGCCCACCGCGGCCGGCCTTGGCGCGCGCGGCCAGTTCGGAATCACTCGGCACCGGCCCCGTGAGCGGCGGACCGGCGCGCATGTCCCACGCCACGCGGTGCATGCCCGCGGTCTTGTCGTCCGCCGCGAGCGGCAGGGTGCGCACGATCGTTCCGCTCGCATCGAGAATGTCGAGTCGTACGGACTGTCCGACGGTCTGACTGTCCGACTGTCCGACTTCCCCTCCGACCGTCAGATACGTGATAATCGCGCCATATGGCGGATTCGCCCCTTCGTATCCGCTCGTGCCCATGCCGCTGTTGTGGCTGTTGTCGGGCTGATAGAGCAGCTGGTCCCGCACGGGAAACAGATACGCCACCGGCGCGCGCTTCGCGGTCGCCAGCTGTGCCAGGGGGGTGATGTCGTCCATGATCCAGATGCCGCGCCCGTGCGTGGCGAGCACGAGGTCGTGCTCGCGCGTCTGGATCTTCATGTCCCACACGGGGACGGCGGGAAGGTCGCCGGTGAGCTGGCTCCAGTGTCCGCCGCGATCGATGCTGAAGAACGCGCCGAATTCCGTGCCCACGAACAGCAGGTTGGGTTGCGACGGATGCTCGCGCACGACCTCGACGCCCGACATCGCGGGGAGGTTGCTCGCGATCGCCTTCCACGTCTTGCCGTAGTCCTCGCTCACGAGCACGTACGGTGTGAAGTCGTTGCTGCGGTGGCCGTCGAAGGTGGCGTAGAGCCGTCCTTCGTTGGCCGATGACCACGTCACGCGGCTGACGTACGTCGTGTCGGGCACCGAGGGAAAGGTGTCGTACCGGTTCCACGTCTTGCCGTCGTTCGTCGAGACCTGGATCACCCCGTCGTCGGTGCCCACGGCGAGCAGCCCCGCCTTGAGGGGGGACTCGTCGATCGTGGTGATGTTGCCGAACTCGGCCGTGCCCTCGTTGCGGCCCAGCGTCCCCGAGTCGGGCACGGCGCCGCGCATGGGCAGCGTGTTCCGGTCGATGTTCCGGGTGAGGTCGGGGCTGATCATCGTCCAGCTGTCGCCGCGGTTGGCGCTCTTGAACACGTACTGCGCGGCCAGGTAGACCGTATTGCGGGCGTGCGTGCTGGGCAGGATGGGCGTGCTCCAGTTGAAGCGCAGATGCTCGCCGTGCGGGCCGGTGGGGCGGATGGACTTCGACTCGCCGGTGCGCTCGTCGTAGCGCTGCACCCCTGCCTGTTGCGATTCGGCGTAGATCAGGTGCCAGTCGTTGGGGTCGGGCACCGCGTAGAACCCGTCGCCGCCCGACATGCGGAACCACATCGCGTTCGTGGGGCCGTAGCGGTCGCGGGTGCCGCTGGGGCCGGCGAAGGTCTGATTGTCCTGCAGGCCGCCGTACACGTGGTAGAATGGCCGCGCGTCGTCCACCGCCACCGTATAGAACTGGCTGATGACGAAGTTCTCCATGTGGTCCCACGTCTGGCCGCGGTCCCACGTGAGGTACAGGCCGCCGTCGCCGCCCAGCAGCTGCTGCTGCGGGTTCACCGGATTGATCCACAGCGCGTGGTGGTCGCTGTGCACGCCGCCCTGGGCGAAGCCCTGCCACGTCTTGCCGCCGTCCCAGCTCTGCCGCGACGCCGCGTTCAGCGTGATCACGTGCTCCGGGTCCACCGGGTCGCAGATGATCTGGCTGTAGTACCAGGCCGTGCCGTCCACGGCGTTCACCCGGCGCCAGTGGTCGCCGCGGTCGTCCGAGCGGTACGTGCCGTTCATGTCGCCCTTGGCGCTGATGATCGCGTAGACCGTGGCCGGCCGCGACGCACATATGGAAAGTCCTATGCGCCCGATCTCCCCGGTGGGGAGCCCCTCGGCCAGCTTCGTCCAGGTCTTCGCGCCGTCGGTGGTCTTGAAGATGCCGGCCTCCGGCCCGGCCGGCAGAAACCCGTACTCGCGCCGTTCCCGCTCTTCACTGGCCGCGTACAGCACGTCCGGGTTTGACGGATCCATCACGACGTCGGTGAATCCCGTGTACGGGCTGATCGCCTTCGTGGTCACCCACGTCTTGCCGCCGTCGGTGGTCTTGTACAGCCCGCGTTCGCCGCCCGGCGCCCAGAGCGGCCCCAGCGCCGCCACGTACGCCACGTTGGGATCGCGCGGGTCCACCACGATGCGGCCGATGTGCTGCGACGTGGGGAGCATGGCGCCCGACCAGGTCTTGCCGCCGTCGGCGGTCTTGTACACGCCCGTGCCCCACGACGAACTCCGCATGTTGTTGGCCTCGCCCGTGCCCACCCAGATCACGTCGGGATCGGACGGCGCCACGGCCACGGCGCCCACCCCGCCCGTGCCCACCGAGTCGAAGATCGGTGTCCACGAGACCCCGGCGTTCTCCGTGCGCCAGACGCCGCCCGTGGCCGCGCCGACGATGAACACCGTCCCCGGCTGCCCCGACGCGTTGGGAACGGGGGCGATGGACGTGAGGCGGCCGCCCATGAGCGCCGGCCCGATGTTGCGGAACGCCAGCGCGTGCGCGAGCGTCGCGTCGTTGGGCCGCGTGGCTTGCGCCGAGGCGGCCGCCGGGACAATGGCCAGCATCGTGGCGGCAACGCCGCGCGCCAGGCGGGCGAACGGGACGGACCGGCGGGAAAGGCGGATCATCGGAGTGGGGAGAGGGATGGTGGGCACGTGAGCATCCCCCGAGGCGTGGGGACGCGTCGAACTCCATTGACGTACGGATGGGAGCGCCGGACTGCTGTACCGAGCACTCGCGCGTTCCCCACAGTACATTCCACACCTCCCCGAAACCGATCGCGGGTTCCGGCGCGCTGCTCCCCCCGGCGAGCGTCAGCCTGCGGCGGCACGTGTCCGCGGCCTCCCACACCTTGAACCGGAATCCTGGAGGGTTTGTCATGCGTCTCCGGCTGCTGTTGCTCGGCATCGCCGTCTCATCCTTTGCCGCCGCCCCTGCCACTGCTCAACGACAAGGCCGCGGTGGTCCCGCCCCGGCCAGCACCGACTCGGCCGGCGTCCCCGCCGTCGAGAAGGTCTCCACCACGCACCACACCGTCACCATCGACGGCAAGCAGATCGCCTACACGGCCAACACCGGCACCATGGTGATCCGCGACGGCGACGGCCATGCCAAGGCCACCGTCTTCTACATCGCCTACACCAAGGACGGCGAGGACGCGGCCAAGCGGCCCGTCACGTTCTTCTTCAACGGCGGCCCCGGTTCGGCCTCCATCTGGCTCGACATGGGCATCATGAGCCCCATGCATCCCAACATGGGCCCCAACGGCTCGCAGCCGGCGCCCCCGTACGACCTCGTGGCCAATCCGTACACGCCGCT
>Ga0307375_10001896_pt1 | contig 22046 bp, 17 predicted proteins | sample TR1MG_FD_202531 | JGI IMG/M metagenome (GOLD analysis project Ga0307375, IMG submission 202531) | Soil microbial communities from Risofladan, Vaasa, Finland - TR-1 | ecosystem: Environmental > Terrestrial > Soil > Coastal area > Acid sulfate soil | place: Finland: Risofladan, Vaasa | collected...
ATGACCGGCAGCTGCGCGCCCTCGAACACAAGGCCCGTCAACTCGGTCTCGCACTGGTTCAAGCCGCCTGAACGGGTACAAACAGGAGCAAGGCCATCAGCAGGTTACGTTATGTTTGATGAGAGCGGCTTCAGCCGCGATGCTCTTGGCTTGGTCAGAGCAAAAGTATCGCGGCTGAAGCCGCTACAAGGTGCGTTCCCGCACATCGGGGTTGTTCGAGGTGCCCACGGCCAGAGACCTGCTCACCCCTTCGACCCATTCGGCAGAAACGGATGTGGCCGTTGCCGCAGCCCGAACCAGCCGCGGCGGCCCAGCCAGAGCAGGAACAACGCCAAGGCGAACCACGCCGCGCCAAGCGTATCGCCTGCCCTGACTTCGGACAGTTCGGACCAGTCATGCCACAGCATCGGCAACAGCAGGGTTAGACTGAGCAGCACGAACATGCTGATCACCAGCAGACTCTTGCCGAAGCCGGGCAGCGGATGGCCGCCGAAAATGCTCAGCGTAGACGCCACCAGATACCCCAGACAGGCCAGGGCGATCAACAGCATCGCCAGCTCTTCCAGCCTACCCACATGCAGGCTGGCGGCGACGATCAAGCCAACCAGGCAGAGCAAGCCCAGGCGGCTGGCTGGACGGTTGATCGCCGCGCGCAGCAGCATGCGTTTGATGTCACCGGTGCGGCCCACGCCCGGCAGCAAAGCAAGCAGAGGCAGTTCAGCGTTCGAGCGTTCCCAACGCAACGTCAGCAGTTCGACCACCGCCATGACCCATGCAAGGCAGAAGACGGCGTAGATCAAGCCTGCGAAGATGAAACCTTGACGGCTGAACACGTACTGCACCCACCGCTCGGCGGCAGGATCAAAACGCGTGATGCCGAAGAGGAGCAAGCCAAAAAACGCCAAGATCAGCACGGCGAGAATCGAATGAAAAAAACGATTGATGATGGTTTGCGGCAGATAGATGCCGCCCAGCGCCACGCGCAGCGAAGTGTTCGGCACTTGCGGACCGACACGACGCAGGTCGGGCTGAACGACCAGCCAGTCAGGGTGACCACGTAGCAAACTGGCACCGGTGAGCGGATCGGACCGGGACATGCTCAGCGAGCGTCGAAAATTGATCACGGTCGGAGCCCGCAACCCCCGCATGGGAACTTCGCCGCCGCGCAATAGCTGATGCCAGCGCCAAGCTGCCGCCAGCGCCAGCAGCAGGGCAGCTCCGGCACCCCACGGCACAAAGCGCGGATCCGTTGGCCCGGGCAAAGCAAACACACCGGACATCACTCCATTCAACACCGGTAACAGGCACAGGAAAAGCCCGAGATAGCCCGGCAGCAACATGTAGAGCGAACCGATCGCAGCCACCATTACCAACAGGATGCCGAAGCTCGGCACATGACCATGAGGCAACTGCAGCAGCATCGGCACGCCGATGCTGAGCACCGCATACAAGGGCAGACTCCAGACCACGTCGCGCCTGATCCCCGGCAGGCCAAGCCGCCGTGCATCCAGCACCAGCACCAAGCCGTTCGGTATCAACACCGTCCAGCACAGTCCATTGCCGATACCCAGCAAGATCGCGCTGAGAATCCACGAACGGGCTGCGTGCCCATAGATCCAGACCAGTACGTCAGCAACAACCAAAAGTGCCAGCACAATCGCCACCAGCCAGCGCGTAGAACGCGGCGTGGCGATCCATGGTGCGTGCAATATGCGGTAAAAGTTCACGGCATCGCCATCCCGGCAGACCGCTGATCAGCCTGTGCCTGTGCCGCGGCGAGGATGGCGTTGCCAGCGAGCAGGCGCGGCAGCGCGAAGCGGGAAAAAAACAACAGGGTTATACCGGGCAGACGAAGCAGGAGTTCCCGCCGGTGGGACAGCCCGGGCAGCAGCCAGCCGAACGCGCCAAGGCCCCACAGCATCCCGCCCAGATACATGCCGCCGAGCAGTGCCCCGGGACCGTTCCATTGATTGCGGATCAGGCCGGTCTGCTCGCGAATGATCTGCTCGCACGCCATCCACGGAAGTCCGAACTTCCGTTGCAGCTTCTTGATGGTGATGTACTCCATGCCATTCCTATCGATGCGTGCAGCGGGTCAACTGGGCAAGAACGGATGCGGCCGCTGCTGCAGGCCATGCCAGCCGCGGCGGCCGAGCCAGGCCAGAATAACGATAAGCAAGATCCAGCCGGCGTCGAACAGCACCGTCAATCTGGTCATGGCCGGATTGGCCAAGTGCAAATCGAGGCCGGACACAAACACCGGAAACGTGAGCAGCACACCCCAAAATAGGCCGATGCCAAGATTCGCCCAGCGCCCCGCCGTCGCCGTCTGACCGCCCGTGATGAGCAGCGTGTACGCAACAAGAGCCACAATCGCAGTCGCCTGGCTCGCCAGCACATAAAGTTTTATCGAAGTGTCCACATGCAGGCTCGTCGCCAACGCGAGCAACACCGCCATCAGCACTAGCTGGATGCGCAACGGCGGCAACAGGATGGCCCACAGAAGCTGGCGTTTCACGTCGAAACCGCCACTGCGCAATCCTGGCAGCAAGGCCAGCATTGGCAACTCGGCGCTGGATTTCCGCCAGCGCTGAAGTAACTCGATCCCGCAGTTGAACACCATGGATGCCGATACGAAACCACCAAACATCGACAGCACAAGCAACTGGCTGGTATGCCGGTCGATGGTCGGTGCCCCCTGGGAAGCGCGTCCAAGAATCTGCCAGAGCATGAAACCACAGAACGCGAAGATGATCGCCAGCATGGCCATCTTCCTGTGCAGCCAGCCCACGACGCTGGTTGGCATCAACGAGCCACCCAACGCCAAGCGCAGACTGGCCACCGGGTGGCCCGGCCCGCAACCGCGCAAGCTGGCCCTGGCCTGCATCCAGTCTGGACGCGCGGCGATCGCCCGCGACCCATATCGACCGCCACCGGCCGCAAAGGCGCCACCGATGCCCCGGCCTATCCGCAGCACCGGCGGCCCATGGCGACCTGACACGAAGGGCTCGCTGGCAACCACCAGGCGATGGACACGCACCATCGCCAACAACAGTAAGAGCAGCGCCAATGGAAGGGCCCAAATCAGAAAACCCGAATGGCCAAGGCTAAGCACGAAACGAGCATGGACGGCGGCAGCGTAGAAAGGAGCGTAGACGACCATTCCGAGATACCGGGGCAACAGCGCCCACAGCAGTCCCGCCAGGCAGAAGAGACCAACGAATACAGCGATGACCGCAACCTTTCCTACCCACAGCCCAATCCCGATCGCAGGCAACAGTAAGCTCAGCACGCCATAGAAGGCCCAACCCACGAACAGACCGCGCTGCATGCCGGGCAACCGCAGTTGATGTGCATCGATGGCAGGCAAAACCATGTAGGAAAATACAGAGTTCCACAGCATCGCTTCAAAGACACCGGCGATGGCAGCGGAACCTACCCACCAGCTCGTCGTGTGCATGAAGCATGCCCAGCCAGCAACCCCGAACACCTCCAATACAACCAGCCCGAGGGCAAACCATCGTAGGCCCGCCAGGTTGAATCGCCAGGGCGCCAGCAATGCCAATGGCAGATTCACTCAGCAATCTCCACGAACAGATCCTCCAGCCCCAGCGCATCGACGCGCGCACCGGGCAAGCTCGCCGCTTCCGGCCACCGGCCTTGCGCGTCGCGCTCGACCACCAGGCTCAGGCTGCCGTCGTCGTGGCGGCGCCGGCTCAGGCTTTGGGTGGGAGCGGCATAGCCGATCGGGCCCGGCAGCCACAGCCGGCCGTAGCGTTCCTTGGTCTCATCGACGGTGCATTGCATCAGCAGCTTGCCCTGATGCAGGAACGCCACTTCGGAAGCGACGCGCTCCAGATCCGACACGATGTGGGTGGAGAACAGCACGGTGGTGCCGGACTCGCCGGCACGCAGGGCAATTTCGCGCAGCAGTTCGCGGCGGGCCACCGGGTCGAGTGCAGCAGCCGGTTCGTCCAGCACCAGCAGCTCCGGCTGCGAGGCCAGCGCGCGGATCAGATCCACCCGTTGGCGCTCGCCTGGCGACAGCTTGGCCAGCAGCTTGTTCGGCTGGATCTGCCAGCGCTCCAGCGTCTTGGTGGCGAAGGACTGATCCCAGCGCGGATAGAAGCGGCCGACGTAGTCGAGCATCTGCTGCGCGGTCAGCCAGGCCAGCGCCTCGGGCTGCTGCGGCACATAGGCCAGGCGCTCCTTGGTCCGGTCGCTGAGTTTCAGCGCGGGCTCGCCGAACACGCTGGCCATGCCTGAAAGCGGCTGCAGCAGGCCGAGCATGGCGCGGATCAGGGTGGACTTGCCGGCGCCGTTGCGGCCGATCAGGCCGAGCACGCTGCCCTGCAGTACCGTCAAATTGAGGCCAGTCAGCACATTGCTGCCTTCGTAACAGTGCACTAGGTCGCGCACGGCCAGCGGCGCGAACGCGGTCACTTCCCTTGCCTGTCGTACTGCGCTCATTTCTCTTCCCCCAGCAGTGTGGTCAGCCGCCGCAGCACCAGCTCGGCGGGCAGTTCAAGTTCACGGGTCTGGCGCGCCAGCGCCTGCAGCGGCGGTTCCAGCAGGGCCAGCCGGCGCGTTTCGCTCTGGCTCGACCGGCTCGTGCTGGCCACCACCATGCCCTTGCCGCGCAGGCGCTCCAGCAGGCCTTCGGCTTCGGCCAGGCTGTAGGCACGCGACACGGTCATCGGATTGATCGCGTGGAAACCGGCCACCTCGCGCACCGACGGCAGCGCCTCGCCGGCGCCGAGCTGGCCACCGGCGATCAATCGGCGCAGCTGCTCGACGATCTGCCGATAGATCGGTTCCGGCGCGGCGGGTTGAACGGTGAGCAGCGAGGCATCCATGTGTATCAATACAACAATACACTAGGCACGAAGTCAAGCGTCGCGGTCGATGCGGCACATTCCGTAGCAGCCGTCGACCGGCACGCACACGCGCCTGACCTTGTGCTGACTACCGGGCCGGAAGTTTATTGGCCGTCAACACCGGATTCGGTAAGCTCCCCCGGCTGAATGCCTGTTGCGCAGGCTCCCCCCGGGAATTTTCTTGAGCGCCACCGCAGCAAAACACGACAGCCGGCATCCGCTGCTCACCGCCCTTTTGCTCGCGCTGATCGTGGCCGCGATGAACATCGGGCTGTGGTGGTGGGGCAACCTGCCGCATGGTCCGGAGGACTGGCACGGCAAGATCGGCGGCCTCGCGCTGTCGGTGTTCCAGCGCTACCAGAGTCCGTTGCAAAACGACTTTCCCAGCGACGACGAGATCGACGGCGACCTCAGGCTGGTCAGCCGCTACACCTCGCATGTGCGCACCTACTCGATGCTGCAGAATCCGCAGTTGCCGCGGCTGGCCGAGCGCGCGGGGCTGAAGGTGATGGCCGGTGCGTGGATCGACCGCCGGCTGGGCAACAACGAGAAGGAGATCGCCACCCTGATCGCCCAGGCGCGGCGCTACCCCGGCACGATCAACCGGGTGGTCGTCGGCAACGAGGCGCTGTACCGCAACGACGTCACGCCCGAGCAGCTGATGGCGTATGCCGACCGCGTGCGCGCGGCGCTGCACCAGCCGGTATCGATCGCCGAGCCGGACTACATCTGGCTGAAGTACCCCGAGTTGGCCGAACATGTGGATTTCATCACGATCCATCTGTTCCCGTTCTGGAACGGCGTGCCGCTGACCAATTCGCGCGGAGATCCGGTCGCCGTCGATCAGGCGTTCGACGCCTACGAGGCGATCCGCAAACGCTTCCCCGACAAACCGGTCGTGGTGGGCGAGATCGGCTGGCCGTCCAACGGCGACCGCCACGAGTACGCCTACCCTTCGGTCTCCAACGAGGCGATCTTCCTGCGCGACTGGTTCAACCTGGCCAGACGCGAACACATCGACTACTACGTGATGGAGGCGTTCGATCAGCCGTGGAAGGAGAACCTCGGCGAAGGCCGCACCGGCGCGTACTGGGGCATGTTCAATGCCGACCGCCAGCTGAAATTCCCGTTCACCGGCCCGGTCACCGAGGACACCGGCTGGCCGTGGAAGGCGCTGGCGGCGAGCCTGCTGGCGCTGCTGCCGATGATCTTCTTCGCGCGCCGCTTCAGCCGCTTCAAGCTGGTGGGGCGGCTGTTCTTCGCCATGCTGATCCAGCTGGCCTGCGGCCTGATCGTGTGGGCGGCCACGCTGCCGTTCAATTTCTACCTGAGCTGGATCGACTGGACCATGCTCACGCTGCTGTTCCCGGCGCAGATCGCGATCCTGGCGATCCTGCTGATCAACGGCTTCGAGTTCACCGAGGTGCTGTGGCGCCCGACCTGGCTGCGCCATGGCGGCATGCTGCGACCGGACCGGCCGGAGAAGCAACCGTTCGTGTCGATCCATCTGGCCTGCTACAACGAGCCGCCGGAGATGGTGATCGTCACGCTCGATTCGCTGGCCGCGCTCGACTACGCCAACTTCGAAGTGCTGGTGATCGACAACAACACCAAAGACCCGGCGATCTGGCAGCCGGTGCAGTCGTACTGCGAGAAGCTCGGCAAGCGCTTCCGCTTCTTCCATCTCGAACCGTGGCCGGGCTTCAAGGCCGGCGCGCTGAATTTCGGCCTGAAGGAAACCGACCCGCAGGCCGAAGTGGTAGCGGTGATCGATGCCGACTACGAGGTGCGCCCCGACTGGCTGGCCACGCTCACCGGCCATTTCCACGATCCGAAGGTGGCGGTGGTGCAGTGCCCGCAGGCACACCGCGAGTTCGAGCACAACACGTTCCGCCGCATGACCGCGTGGGAGTACGACGGCTTCTTCCGCATCGGCATGCACCATCGCAACGAGCGCAACGCGATCATCCAGCACGGCACCATGACGATGGTGCGGCGCTCGGCGCTGGAAGGCACCGGCGGCTGGTCGGAATGGACGATCTGCGAGGACGCCGAGCTGGGCCTGCGCCTGATGCATGCCGGCTACGACCTGGTCTACGTCGACGAGCTGATGGGCAAGGGCCTGACCCCGGCCGACTTCAAGGCGTACAAGAGCCAGCGCTACCGCTGGGCGTTCGGCGCGATGCAGATCCTCAAGGGCCGCTGGAGCTGGATGGTCAAACCCGGGCCGCTGTCGGCCGGCCAGCGCTTCCACTTCCTCACCGGCTGGTTCAGCTGGTTCGCCGATGCGCTGCATCTGATCTTCACCCTGATGGCGCTGTTCTGGACCGCCGGCATGGTGGCGTTCCCGCAGTACTTCAGCCTGCCGATGCAGCTGTTCCTGATTCCGGTGATCGGCTTCTTCTTCGCCAAGGCGATCTTCGGCATCGTGCTGTACCGCGCCCGCGTGCCGTGCAGCTGGCGCGACACGCTGATGGCGTCGCTGGCCAGCATGAGCCTCAGCCACGCGATCGCGCGCGGCATCCTGCACGGGCTGACCCGCAAGAAGACCGCATTCGTGGTCACCGCCAAGAGCCGGCGCCTGGGCGGCTCGAGCTTCGCCGCCTTCGCGCCGGTGCGCGAGGAACTGCTGATGGCGATCGCGCTGGTACTGTGCATCGTGGGCATGGCGCTGAACTACGGCAACCGCTACGTCGAGGGCACGTTGTGGATGTTCATCCTCGGCGCGCAGTCGATCCCGTATTTCTCGGCGGTGATCGGCGCGTGGATCGCGCACAAGGCGGGCGACAAGGCCGGCTGACGCTGCGCCACCTCAGCCGGGCGTCGCCTCCGCCAGGCGCGACCTTGATTCGGCGGTGACACGGGGTCCGATAACCTGCCCAGACCCTCTCCCACCCCGACAAGGACGTAAAGCCACCCATGCACCGCCCGAGCCTCGCCGCACTGCTCGCCCTCGCACCGTTACTGGCCCATGCCGGCGTGACGCTGCGGGTGGACGGGGTGGGCGATGACCTGAAGGCCGCGGTGATCTCCAGCGCCGAACTGTCGCAGTACGCCAAGCGCGACGTCAGCGATGCACAGATCCGTCGCCTGTATGCCGACGCGCCCGCCCAGGCGCGGGCGGCGCTGCGGCCCTATGGCTACTACGATGCCACCGTCCAGGGCGACCTCACCGCGGTCGGCAAGGACTGGCAGGTGACCCTGCGCATTACCCCCGGCGAACCGGTCAAGGTGACGTCCGTGGACGTGCAGCTGGACACCGAGGCGGCGGCGCTCGGGCCGATCCGTGTTGCCCGCAGGGCGATCGAGCGGCTCAAGGGCCAGACCCTCAACGACGGTGTCTACGATGCCGCGCGCGACACACTCTCGGCCCGCCTCACCGCCAGCGGTTTTCTCGACGCGAAGCTGGTGACACACCGGGTGGAAGTGACCCGCGCCACGCACAGTGCCTCGATCGAGCTGGCCTGGCAGGCGGGGCCACGCTACCGCTTCGGACCGGTCACGTTCGAGGGGTCGCAGTTCCGCAAGGGCTTCCTCGAACGCTACGTGCCGTTCAAGCCGGGCGATTATTTCTCGCAGGATCAGCTGCTGGAACTGCAGCAGGCGCTCAACGGCGCGGACTACTTCTCGGTAGTGAATGTGCTGCCCGACGTGGACGGGGCAAAGGACGGCGCCGTCGACGTGAACGTACAGCTGGTGCCGGCCAAGCGCACCGTCTACACCGGCGGCCCGTTCATCGGCACCGACACCGGCGTTGGCGTGCGCGGCAGCGTCACCCGGCGCTGGACGAATACCCGCGGGCACACCTGGAAAAACGAGCTGGTGCTGTCCCAGCGACTGCGCACACTGTCCACGCTGTATGCCATCCCGCTGCCGGGCCACGACCAGCGCGCACTCAATTTCGGCGCCAATTTCCGCGATGCCAACACCACCACCTCCAACTCGCGCACGCTGGAGCTGGTCGGCAACGAGACGCGGCTGTGGCACGGCTGGACACGCACGCTGGGCGTACACGCACTGTCGGGCACGTTCACCGTGGGCAAGCACGGCAACGAGCCGGACAGCACGCCGGGCATCGACCACGGCCGCAGCACACTGGTGTTCGCCGAGGCCTCGCTGACGCGCAAGCGGGGCGACAACCCCACCTTCGTGCGCAAGGGCTGGTCGCTCGGCTTCGCGGTGCGCAGCACCGGCGGCTCGCTGCTGTCGGACACCCGCTTCAGCCAGTTCACTGCCGATGCCAAGTGGATCCGCGCCTTCATGGGCCGCAACCGGCTGATCCTGCGCGGCAGTGCGGGCATGACCTCCACCGGCAACTTCGACGCGCTGCCGCCGCAGCTGCGCTTCTTTGCCGGCGGCGACCGCTCGGTACGCGGCTACAGTTTCCAGTCGATCGGCCCGACCAACAGCTACGGCCGGGTCATCGGCGGACGCAATCTGCTGGTGGCCAGCACCGAGGTAGAGCACTACTTCACCCGCAGCTGGGGCATCGCCGCGTTTGTCGATGCCGGCAACGCGTTCACCGGCACCGACTATCGCCCAAAGATCGGCGCCGGCCTGGGCGTGCGCTGGCTGTCGCCGGTGGGCATGATCCGGGTCGACCTGGGCACGCCCGTGCACAGCGCCACGAAGCATGGCATCGAGCTGCACATCGTGATCGGACCGGACCTGTGAGGAGGCGCGCATGACCGACACCGCCGCTGCCCCGACGCCGCCGACGCCCCGGCGCCGCCGCTGGCCACGCGTACTGGCGATGGCCGTGCTGGTGCTGGTCCTGCTGGCAGCAAGCGCGCTGGGCTGGTTGCTGGGAACCGCCTCCGGGCTGCAGTTCGCAGTGGCGCGGGTGCAGGCGGCCACCCACGGTGCGCTCGGCGTGGGCCGGGCCGAAGGACGGTTGATCGGCCCGCTGACGCTGCACCACCTGCGCTACCGCGACGGCCAGGGCACCGATATCCAGGTCAGCTCGGCACAGCTGGACATCGCGTTCTGGCCGCTGTGGCGAAAGCGCCTGCACGTGCGGGACCTGCAGGCCGACGGCATCACCGCGGCGCTGCCGCCGGGCACGCCCAACCCGCCGGCGTCGCACGGCACCCTCAACCTGCAGCCACCGCTGGATCTGGTGCTCGACCGCGTGCGCATCGGCGCACTCGCCGTGCAGCGCGGTGGACGCCCGCTGTTCAGCTCCCGCCAGTTGACCCTGGCCGGCGCATGGACATCGCACGGCATCACCATCCGTCGACTCGCGCTCGATGCTGCCGATGGCCACGCCGCACTCGACGGCGTACTTGCCCTCGGCGAGCGCTATCGCGGCGACGGCAGGGCCAGCTTCGACTGGAGCGCCGCCGGCCACCGCTACGCCGGCACGTTGAAGGTGCACAGCGACGGGCGCCAGGCGCAACTGGACCTGGCGCTCACCCGGCCGGCGACCGCCATGCTGCACCTGCAGCTGACCCAGGGTGGCCGGTACGTATGGACCGGCGCACTGGAGGTGCCGCGCTTCGACCCCAGGCCGGTGCTCGGCCCGGGCTCGCTCACCGCGCTGGCCACCTCGCTCAGGGGCAGCGGCGATCGACGCAGCGGGACGCTCACCGGGCAGCTGGAATTGGACGACTACCGCCTGCAACTGCAACCGCTGCGGGCGAGCCTCTCGGAGGATCTGAAAACCCTGTACCTGCAGCAGCTCGGCCTGCGCTCGCCGCAGACCGCCGGCACTCTCGAAGCCAGCGGCAAGGTGCAGCTGGACGCCTCGCCGATACAGGCCGATCTCGTGCTGCACTGGAAGGACCTCGCACTGCCTGCGGCGCTGGTCGGACAGCCGCTGCAGACCAGTGGCGACCTCACCGCCGCCGGCAGTCCCGAGCGCTTCCGTGGCACCGGCACCGCCACCATCGGGCCACCGGGCAAGCCGGCCCGGCTCGCACTGGACATCGACGGCACCCCGCAGCAGATCGCGCTGAACTCCTTGGCCCTGACCCGTGGCGATGGCAGCCTGCGGGCCAGCGGCACGCTGAGCCTGAAACCCGCGCTCGGCTGGCAGCTTCAACTGCAAGCCAGGCGCTTCGACCCGGGCGAGCTGTTCGCCGGCTGGGACGGCGCACTGGACACGGATCTCACCAGCCATGGCCAGCTGACGGCCGCCGGCATCGACGCCACGCTGGCGCTGCGTTCGCTCGGTGGCCAGCTGCGCCAGCATGCCTTGCACGGTTCCGGCACCCTGCACCTGTCGCCCGCGCGAGTGGTCGATGGCACGCTGAAACTGGCCTCCGGCAGCAGCACCATCCGCGTGACCGCCCGACCCGGCAGCCGCAACGACGCCGACCTCGCCCTCGCCATCACCTCGCTGGGCGACTGGCTGCCCGGAACATCCGGACGTCTGGACGGCCATTTCAAGGTGGCCGGCGTGCCACCGAAGCTGAGCGTCAACGGCACCCTGCACGGGCAGGCGCTGGTGTGGGCGCAGCAGCGTGCGGCGGCGCTTCGACTGATGGTCGGCATACCCGACCTCAGTCGCCCCAGCGGCAAGCTGGAGCTGGACGCGCGGGACGTGGACGCGGCGGGCCTCGCCTTTGCGCAGATCCACCTGCTGGCCGAAGGCAGCCAGGCCCGCCACCGCCTGACCCTGAGTGCGCGCGGCCCGCAGCTTTCGGGCGACCTTGCGCTGGACGGCGCGATGCGGGGCGCGGCATGGCGCGGCACGCTGTCGCGTCTCGATCTCGCCCCGCAAGGCCTGCCGCGCTGGCAGTTGCAGAAGCGCTCACAGCTGAACTACGACCGTGGCGCGCTCGGCATGACCACGCTGTGTCTCGGTGCCGGCAAACCGCAGCTTTGCGCTTCGGTCAGCCGCGACAAGGCGGGCAACCTGGACGCGAGCTACACACTGCGCGCGCTGCCGCTGGCACTGCTTGTCAACGCAGCCGGCTATGCCGACCTGCCGCTGCGTGTCGACGGCGAGCTGGCGGGCAACGGCGAGCTCCGGCGCAGTGCCAACGGCATCCTCAGTGGCCACGCGTCGCTGGTTTCGAGCCGCGGGTCGATCAACTACACCGACCACGCCGACCAGCCGCTGCTGGACTATCACGACCTCCGCGTGCAGGCACGACTGGCACCCGGCAGCCAGCAGGTAACGGCGCACGCCACCCTGGACCAGGGCGGCCGGTTTGACGGCCACCTCGGCATCAGCGGCGCGGCAAAGGCGCTGGACGGGCAACTCGACCTGCAGGTGAACAATCTCGCCTTCGTCGAACTGCTGACCCGCGAAGTGGCCAACGTCAAGGGCGCGCTGAACGGCCACTTCCGTTTCGGCGGAACGATGGACGCGCCGGCGGTCACCGGCGCGGCGACGCTGGACCGCTTTGCCGCGGAGGTGCCGGCAGCGGGGATCAAGCTCAGCCAGGGCCAGCTGACGCTCTCCACCCGCGACGCGCATACGTTCCGCATCGACGGCCGCGTGCATTCCGGCGACGGGTCGCTGGCGGTCGCCGGCACCACCGGCCTCGGCGCCCGCGCCGCCACCGAGATCACCCTCACGGGCAGTCGCTTCACTGCGGCCGATATCCCCTCGGCACGCGTGGTGGTGTCGCCGGACCTGACCCTTCGGCAGGGTCCGCAGGGACTGGACGTGGGCGGCAGGGTCAGCCTCGACAGCGCCGATGTCGATCTCGCAAAACTGCCCGGTGCCGGCGCCACCCGGGCCTCGCCCGATGTCGTGGTGATGGACGAGAAACCGTCGCAGCCCAAGGCCGGACCGCTGCCGATCACCGCCAACGTCGCCGTCGATCTGGGCGGGAAGACCCACGTCGTCGGCATGGGCCTGGACGGCACGCTTGGCGGTCAGCTGACCGTGCGCCAGCGCCCCGGACGCGCCGCCACCGGACAGGGTCAGATCGCGGTCGGCGGCAGCTACAAGGCGTATGGCCAGAAGCTCACCATCGAGCATGGCCAACTGCTGTTTGCCGGCACCCCGCTGGACAACCCCGGCCTGAACATCCGCGCCGTGCGCAAGCTCAATCCCAACGCCACCGTCGACGAAGGCCAGAAGGTCGGCCTGTACGTATCCGGCACCGCGCAGCGGCCCGTGCTGACCGTGTTCTCGCAGCCGGTGCTGGAACAGTCCGACGCGCTGTCGTACCTGCTCACCGGCAAGCCGCTGTCCGACCTGAAGGGCGGCGAAGGTTCGATGGTCACCTCCGCCGCACGGGCGCTGGGCTCGGCCGGCGGCGGCCTGCTGGCCAAGCGCATAGGGTCGCAGCTGGGCGTGGATGAAATCGGCGTATCCAGCAACGACGCGCTGGGAGGCAGCTCGGCCTTCACCGTCGGCAAGTACCTGTCGCCCCGGCTGTACCTGAGCTATGGCGTCGGCCTGTTCGAGCCCGGCCAGGTGATCACGCTGCGTTACCGCCTGAGCAAGCGCTGGAATTTCGAGGCGCAGAATGCCACCAACTTCAACCGCGCCAGCTTCAACTACCGCTACGAGAAATGAATCGTGCCCGCCCCGGGCGGACGCGATCGTGCGACGGCGCCTCAGCTGTCGCGGGGAACGAAGCAGACCCAGGAGCCCGGGCGCACGGATCGTCGGTCATGCTGCAGCGGCCCGGCAACGGGGGTATCGTGGGGCACTTTTTTCCGTCCTGGAGTCCCCCCCGATGAATGCAAGCCGCTGGATGCTCACCGCCGCCATCTGCACCGCCCTCGCCGCCTGTGGCGGCTCCCCTGACCAGGCCAGCCAGCAGCAGGCCAGCGCCGGCAAGCCGGCGGCACCGGCTACCGCCGCGGCAGCCGCGGCAGCCAGCGCGGCCACGCCGGTCGGTATCGACATCGCCGGCATGGACACCACGGTGCGTCCGGGCGACAACTTCTTCGACTACACCAACGGCACCTGGCTGAAGAACACCGCCATCCCGGCTGACCGTTCCAGCACCGGCGCCTTCCTCAAGCTCTACGAGACCGCGCAGAAGCGCACCGCCGCGTTGATCGAGCAGGCCGGCAAGAGCAACCCGGCCGAGGGCACGCACGCACGCAAGATCGCCGATTACTACGCCGCCTACATGAACACCCAGGCGATCGACAAGGCCGGCCTGACCCCGCTCAAGCCGATGCTCTCGGCGATCGACGGCATCCACTCGCGCAACGGCCTGGCCGAGGTGCTGGGCAGCCGCCTGCGTGCCGATGTCGATCCGATCAACGCCACCCACTTCCACACCGACCACCTGTTCGGCCTGTTCGTGACCAAGGGCCTGGACGAGGCGTCGCTGAACATCGCCTACCTGTTGCAGGGTGGCCTGGCCATGCCCAGCCGCGACTACTACCTGTCCGACGACCCCGCCATGAAGGGCTTCCGCGACAAGTACCGCGACTACGTCACCGCCCTGCTCAAGCAGGCCGGCGCGAAGGATCCGGCGGCTGATGCCCGCACCGTGCTCGCGCTGGAAACGAAAATCGCCCAGGCGCAGACCAGCCTGGTCGACAGCCAGAACGTGCACAAGGCCGACAACCTCTGGTCGATGCAGGACTTTGCGAAGAAGGCACCGGGCATGGACTGGACCGCCTACTTCAAGGCCGCCGGCCTGTCCGGCCTCAAGCAGATCGACGTGTGGCAGCCGCATGCCGTTACCGGCCTGTCCAGGCTGGTCGCCAGCCAGCCGCTGTCGGCATGGAAAACGTTGCTGCGCTTCCACACGCTGGACCGCTACGCCTCGCTGCTGCCCAAGCCCTACGCCGACCTGGCCTTCGACTTCCACGCGCGCACCCTGCAGGGCGTGCCGCAACAGCGCCCGCGCGCCAAGAATGCCATCGACGCCACCAGCACCGATCTCGGCGATGCGGTTGGCCGGATCTACGTCAAGCAGTACTTCCCGGCCTCGTCCAAGGCCGAGGTCGAGACGATGGTGAAGAACATCGTCCACGCGTTCGACCAGCGCATCGACACGCTGGCCTGGATGGCACCGGCGACCAAGGCCAAGGCCCACGAGAAGATCAAGACCCTGCGCGTGAGCGTGGGCTATCCCGACACCTGGGTGGATGACTCCTCGCTGGCGATCAAGCCCGACGACGCGCTGGGCAACCACCTTCGCGCCGAAGCATTCGAATACGCCTACCAGAAATCCAAGATCGGCAAGCCGGTGGATCTCGGCGAATGGTGGATGACCCCGCAGACGGTCAATGCGGTGAACCTGCCGCTGCAGAATGCGCTGAACTTCCCCGCTGCGATCCTGGGCGCACCGTTCTTCGATCCGAAGGCCGATCCGGCCGCCAACTACGGTTCGATCGGTGCGGTGATCGGCCACGAGATCAGCCACAGCTTCGACAACACCGGCGCCGAGTTCAACGCGCAGGGCAAGCTGTCGAACTGGTGGACGCCGGACGACCTGAAGCACTTCCAGCAGGCGACCGGGAAGCTGGTCAAGCAGTACGACCAGTACCAGGCCCTGCCCGGCCTGCATGTCAATGGCGAGCAGACCCTGGGCGAGAATATCGCCGACGTTTCCGGCCTGACCGCCGCACTGGCCGCCTACCATGCCTCGCTCGGCGGCAAGCCCGCGCCGGTGATCGACGGCCTCACCGGCGACCAGCGCTTCTTCATCGCCTTCGGCCAGACCTGGCGCTCCAAGATGCGCGACGCGGCGATCCGCCAGCGCATCAACACCGACGTGCACGCCCCGGCCCCGTTCCGCGCCGAGACCGTGCGCAACCTCGACGCGTGGTACAAGGCGTTCGATGTGAAGCCTGACGAAAAGCTGTACCTGGCGCCGGATCAACGCGTGAAAATCTGGTAAGCCGTCAAATGCAGGAAGCAAAAGGGCCGCTTGCATGAGCGACCCTTTTGCTTGAGCTGGAATGCTTCGATCAGGCGCTGGAGTGCTCGCGATTGACCTTGGAGCCCCCGGCGACACCCCAGCCGGCGTCACGGAGAGCCGGGTCGACGCGATTGACGCGGGGGGCGGCCTCGGTCTCGATCATGGTCGTGCGTAGCCCCCTCGCGTTGCGCACGTATGGCCAGTATCAAGGCCATATCGATCAATGGCAGGTGGCGATAAAGTGCAATGTATCCATGTGAGCCACGGCCAATGAGCAATTCGTGTTTGTCGTCGCCTGCCGGGCGGCCGATAAGCGGATTGTCTGCGAGTACGCCGAAGGCGCTGATGATTTCACCCGCCCTAGGAGCCTGTCGGGCTTTGGTTGGCCGGGCTGCGAATCCGTCTGTGCGGTCCATATCTCCGCCGCTTCGCCGACCCATAGAACCACTATGGGCCGACGAAGCGTCGAAGATCTGTCCTCGCACAGCCGAATTCTCGCCTCGACCAGCAAAGCCCGACAGGCTCCTAGCACCATCCATCTCATGACGATGCAAATGGCTCACGATTCGGTCGAGATCCTCGATCGCTCCGGGCGTCAGCCTGACGCGCGTCACGTCATCGGTCCAGCTTGCGGGCCACTGGCCGCTTCACGGTCTTTCCTGCAAGCCGATCCTTGAGGTAGATGCGCGCATCCTCCCACGGGATGCTCTTTCCGGACTCCAGGAATTGGGCGTAGCGTTGATCCGCCAAAGCTCGGAACGCGGCACGCTGCGCGGCCAGATCGGTCTTTTCCGCTATCGCCTCAAGGATGAAATTGTGCGAGGTCGTACCCGCCTGTTCCGCCGCCTCGGCAACGCGGGCCTTGAGTTCGTCGGGCAGACGGATGGTCGTGGTGCTCATGAAACGCTCCTGGGCGGATGCATCATGGGCGAATGTAGCACATTTGTGTTACATCGATGACGGGCGGAGAGGCATTGCCCGTCACGCGGCGCGAACCTCGATATTCACCTGCAGATTCCGGCGCAGCACATCAAAAATCGCGGCCAGATTGTCCATGCCGGGATTGCCGCTGGCGGACAACATGCGATGCAGGCTCTTGCTGGGCCGTCCGGTGGCCGAGGCCAACCCTTCAAAGCCCACGGTGGCGTTGACCAGATCGCGCAAGATGACCCGGGCCGTCGCCGGCTCGCCGTTGAGGAACAGCGACGCGGCCTCGTCCAGCAGCGCCGCGGCAAACGCCGGCTCGCGCCGCACGCGCTCCACGATGGTCTGCTTGAAGTCTCTGGTCAGCGTCATGATTCACCTCGCTTGCTGGCGCGGGCCCTGCGCGCCCGATACGCGTCTTTCAGCTGCATGGCCCGTTTGATGTCGTCCTTCTGGCTGGCCTTGGTGCCACCGGTGAACAGCACGATCAGGGTCTGTCCGTCCCGCATCAGATAGATGCGGTAGCCCGGCCCCCAGTCGATCCTGTACTCGCCGATACCACCAAACCACTTCACGCTGGATATATTGCCCATCTCCATCCGCAACACCGCGGTCGCCACCTTGGCGGCTGCCTGCACATTCAGGCCATCAAACCAGTCCCGGTAAGGAATGGAGCCGTCCTCGGCAATGTATTCCTCGACCTTCCATGTCATGGCTAATAGTAACCTTTATGTTACTTATGTCAAGTTCTCGATTTGGGTCTTGCGCGGGTCAGATCAGTTGCTTCTCATCAGGAGGTTTCGACATCTACCTGCGCCGTATCGGGGGATGCGACAGGGTTAGGGAATCGGGAACGGAAAAAAGGAAGAGGTAATCAGATTCGAGACTTGAGACTCCCAAGCCAGGAATTCAACCTACTCTGAAAATCAACAAGCTGCTGACTCGCCTCGGAGAACGACGAGCCCAGCGACAACAGACCAAAACCGCCGTCATGGTTCAACATGCCGATGATGGTTATCTGTTGGCGCTGATGGATCAAACTCTTCAACTCCTGGCCGATCTCGCGGCTCTTGCCTGGGGCGGTGGTCAGCGGCAGATCGTTCGCCAGGAAATACGCCGCGATGGCTTCATGCGCGGGGTCGAAATCGAGAATGTGGCCATGCACCACGGCGCCGAGATTCGGCCGCGCCTGATAGGCGCTGAAATGCAGGGAGCTTTCCGAGGACGGGACTTTCGTTCCGAAGTAGTCGACGGTGAAACTCTCCGCGTCATAGCCTGCCACGACGGCCAGATCGTCCTTGGACACGGCCGGCAATGAACTGGTCTGCGAGCAGGAGACGATGATTTTCCCATCGTCCAGCAGGCTGAAGTTTCCGTAATCGTATCCCGCCCACGGGCCTTCGGTGAACTTGCCGATCAGACCACGCGCCAACAGCGGCTGGCGGATGCTGTTCAACGCGTGCAGGTCGAGGGATGAGGGCCAGTCCTCGCCGAGCTGTCTGGGTGTAAAAGAATAAACCTGCAGCCTGGGAAGATTTTCCATCTCGCATCCTGGGTCTTTCGGTAGAAATGGGCGAAGGCAATCAAGTGGTGGGGCGCCCTCCTCGTCACTGCATCGCACCGTGTTTTCGCGCACAGGGTGCGCTTCTACAAGGTACCAGGAGCCGGGTTATTCGAGATCCCCGAGCGGTCTGTCATCTCAAGCGATCCCCAGGCCGTCAATGCCCGCCATTGCCGCACCCTCGAACCCCGCCAGCTCGGCAAACCGCCGGCCCCGCTCGGCATAGTCCCTGAACTGGTCGAAGCTGGGCGCGCCGGGCGACAGCAGGATCACGCCGGCCTGTGGAGTGAGCGTCTGCGCCTCGGCCACGGCGGTGGCGAGGTCGTCGACCAGCGCGACGGGACAGGTCACTTCGGCGGCGTGCAGGTCCGCGGCGATGCGTTCCCCGTTGCCGCCCATGCAGACGATGGCGTGCGCCGGCGCGGTGCGCATCGCCTCGACGAACGGCGTCCAGTCCAGGCCGCGGTCGTGGCCACCGACCAGTACGGTCACCCCGCGGCCTTGCAGGCTTTGCAGTGCGGCCAGGGTGGCTTGCGGCGTGGTGCTGATCGAGTCGTTGATCCAGTGCACCCCGGCGCGCTCGCCCAGCGGCTGCAGGCGGTGCGGCAGCGGGCGGAAGCTCGCCAGTGCCGACGCGGCGGCCTGCGCGTCCATGCCTACGGCGGCCAGCGCGGCCAGTGCGGCGCAGGCGTTGAGCGCGTTGTGCCGGCCGGGCGCGGCCAGTTGCGCCAGCGCAAACACGTCGTGGCTGCCGCGGCGGATGAAGCCGTCGGCCACGTGCCAGCCTTCGCGCTGGCCGAACAGCAGGCGGTGCGGGTGTGTCTGCGTGCGCTCCAGCAACGCGGGCTGCAGCGCGTTGACCAGCAGCTGCCGGGCGGCGTCGGCCAGGCGCAGCTTGTCGGCCACGTAGCGTTCGCGCGAGCCGTGCCAGTCGAGATGTTCCTCATACAGGCTGGTGACCACGCCCAACTCCAGCGGGCCGGCCTCGCCGGTCTGGAAGCTGGACAACTCGACCACCCACAGGTCCGCCGGCTGATCGAGCAGCTCCAGCAGCGGCAGGCCGATGTTGCCGGCCAGCGCGGTGCGCACGCTCAAGGCACGCGCCAGGTGGGCGATCATGGCGCTGGTGGTGCTCTTGCCCTTGGTGCCGGTGACCGCGATCACGCGCGCGTCGGGCTGCTTTTCGAAGGAGTGCTCGCCGAACCACAGCGCGGTGCCGGAAGTGAAGCGCGTGCCCTGGGCCTGCGCCGCGACCAGGGCCGGCTTGTAGGCGGAAATACCCGGCGATTTCACCACCACGTCGAAGCCGCCCAGCATCGCCGCATCGGGCTCGGCGCCGACCACCGCGAGTGTCGCGTCGAACGCGCGGGCCGCTTCGACTTCAGCGGGGCTGCAGAACAGGGTGAAGGCTTGATCGGCGAAACGCTGGCGCAAGGCGGTGAGCGTGGCGCGGCCCTCGCGGCCGAAACCCCACACCGCGACGCGGCGATTGTCCAGATCAGCGAGGCGCATGTGCGGACTCCACGGCGCCGCCAACGTGTAGGAGCGCACCCTGTGCGCGAATGCTTTTGCCGGAACACCCACAAAAGCATTCGCGCACAGGGTGCGCTCCTACGGATTGCGCGCGAGCATCCATCAGCCGATGGTCGCCAGCGCGCCGAGCAGGCGCGGCGGCACGCGGTGTTCGCCGGCGGGTTGCAGCCACGGTTCCAGCGCCAGTTGCGCGGGATCGAGCTGGGGCAGGATTTCGCTGCGGAAGCGCGCCACCAGCGCGTCCTCGGCCCACTCCGGGCGCTGGCTCAGCGCGAACATCGCGGCACGCGCCTCGGCACCCTCGCCCACGCATTCGAACGGCTTGTGGTCCTGGTATTCCAGCAGCGCGTCGAAGCCGGCGGCCTGGGTTTCGTCGTCCAGCAAGTTGCGGCCGAAGATCGACAGCAGCCGCGGCTTGGGCAGGAACGGCGCCAGGGCCAGGAACACGAAATGGCATTTCGGGCACTGTCCGCACCAGCGATCGGCCGGTTTGGGGCCGAGCAATTTGAAATTGCGGTTGCAGCTGGAGAAGGTATCGAAGTACGGCGTGAGCTTCGCGAACGCGCGGGTGATCGCCAGCTCCGAATACGGCCGCAGCAGCGAGCAGTACTCGAGATCGGCCGCCACGTGCGTGCGCAGCCAGTCGCCCAGCAGCTGCTCGAACGCGTAACCCTTGCTCCACTGGTGGTTCACCTGCTGGCCTTCGTACTCCAGCGTGGCGGCCGAGGCGGAGCGCTCGTTGGCGAACGCGATGGAGTCGTAGCCGTACAGGATCGCGGCCACGGCGAGGATCGCCGAGTTCACCGCGGTCACCGGGATGTGGCCGTTCCACGCGCCCTGCCGGTTCAGCTCGAACAGGCCCGGCGCCAGCTCGCGCTGGATGTTCAGGGTGGGCAGGCCGGTGCGCTCGGCGCAGGCCGCGATCAGCGCGGAATTGCCTACCCACACCGCGCTCGCCTCGGCGCCGATCGCCTTGATCGCTTCCACCGCCACCAGCGAATCCTTGCCGCCGCCGATGGGGACGAGGGTACGCTGGGGGAGGTTGAGGCGAGGGGCGATCCGACCATCCCCCTCACCCTCCTTCGACAGGCTCGGAACAGGCCAAGCCTCTCCGGGCGGTGGAGAGGGCGACAAGCGGGGGAAGGCGATGCGGCTGCGCAGGTCGAGTTTGTTGCGGTAGGCGAATTCGGCCAGGCCGTGCAGGTAGAGCGCATCGAGCAGGTCGGCGGTGGGACCATCGAGCGGGCCGTCGGTCACTTCGATTTTCGGCGGCACGCCGGCCTTGTAGTAGCTGATGCCGGCGATCAGGTGCAGCAGCTTGAGGGCGGCGGCGAAGGCGGCTTGGCGCTCGGCTGGCAGCGCCGGCGCATTCGGAAAGCGGATGCGCTCGATCAGCTCCTCGCCATCATCGAACGCATAGCCGAGCTCGGCCACGCCGTCGGCATAGCTGGCGCGGGTGAAGCGGAACGCCTGGGTCAGGCGCGGTTGGATCGTCGTCGTCACTCGTCACTCTCCGGAGCGCATGACTCCCTCTCCCCCGCGGGGAGAGGGCTGGGGTGAGGGGCCGGCTTTACCAAAGTATCCAGAATCACCTCAAGCACGCCCTCTGTATTCGCAAGTACATCATTGTTCCAGAAACGCAGCACGCGGTATCCCATGGCTTGCAAATACGCGGTGCGGCGCTCGTCGTAACTCACTTGCTCGGCATGCTGGCCGCCGTCCAGCTCGACGATCAGCATGGTTTCCGTGCAGACGAAATCGACGATGTAGCGATCGATTTCGTGCTGGCGGCGGAACTTGTGGCCGGCCAGGTGTCAATTGCGCAGGCGATACCAGAGCTTGTGTTCGGCATTGGTCATGGTTTGGCGCAGTCCGCGCGCCCGGTCTACGTTTTGGCGTTTCATCCTTGAAAGCGATCCTTTGGTGCTGGTTTGTCGCGGCGTGGCCCCTCACCTCAATCCTCTCCCCGGAGGGGAGAGGAAGACAAGCTGGAGCGGCATGCCCCTCACCTCGATCCTCTCCCCGCAGGGGAGAGGAGGAAAGGCGTTATTCGATGATGATTTCCTCGGCTTCGTCGCGCAGGTTGTAGGGGCTGGACATGACCTTGCCGTAGGCGCCGGTCTGGGCGATCAGCATCACATCGCCTTCGCGCGCCTCGGGCAGACGGCGGTCGGTGCCGAGTACGTCGCCGCTTTCGCAGATCGGGCCGACGACCTGGAACAGCGCGGTGGCCGGTTCGTCCAGCCGGGTCAGGTTGACGATCTCGTGCCAGGCGTCGTACAGCGCGGGGCGGATCAGGCTGTTCATGCCGGTGTCCAGGCCCAGATAGCGCAGCGCGCCCTTGCCCTTTTGCTGGGT
>Ga0307375_10001897_pt1 | contig 22037 bp, 15 predicted proteins | sample TR1MG_FD_202531 | JGI IMG/M metagenome (GOLD analysis project Ga0307375, IMG submission 202531) | Soil microbial communities from Risofladan, Vaasa, Finland - TR-1 | ecosystem: Environmental > Terrestrial > Soil > Coastal area > Acid sulfate soil | place: Finland: Risofladan, Vaasa | collected...
CGGCGGCGGGCCAGCCGGGAACCGGCGGCTGACCACTATCCTGGAACGCGGCTGGCGCACCCGCGCGATCCTCGGCAACGCCGGAGTGCTCGCCCTGATCACGCTGCCCAGCAGCGGCCGGGCCGCGTGGCGCAGCAGGTGCCGCCAGACAGCCCGGCTGCGGCCCGGACGGCAGACACCAGGCGTATCCAGTAGGCTGATTTCACCACTGGAAGTTTGTTTCAACTATCATTCCTGGCGTAAAATAGGGGTCATGGACATGCAGGCGCTGCTCGCTCCCGATACCGGCTCCCCGCTGAGCCAGAGCCGGGCGCGGGTGCTGGAGCTGCTGCGAACGGCAGGATCACCGCTGGGGGTGCAGGAGGTCGCCGGCCGCACCGGGCTGCATCCCAATACCGCCCGGTTCCACCTTGACGGGCTGGTGGAGGTGGGGCTGGCCACCCGGGAACCGCAGGCGCGGGCGACGCCGGGCCGGCCCAGCATGGCCTACCAGGCGGCAGAAAGCGGCGGGCCGGCCGGAGGCCGGCGCTACCGGCTGCTCGCCGAGATGCTCACCAGCCTCATCGCCGGCACCATGACAGAGCCGGGTAAGGCTGCCGTGGAAGCCGGGCGCGAATGGGGCTCCTACCTCACCGAGCAGCCACCCCCCTACCGGCGGCCGGGCGCTGATGAGGCCATCGAGAAACTCGCCGCGATCATGGAGGAGCTGGGTTTCGCTCCGCGGACTGTGGCCGATGGCAAGCAGTACCGGCTGTGCCTGCATCAGTGCCCGTTCCGGGAGGTGGCACAGCGCCACCAGGATGTCGTGTGCTCACTGCATCTCGGGCTGATGCAGGGCGCGCTGGCCCAGATGCGGGCCCCGGTCACCGCGGACCGGCTGGAGCCGTTCGCCGAGCCCAGCCTGTGCGTCGCCTACCTGACGGCCCGCGACGAGCCAGGCCCCGCCAGCCCATCCGCAGAGTCAGCCGGCTAGCTGGAAGGACGCCGAATCGCAGGGTACCGAAGTGGCGGCGCCGACCATGCTGGCCGTTCGGACGGGCCGGGCGTGCGGCAGTTCCCCAATCGTGCCGCGCCTGCGCGAGCTGGCGGCGTCCTGAGCATCCCCGGTGAACCCGGCCCCTGCAGCCAAACTGCAAGGGCCGTGGCATACGAAGGACGCGTGATCCTGGGGCGTCAAGAAGGTTCCTGACCGGTGCCTGGGCTGCCCGAGGTAGAAACGGTGCGCCGCGGCCTGAGCGCCGCTCTCCCCGGCCGGCGCATCGTGTCCGTGCATGTCCTGGATCAGCGGCACCAGCATCGCCGCCTACCTCAACGACTTCCGCGGCCGGACAGGTTACCTCGACCACGCGGAGGTATTCCGGCGCCAGGGCCAGCCCTGCGGCGTGTGCCGCACCCTGATCACCCGCACGGTGGTCGCGGGCCGCGCAACCAGCTTCTGCCCGCGCTGCCAGCCGCCATGACCGCGCTCAGGCCAGGAGGATGAGGCCGGCCCGGACATGGTCAGCGTCACCATCGACGGCTTCGAGGTCGCCGTACCCCGGGGCACCTTGGTCATCCGTGCCGCCGAGCTGCTGGGCATCGCTATCCCGCGGTTCTGCGACCACCCGCTGCTCGACCCCATCGCCGCCTGCCGCCAGTGCCTGGTGGAAGTCGAGGGCCAGCTCAAGCCACCCCCGGCGTGCGCGACCACCTGCACCGACGGCATGGTGGTCCACACCCAGCTGACCTCCCCAGTGGCGGAAAAGGCCCAGCGCGGGATGATGGAGTTCCTGCTGATCAACCACCCGCTCGACTGCCCCATGTGCGACAAGGGCGGAGAGTGCCCACTGCAGAACCACGCCATGTCAGCCGGCCAGGGGGAAACCCGCTTCACCGGGAAAAAGCGCACCTTCGCCAAGCCGGTCCAGATCTCCGCCCAGATCCTGCTGGACCGCGAGAGGTGCATCTCGTGCACCCGGTGCGTCAGGTTCTCCGACCAGATCGCGGGCGATCCGTTCATCGACTTCGACGAGCGCGGGCCGGCCCAGTACATCGCCACCGCCGCGGGCAGGCCGTTCAACTCCTATTTCTCCGGCAACACCGTGCAGATCTGCCCGGTGGGAGCGCTCACCGGCGCCGCCTACCGGTTCCGGGCCCGGCCGTTCGACCTGGTGTCCACACCGAGCGTGTGCGAGCACTGCGCGTCCGGCTGCCGCCAGCGCACCGACCACCGCCGCGGCGCGGTGACCCGTCGGCTCGCGGGCGACGACCCCGAGGTCAACGAGGAGTGGAACTGCGACAAGGGCCGGTGGGCGTTCACCTACGCGACCCAGCCGGACCGGCTGGCCACGCCGCTGGTCCGCGGCGCGGACGGGGTCCTCGCCCCGGCGTCCTGGCCGGAGGCGATCGAGGCGGCAGCCCGCGGCCTGGCGGCGCACCGCGGCCAGGCGGGCGTGCTGCCCGGAGGCAGGCTCACCCTGGAGGACTCCTACGCCTACGCGAAGTTCGCCAGGATCGCCCTGGCCAGCAACGACATCGACATGCGGGCGCGCCCGCACTCGGCCGAGGAGGCGCATTTCCTCCTGGGCGGATGCAGGACGGCGAGCCGTTCCTGGCCGGCACGGCGCGGCCGGCGGTAGCCCGGATGTCAGCGGCCACCGCGGCGGAGGCGGGAACGGCCGGTGAGCGTAAGGTCACCGTGACCACGGAGCGCGGATCGGTGACCGTTCCGGTGCAGACCGCGGACATGCTCGCCGGCGTGGTGTGGCTGCCTGCCCACTCCGCCGGATGCGAGGTGCGGCGTGCGCTCGGTGCCGGGCACGGCACCGTGGTGACGCTGAGGAGCGCGGAATGAGCACACTGCCCATAGTTTTCGTCCGCGGAGCGGCCTGGGCAGTTGTGGAGGATGGGCGGCTCCTGGAATGGTCGTGCGGAGGATGGGCCAGGCTTCTGACGGGACAGTGCTGTCGCCGAGCTAGTGGGGTGGTTGAGTGACCGGGTCGGCTGCGGGGCACCAGGAGACCGGTGACCGGGATGACGCTGGTCCGCCGGGCGGGGACGGCCAGGGCGTGCTGGCGCCGCTGCTGCCGGGCGGCGAGCCGGTGGAATCGCTGCTGCGCAGGGCGCAGTTCTTCGTCCCCGGCGGCACGCCCAGCGCTGACTTCCGTGAGGTGCACCGGCGGGGCGGGCGGGGCGCGGAGGAGTTTTACCGGGAGCGGTGGCGGCACGACAAGGTGGTGCGCTCGACGCACGGGGTGAACTGCACCGGGTCGTGCTCGTGGAAGGTGTATGTCAAGGACGGGATCATCACCTGGGAGACTCAGCAGACCGACTACCCGTCGACCGGCCCGGACATGCCGGAGTACGAGCCGCGGGGCTGCCCGCGGGGGGCGTCGTTTTCCTGGTATACCTACTCGCCGTCGCGGGTCCGGTACCCGTACGTGCGCGGCGAGCTGCTTTCGATGTGGCGGGAGGCGCGCGAGCGGCTGGGAGACCCGGTCGCGGCGTGGGCGGAGGTCACCGGCGACCCGGCGCGTGCCGCCCGCTACAAGGGCGCCCGCGGCAAGGGCGGCTTCGTCCGGTCGTCCTGGCCGGAGGTCAGCGAGCTGATCGCGGCGGCGCACGTGCACACGGTGAAGGAATACGGGCCGGACCGGGTGGTGGGGTTTTCCCCGATCCCGGCGATGTCGCAGGTCTCCTACGCGGCGGGGACCCGGTTCCTGTCGATGATCGGCGGGACGATCCTGTCGTTCTACGACTGGTATGCGGACATGCCGGTCGCCTCGCCGCAGGTGTTCGGCGACCAGACCGACGTGCCGGAGTCCGGTGACTGGTGGAATTCCTCCTACCTGGTGATCTGGGGCACCAACCTGCCGATCACCCGCACGCCGGATGCGCATTTCATGACTGAGGCCCGCTACCGCGGCCAGAAGGTCGTGGTCGTCAGCCCCGACTACTCCGACCACACCAAGTTCGCCGACGACTGGCTGGCCGCCGCGCCCGGTACCGACGGGGCGCTGGCGATGGCGATGGGCCACGTGATCCTGTCGGAGTTCTTCCGGGACCGGCAGGTGCCGTACTTTACCGGCTACGTCAAGACCTACACCGACCTGCCGTTCCTGGTGACGCTGCGCGAGCGCGGGGACGCCTGGGTGCCGGACCGGTTCCTGACCGCCGCGGACCTCGGCGATGAGGCTGAGGGCGCGGCGCACAAGACCGTCATGCTGAATGAGGCCACGGGCGACCCGTTCGTGCCGAACGGGTCGCTGGGCTTCCGGTTCACCGAATCGGGCCTGGGCAAGTGGAACCTCGACCTCGCAGGCGCCGACCCGGTCCTGACGCTTTATGGCAGGCACGATGAGGCGGTGCCGGTGGACCTGCCCCGGTTCGACGCCGGGACCACCGAGGGCGGGTCGGTGATCCGCCGCGGCGTGCCGGCCAGGCGGGTGGCGGGCCGGCTGGTCACCACCGTGTTCGACCTGCTGATGGCGCAGTACGCGGTGCGCCGCGACGGCCTGCCCGGCGAGTGGCCGGATGGTTACGGTGACGCCGGCGCGCCGGGCACCCCGGCCTGGCAGGAGGCGATCACCTCGGTGCCGGCGGCCGCGGCGGCCAGGGTGGCCCGGGAGTTCGCCCGCAACGCGGAGCTGTCGCGGGGCCGGTCGATGATCGCGATGGGCGCGGGCACCAACCACTGGTTCCACTCCGACCAGATCTACCGCACCTTCTTCACGCTGATCATGCTGTGCGGCTGCGAGGGCGTGAACGGCGGCGGCTGGGCGCACTACGTGGGGCAGGAGAAGGTCCGCCCGCTCACCGGCTGGCAAACCACCGCGTTCGCGCTGGACTGGCAGCGGCCGACCCGGCACATGACCGGCACGTCGTTCTTCTACCTGCATTCTGACCAGTGGCGGTATGAGTCCTTCGGGGCGGCCGAGCTGGCCAGCCCGCTCGGCCGCGGCCTGTTCGCCGGCCGGGCGTTCGCTGACTGCCTGGCGCAGGCGTCCCGGGCCGGCTGGACCCCCTCGCACCCGGCGTTCGACCGCAACCCGCTGGACCTGGCCGGCGAGGCTGCCCGCGCGGGCAAGACGGTGCCCGATTACGTCGTGGAAGAGCTGCGGGCCGGGCGGCTGCACTTCGCAGGCGAGGATCCCGACGACCCGCGTAACTTCCCCCGGGTGATGACGGTATGGCGGGCCAACCTGCTCGGCTCCTCGGGCAAGGGCATGGAGTACTTCATGCGGCACCTGGTCGGCGCCGACGACGCGATCCGGGCTGCGGAATCCCCGCCCCGGCTGCGCCCGGCGGAGGTGACCTGGCGGGAGGAGGCACCGCGCGGCAAGCTGGACCTGCTGACCGCGATCGACTTCCGGATGACCAGCACCTGCACCTACGCGGACGTGGTGCTGCCGGCCGCGACCTGGTATGAGAAGCACGACATCTCCACCACCGACATGCACCCGTTCGTGCACTCGTTCAACCCGGCCATCGCACCGCCCTGGGAGACCCGCACTGACTTCGACGCGTTCCGGCTCATCGCCGAGGAGTTCTCCCGGCTCGCCGCGACCCACCTGGGCACCCGCACCGACGTGATCGCCGCCCCGCTCATGCACGACACCCCCGACGAGCTCGCCCAGCCCGGCGGGCGGGCGGCCGACTGGAAGGCCGGGGAATGCGAGCCGGTGCCGGGAGTGACCATGCCGCGGCTGATCACGGTCGAGCGGGACTACGCGGCGGTGGCAGAGAAGATGGCCGCCCTGGGCCCGCTGACAGACACCCTCGGCACCACCACCAAGGGCATCACGTGGGTGCCGGCGGGAGCGGTGGATTACCTGCGCCGCGCGAACGGCACGGTGCGCGGCGGCGTGGCCGACGGGCGGCCGTCACTGGCCCGCGATGTGCACCTGGCCGAGGCGATCCTGGCCCTGTCGGGCACTACCAACGGCGCCGTCGCGGTCCAGGCCTGGCAGGAACTGGAGAAGCGCACCGGCGTGAACCTGGCTGACCTGGCCGCCGAGCGGGCCGGCGAGCACATCACCTTCGCCGACACGCAGGTCCAGCCCCGGGCGGTGATCACCTCCCCGGAGTGGTCCGGCAGCGAGACCGGCGGCCGGCGGTACGCCCCGTTCACGGTCAACGTCGAGCGCAAGAAGCCCTGGCACACCCTGACCGGGCGGATGCATTTCTTCCTCGACCACGACTGGATGGCCGAATACGGTGAGGCGCTGCCGGCCTACCGGCCGCCGCTGGACTACGCCCGGCACTTCGGCCCCCAGGGCCTGGCCGAGGACGGCCGCCCCGAGCTCACCGTCCGCTACCTGACGCCGCACTCGAAGTGGTCGATCCACTCCGAGTACGCCGACAACCTGCACATGCTGCGGCTGTTCCGGGGCGGCCCGGTGATCTGGATGAGCCCGCAGGATGCAGCAACGATCGGCGTGAGCGACAACGACTGGATCGAGGCCTACAACCGCAACGGGGTGGTCGCCTGCCGGGCCGTGGTCAGCCACCGGATGCCGAAGGGCACGGTGTTCATGTACCACGCCAAGGACCGGCACCTGATGACCCCGAAGTCGGAGGTCTCCGGCTGGCACGGCGGGTCGGACAACTCGCTGACCCGGCTGGTGATCAAGCCCACCCACATGATCGGCGGGTACGGGCAGCTGTCGTTCGCGTTCAACTACTACGGGCCGACCGGCAATCAGCGCGACGAGATCACCGTGATCCGCCGTCGCGCGCAGGAGGTGGAGTTCTGATGCGGGTCATGGCGCAGGTCGCGATGGTGATGAACCTGGACAAGTGCATCGGCTGCCACACCTGCTCGGTGACCTGCAAGCAGGTCTGGACCAACCGCCCGGGCATGGAGTACGTGTACTTCAACAACGTCGAGACCAAGCCCGGGTCCGGCTACCCGAGGAGGTATGAGGACCAGGAGGCATGGAAGGGCGGCTGGGAACTGGACCGCAAGGGCCGGCTGCAGCTCAAGGGCGGAAGCCGGCTGCGCCGCCTGCTGTCCATCTTCTACAACCCCGACCTGCCGTCGATCGACGACTACGGCGACCCGTGGACGTATGACTACCAGACGCTGATCAGCGCCCCGGCCGGCACCCGCAATCCCAGCGTTCACTCGGTCTCCGCGCTGACCGGCAAGGACATGAGCCCGAAGTGGGGCAGCAACTGGGACGACGACCTAGCCGGCGGGCCCGCTCACGCGGCGGCCGACCCGGACCTCGCCGGGCTGGGCGACCGGGTGAAGATGGAGTTCGAGCAGGTGTTCATGTTCTACCTGCCGCGGATCTGCGAGCACTGCCTCAACCCCTCCTGCGTGGCGTCGTGCCCGTCGGGGGCGATGTACAAGCGGGAAGAGGACGGCATCGTGCTGGTCGACCAGGACCGGTGCCGCGGCTGGCGGTTCTGCGTGTCCGGGTGCCCGTACAAGAAGGTGTACTTCAACCACCGGACCGGGAAGGCGGAGAAGTGCACGCTGTGCTTCCCGCGGATCGAGTCCGGCCAGCCCACGATCTGCTCCGAGACCTGCGTCGGCCGGCTCCGCTACCTGGGCCTGTTCCTGTACGACGCCGACAAGGTGCTGGCCGCCGCCGCGACCCCGGACCCGCAGGACCTGTACCAGGCGCAGCTGTCGGTGTTCCTCGACCCCGCCGACCCGGCGGTCGCCGCCGAGGCCGCGCGGCAGGGCATCCCCGCGGACTGGATCGACGCCGCCGTGCGCTCCCCGGTCTACGCGCTGGCCGTCCGGCACCGGGTCGCTCTCCCGCTGCACCCGGAGTACCGGACCCTGCCGATGGTCTGGTACATCCCGCCGCTGTCCCCGGTCGCTGACGTGGTCCACGCGGCCGGCTACGACCAGGCCGACCCCGACCGGGTATTTGCCGCCATCGACGCGCTGCGCATCCCGGCGGAGTACCTAGCGAACCTGTTCACCGCGGGCGACGCCGATGCCATCCGGGCAGTGCTGCGCAAGCTCGCCGCCGTCCGTGCCCTGATGCGGGCGGCACAGCTGGGCCGTGACCCCGATGACGGCCTGCCGGCCTCGGTGGGGGCGACCACGGCCGACCTGGAGGACCTGTACCGGCTGCTCGCCATCGCCAAGTACGGCGACCGCTACGTGATCCCCCCCGCGCACACCGAGGACGCCGGCCGGCTGATGTCCCAGCACGAGCAGCTGTTCTGCAGCCTCGACACTGACGGCGGCCCGGGCATGGGCGGCCACGGCCCGCCCGCTTCCGTCGACACGTTCCATCCCGCGGCAGAGCCGGGCGGTAGCCAGACCTTCCGCGGCGACGACGGCCAGCTGCACTTCAACCTGCTCGGCTGGGACGGCCAGGGCAGCTCACCGCACCTGTTCCCCGGCGCCGGATCATGACCGCCGACCCGGATGCCAGCGCGGCCAGCTCTCTTACTGCGGTCAGCCCGTACAAGCTCGCGTCGGTACTGCTGCAGTACCCGACCATGGCGCTGTTCGACGGGATCAGCCACCTCGAAGCCGTAGCCGGCTCGTCCGGCCGGGCGAGCCGGGAGCCGTTCGGCGCGTTCCTGGCCTGGCTGCGGGCCACCGACCCCACCCGGGCCGCGCAGCATTACGTGGAGACGTTCGACCTGCGCCGCCGCTGCGCGCTGTACCTGACCTACTACCGGCACGGCGACACCCGCAACCGCGGCATGGCGATGCTGGCCTTCAAGACCGCCTACCGGGCCGCCGGGTTCGAGCCCACGAGCGGCGAACTGCCCGACTACCTGCCGCTAGTGCTCGACTTCGCCGCGCTCACCCCGCGCGGGGAGAAGCTGCTGCGCGGCCACCGCGCCGACCTGGAACTGCTGCGCCGGGCGCTGGCCGAGGCGGGCACCCCCTACGCCGGCGTCGTCGAGGCGGTGTGCGCGCACCTGCCCGCGCCGGGCCGGCGGGACCTGGCCCTGATCCGCCAGGCATGGGAGAAAGGGCCGCCCGCTGAGGAGGTGGGGCTGGAGCCGTTCGCCCCCCCGGAATACCTGACCGGGCCGGGAGCGCGGCGATGACCGGCGCCAGCGCGGGGCAGGTGTTCTTGTGGGCCGGGCTGCCCTACCTGGCGCTGGGCATCTTCGTGGTCGGCCACATCTGGCGGTGGCGCTATGACCAGTTCGGCTGGACCAGCCGCTCCACCCAGCTGCAGGAGCGGCGGCTGCTGAAGTGGGGCTCCCCGCTCTTCCACTACGGCACCTTCGCCGCCATCGGCGGGCACGTCATCGGCGTCCTCATCCCGGAGTCCTGGACCCGCGCGATCGGCATTCCCGAGAACGTCTACCGCTGGTTCTCCGCGGGCGCCGGCACTCTCGCCGCCGTCCTGGTTATCGGCGGGGTGGTGGTACTGGCGGGCCGTCGGCTGCTCGTCCCGCGGGTCCGGGCCACCACCAGCCCCGTGGACTGGGTGGCGCTGATCCTGCTGCTGCTCGTCATCCTCACCGGCATCGCCCCCACGATCGGGGTCAACCTGCTCGGCCACGGCTATAACTACCGGACCACGGTCGCGCCCTGGTTCCGCGGCCTGTTCGCCGGGTCACCCGACGTGACCGCCATCGCGCACGCGCCGCTCATCTACCAGGTCCACGTCACCGCCGCGTGGCTCATCTGGGCAGTATGGCCGTTCAGCCGGCTCGTGCACGCCTGGAGCTACCCGCTGTGGTACCTGTGGCGCCCCTACATCGTCTACCGCTCCCGTCGGGCCGCCCCGCCCGCCGAGCCCGGCACCAGCGGGCGCCGGTGGCGGCGGATCGGCGTGCGGTACTGACCTGAGCCGGCCCGCAACCCCCGGCGGGACTCCCGTCCGCCGAAACTCCCCGCGCCGTCCCATGCCCGTACTCTCCCTGCTGGCCCCCGGACGGCCTGACAGGGCGCCTCCTGGCTGCGCGGTACTCGTGCGCAGCCCCGGTGCCGTAGGTCACACGCCGGCTTCCTTGTTTTATACAAGTCACTTAGTAATAATGAGAGCGGGGAAGTGATCCTTGATGACCGAGACATACGAGCGCTATCCGGCGGTGCCGGCCACCACACCGCTCACGCTGGCCGGCGAACACGAGCTGCTGCTCCGGCAGGTGGCGAGCCGCGCCGGGGACCTGCGGGCAGCGGCCGCCGAGGGCCGATGGCCCGCCGCGGAGCTGCAGGCGCTGGTCGGCTATCTCCGGGCGGAGGTGCTGCGCCAGGCCGCGGACGAGGAATGGCTCCTGTTTCCCGCCCACGACGCGCCGCCCGGCCTCGACCGGCTGGGCCGCGACCACGCGCGGCTGCATGCCGCGGCCGACCTGCTGGAGCGCGCGGCGGCCGGCGAGGGCAGGTTCTCTGCCGCGCAGCTCGCCACCGCCACCCGGGATCTGGTCGGCCAGCTTGAGCACCACCTCGCCGCCGAGGAGGCACTGCTGGCAGCGGCCGCAACGCCGGAGAGGGTACCAGCGACCAGTGTCGTCGGCGGGCGCCCTCATGAGTGGTACCCGCTGACCGAGGGGCCGGTGATCGACCTGGACGCGCTTCCGGCCGGCCAGGCCATCGACGCGGCCGTGGACCGGCTGCTGCGGCTGCATCGCGGTGAGCGGGTCGAGCTGCGCTCGGCCAGCGACCCGTGCCCGGTCTGGCGGCGGATGGACGAACTCAGCCCCGGCGGCTACGGCTTCGCCTACCTGCAGGAGGGGCCGGGCCGGTGGCGGGTGCAGGTCACCCGCCGGCCGGAGCCCGGTGACGCTGCCGGGACTGCGGATGGACGCCAGCCGTGAGCATCACCCGCGAGGACCTCTCGCCAGCCAGGATCATCGTCGATCACGCGAGGCTCGCGGAGGAGCTGTCCGTGCGGGTTGGCTCAGAACTGGCCGCGGGCCGCGCAGTCCTCGTGCTTCGCCATGGCCCTGGCACTGCGCCAGGCAAGCCGACCGCCTGCCACACCGGGCGTTCCGCGCGGGATTCCCGCAGACACCCCCAGGGCGTTGTGCCAGATCAGGTCGGTGGGACGGTGCCGGGCTAGCCTTTCATCCCGCCATCGCGGCGCCCGCGCGGGCAGGTCAGCAGCGCAGGGAAGCCCTGCGGCGAAATGCGTGCGGGCACCCGCCATGCCCAGCCCCGCAGTGCCGCCTGGACAGCCGACGGCTCGCTGCGCCGGCGACCAGGTGGAACAGCGCATACAGCCGGTGCTCCCGGAGCCCGCGCAAGAACGCGGCGGTCTGCGCTGAAGTCCACACCGCCACCACCGGCCGCCAGCCCTCTCGCTCCCACCGCTGGGTCAGGGCGCCGTGAACATCCCCTGCTGTCGGCCGCGCCAAGGCTGCCGGCGGGACAGCGCCGAGGTACGGGACCAGATAACAGCGCACGTGCGCCGCATAGCCGCGACGCCACCGCTCCAGTCACTCCCCCACCGTCAGCCCCCGCGCCGCGGCGGGTGCCGGGCTGCGCAGCGCCTCCAGCGCCGCCGATGCTGCCGCCCTGGAGGCGAAGCCACCCCGGCGCACCCGCCGCCGACCGTCCCCGGCCGCGGGCAGGTCCATGCTGAAATACCACGATCCGTGCCGCGCGCCGAGCCCAGCTTCGGACACCGCGCTCCCAGCAGCCTCCCGGCCACCTCGCACCGCCTGAACACCGAGGCACCCGGCCGGTCAACCGCCCAGGATCGGCAGCAGCGTTCCCACCCGAGAGCGGACCGCCTCGGCGGCCTCCCAGTCGGCGGACCTCAGGCTGGCCAGCGCGGCCGGGAAGACGCCATCCTGCTCCTTGAGGACGTGCTCGCGCAACAACGTCAGCGTCTCGATGAGCCGCGTCGGCCAGGACGGATCGGCCGGCGTGCCCGCCGACGCCTCGGCACCCATCAGGTTGACCACTAGATCGTGTTCCCTGGTCAGCTCGGCTCCACTCGTCGACGGCCGGAACCTTCCCGCGGTCCGAGGCGGCCAGCGCCTGCCGGTGGGCGGCGTAGGACTCACCGACGATCGCGGCGCAGGCCGTGGTGAGCCGCTCCCGCTCGGTCTCCGAATACGGGGGCAGCGCCTGCCGTGAGGGTGTCGGGGTGTAGGCGCGGTCGGCCAGCAACTCCCGAACCCCGGGATCAAGCCGGCCCGCAGTCGTGTCGAAGCCCTTCAGCATCCGCCGGGTGAACCCGTGCGGGTGGATCAGCTCGGCCAGACCGGTCAGCAAGTCACCGGCCAACTCCGGGCAGGGCAGCCCCTCCAGCGTGAACTCCGCCGCAGTCCCGTCGCTGAACACGCACCTGATGCCCGGCGGATCGCACAGCACCGTGGCAGGCATCAGCGCACCCCCGCCGTGTCGCCGGTGAACTCGGCGTCCGCTTCACATGCGGCGTCCGCCTCAGTGAGCAGCCCGTCGGCGAGCCCGGCCTGCTCGTAGGCCTCCCGGAAGATCCGCGTGGTGTCCAGGCGCCGCCCGCCAGGCCCGTAAACGCGGCGGCAGCATCGGCCCGCCAGGGGCGGTTCGTGTTGCAGGCTGCCAGGCCGCGCTCTGGCCCGCGACCCGCGCCGCCTGCTGGCAGGGAAAACGACACCATGAGCACCATCCGCACACGAAAACGGACATCCGCCGCCAGCCGCCTTCTACGTACTCAGAACAAGTGGCGGCGAACAGGCAGGCAGCTGTGGCGATTCGCCCGCATCAACTCAAAGATGATCAGGATAATTCGCGGCTCGCGCACCTAACTAACGGCGCTGACTCCGCGCTCGCCGAGCCGCAGCCGACTGCTTACGGGCGGGCGGGATCATCGACGCCTCGCGCGGGTGCGCCGACTGCTCCATTCCGATGTCCGCAGCCAGCGCACCGACGGGTGCCGGTCCCTGACGGCGACGGCAGGATCCGCAGGCGGCCGGGGGTGGTGAGGGCCTGCAAGCCCAGTGCCGCCCGGCTGGCCGTATCGTTCTGTCTGCGAAGTAGCCGGGCTCCTGCAGGGCGCGCAAGCGCCGCGGGCCTTGGGTACTGAGCAGCCGGAGCGCCGCGCGTGATGACCGCTGAGCCTGTTATCGCAGCTTCGCGCAGCACCGGGACACTGATCTGCAAGTCTCAGGCGGCGCCGACTTCGCCGCGGTGGCCGCCGGGACGGTGAATCCGTAGGGTTGGCGGCATGGCGCAGGGCTGGACGGCTATCATCTGGCGGTTCATGCGCACCCAGCTGCCTGATCCGCCGGCACGGGTGATCGAGCTGGGCTGCGGGCCGCAGGGCGGGCTTGTCCCGATGCTGCGCCGGGAGGGATACCACGCCGTCGGGGTCGACCCGCAGGCACCCGAAGCACCGGGCTACCGCCGGGTCGAGTTCGAGCGCTACCGGCCACCCAAGCCGGTGCACGCGGTGGTCGCGTCCGCCTCGCTGCACCACGTGGCGGACCTGGGCCTGGTGCTGGACCGGGTCGCCGCCGCGCTGGTACCCGGCGGCTCGCTGGCCATCGCCGAATGGGCCTGGGAACGGTTCGACGAGCCGACCGCCCAATGGTGCTTCGCGCGGCTGGGCCCGGCCGCCGGCGAGCCAGGCTGGCTGCACCAGCGCCGCCAGGAGTGGATCGCCTCGGGGCTGCCCTGGGACACCTACCGCCAGGGCTGGGCGGCCCGGGAGCGCTGCCACTGCGGCCAGTCGATGCTGCGCGAACTGGACGCACGGTTCGACTGCCGGACCTGCACGCGTGTCCCGTACTTCTTCCACGACCTGGCCGACACGACCGAGGCGGCCGAGCAGGCGGCCATCGGCTCCGCAGCGATCAAGGCCACCGGCATCCGCTACGCAGCCGTCCCGCGCCGCACAACCGTGACACAGGATCGGCCGGGTCTCGCAGCGAACCGGTCAGTCCGCTGAAAGCCCATGGCCAGGGTAGGCATCCGACTTTGACCAGGAGACACAACGGAGCCCGGTTCGGGCACCGCCCGGTGAGCGCCGGTCCGGTACACGAACAAGCGCCCGCATGGCCAGGACGTTGCAGCGACCGCCGCCCTGGGCCCTGGCATGGGTCCGTGTGTTATGCGGCCCTGGATCGTGGCCCGCGCCGGGAAGCCGACGTTTCCCAATGACGCATCTGGCAGCATGGCCGTTCATCGTGCTGGCTGGGGCTGGCGTGGGGATCTGCATGGGCTTGTTCGGCGTGGGCGGTTCCTCGGTGGCCACCCCAGTGCTCGCGCTGCTCGGCGCGCCCGCGCTGATAGCGGTCGCCTCCCCCTTGCCGGCCACCATTCCCTCCGCGGCGGTCGGTGCGGTGCCCTACCTGCGGGCCGACGAAGCCCGGCCCCGCGCCGCCGCATGGTCGGTCCTCGGCGGCATCCCCGGCACGATCGCCGGCGCGCTACTCTCCCATCTCGCGGGCGGGCCGGCACTGCTCATCGTCTCCGGTGTCGTGCTGGTCGTAGCGGGGTTGCGGGTCGTGCAGCCGATCGGGGAATCAGCCCGCAAGGCAGGCACGCAGCGGCGCCACCACCGGCTGCTCCTCGTGGGAAGCACGGCACTGGTGGGGGTGTTCACCGGCCTGCTGGCCAACGGCGGCGCGTTCTTGCTGGTGCCGATGTACCTGCTGATCTTCGGCCTGCGCATGCGCCAAGCGGTAGGCACGAGCCTGATGGTCGTCACCGTCCTGGCCATCCCCGCCCTGGCAGTCCACTGGGCACTTGGGCACATCGACTGGGTCCTGGCCGGCGAGTTCGCCGCCGGTTTGCTTCCGGGCAGCGCCATCGGCAGCCTGCTGGCACATCACGTGCAAGGACCGGCGATCCGCCGCGCATTCGGGTGGTTTCTCGTCGCCTTCGGGCTGTCCTTCACCATCTACCGGATCATCGCCGGCCAAGGCTGACTGGGCCCCTCGCTGTGGGTTTAGCCCGAGGCCAGCGAATGCCGGACTCCTGGACGACCCGGTCGCAGAACCAGCCCAGACCGGCGCCACCGGACGTGACCAAGACCTCCGCCGGCCTGGTCCTCACCCTCGAAGGGCCACCATCGCCGTCCCGTCCGAGCGACGAGCGAAGAAATCCGGCGCGTACCGCCAGCCGCCATCGTCGTCGCGCCAGTGCCACCAAAACGGCTGCGACGACAGCAGGTCAAGCCACCGACGTCAGCGTCCGCGCGCTCTTCAGCCGCTCCCACTCCTTGGCGGCCATGGTGCGAAGCGTATAACCCTTATTTCATGGCAGGGCCAGTGCTCTGGTACCGGCCGTCGGGCGCGGGTGGGAGCCTGCGCCCGCCCGTTCTCCCCACAGGTATGAACCGCGCTGCGGCGGCAGGTAGGACCGGAGGTCTCCCCGCCGGTCCCCGGCCCAGGTCGGCCAGCCTCCGGCACAGTCACCAGCCGGCCCGTGGCGATTGCCGTGTCCCCGTCGTATTTCCCTGGCCGGACCTGGGCCGGGGGGGTGGCTATGCAGCCTGGAAGCCGGGGCAGGAGGAGCCAGCCGCATGGATCGGGCATCCATGGCCACCGCTGGGCCGGTTATGCGCGGGTCTCGTGGGCTTGCTGGTAGGCGGGCCAGTCGAGTTCGCGGGGCCGCCGGGCGTACCGGTCGGCGGGAGGCATGCGGGCCAGGGCGAGCGCGCCGAGCAGGGTGGCTGCCAGGCAGGCGAGCGCGCCGAGCCCGAGGCCGTACCGGGGACCCAGATCGTCGGCGACCACTCCGATGATCGGCCCGCCGACCGGGGTGCTGCCGGTGAACGTCACGGACCACAGGGCCATCACCCGGCCGCGGAACTGAGGGTCTGCGGTGAGCTGCAGCGTGGTGTTGCCGGTCGCCATGAACGCGGTGCTGAAGAAACCGACGACCACGAGCGCGGCCAGCTCACCGGCAAGCGACGGGACCAGCGCCCCGGCGAGGATCGCCGCGGCGAAGCCGGCCGCGGCCACGGTGAACGGCAGCAGGCCGGTCCGGGCCATGGCGGCGACGACCAGCCCGCCGACCACCGCGCCGGCGCCCATGGCGGCGGTGAGGAATCCGTAAGTGCTCGCGCCGCCGTGCAGGCTGACGCGGGCCAGCAGCGGCAGGGCGACCTGGAACTCGTATGCCAGGGTGCCGACCAGGGCCATCATCAGCAGCGGGACCAGCAGGCCCGGTGCGCCGCGGACATACCGCAGGCCCTGGCGCAGCTGCCCCGGCTCACGCCCGGCCGGCGCCGCCGGGTGCAGCGCCGCGGTCCGGATCCGGGCCAGTGCCGCCAGGACCGCCGCGAAGCTGGCGGCGTTGGCCAGGAAGCACACTCCGACTCCGGCGGTGGCGATGAGGACCCCCGCGACCGCGGGGCCGACCGCGCGGGCGGCGTTGGTCAGGACGCTGTTGAGGCTGACCGCGTTCTGCAGCCGGTCCCGGCCCACCATCTCCGGGACGAATGTCTGCCGCGTCGGCTGGTCGACGGAGTTCACCGTGCCCAGGGCCACGGCCAGGACGAAGACCATCCACAGCCGCACCGCATGGGTTACCGTCAGCAGCCCCAGCACCAGCGCCAGCACGCCCAGGACGGACTGGGTGCCCAGCAGCAGGCGGCGCTTACCCGCGCGGTCGGCGACCAGGCCGCCATACGGTCCCAGCAGCAGCACCGGCAGGAACTGGGCCGCGGCCACCAGGCCCAGCAGCGTGCCCGACCCGGTCAGCTGCAGCACCAGCCACGACTGCGCCACTACCTGCATCCACGTCCCGGTCAGGCTGACCGCCTGACCGGCCAGGTAGAGCCGGAAATTCGGCACCGCCATGGCAGCGAACATCCTGCCCGGTCGCCGGACCCGGCCCTGGTCGCGCAGGCCTGGCCGGTGGCGGCGCCGCGCCGGCTCACGATCCCCCGCCACCGTCATGCTCCTGAGAGTCTCAGGCCGCACGGCAGCCACGTCGCCACCGGGGAGGGACCCATCGATGAGCTCAGGGCGCGGGGTGCAGGCATGCGCCGCGATCCAGTGCAGGCGTACGGCATCCCCGCCTGGCGCCCCCGGCCCCGTGTGACGGGCGACTCACCGCCCGGCATGGTCACCCCCCCGGAAGCCGGCTCAGTTCGCTTCCGGCCGGGGCCTCGGTGAACTGGCTGTTGTACAGGTCATAGTAGAAGCCGCGCCGGCCGAGCAGGTCGTCATGGCTGCCCTGCTCGACGATGCGGCCAGCGTCCATGACGATGATCGTGTCGGCGTTCCGGATGGTAGACAGCCGGTGGGCGATGACAAAGCTGGTCCGGCCCTGCCGCAGCCGTGCCATGGCGTCCTGGATAAGGACCTCGGTGCGGGTGTCGACGTTGCTGGTCGCCTCGTCAAGGATGAGGATGGGCGGATTGGCCAGGAACGCCCGCGCGATCGTCAGCAGCTGCTTCTGCCCGGCGGAAATGTTGGATGCGTCCTCGTCGAGCAGCGTGTCGTAGCCGTCAGGCAGGGTCCGGATGAAGTGATCGGCGTAAGCGGCCTGCGCTGCGGCGGTGATCTGCTCGCTGGTGGCACCCTGCATTCCGTATCCGATGTTGTCCCGGATCGTGCCGGCGAACAGCCAGGTGTCCTGCAGCACCATGCCGAAGCAGCGACGCACTTGGTCGCGGCTCAGCTCTCGGTAGTCGGCGCCGTCCAGGGTGATCCGGCCGGAGTCGATCTCGTAGAAGCGCATCAGCAGGTTGACCACCGTCGTCTTGCCCGCCCCGGTGGGCCCGACGATGGCAATGGTCTGGCCCGGCTCCGCGGTCAGGGTGAAGTCCTCGATCAGCGGCTTGTCAGGCTCGTACCGGAAGGACACGTGCTCGAGCGTTACCCGCCCGGCCACCTCTGGCCTTGCCGGGATCGCGGCCCGGTCAGGCGGGATCCGCTCGGGAACTTCCTCCGGCGCGTCTAGGAACTCGAACACCCGCTCGGCGGATGCCAGCCCGGACTGCAGCATGTTCATCTGGCCGGCGATCTGGGTGATCGGCATCGTGAACTGGCGGGAATACTGGATGAACGCGGTCACGTCGCCGAGGGACATCTTGCCTGACGCGACCCAGTACCCGCCGATGACCGCGATCGCGACGTAATTCAGGTTGGCCAGGAACTGGATCGACGGCTGGATGACCCCGGACAGGAACTGGGCGCGGAAACTGGCCTCATAAAGGCGCCTGTTCTGGCGGTCGAACTCCTCGATGGCCGGCTGCCGCCGGCCGAAGACCTGCACTAGGGCATGCCCGGTATGGGTTTCCTCGACCAGCCCGTTCAGGCTGCCGGTCTGGTCCCACTGGGCAGCGAACTGGACCTGCGACCGCCGCGCGATGAAGAAGGTGACCACCAGCGCAAGCGGGATCGTGACCACCGACACCGCCGCGAGCAGCGGCGATATCCAGAACATCATGCCCATGACCCCGATGATCGTCAGCACCGAGGTGAGCAGCTGGCTGAGCCCTTGCTGCAGCGTGGTAGTGAGGTTGTCGATGTCGTTGGCGACCCGGCTGAGGATATCGCCGTGCGGATGGCTGTCGAAGTACCGCAGCGGCAGCCGGGCCAGCTTCTCCTCCACCTCGCGGCGCAGCCCGTACATGGCGCGCTGGGTGACGCCCGCCATGATGTAGGCCTGGCCCCAGCTGAACGCTGCCCCGGCTAGGTACACCAGGGCGACCAGACCAAGGACCTGGCCGAGATGGGTAAGGTCGACCCCCGCGCCGGGAGTGACGTTCATCCCGGAGATCATGTCCGCCAGCTGGCCCTGACCGTGCGCCCGCAGCAGCGCGATGGCCTGCTCCTTGGTCACGCCGGCCGGCAGCTGCTTGCTCACGACGCCGTTGAACAGCACGTTGGTCGCATCGCCGAGGATCCTCGGGCCGGTCACCAGGAACCCGACCGAGGCCACACCCAGGAACAGCACGATCACCAGCCGGACCCGGTCAGGACCCAGCCGGGCCATCAGCCGCCGCAGCGTGCCGCGCAAGTCCCTGGCCCGCTCTGCCGGCGCCCCGGCGCCTGGCCGGCCCATGGCGGCACCTCGGCCCATCCCGCCCCCCGGCCGCCCGATCATGCCGCAGCCTCCGCACCGAGCTGGGACTCGACGATCTCCCGGTAGGCGTCGCAGCCCGCCATCAGCTCCCGGTGGGTGCCCATCCCGGCGATGCGGCCCTCATCGAGCACGATGATCCGGTCGGCGTGCATGATCGTGCTCACCCGCTGCGCCACGATCACGACCGCAGCGTCGCGGGTCCCGGCCCGCAGCGCCGCCCGCAGCCGCGCGTCGGTGGCGGCGTCCAGCGCCGAGAAGCAATCGTCGAACAGGAACAGGCCCGGCTGCTTCACCAGCACCCGGGCGATCGACAGCCGCTGCCGCTGCCCGCCGGAGACGTTACTTCCGCCCTGGTCGATCGTGGCATCCAGCTGGCCGGGCATCGCCGCGACGAAATCGCTAGCCTGCGCGATCTCCAGAGCATGCCACAACTCCGCATCGGTAGCCTCCGGCCTGCCGAACCGCAGAGTACTGGCGACGGTGCCGGCGAACAGGAACGCCGCCTGCGGCACCAGCCCGATCCCGGCCCACAGCTCCTCCAGGTCCTGGTCCCGCACGTCAACGCCGTTGACAAGCACCTGGCCCCCGGTGGCATCAAAGAACCGCGGTATCAGGCTGAGCAGCGTCGTCTTGCCGCTGCCGGTGCCGCCGATGATCGCGCTGGTCTCACCCGGCAAGAACGCGAACGACAGGTCGCGCAGGACGGGCCTCTCACTGCCCGGGTACCCGAAGGTCACGTTCCGGAACTCCACCAGCCCGGTCACCCGGGTCGGCCTGACCGGGCGCGGCGGGTCCGTGATCGCCGGCTCGGTGCCCAGCACCTGCTCGACCCGCTCCGCGCTGGCCACAGCGCGCGGGACAAGGATCACCATCATCACTGCCATCATCACCGCCATCAGGATCTGCAGGATGTAGGTGAGGAACGCGGTGAGGTTGCCGATTGGCATCGATCCCTCGCTCACCAGCCGGCCGCCGAACCACAACACGGCGACGCTGGACAGGTTCAGGATCGCCATCAGTGACGGCATGGCCAGCGCGAAGATCCGGTTCACCCGCAGCGCGGTGGCTGTCAGGTCCGCGTTGGCCGCGCCGAAGCGCTGCGCCTCGGCCCTGTCGCGGACGAACGCGCGGATAACCCGGACGCCGGTGATCTGCTCGCGCAGCACCTGGTTGATGCGGTCGATCTTGACCTGCATGGACCGGAACAACGGCACCACCATGATCAGCATGGCGCCGATAACCACCGCCATCACCGGCACGGCGACCACCAGCAGGAGCGACAGCGCGGCGCCCTCCTTGACCGCCATGATCACGCCGCCCGCGCACATGATCGGGGCGATGACCATGAGCGTCATGCCCAGCTGCAGGAACAGCTGGATCTGCTGGATGTCGTTAGTGTTGCGGGTGATCAGCGACGGCGTCCCGAAGCGGTTCATCTCACGGGCCGAGAAGCCCTGAACCCGGCTGAAGACCGCGGCCCGCATGTCCGCACCCGCCCCCATCGCCACCCGCGACGCCCAGTACACGGCCACGATGCCCACGGCACCTACCGCCAGGGCGATGGCCAGCATGACCCCGCCAGTCGTCCATATGTAGCGGATGTCCCCCTTCTCGACGCCGTTGTTGATGATGTCGGCGTTGAGGTTGGGCAGGTACAGGTTCCCCACGGTCTGCGCCACCAGCAGGATCACTACGATGGCGACCTGGCGGGTGTAGGGGCGCAGGAAGCTGCGCAGCAGCCGGGTCAGCACGGCGGCGGGCTTCCCGCGTGCCCGGCAGTGCCCGGCTCCTGGGCCCGCAGGAACGCACGCTGCAAGGCGGCGAGGCCCCGCGCGATGATGTCGAGTTCGTCGTCGCCGAGCGGCTGCAGGAGAGCGCCGATGGCCCGCTGGCTCGCGGCCGCCCACTCAGCGGCGCGCTGGCGCCCCTGCGGGGTGATGTGCAGCCGGACGAGGCGGCTGTCGCGGGAATCGCTGTCCTTGCGCACGATCCGCGCTGCCGCCAGGCGGGTCATCAGGACCGACACCCGGCTCTTCGGCAGCCCGGTCACCCGCGCCAGCTCGTTGACGGTGATGCCCGGGTGCTCGCAGATCTCCTGCAGCGCGGCCAGGGACAGGCCGTACACAGGAAACGGGAACCCCCCGTCGGCGGCCAGCCGCACATGCTGCCGACGGAAATCCCGCACCACGCCCCGGAGCAGCTCAACGACCTGGTCCTGTACCTCCGCCCGGCCTGAGGCCGCTCTGCCGGGGCAGCCATCCGGATAATCGTTTCTCATGGAACGTTCACACGACAACGGTGCTGCTCCCTCAGCCGGGCGGGCCAGCGACGGATGTCCCCGGACCACGGGACCTTGGCCACCCGCGCTACAGTCAGCGGTTCCCGCAGTACTGTGCGTGAGCCCTGTTCTGCGGGCAGCGGTGACCCCGGATCGCCGCTGCGGTGGACGGCCAAGTCGCTGAACACGCCGGCCGGTGAGCTGACCTGCGACTAGTGGCAGGGTGGCAGCCGGCGGGCTGCGGTGATTCAGGTCGACAGGCGGAGGCGCGGTGCGCGAGGTTGAGGTTAAGTACCGGGTCCGGGACATCGGGGCGCCAGCCGTATATCGATGATCTCACCTGGCGGAGGGAACGCAGCGCCCGGCGGGCGGCCGCCGATACCGCAGCCGCCGTCATGCTCGGACTGTACGAATGCCGAGAGCTGGAGGCCATGAGCAGTACGCGCTCCGCGAGACGTGGCGTCCGAAGACCTGCGAACAATCTGACGCGCAGTAGGAAACCCCGGTCTGCTGCAGCCCCTCGGGGCACTAGTCTCGTCGCATGTCCGAGAGTGCGAGCATCGCTGGTCGGTGGCGTATCACAGAGATGGACAACTGGGACCAGGAGGCCATCGACCTGGTCAAGCCCGGCTTCATCGAGTTCGGTGAGGACGGCCTCGGCAGCCTGGGTTTCATCGTGGTGACGGGGGACCTCGACTGCCGCGACGCGGATCGTGACGGCCAGCCGGGGGTCGAGTTCTCGTGGCAAGGCTCCGACGAGGGCGACGACGCGAGCGGCCGCGGCTGGGCCGCGCTCAACCTCGACGGCACGCTCGAGGGCCACATCTACTTCCACCTCGGTGATGAATCCGGGTTCCGCGCCGA
>Ga0307375_10001898_pt1 | contig 22029 bp, 13 predicted proteins | sample TR1MG_FD_202531 | JGI IMG/M metagenome (GOLD analysis project Ga0307375, IMG submission 202531) | Soil microbial communities from Risofladan, Vaasa, Finland - TR-1 | ecosystem: Environmental > Terrestrial > Soil > Coastal area > Acid sulfate soil | place: Finland: Risofladan, Vaasa | collected...
GCGCCGGCTCGGTGTACGGCTCCGATGCGATCGGCGGCGTGGTCAACTTCATCCTGAAGAAGGACTACCAGGGCGCCACGATCTCGACCAACTACGGCGTGTCCGATCGCAGCGACGGCCAGTCGCGCGGCGTGCAGTTCACCTTCGGCCAGACCTCGGACAAGGGCAGCATCGTCGCCGGCCTCGACTACAACAAGACCGATCAAGTGCTGGCCAAGAACCGCAAGTTCTCGCAGAACGCGGTGTCGATCTACGGCAGTGCCAATACCCCGCTCTATACCTTCATCGGCGGTTCGACCTTCCCGCCGCATGGCCGCATTCAGCTGCCAGCCGCCCTGGCGGCCTCATACGGTTGCAACTTCGTGGCGGCCAATCCGGGCGCCAGCGGGCAGAACACGGCCACCGACTACCACTGCTTCGGCAACTCCGACAAGTACAACTATGCGCCCGTCAACCTGATCCAGACGCCGCAGGAGCGCACCAGCCTGTTCGTCAACGGCACCTACAACCTGGGTGAGCACGTGACGGCGTACATGGATGCCTACCACAACAAGACCTCATCCGGCTTCCAGTTGGCGCCGTCGCTGTTCGGCACGCCGTTTGGCGGCACGATTTCGAAGGACAGCTACTACAACCCGTTCGGTGTCGATTTCGCCACGGGGGCCAACGATTTCCGCGCGCGCCTGGTCTCGGCCGGCTACCGCAGTGCCAACTTTGGCAGCACCACCGATCAGCTGCATGCGGGCCTGAAGGGAGACTTCACCCTCTTCAATCAGGACTGGAACTGGGATGCGGGCTTCGGTTACGGCCACTTCTCGCAGAACCTGATCACCCGCGGCCTGCCTAACCAGGACAAGCTCAATGCCGATCTCGGGCCGTCCCACCTCGATTCGGCTACCGGCCAGGTGGTGTGCGATTCGGGCGCATCCGGCTGCACGCCGTTCAATCCGTTCAACCTGTTCGATCCGAACTCGGTCAAGGCCCTGCAGGCCGCTGCCGTGCCGGCGATCAGCAACGCCTTTTCAATCGAGAAAATCTACTCGGTCGACGTGAACGGCGGCCTGTTCGATCTGCCGGCCGGTACGGTACAGCTCGCCGCGGGCGCGGATTACCGGCATGAATACACCAGCAGCACGGTCGATCCGTTGCTGCTGATCGATCCGGCCACCGGCAACTGCACGCTGGGCAGCCAGTGCAGCTCGCCGCTGAGCGGCCAGTACTTCACCCGTGAGGCCTATAGCGAGTTGTTCATCCCGGTCCTGCAGGATCTGCCGTTCGTCAAGTCGTTGAACGTGACCCTGGGCGACCGTTACTCCTACTTCAGCTCGTTCGGCAGCACCAACGACGTCAAGATCGCACTGGAATATCGCCCGATCAACGACCTGATGCTGCGTGGCACGGTGTCCGACGTGTACCGTGCACCGACCATCGGCAATGTGTTCGGTTCGGCGATCAGCGACGCGCCCAAGCTCAGCAGCGACCCGTGCGACCACATCACCACCGCCGGCAACCCGGCCTGCGTGGGCGTGCCGACCGATGGCACGTTTGTCAACCAGGACGTCGCCCTGGGCCAGCAGATCAGCGGTATCGCTTCCGGTTCGCAGTTCGCGGGTTTCCCGCTGGGACCGGAGCAGGGCAAGTCGTTCGACTTCGGCGCGGTTTATTCACCGAGTTACGTACCGGGCCTGTCGGTCAGCGCCGATGTGTGGCGCATTTACCTGAACAACACCATCACCAATATCGGTGCGCAGACCGTGCTCGATCAGTGTGCGGCAGGCGTCCTCAAGTTCTGCCCGCTGATTACCCGCCAAGGTTTGACCAGCGCCAATCCGGGCCAGATCGTCCATATCATCGAGCCGACCGGTAACCTCGGCCGTACCGATGCGAGCGGCGTGGACTTCTCGCTGCGTTACAAGCTGCCGCAGTTCTGGTTCGGCAACTTCACGCTCGGCATGGATGGCACCTATCTGTCGCGCTATGACCAGGAAACGGCGCCGGGTACGGCAGGCAATGTGGTCTACCACGATGCCGGGCACTTCATGCCGTTCGGTTCGTCGCAGGCGGCAGCCTGCCCCAGTGGCGGTGGCATTTGCCTGTTCCCGCGCTGGCGTGGTCAGGGCTTCCTGAACTGGAACCTCGGTTCATGGGATGCCTCGTGGCGGATGCGCTACATCGGCCGCTTCCAGAATGGCTCGAAGAATGCGTCGCAGGACACCCACCCGGCTTATGCTCTGGATGGTGTCGTGTTCAAATACGGCGCAACGGTCTACAACGACATGCAGATCGGCTACAACATCGAACCGCTCAACACCCGCGTGGACTTCGGCGTGAACAACGTGTTCGACAAGCAGCCGCCGTTCCTGTACGCGAACAACACGCTGAACGCCAACACCGATCCGAGCGACTTCGATCTGCAGGGCCGCTATTACTGGGCCCGGGTGACTGTCAAGTTCTGATCGTTCAAGATCCTGCAAAAGTTGTTTAGCTTGACGAGCCGCGCGAGTCACCTCGCGCGGCTCTTTTTTTGAGGCTTATGACTACACTACCTACCCAGCAAATCGTTGCGGCGCTGCAGGCCGGTCATCCGGCCGAGGCGGAGCGTCTGGCCCGCTTTTCCCTGCAGCCCCGACCGCAGGATGAAAACCTGCTGCTGCTGCTGGCCCTGAGCCTTCAGCAGCAGCAGAAACTGACCGACGCCGTGGCCGTCTATGCCGAGCTCACGCGATTGTTTCCGCAAAACAGCCTGCATTGGGGCAACTACGCCACCGCCCTGCGCGACGCGGGCGACTTGAAGGCGGCTGAAGAGGCCTATGCCACCGCGCTTCGGCTCGACCCGGCCAATACCGAACAAATGCTCAATTACGGGCTGCTGCAGATGCAGCAGCTGGATTATCTTGGCGCGCGCGAAACGTTGCTGGATGCCTTCGCGATCGATCCGCAATCGCCGGCCATCCGGATCCACGCGGCGCGTGCATGCTCCGCCTGTCGTGACGACCACCGGGTCGACGAATTGTTGAAGCCGTGGCGGCAATGGCTGCCGCTGGAGGCGGAGCTGCAGTTCGAGCTCGCCGTCCTGAAGCTGTCTCTGGGCGAAGCCAATACCGTCCAGCTTCTGCTGGAAGACGCGCTGGTTCAGTCACCGTCCCACCTGCAGGCAAAATTGCTGCTGGCCAGCGTGTACGAGCGGGTGAACCGGCTGGAGAGTGCCGAGGCACTCTTGCAGGAAATCATCGCCAGTGATGCTGATGGCGATGACGCCGTGCGCTGCGAAATCATGCATCAGCAGGCCATGCTGGCCTTGCGCAAGGGCGATCTGGCCGGGGCCAGGGCGTGGCTGGAACGCGCCGGTCCGCGCAACGACGGCGACTACTCCCATTATTTCGTGCTGGCCGGTGTCTGCGACAAGCTGGGTGATCTGCCGGCCGTACTGCAGGCGCTGGAGGTTGCCCACGCACGGCAGGTCGAGGAAATGCGTGTCGTGGTGCCTTACCGCTTTGCGCCGGGCGCACCGATCCTGCCATCCGCCGAGGTACGTGTGACGGAGGCGGATTATCGGCGCTGGCCAAAGCTCAGCGCACCCACGGCCGCGCTGTCTCCCGTGTTCATCGTGGGTTTCCCGCGTTCCGGTACCACCTTGCTGGAACAGATGCTGGATGCGCATCCGCGCCTCCAGTCGATGGACGAACGGCCCTTCTTCAATATCCTGGTGGACCAGCTCGAGGAGCAGGGTTTCCAGTTTCCGCAGGACATGCACAAGCTCGATCAGTGCGATTGCGACGAACTGCGCAAGGCCTACGTCAGCATGGCGTGCTCGAAAGTTCCGCGGCGCTGGGATGCGCAACTGGTCGACAAGAACCCGCTGAACATGCTCTGGCTGCCGATGATCCATCGCCTGTTTCCCGAGGCAAAGATCATTCTCGCACTGCGCCATCCGTGCGATGTGCTGCTGAGCAACTACATGCAGAACTTCCGTTCCACCGTGCTGGCCATGGCGTGTTCGTCGATCGAAAAACTCGCCACCGCCTACGTGACGGCGATGGATTGCTGGCTGCAGCACGCGCAGGTGTTCGGCGCGAATGTGTTTGTCTCGCGCTACGAAGACCTGGTGGCGAACACGGCCGAGCAGACCCGGCAGATCGCCCAGTTCATCGGCATCGAGGACGCCTCGCCGATGCTGAACTTCGATCAGCATGCGCGCGACAAGGGCTATATCGCGACACCGAGCTATACCCAGGTGATCGTGCCGGTCAACCGCAAAGGCCTGAATCGCTGGGTCCGCTATCGCGACGCGTTGGCGCCGGCCTTGCCGATACTGCAGCCGATGCTCGACCACTGGGGTTATTCCACCGATATCGCAGGCATACCCGTCCCGTAGGAGCGCGCTTGTGGGAGCGACTTCAGTCGCGATGCTCTTGTGTCGGGTGGAAGGGCATCGCGACTGAAGTCGCTCCCACACACAGGTCGCGCACAGGGTGCGCTCCTACGGCAGGTGGTAATGGCAAGTGGTTGCGGCCTGTGCTGAGCACGTCGAAGGGCTAATCGTCGGGCAGTTGCAGCAGTTGGGGCACGTGTGCGGCGTAGTGCATCCAGCGCCGCACCGAGCGGGTGTGAATCGGCTGGCGTGCCTGCCACAGGCTGGCGGTGCTGATGACCGAGCCGGCGTCGGCAGGCGCGCCGAGCAGGTCGTGCGCGGGCAGTTCCAGCCATGCCGACAAGGCATTGAGGCAGGTCGCGGGGTCGGTGGTCAGTTGCTCGTAGCGCACCGTGCGGATCGACGCGGGGTAGCGGGCCAGCCAGTGTTTCATCAGCCGGCGGGAGCCCTGGATGGCGGCGCCGATGTCGGCGAAATCGTAGGCGAAATCCTGGGTGCCCGTCTGGAAGGACTGCATCCACAGGGACAGCGCGTTGTCGCGCGCATTGCGCTGGCAGTGAATGATGCGGGCATTCGCAAACAGCTTCAGGATCAGGTCGACATGCAGGAAGTTGTAAGGCTGCTTGTCGATGAACCAGCGTGCGTTTGAATCATCCTGGCGCAGTTGGGCGGCGTACGTGGCCGCCGCTTGTTCGAGGCGTTCGCGATAGTCGCCGCGCCCGTTGGCGATCTGCTCGGCCACCGTCGGCAGCCAGGGCAGTTCGCCGCGTGGGCAGACGTCCGGATGCCGCGCCAGCAGTTCGGCCAGCAGGGTGGTGCCTGAGCGGGGCATGCCGACGATGAACACCGGCGTCCAGTCGTCCGGCGCATCGAGTTGATCAGGCGGCAACCGGCGGCTGATCCGTTCCTCGATGCCGCGTCGCCACTGCTTGCGCGGCCAGCGGGCCGTGGCATGAACGATCGCATTCGCCTCGCGCAAATGGCGTGCAGCCTGCGCGTAGTCGCCGATGTCGTCGTGCGCCTTGCCCAGGGCGAACAGCAGCGAGGCCCGTGCCGTCTGGCTCAGGTCCGGGCGCTGCAGGCAGGCGCGAAACATCGCCAAGTCGGGATGGCTGCCGTCCGCATAGCGCTGCAGACCGGTCAACCCAAGCGGGGCATGCCATTCGGGCGCCTGGGGCGACGTATCGAGGACGAACTGCTGCCGGGTGCGGGCGAGCTCGAATTGACCGAGTTGCGACAGCAGCATGCCGGCATAGGCATGCAGGCGCGGATCGGCGGAGCCGGCGGCGATCTCGCCCTCGCACAGCGCAGTGGCATCACGTTTGCGACCGCAATCGTCGAGTAACTCGACGGCGCGGATCACCAGCTCGGCATCGTGTCGCCCATGCCGGAACAGCGCGCACACGACGGTTGCAACGGCATGCATGCGGCCTTGCTGCTTGAGCAGGCGCGCCAGCAGCAAGGTTGCCGCGGCGTGATCGGGATCGTCGGCAAGCAAGGCGCGCAGCAACGACTCCGCGCGCGCGCTGTCGCCACTTTCCAGCAGGACGCCGGCCAGTGCCAGCCGGATCTCGCAGGACTTCGGGTATGCGGCCAGTGCGCCGTCCAGTACGGCGAGGGTTGCAGCGGGATCGTGGCGCAGCACGAGGGCCTGGGCACATTCCAGCCAGTCCTGCTCGCCGCCGCCGGCAAGCGCGTCGAGCAGCGCCTGATGCGGGTGGACGGCGCGGGATCGCTGCAGGTCGTAGGCGAGAAGCGCGCGGGCGCTGAGGGGTGAACCACCGACAGCGTGTGTCATGGCGAAATGTCACCGCAGGGCATCTCGATTAACCCCGGTTTGGAGCGCACTTGTGGGAGCGGCTTCAGCCGCGATGCTCTTCCACCATGAAGCAGAAGCATCGCGGCTGAAGCCGCTCCCACAGGGTGCGCTCCTGCAAGTGCCAGGAGCCGGGTTACCCGGGATGCCCCACGGCGGATGAGGGTACGTGCTCCGCTACGCGTGCCGGGCGCATCGGCGGCAGACACCCGCAGCATGCCGATTAACCTTGCCACGGTGCCATGCCCAGAGCAGCCCGCAAGGGATCGAGCAAGGCGCCGTAGCGCGGCGTGTGCGCGGTGTCCCTGCGCAGCGGCTGGCGCACCTGGGTGGCGCTCGGCGAGCGTACCTCGCGCTGGGTTTCGTGAAAGTGCAGGCAGGCTTCCTCGAAGGGCAGGCCGCAGAAATCGAGTAGTTGGCGTATGCGGCCTGCGGGATCCTGCAGCAGCGCTTCGTAGTCATGTTCGAGCACGCGGGTCGGATGCAATGCGCTCCAGTGGCGCAGGCTGCGATCGCAATCGCGCCAGAAGCTGGCCAGGTCGTCGAAGTTGCGGGTGTATTCGTTGTTGTCCAGGCGTTGGCGATAGCAGGAGAAGCAGGTTTCCAGCGCATCGCGGCGGCAGCCGATGGTCCGTGCGGCCGGCAACATGGCACGGATCGCGCCGATATAGACCCAGTTGCTGGGCAGCTTGTCGGTAAACACCGGACGCTGGCGGCGCCAGTGCGCGGTGCGCTCCAGATAACGCCGGCCGAGTCGCTCCCAGTCCACCGGCTGCATGGCGTTTACCCATTGCGGGAACGGCAGCCCGCGCCGCCGCGATTCCTCGGCAAGCACCAGCGGCAGATCGGGCAGCTCGCCGGCGCCTTCCACGGAGGAATGCGAAGCGAGTATCTGTTCGACCAGGGTCGATCCCGAACGTGGCAGACCGACGATGAAGATCACTTCATGGCCGAGTGATTCCGGGCCGGGTGTTTCCGGAGCACCGGCAGGCGGCGGCGTGAATGCTGCATTGAGTGCAGTGATTGCGGCGGAGTAGCCGACCCGGTTCCAGCTCTGCCGCCGTCGCGCGATCGCGTGGGCCTGCGCCAACGCGGCGAGGGAATCGGCATAGCGGCTGGCATCGTCCAACGCCTTGGCCAGGGCGAAGCCGATCGCGATCAGATCGTCATCCCGGGCTTCGGGTTGCTGCAGCGCACGCTGCATGCGCCCGATATCCTCTTTGTCGAAGCGCATGGTCTTGAGATCGGCCAGCCCCCACCAGGCTTGGCCAGCCCACGGCTGCTCGGCGATGACTCGGCGATACTCGGCGGCGGCATCGATGGTGCGGCCGCGCATGCGCAGCATGTCGGCCAGCAGGGCGCGTGCGGACATGTGATCGGGGGCAAGGGCGACGGCGCGCTGGAGTGCGGTGATGGCTTCCTCGTTGCGCACGCAGCGGGTCAGGATCACCCCCAGGTTGTACCAGGCGACCGCCGTGTCCGCCTGCAGTTCGCAGCTGCGGCGCAATGATTCGATGGCGGCATCGAATTGCCCGGCCTGGCCCAGCAGTGTGCCCAGGGTGTTGTGGTACGTCGCGTCGGTCGGGCGCTGTGCGAGCGCGCGACGCATGGCGTGGACGGCATCCTGATGCTGCCCGCGCAGGCCGAGGATGCCGGCCATCATGCGCAGTACCTCGGGATGCTCGGGATGCGTCGCGGCCACCCCAGCCAGATGCCGGCTGGCTTCGTCCACCCGGCCCGCATCCAGCGCCTGTGCGGCGGCCATGACGCCTTGCGTGGCGATCGGAGTCAACCCCTGCAGTCGCGCTGTCATCCAACCTCCGAGTTGCCGCTGAATATGACCGGTATCAAAGGCCCCTGGCACCTGGAGCCATGCCCACGACGGCGCCCTGCCGGCGGCGATCTGCCGTGACCCCGTATTATGCCTGCTCGACCGCGCCGGACGTTTGCGCAGCAAGTGACCGTTCCCCCTGAGCGAAGCGGAGCCGAAGGGCGCCCCTTCGGCCTGGTTTCACCTGGCGGGTCAGCGAACCCGGATTGGGATGAATCCTGACCCGATCCGGGGAACCCCAACGCAAGAGCACACCGTCGCACGCCGCAGGGTGACCCGGTGTCTTTGCCGGGCTTCGCCACGATTTGAAGCAGCCCCGGCGACCGTAGCGGAGAAAAGCTTCATTGACGCGGGCCCTATTCTCGCTGCCCGGGCTGGCGGTCTCAGTAACGCGGCACGTCCGGATCGATCTCGGTGGCCCAGGTGTCCATGCCGCCTTCCACGTTGTGCACGTTGTTGAAACCGTGCGCGACGAAGCGCTCGGCGATGCCGTGGCTGGACATGCCGTGGTGGCAGATGAAGGCCAGCGGCGTGTCCTTCGGCAGCGTGGCAAGGCTTTCGTAGCCTTCGTCTTCCAGCACGCGCGCCTGCGCCAGCGGCGCGGCCAGGGCACGGCCCTGGGCGGGACGCACATCGATCAGGGTGATGCGGCCGGTGGCCAGCAGCGATTTCAGTTCGTGCACGCTGAGCGACTTGATCTCCTGCGCGCCGGGAAACTTCAGGCTCAGGCCTTCGCCCTGCACGGTGGATACCCAGTCGATCACGATGCCGCGGGCGCGTTGTGCGCTGGCCGGATCGAAATGCACGTCCAGGCCGTTGGCGTGCGTCACGATATCGTGCGCACCGGCCGGCGCGAGCTGGAAGCCGGCACTGTGATCGGGGCCGATCTCCAGATGCAGCACCACGTCCTGCGCATTGGCCATGCCCTGGCCGATCGCCTCGGCGGCGGCATCGGTGATGGTGATGACCGGCGGCGTGCGGTCCGGTGGGGCGATGCCGAACAGCGTGTGCAGCTCGCCGCTGCCATACAGCTGGTGGATGATGTCGGAGCCGCCGACCAGTTCGCCTTCCACGTAGAGCTGCGGAATCGTCGGCCAGTCGCCGTAGAGCTTGATGCCTTCGCGGATTTCCGGATCGTCCAGCACGTTCACGGTGTGGTACTCGGGCAACAACTCGTTGAGCGTGTTGGTGGCGGCGGCGGAGAAGCCGCACATCGGCTGCTGGCGGTTGCCCTTCATGAACAGCACCACGCGATGCGCGGTGAGCAAGGCCTGGATGCGTTCGCGGGTGGCGGGGTTGAGGGACATGACGGGTTCCATCGATCGACAGGGAGACTGTGAATGATACCGCGAGCGACCCTGAGCCTGCGTTCGCCGCGCTTGTCGTTGAACAATGACCGCCAGTCAGTTATAAATGACCGATGGTCAATAAAACTCCATCGCCGCTGGGGCCGCGCCGACGCGCGGTCAGTGCCGACCTGAAGGATCGTCGTCGCAGCGAGATCCTCGTGGCGGCGCTGCAACAGCTGGAACGGCAACCCTTCGAGACGATCACGATGAGTGGCGTCGCCACGGCGGCCGGTGTCGCCAAGGGCACGCTCTACCTGTATTTCCCCACTCGCGAGGCCTTGTTCCTGAGTCTGCTCGGTGAGCACTACGCCGCCTGGTTCGATGCGCTCGACACGCGGCTGCACGAACCGGGCCTGACCGCGCCGGGCTGGGCTGACTGGATCACGCGCGAGTTGGCGGCACGACCGTTGTTCCTGCGCCTGGTCGCGCTGCTGCATGTCGTGCTGGAGCAGAACGTGCCGCTGCCTGAAGTGCTTGCCTTCAAGCGCCAGCTGGCGCAGCGGGTCGGGTACAGCGGTGCCGCGCTGGAGCGGGCACTGCAACTGCCCGAGGGCGCGGGCAGCCGGCTGTTGCTGTGGCTGCAGGCGATCGTGCCAGGGCTGGCGCAGATGGCGGCACCGGCGGTGCCGCTGCGCGCGGCGGTCCAGGCCGATGCCGAGCTGGCGGGTTTGCTGATCGATTTCGCCACCGAAATGCGCGCCCTGCTGGTGGCGGTGGTGCATGGCCTGCAGGGCAAGACGGAGACACCTGGATGAAAACTTCCCTCGCGGGCCGCACCGCCCTGGTCACCGGCGCCTCCAGCGGTCTGGGCGTGGCCTTCGCGCGCGATCTGGCGCAGCGCGGCTGTGCGCTGGTGCTGGTTGCGCGCAGCGAGGCGCCGATGCAGCAACTGGCGACGGAACTGCGCACGGCCGGGGCGACCGTGCATGTGCGTCCGGCCGATCTGGCCGACCCGACAGCGCGTGCGGCGTTGGCGGTGGATCTTGCCGCAGAAGGCATCGCGATCGATGTGCTGGTCAACAATGCGGGCTTCGGCGTGTTCGGCACGTTTGCCGACACCGACTGGTCTCGGCTGGACGCGATGCTCGCGGTCGACGTGGTGGCGCTGACCCACCTGACCCGGCTGTTCGTGCCGGGCATGCGCGCGCGCGGTTTCGGTCGCGTGTTGCAGGTGGCTTCCACCGGCGCGTTCCAGCCCACGCCGACGTACGCCGCCTATTCGGCGGCGAAGAGCTATGTGCTGGAGTTCTCCTACGCGCTGGACGCGGAGCTGCGCGGCAGCGGCGTGCGCTGCACCGTGGTCTCGCCGGGCGTGACCGCCACGCAATTCCTTGAGGTATCGGGCCAGCGTGTCACCTGGTACCAGCGGCTGACCCGGATGCAGGCGCCCGGCGTGGCCCGGCGCGGCATCGACGCGATGCTGGCGGGGCGCGGCGGTATCGTCACCGGCGCGTTCAACGCGCTGATGGCGCACTCGACCCGGCTGATGCCGCGCCGTATTTCGGCAAGGGTCGCCGGCTGGCTGATGCGCAACTGATCGAACGATGCCGGGTAGGAGTGCGCTTGCGCGCGATGCTTTTTGTGGGAGCGACTTCAGTCGCGATGCTCTGGCGGTTTTTCCGAAGCCAGAGCATGAAGCGTCGCGACTGAAGTCGCTCCCACCGAAGCCGCGCAAAAGCATTCGCCCACAGGGTGGGCTCCTACCGTACGGCGGGCTGCTGGCGCGGCGAGCGCAGCGCCGCGTGCACCGTCGGCGCGATGGCATCCACCCACAACGCGTACTGTGCCGCCGAGGGATGCAGGCCGTCAGCGGCGACCAGTTCGGGGTGCTTGCGCGAGACAGCGGTGACATCGACGAAGCGGGCGCCGGCGCGTGCCGTTTCGTCGCGCGCTATCGCGTTGCAGACGTCCAGGTCATGGGCGATGCGGGCGGCATCGCGGCCGAGTTCGCGGGCGAATCGGGTGACGCCCCAGTCGGGGATCGACACGATCACCACGCGCGTGGCGTGATGGCCGGCCAGCGCGACGGCGCGCGCCAGCAAGTTTGCGAACTGCCGGCGATAGTCGCCGGCTGGGCGGCCGCGGTACTGGTTGTTCACGCCGATCTGCAGGGTGACCAGATCGTAGGGCGGGTCCAAGGCCGCCGCATCGATGCCATGCGCCAATTCGTCGGTGGTCCAGCCGGTGGCCGCGACGATATGCGGCTCGGCGAGCGCTGACCCGGCACGCCGCAGGCGGCGCACCAATTGCGCCGGCCAGCGCTCGTGCGCGGCCACGGCCTCGCCGATGGTGTAGGAGTCGCCCAGGGCGAGGTAGTGAGGCGTCGGCGAAGCGGTGGGCGTGGATGGCTCGCCGGGTTGGCGGCGTGGCGTATCGGTGGGCAATAGCATCAGGCCATGGCGACGGATCGCGGTACCTGTTCCTGCGCCATCCGCACCAGCACCCGCTCGATCCGCACGAACACTTCGCGCAGCTGTGGCGGGGGCGGCAGCAGGGTCAACCGCATGTGGTGGCTACCCGGTACGTTGAAGCTGCTGCCGGGCACCACCAGCACCGATTCCTCTTCCAGCAGGCGCAGTGCGAACGCGTTGTCGTCGAACATGGCGAAGCGATCGCTGCGTACCTGCGGGAACGCATACAGCGCGCCGTCGGGTGTCACCAGATCCAGAAAATCGCTGGTCGCAACGCCCTCCAGCACGGCGCGACGGGCTTCGTGCAGGCGACCGCCGGGGGCGGTCAAGGCACCGATCGTGGGGGCATCCAGCAAGGCCGGCAGCACCGCCCATTGCGCGGTCACGTTGGCGCACAGCCGCAGCGCGGCAAGCAGCTGCAGCGCATCGCGATAGGACGCCGAACGTGCGGGGTCACCGGAAAGGCTCATCCAGCCGACCCGGTAACCACACGCCCGGTGCACCTTGCTCAGGCCGCCGAAGCTGATGCACGGCAGTTCGCCGGCCACTTCGGCCAGCGGTTGGAACGTGGCGCCGTCGTACAGGATCTCGTCGTAGATCTCGTCGGAGAGCAGCAGCAGCCGGTGGCGCGCCGCGATCGCCACCAGTCGCTCCAGCAGCGCACGCGGATAGACCGCGCCGGTCGGGTTGTTCGGATTGATCAGCACCAGCGCACGGGTATGCGGGGTGATCAGTGCCTCGATCTCGTCGGGGTCGGGCAGGTGGCCGTGCCGGGCGAGACAGCGGTAATAGCGCGGCCGACCGCCGTTCAGGATCGTGGCCGCGCTCCACAACGGGTAGTCCGGGCTCGGCAACAGCACTTCGTCGCCGGGCTGCAGCAGGGCACGCAGGGAGATGTCGATCAGCTCGCTGACGCCATTGCCGATGAAGATGCGTTCGGGATCGGTGCCACGGGCGCCACGGGCGCGCTGCTGCGCGGCGATCGTTTCGCGGGCGATCTCCAGTCCCTGTTCGTGGCCGTAGGCCTCGCTGTCATGCAGGTGGCCGGCGATCGCCTCGCGCAGGTGCGCCGGCGCCGCGAAGCCGTAGCGGCCGGGGTTGCCGATGTTGAGCTTGATGATGTCGACACCCGCGGCTTCCAGCTCGCGGGCGCGCCGGGTCAGTGCACCGCGGATTTCATAGCGCACGTCCGCCAGGTGCGTACTGGGTATGATCGAAGCCAAGGCAGGCATCCTCACTAGCGTCAATAGCCGGCGCCACCGCCGATCAGCCGATGCTAGCAGCGTGATGCACTGCAGCGCGAGCGTCCCGTGGGCGAAATCCGTGGCTGATGTCTGGCAATCCCCGGGCAGCTTGTGGGACTTTGGTCGGCCAGCAAAGCCCGACTGGCGGCCGGCAGTGCATAATTCGCGAACCATGCACGCAGATTGCCCTCATGAGTGATGCCGAAACGATCGAACGCCTCCGACGCATCGGCTGGCGCGGCGATGCACTGCCAGCGACGGGACAGCGGCTGGCCCGCGTGGTGGTACAGCATCGGGCGGGCTACGAGCTGCATGACGGCGAGACCTTGTTCGGCGCGCAGCCGGACGGGCGCTTTCTCAAGCGCGGCATCGATCCCGGCGAGCGGCCAGTCGTCGGCGATTTCGTCGAAGTCGTCGACGGCGCCCCGCCGCGTATCGTCAGCGTGGCGCCGCGGCGTACCGTGCTGTCGCGCGCCGCGGCCGGGGAACGCTACGAACGCCAGCTGATCGCCACCAACATCGATTACGTGCTGGTGCTGACCGGACTGGACGGCGACTTCAATCCGGCGCGGATCGAGCGTTATCTGTCGCTGACCGAGGATTCCGGCGCGCAACCGGTGGTGCTGCTGGGCAAGCTCGATACCCGCGACGATGTGCTCGAGCAGATCGAGGCACTGCGTCTGCGCCTACCCGAACAGACGCCGATCCACACATTAAATAGCAAGGATCCTGCCAGCGTGGCGCTGCTCGCGCAGTACCTGCAGCCGGGCGACAGCGCGGTGCTGGTCGGTTCCTCCGGCGCGGGCAAATCCACCTTGACCAACACCTTGCTGGGTACCGCACGGATGGCCACCGCGGCGGTGCGCAGCCATGACAGCCGCGGCCGCCACACCACCACTCATCGTGCGTTGCTGCAATTGCCCAGCGGCGGCTGCCTGATCGATACGCCGGGGATGCGCGAACTCAAGCTCACCGGCGAGGAAAACCTCGACCTGTTTGCCGACATCGAAGCCCTCGCCGAGCAATGCCGATTCGCCGACTGCGGGCACGGCAGCGAACCGGGTTGCGCGGTGCAGGTGGCGCTGGACAACGGTGAGCTGACCCCCGGGCGCTGGCGCAATTACCTCAAGCTGCACGATGAGCGCGAGGAACAGGCGGCCACCCTGGAGGCGCGCCTGCGTCGGCAGCGTGGCGGTCGTCCGAGCGAACGGCCGCATGGTCATCGTGGGCAACGCGAACGGGAGTAGCCGCGCACCTTGTGCGCGATGCTTTTTGTAGGAGCGACTTCAGTCGCGATGCTCTTGCGCTCGACACAGAAGCATCGCGGCTGAAGCCGCTCCCACAACAGCCGCTCCCACAAGAGCAATTCGCCCACAGGGTGGGCTCCTACGGTGCTGTCGCCAGCCAACATTGGGCCGCGTGATGCCTGGTATTACTATCGTGGCGAATGCCCACCTGGACTGCTTCATGCGCCGATTGTTCTCAACGTCCGGCATGATCCAAACCGCATGGATCGAGCGTATCGATGCGATCCGGCAGGGGCGCCGATGAACGCGCCGGCCGTCAGCGCGGCACCGCAGCTGCAGCGCTACATCGATCTGGACAAGCGCCTGCTCGCCGCGGTGAACGGCATCCACATCCTGTCCACGGTGGCGTGGCCGGCGTCGCTGGAAAACCGCATGATTGCGGCCTACGGCAGGGGCCAGTTCGCCTTGCCCGAGGTGACCTACACGCGTCCGGATCTGGCCGCGGCGCGCGCCGAGCTGGCGGCCATCGAGGCGGCGGCAGGCGGCAGCGATCCTCGGGATATCGACCCGCTGGGCGACTATGTGCGTCGCACCGCCGAGTCATGGCGAATCGCCGCCGAGATGCTGGAGGCGACCGGCAGCGCCGGCGTCACCGCACCGTCGATTGCCTTGTATGGCCGTCCATCCGACATCATTGCCGGCAGTCAGCGCAGCAACCTCGACGCGGCGCACTACTTCGTCGAACTGGCCGACGAACTGGGTGCCGATCTGCTGGCCGACGACAGTTGCGAGACCATGCCGGCCGAGGTGTTGCGCACCGAGCTGGCCGGGAAGCTCGATGCGTTTTTCGGTGCCGGCCAGATCAGCGTGGAAGTCGACCCGGAGCTCACTGCCAAGGCGGCTGCCGGTGCCACCCGCATCCGCCTGCGCGGGGGCACCTGCTTCAGCGACTACGACTGCCACCAACTGCTCGCGCATGAGGCGTTCGTGCATTCGCTGACCGCATTGAATGGACGCCGGCAGCCGTTGCTGACCTCGCTGCGACGTTCCTCGCCAAGGGTCACCGCGACCCAGGAGGGCCTGGCGGTGTTTGCCGAGCTGATGTCCGGTGCGATCGACATCACCCGGCTCAAGCGCATCAGCCTGCGCATCCTGGCGATCGACATGGCGCTGAACGGCGCCGACTTCATCGAGGTCTATCGCTTCTTCAGCGCCTTCGGGCAGACCGCGGCCGACAGTTTCCACTCGGCCCAGCGGGTGTTCCGCGGGGTGCCGTTGACCGGCGGCGCGGCGTTCGCCAAGGACAATGTGTATCTGGCCGGCCTGCTCACTGTGCACACCTACTTCCGCTGGGCGCTGAAGGAGCGCCGGATGGATCTTCTGCGGCATCTGTTTGCCGGAAAGCTGGCGCTGCGCGACGTGATCACCCTGCAGCCGCATTTCGCATCCGGTGTGATCCTGCCGCCGCGCTGGCTGCCGCCTTGGATGCAGCATGTGCATGGCCTGGCCGGCAAGCTGGCATTTTCGGTCTTCGTCAACGGCATCCAGATGGGCCAGGTACAGGGCGACGAACTGGTGCTCAGCGTATAGCGGTACGTCGTTGTCGCGCGGTGACGGATGGGTTCGTGATGTCCCGGTGCTAACATCGCCGGCAGTCATCCGCCGTGGCGGTGGCTGCCCCCTCCCTCAATAAAAATCGCCGCCGATGTCACAGCCTGAAGAACTTCGCCTCGCCGCACTCGAATATCACCGCCAGCCGCACCCCGGCAAAATCAAGGTCACCCCGACCACTTCGCTGCTGACCCAGCGCGATCTGTCGCTGGCCTATACGCCCGGCGTCGCCGCCGTCTGCGATGCGATCGTCGCCGATCCGCACGCGGTGGCCGAGTACACCGCACGCGCCAACCTGGTCGCGGTGATCAGCAACGGTACCGCCGTGCTGGGCCTGGGCAACATCGGGCCGCTGGCGGCCAAGCCGGTGATGGAAGGCAAGGGTGTGCTATTCCAGAAATTCGCCGGTATCGACGTGTTCGATATCGAGATCGCCGAGAACGATCCGGACAAGCTGGTCGAGATCATCGCCTCGATGGAACCGACCTTCGGCGGTATCAACCTGGAGGACATCAAGGCACCGGAGTGCTTCATCGTCGAGCGCAAACTGCGCGAGCGGATGAAGATCCCGGTATTCCATGACGACCAGCATGGCACCGCGATCATCGTCGGCGCGGCGGTGCTGAACGCGCTGGAAGTGGTCGGCAAGCCGATCGGCGAGGTGAAACTCGCCACCGCCGGCGCCGGTGCGGCCGGCATCGCCTGCCTGGACATGCTGGTGGCGCTGGGCCTGAAGCCGGAAAACATCCTCGCCTACGACCGCGAGGGCGTGCTGTACACCGGCCGCGACCAGCTGGACCCGGACAAGCGGCGTTACGCGCGCGACACCGCCAAGCGGACCCTGGCCGAAATCGTCGAGGGTGCGGATGTGTTCCTGGGCCTTTCCGCCGGCGGCGTCCTCAAGCCGGAGATGGTCGCGACGATGGCGGCCAGGCCGATCATTCTGGCGCTGGCCAACCCCAACTCGGAGATCATGCCCGAGGACGCCAAGCGGGCGCGGCCGGACTGCATCATCGCCACCGGCCGTTCGGACTACCCGAACCAGGTCAACAACGCGCTGTGCTTCCCGTACATCTTCCGCGGCGCGCTGGACGTCGGCGCCACCGTGATCAACGAGGCGATGAAGCTGGCCTGCGTGCGCGCGATCGCGGCGCTGGCGCGGATGGAAGCCACCGACCTGGGCGGCGCCTACGGCGGCGAGGTACCCACGTTCGGTTCCGAATACCTGATCCCGCGGCCGTTCGACCCGCGCCTGCTGGTGATGCTGGCGCCGGCGGTGGCGCAGGCGGCGATGGATTCGGGCGTGGCCACGCGCCCGATTGCCGACATGCAGGCCTACCGCGAGAAGCTCGGCCAGTTCATCTACCGTACCGGTCTGCTGATGAAGCCGGTGTACGAACGGGCACGCGCCGACCGCCAGCGCGTCGCCTACGCCGAGGGTGAGGAGGAGGTTGTCCTGCTTGCGGTGCAGACGGTGATCGACGAACGTCTCGCCTACCCGGTGCTGATCGGACGTCCGGATGTCATCCAGGCGCGCATCGAGCGGCTGGGCCTGCGCATGCGTGCCGGGGTCGACTTCGAGCTGACCAACATCAACGACGATCCGCGTTTCAACGAGTACTGGCAGCAGTACTACGCGATGACCGAGCGCCGTGGCGTGACCCCGGCCGCCGCGAAGAACCTGATGCGCTCCCGGCCCACCCTGATCGCCGCACTGATGGTCGAGCGGGGCGAGGCCGATGCGATGATCTGCGGTCTGGTCGGCCGCTACCACAAGAAACTCGGTTATCTGCGCAGCGTGTTCGACCTGGATCCGGGCGTGCAGTGCACTTCGGCGATGACCGGCGTGATCAACGACAAGGGCGCCTGGTTCTTCCTCGACACCCACGTGCAGGTCGATCCCGATGCCGAGCAGATCGCCGAGGCCACGCTGGAGGCCAGCTATCGACTCAAGCTGTTCGGTATCGAGCCGAAGGTGGCGCTGCTGTCGCATTCCAACTATGGCAGCCATGACAACCCCAGCGCCGCGAAGATGCGCAAGGTCTGGGAGATCCTGCGCGCCCGCGCGCCCGAGCTGGAGATGGATGGCGAAATGCAGGCCGACACCGCGTGGGACGATCTGTTGCGCCAGCGCATGTTTCCGCACACCACGCTTTCCGGCCGCGCCAACTTGTTCGTGATGCCGAACCTGGATGCCGCCAACATCGCGTACAACATGGTGCGGGTGATGACCGAAGGCGTGGCGATCGGACCGATCCTGATGGGGTTGGACAAGTCGGCGCATATCCTCACCCCGGCTTCGAGTGTCCGCCGCGTGATCAACATGACGGCGGTGGCCGCATTGGATGCGCAGATCCGCACGGCCAACCGCAGGCTGGGTTGATCCGGGAAACGGCATCCGGACCGGGGCCGCAGGCCCGGTTGATCACGATGAGTTTTGTCCGCCCGGCCATGCGTCGGCGAATGGATGATTGAATTGGCAGGCATGCGGTGCAGCGGCTAGACTTGGACGTTGATTCCGTTGCCATGTCAGGCGGCGGAAACCCACCCCAAGCTTGGCGCCGATCGGCACTGCGGAGACTCCTCATGGATCAGCTCGACGATATCCTCAACCAGGACATCGACCCCACCGAAACCCGGGAGTGGATGGATTCGCTCGATGCGGTGATCCATCACGACGGTACCGAGCGCGCGCATTTCCTGCTCGAGCGCCTGGTCGACTCGACCCGTCGTTCCGGCGGCTACCTGCCGTTCGATCCGACCACCGAGTACGTCAACACCATCGCCCCCAGCCAGGAGGCCAAGAGCCCCGGCGATGCGGCGATGGAATGGCGCATCCGCACGCTGATCCGCTGGAACGCGATGGCGATGGTGGTGCGCGCCAACCGCAAGCCGGGCGAGCTGGGCGGGCATATCGCCAGCTTCGCCTCGTCGGCCACGCTGTACGACGTGGGCTTCAACCATTTCTGGCGTGCGCCGAGCGCCGACCATCCCGGGGATCTGGTCTTCCATCAGGGCCATTCCAGCCCCGGCATCTATGCGCGCTCCTTCCTCGAAGGGCGGCTGGGCGAGGATCAGCTCGATCTGTTCCGCATGGAGGTGATCGGCAAGGGCCGTGCGCTGTCGTCGTACCCGCACCCGTGGCTGATGCCGGACTACTGGCAGGTGCCGACGGTGTCGATGGGACTGGGCCCGATCCAGGCGATCTACCAGGCGCAGTTCTTCAAGTACCTGGAGCACCGCGGCCTGGTCCCCAAGAGCGACCGCAAGGTGTGGTGCTTCATGGGCGACGGCGAGTGCGACGAGCCGGAGTCGCTCGGCGCGATCTCGCTGGCCGGCCGCGAGGGCCTGGACAACCTGATCTTCGTGGTCAACTGCAATCTGCAACGGCTGGACGGGCCGGTGCGCGGCAACGGCAAGATCATCCAGGAGCTGGAAGGCGAATTCCGCGGTTCAGGCTGGAACACGATCAAGCTGGTCTGGGGCAGCTACTGGGATCCGCTGCTGGCGCGCGATACCAGCGGGCAGCTGCACAAGCTGATGATGGAAACCGTCGACGGCGAGTACCAGGCCTGCAAGGCGTTCGGCGGCGCGTACACGCGCGAGCATTTCTTCGGCAAGTACCCGCAGACCGCGCAGCTGGTCGCCAACCTGTCCGACGACGACATCTGGCGCCTGAACCGCGGTGGCCACGATCCGCACAAGGTCTACGCCGCCTATCACGCGGCCACGCACACCAAGGGCATGCCGACGGTGATCCTGGCCAAGACGGTGAAGGGCTACGGCATGGGTTCGGCCGGCGAGTCGCAGAACCCGACCCACCAGCAGAAGAAGCTGGACTCCGACTCGGTGCGCCACTTCCGCGACCGCTTCAACATCCCGGTGCCGGACGACAAGCTCAAGGACGTGCCGTACTACCACCCGGGCAAGGATTCGCCGGAAGTGCAATACATGCTTGAGCGCCGTCGGGCGCTCGGCGGCGCGCTGCCGCAGCGCCGGCGCAAGGCCGAGGTGAAGCTGAAGACGCCGGAACTGTCCACGTTCGAGCAGATCACCAAGGGCACCGGCGAGCGCGAGATATCCACCACCATGGCGCTGGTGCGCGGCATCAACCTGCTGCTGCGCGACAAGCAGCTGGGCGAGCGGGTGGTGCCGATCGTCGCCGACGAGGCGCGTACGTTCGGCATGGAGGGCATGTTCCGGCAGATCGGCATTTACGCCCCGTTCGGCCAGAAATACCGGCCGCAGGATGCCGACCAGCTGCTGTATTACCGCGAGGACCAGAAAGGCCAGGTGCTGCAGCAGGGCATCAGCGAGGCCGGCGGCATGGCATCGTGGATGGCCGCGGCGAGCAGCTATTCGGTCAGCAACCAGGCGATGCTGCCGTTCTTCATCTACTACTCGATGTTCGGCTTCCAGCGTATCGGCGACCTGTGCTGGGCCGCTGGCGACATGCGTTCACGCGGCTTCCTGATCGGCGGCACGGCGGGGCGCACCACGCTCAACGGCGAGGGCCTGCAGCACGAGGACGGCCAGTCGCACCTGATGTCCGGCGTGATCCCGAACGTGAAGTCGTACGACCCGACGTTCTCGTACGAAGTCGCCGTGATCCTGCAGGACGGCACGCGCCGGATGATGCAGGAGCAGGAGGACATCTATTACTACATCACCGTGATGAACGAGAACTACAGCCACCCCGACCTGCCGGCCGGCAGCGAGGAGGGCATCATCAAGGGCATGTATTTGTTGCGGGACTCGGGACTCGGGACGCGGGACTCGGGTAAAGGCAAGAGCAAGGTGACGGCACCATGCGTGCAACTGCTGGGTTCCGGCACGATCCTGCGCGAGGCGATCGCCGCGGGTGAATTGCTGGAGAAGGATTTCGGCGTGAAGGCCGACATCTGGTCGGTGCCCAGCTTCGTCGAATTGCGCCGCGAGGGTTTCGACGCCGAGCGCTGGAACCGGCTGCATCCGGAAGCCAAACAGCGCGTGCCGTATGTCACCGGTCTGCTGGACGGGCGCCAGGGACCGGCGATCGCCGCCACCGACTACGTGCGCGAATATGCCGACCAGATCCGCGCCTTCATGCCTGACGGCATGCGCTATACGGTGCTCGGTACCGATGGCTTCGGCCGCTCGGACACGCGTGCGCACCTGCGCGGATTCTTCGAGGTCGATCGCTACTGGATCGCCCACGCCGCGCTGGCCGCCCTGGCGAAGGACGGCAAGGTCAACGCCAAGGACGTCAGCCGGGCGATCAAGGAATACAAGCTCGATCCGGACAAGCCGAACCCGCTGACCGTCTGAGCGCCCCCTCCCACAGGTGCTGAATCGCTTGTAGGAGCGCACCCTGTGCGCGAATGCTCTTGTCACGGCCGCTGCAAAGAGCATTCGCGCACAGGGTGCGCTCCTACAGCCGCGATGCTTTTTCGGTGCCGTCGTGCTCGCCCCGACCGGGATGGGGTGCCGGGACGGCGCGGTGCGATCAATCCTCGTCGTCGCTGCGGAACGCCTGGCGCAACAGCAGGAACGCACCGATCGTGCCGGCAATGATCGCCACGGTGGCGGCCGGGTGGCGATTCACCTGGCGGCGCAACCGGCGATAGCGGTAATTCGCCTCGTCGGCGAAATCCTCGGCCGCATTGGCCAATTGCTGACCGTAGCCATTGCTGCGTTTGCTCAGGCGTGCGCCGATGCGTTTGCTGCGCTCGTAAAGGCTTTGGGCACGATCGGTTGCGCCATTGGCGTATTTGCGCGCCTGTTCGCCGGCACGCGTGCCGGCATTGTGGATCTGCTGCTCAATATCACGGTTACGCATGCGGATTCTCCTTGGCATTTAGCTGCACAGATTGCCAGCGGCGCCGTGATCGAGGCGTAAACAGCGCCGTGCGATCAGGGCGAAAGCGCGACGGTCTGCGACAAGCGCGATACCCCGCGCTCGTCGAAGGCCTCGACCGCCACGACGTAGCTCACACCCCTGTTCAACGAACGCAGCGTCAGTCGCGTCGGCTGGTCGGCGAAGCGCTGCCAGGTCTCGTGCAGCCGGTCGGGGGAAAGCCCCCAACGCACGTTGTAGCCGACCGCGCCGGGCACCGGTGTCCAGACAATTTCGGCATCGCGGGCGTCGGGCAGGCGCCGTGCGGAAATG
>Ga0307375_10001900_pt1 | contig 22025 bp, 16 predicted proteins | sample TR1MG_FD_202531 | JGI IMG/M metagenome (GOLD analysis project Ga0307375, IMG submission 202531) | Soil microbial communities from Risofladan, Vaasa, Finland - TR-1 | ecosystem: Environmental > Terrestrial > Soil > Coastal area > Acid sulfate soil | place: Finland: Risofladan, Vaasa | collected...
GCTTCCGTGCGCCGCGTGCCGCCTAGCCGCGCCCATTCCGCATAGGCGATGCCGGTGAATCCGCTTGCTGTAGCGCCGGCCATCGCGCACACCAACAGCACCAGCGGATGCGGCCATTCTGACGCGAAACGACCGGCGAGGATCGCTGCCACGCACATGATCACGCCTTGCGCGGCGAGGAGCGCGCGCGCGGAGCGAAAACGGTCTGCAAGCCATCCCCAGATCGGTCGGCTCACCACGCCGGCCATCTGGTACACCGCGAGCGCACGTCCGGCGGCAATCAGGTCGAAGCCGGCGCGGCTAGTGAGGTACACCGTCATGAACGAGATAAAGCACAGCTGTAGCCCAGAATAGGCAAAGCTTGCAAACGCGAGCCGGCGTATGGTGCCGCTTTCGCGCAGGAGCATGAGCGGCGCGACCAAGCGCGGGTGCAGGATTACGCGCGTGGGATCCCGCTCGTGGTCCCAGCGCGCGCGCGGAATCTGGATGAGCAGCGCGAGCGCCGCCACCGGTGCCGCCTGCCACAGGAGTGCCTCACGCCAGCCGACGGCGAGTGTGAGCGGCACCATCGCGAGCCCCGCCAGCACCCCTCCGAGCGGCACGCCGATCTGTCGCAGTGAGAGCACGAGGTTCATGACGCGAGGCGGCGCGCGCGGCACCAGCAGGTGCGCGCTTGCTGGCGCGGTGGCGCCGTAGGCGAGGCCGAGGAGCGCTGCGCTCACCGCGATCGAGGCCACACTACCTGCAGCGGCGCAAAGCAGCATGGCAAGCGTGGCGAGAAGCACAAACTGGCTGACCCGCACGGCGCCGTAGCGCAAGATAAAGCCGGGAGAGAGCAGAGCCGAAAAAATACCCACGCCGTACACCGTCGAGATGAACACACCGGAGAGCGCACCCGGCACGCCCAGGTCCTTCGCGACGGCAGGTGCCACCGCGGGCAGGGAGAATGCCGCCATCGTCGCCAGCGACTGCGTCGCGAGCATGGCGAGCAGTGGCCAGGTAGGGAAGTGCTTACGCTCGTCAGCTGGCGGGATCACTGGCACGCGGGAGATTGTGGCGACGCCCCAATGCTACCATCGCGCCCCAATCAAGCGTGTAGTGCCAGGGTTACATAAACGCGAACCTGAACTACTACCCTCCCGCCGCTCGCGGCCAGGAGCGGCACCGCGGACGCGATCGTCAGCTTCTCGGTTTTCAGTGTCCACCGCGAATGGTTGCTCCCGTTTTGGAACTGAGCAACAAGAGCTGGAGGCTGACATTCGGCGGCGGTGGCCGGACAGACGCTGCCGGTGATGGACGGCCTGATTATGGGCACCGCTCAATGCCACGGACTCACCGTGGTCACCCGCAACGTGCAGGACTTCGCGCAGTACCCGCAAGTTTTTAATCCCTGGGCGCTGTAAGCGCGTTGTTCCAAGCCGGCCGGCTAGCGTTTCAACCATGCCTTACGTTTTGGCGCCTTGCCGTCTTTTTTTTGTGCCGAGGCGGCCGTCTTCCCGCCTGCGCGTATTAGCCACGATTGCAGTCATTAAGAGATGTCGGTACCCGTGAAAAGCAGTTCCTCCTCCGCAACCTACTGGCGGCTGTGGGCAATCGTCGTCGAGTCAAAACTTCAATGCATAGGCCATGGGTTGGATTTGACAAACGCCCGGCATTGGGCCAGGATGTCCGGACAAACGAATGTCTGGTGTAATCGATTGGAGGAGACTCGAATGCCACCCAAGAAAGCCGGCCCGGCCCGCTATCGCGGCAGCCTCGGGCGCTACCTCGAAGACTTCACCGTAGGCGATGTCTACGAGCACTTCCCCGGCAGGACCATTACCGAGACCGACAACATCCAGTTCTCGCTCCTCACCATGAACAACCACCCACTGCACTGCGACGGCGCTTACGCGGCGAAGAGCGAATTCGGCAAGCCTCTCGTGAACAGCGGCCTCACGCTCGCCATCGTGCTCGGGATGACGGTCGCCGACGTCAGCGGTAAGGCGATTGCCAACCTTGGCTGGACTGAGATCAAGCTCACCGCGCCGGTGCACCCCGGGGACACCGTCTACGCCGAGAGCGAAGTGCTGGAAAAGCGCGAATCGAAATCGCGTCCGACACAAGGCGTAGTCACTGTGCGCACTACCGGTAAGAAGGCCGACGGCACGGTGTTCATGACGTTCGTGCGCAGCGTGCTGATCCCCAAACGAGGCCATGGAGTCCAGGATGTCACGGCTTGAAAAACCGATCTGCCTCGCGGGGGGGTGCCCCCCGCCCTGCTGGTGCCGGGCGCGCACGCCGACACCTATCTCACAAAATCGATCCGCATCGTCCTGCCCTACGCCACTGGGGTAGCGCCGACAAGGTAGTGAAGGATCTCGGCACCAAGGTGGACTGAAAGAGAACCCAAATCTGACCGCAGTACTCGCACCCATATTGAAAACGCGGTAACCGAAGGAGAACCCGAACATGTCCGCAGTACTCGCACCCGTCTCGCAAACATCAACACCCACACCGACGCCTATTGCGCAGGCTCTCGGACAATTCGTCGCCGACCTTGGCTACGACGCCATTCCTCAAGCTGTGCGTGAACGCGCCAAGTACCTGATCCTCGACGCGGTCGGCATCGCCCATGCGTCGACACATTACGATTTTGCGCATCGTGCACTTTCGGCGGTGACCGAACTTTCGGCCGGTGGCGGCGACATGCCGGTGATCGGCCATTCGGTGCGCTTGCAGATGCGCGACGCGATGCTGATGAACGGCATTCTCATCCACGGCCTTGATTACGACGATACGCATGCGTACGGCGTCATCCACGCCACCGCGAGTTGCTTCACCAGTGCACTTGCGACTGCCGCGCAGGCCGGCCTCGACGGCCGAGAGCTGCTCGCGTCCTATGTCGCCGGCGTGGAGGTTGCTACGCGCCTCGGCTGGGTGGCCAAAGGGGGCTTCCATCAAGTGGGCTTCCACCCGACGGGACTGATCGGCACGTTTGCCTGCACTCTTATCGCCGGGCGCCAGTACGGGCTAAACGCGCAGCAACTGGCGATGGCGCAAGGCATTGCGCTGAGCGTGGCCGCAGGCAGCCTCGAATTCCTGCAGGACGGCGCGTGGACGAAGCGCATGCACCCGGGCTGGGCCGCCGTCGCCGGCCTTACCGCCGCGACCCTCGCCCGTCATGGTTTCAAGGGGCCGCGTGACGCTTACGAGGGCCGCTTCGGCCTGTTCAACTCCTATCTGGGACCGCTCTCCAAGGACTGCGACCTCGGAATCGCGACCGCTGGGCTCGGTGACGTGTGGGAGGTGGGAAAGGTATCGGTGAAGCCTATTCCTGCCTGCCATTTCACTCACGCCTGCGCCGACGCCGCCATGATCATCCGCGAGAAGTGGGGCCTCAACCCAGCCGACATCCGCGCCGTGCGGGCGGTGCTACCCCAGGAAGTGATCAAGACGGTGTGCGAGCCAGTCACGACCAAAAAGCAGCCGCAGAATAGTTACGACGCGCAGTTCAGCATTCCCTACATCGTCGCCACCGCGCTCACCAGAGGCCGCTTCGGACTCGCAGACCTGGACGATGCTGCGCTCGGTGATCCGGCCGTGCTGGCTCTCGCGCAGAAGGTCGAGTACGAGATCGACCCGGCATCGCCCTTCCCGAAGTACTACTCCGGCGAAGTGGTCGTCACTACCAAGGACGGCCGCGAATACCGGCACCGCGAGGAGATGAACCGGGGTGCCGCCGAGCGTCCAATCTCCACTGCTGACATCGAGAAGAAGTTTATCGACAACATGCTGCTCGCCGTGTCGAAAAGCCGTGCCGAGCAGGTGCGCGATCTCGTGCTGACGCTGGATGGCGGCATCAGCGCGCGCGACCTCGCGGACGGCTTGGCCGCCCGCGGCTTGTCGCCCTCTTAACCCGATGTAATAACTGAAAGGCAAGGCGCCATGAGCATGGATAGCGAAAGCGAACAGATGATCCTCGATTCGGTCGACAAATTCCTCGAGGCGGACGTCCGCCCGGTCGCGCACCGGCTCGAGGCCGCCGACGAATACCCGACCGAGATCGTCGAGAAGATGAAGACGCTCGGCCTTTTCGGCTGCACCATACCCGAAGAATACGGCGGGTTCGGGATGTCCACCGTCACCTACGCAAAGATCGTCGAACGCATTTCTGCGGTCTGGATGAGCGTGTCGGGCGTCCTCAACTCGCACCTGATCATGGCATTCGCAGTGCAGCGCAACGGGACCGAGGCGCAGAAGAGGGCGTACCTGCCGCGATTTGCCACCGGTGAGTTGCGCGGCGGGGTGGGCCTGACGGAACCCGACTGCGGCACCGACCTGCAGGCCATCCGCACCGTCGCCAAGCGCGATGGCGACGACTATGTCATCAATGGAGCCAAAACCTGGATCACCAACAGCATGTACGGTAATACGCTCGCATTGCTGGTGAAGACCGATCCTACGGCGAACCCCCGGCACAAGGGCATGAGCCTGTTCATTGCCGAGAAGGGTCCCGGGTTCAAGGTCGCGCGCAAGCTCGAGAAGCTCGGCTATCGAGGCATCGACACCTGCGAGCTCGTGTTCGAGAATTTCCGCATCCCGGCCGACCGGCTGATCGGCGGCGTCGAAGGCAATGGGCTGCAGCAGGTGCTCTCCGGGCTGGAACTTGGCCGCATCAACGTCGCCGCGCGCGGCGTGGGGGTGGCGAGCGAAGCCCTCAAGGATGCATTGGCGTACTCGCAACAGCGCAAGACCTTCGGCAAGCCGATCTGCCAGCATCAGGCGATCCAACTGAAGCTCGGGGAGATGGCCGTGCGTGTGGAGGCGAGCCGCCTGCTGGTGGAATCGGCAGCGAAGAAGTTTGACCGCCACGAGCGCTGCGACATGGAGGCCGGCATGGCCAAGTATTTCGCCACCGAGTCGGCGATGGAAAACGCGTTGGAGGCGATGCGTATCCACGGCGGCTACGGCTACTCGAAGGAATATAACGTCGAGCGCTACTTTCGCGACGCGCCGCTGCTCCTGATCGGCGAAGGTACCAACGAAATGCAGCGCATCATCATCGCCAAGCAGCTGATCGAGAGGAACCCGGCGTGAGCCTGCCGCTGCTGGGGGTGCGCATCGTCGCCGTTGAGCAATACGGCGCCGGTCCGTTCGGCACGCAGCACCTCTCGGACCTGGGCGCGGAAGTGATCAAGATCGAAAACCCAGCCGAAGGCGGCGATGTCGGGCGCGGGATCGGTCCCCACTTCTTCGGCCCCGGCGACAGCCATTTCTACGAGTCGTTCAACCGCAACAAGAAAAGCCTCACGCTGAATCTCAAGAGCACGGATGGCAGGAAGGTACTGCACGACCTGGTGAAAAGCGCGGATGCGACCTTCGACAACCTGCGCGGCGACCTGCCGCAAAAGCTCGGCCTGACCTACGACAAGCTGAAAGAGCACAACGCGAAGATCGTTTGCGCCCATCTGTCGGCCTATGGGCGCACCGGGTCACGCGCGGCCTGGCCGGGCTATGACTATTTGATGCAGGCTGAGGCCGGTTACCTTTCAGTGACGGGCGAGCCCGACGGTCCACCCGCGCGTTTCGGCCTCTCCGTCATCGACATGATGACCGGCACCACTGCCGCGCTTGGCCTGCTCGCGGGCATTATCGACGCGCGCGCCAACGGGACGGGGCGCGACATCGACGTCAGCCTATACGACGTCGCGATGAACAACTTGAGCTATGTGGGCACCTGGTACCTGAACGAAGGCGTGGTAGTCGGGCGCGAGCCGCGTTCGGCGCATCCATCACTCACGCCCAGCCAGATGTACCGCACGAAGGACGGCTGGCTGTTTATCATGTGCAACAAGGAAAAGTTCTGGCCGCTTCTGGCAAATGCGATCGGCAAGCCCGAGTGGGCGGGCGATCCGGACTTCTGCAACTACAAGGTCCGGCTCGCCAATCGCGAGCGGCTCACGCGCGAACTCGACGCAGTGCTTGGCACGGCAACCACTGCGCAATGGCTGGAACGCCTTGCTGGCATCGTCCCGGCGGCGCCGGTTTATGACGTCGCGCAGGCGCTGGAAAACCCTTTTGCGCGCGAGCAGGGGCGCATCCTGGAGGCCGATCATCCGGTACGCGGCAAGATCCGCACCCTGGCCTGCCCGATTCGCTGCCCTGGCGAGACGGACCATGTTGGCATCGCCCCTGTGCTTGGCGAACATACGGAGGCGCTGCTCGCGGGCCTCGGCTATGACCGCGCGCGGATCGACGAACTCGAGAGAAGCGGGACAATATGAGCACAGACGCTTCTTCACGGCTGATCGCCAGCCAGCCGCAATACGTGCTGATGGCGCAGGCGCTGATGAAGGATATCGCGCAGGGCGTTTATCCGGTGGGCAGCCTGCTGCCGACAGAGTCTGACCTGTGCACGCAGTTCGGCCTGAGCCGGCACACGGTACGCGAGGCTATCCGCCGCCTGCAGGAACGCGGGTTGGTCACGCGCAAGCGCGGTGTCGGCACGGCAGTTAAGGCAAGCAAGGTCGAGGCGCGCTATGTCCAGTCCGCGGCGGAGATGTCCGACCTGATGCAATACGTCGCGGATACGCGCCTCGTTACTTCGGCGACGCGCGACGTGATCGCCGACCATGCGCTCGCTGAAACACTGCGCTGCGGCATTGGCCAGCGCTGGATCTGCGTGTCGGGCTTTCGCTACGTCGGCAAGGAAAAACGGCCGATGGCGTTCACGGAGATCTACATCAACCCGACCTACGGCGGCGTGCGCAAGCTCATCGGCACGCTCAAGGTGCCGGTCTATACCCTGATCGAGAAACAATATGGCGTGACGATCGTCGAGGTGAAACAGGAGATCCGCGCCATTACGGTCAATCCGACCGAGGCGAAGCGCCTGGGCGTGAAGCCTGGCTCGGCGGCGCTGCTCATCACGCGCCGCTACCTTGGCGCCAACGACCACGTCCTGGAGATTGCGCTGAACCTGCATCCGGGCGACCGCTTCTCCTACTCCAATTCGCTGCGCCTCCACATTCCGGCCACAAAGGATGCGTAGCACGCTGTTCCCGTTGGTTGCCACGCTGACGGTGCAGATGTTGGTGGCGATGGCGGCAGTGACCGTGCCGGTGCTGGCGCCGGTTGCGGCCATTGACGTCGGCGTGTCTGCGGGTTTCGTGGGTGTGTTCGTCGCCATCGTTTATGGTGCGAGCATGGTGTCCAGCCTTGCCAGCGGCAAGCTCATTCAGAAGTACGGCCCGATCCGCGTGAGCCAACTCTGCCTCGTCTCGTGCGCAGCGGGTCTTGCCTGCACCGTGGGCGCCGCGCCCGCACTTCTCGTTGTGGGTGCCCTGCTGCTGGGCTTCGGCTACGGTCAGGTGACGCCGGCAAGCTCGCACATCCTGAGTCAGACCACGCCGCCGCACATGATGTCGCTGATCTTTTCCCTGAAACAAACCGGCGTGCCGTTGGGCGGCGCCCTCGCAGGTGCGGTCGTGCCCTCGCTGGTGTTGATGTGGGGTTGGCGCGCGGCGGTGCTCGTGGTCGGTATCGCCTGCGTCGCGACCGCGGCGCTGGCACAGCCGATCCGGCAGTCGCTCGACGCCGAACGCGCCAGCGCCACGCGCATCCGCTTCACCGGCGCACTGGATCCGCTGCGCTTTACGATCGCGCATCCGGCCATCCGGCGCCTCGCCTTGTGCTCGATATTTTTCGCATCGATCCAGGTCTGCCTGGTCACCTACCTCGTCACCTATCTCACGCGCGACCTCAACTATTCGCTGCTTCAGGCCGGCATGATGCTCTCGGTCGCGCAAGGCGGCGGCGTGATCGCTCGCGTGGCGTGGGGCGCGATCGCGGATTACACTGGCCGCCCGCTGGGGGTGCTGGGCTTCATCGCCTGCGCGATGGCGCTCTCGGCGATCGCGGCAGCGCTGTTCACGGCCGCTTGGCCGGTAATCGCCATTGCCGCCGTCTGCGCCGCGTTCGGCGCGACCGCGATCGGCTGGAACGGCGTGTACCTCGCCGAAGTCGCCAAGGAAGCGCCGCTGGGCAAGGCAGGACTTGCGACCGGCGGCGCGCTCTTCTTCACCTACTTCGGCGTGCTCACCGGGCCGGCGATTTTTGCCTTCCTCGTCGAAAGCGGTGTCAGCTATCCCGCCACTTTCCTGTTGCTGGCCGCGCCCGCGCTGGCCTGCGGCCTGTGGATGCTATGGCGGGAAGCCGGTATGCGAAGCGCCGCCGCGGTCGCGCAATCCCGGGAGAGCCAATGAGCGAGCGTTCCTGCCTGTTCGTCCCCGCTAGCGGTTCACCCCCTTGAAGGCGGCCTGCGCGACGCCCGGATCCGCACTCCAATCGGGGGCTCTTGTCTCACCTGTCTGACCTTCTGAATCCCCCGCTAGTCCGGCAGCAACATGCCATCGCTGATTGCATTGACGTCCGCGAGCAGCAGTTCCCATGGCGCCCGTGGTTGCCGCCCTGCGGTTCGCTTTGCGAGCTCAGCTTCGTGATGCTCGCGAATCTCCTTCGGAATCGGCACACCGCCGAATTGCGCGAGACGAACCGCGCCGCGCCAGTCGCGCGCCGGCAAGGCCTGATTGGCGTTCGACCGATGCGGCGAGAAGGGCACGTCGATTACGCCCGCCTCGATTGCCCGGATCGCCCCGATGGCGGCATCGCCATCGCCGAGTTCGAGTGCCCGGTCGACGATAGCGCGGGTCTCCGCTTCAAGGATCGTCTGCTCGTCGGCGATCTCCGCAATCGGAGCGAGCTTCTGGTCGGCAAGCATGCGAAGCACCATCTTCGAGGCGGTAAGGCCGTGCACATTCGCTTCTGTGGTCGGGACGCCGGAGGCCTCATGCGGCGACTTCGTGATCATGTAGGTAACGCCGCCGAGGTAGCCCGCCATCGCCGCCATGCAGATGACCCCGAACGCCTGCCCCTCGTCGCTGGGAAAGCCACCCATCCACTGCGACATGACGGTGCTGAGCTCGACATCGTTGAAGCCGAAGGCGTCGAGATAATGGCGGCCGAGCGCCGGATACGCTCGTAGCGCCGCTGCATCTTGGGCGAGGTGGCATTGCTGACCGATGCCGAGAGAGATGTCGTGCACTCCCTGTGCTGCGGCAATCAGCGAATCGAGGATCACGCACGCCATGGAAGTCGACTGCGGCACCAGGGTGGAGATCGGCAGGTAGTGCTCGACGCTCAAGGTCACGCCGCGCTCGTAGTACGCCCCCATCATGCGATACGAGTATTGCCAGGACTCGATCGCCCGCGCCAGCGGATAGTCCTTGGCGTAGCCGAGCGAGAAGACAATGGGGCCGGCGGTGCACGAGGTGTAGCCTCCGGCGTACATGATCTCGTGGGTGAGGCGGCAGTCCGGCGCTGCGGTGCGCGCGAACAGGGGGGCATCGACCGCTTCGGCGATGCGGCGGCAGGCGCCTACGCCATAGTTGACGGCGGGGAAGCCGTTGAGAAGCGAGCGCCCCGCTTCCCGGCTTTGAGCGAGGCCGCGCTCGGCGTCACCGTAGTGGCATTCTCGAGTGTACGAATCGACGGTCGTCGGCAGCAGATCCGCACCCGCACTGCGCAGCCGTTGCAGGAGCGCGATGTGCTGCTCGATGTCGGCGACGCCGGCGCGCGGCTGCACCAGCGTCTTTCCCTCGGCGCGCGCCTGACGCAGCTTCCACGCTGTGTTTTTTGTCACCGCCATGGCCCTGTGATATGCGGCGGCCTCGTTGAGATCGACTTCTGCGCCGGTGGGCCAGTTCGCGAGCACGCTGCGCCGGATGCGTTGAAAACGGTCCTCGTCCCAGCGCGCCATTGTTGGGGCTGTGTTGGTCAGCGTCATGCGCGTGCCTCCATTCTGGTTGAGAGATCGGCCGTCAAGTCTTCGATCACGCGTTGCGGAGTGGTGCCGGGCGGATACGCGCGATCGTAGCCCATCGCGGCGAACTTGCCTGCCACCGGTTCCCAGTCCTGCTTGCCGACGACCACGTTGCCGCCGACGTAAAGCAAGATGTTCCCGAGCCCTGCCTCAGTGCATTTGTCACGCAGCCCGGGGCAGTCGAGTTCTCCGTGGCCGCATAGCGACGAGACGAGAAGAGCGTCGGCCGCCGTTTCTACTGCCGCCTTCACGAATTCCTCCTGCGACACGAGGATGCCGAGGCTAACCACCTTGAAGCCCGCGGCGCGCAGGGCCGAGGCGAGGATGGTGATACCGATATTGTGAATGTCGGCGCCGATTACACCGAGCACCAGGGTTCCCTTAGTCGACATTGTAGACATCCTCCGCTACAGTGAGATGGCGCCGCATGACATTGACTGCCGCACGCGGCGCAATCTGTGCGAGCAGGCCGACCGCGAACAGGATGTAATGCCGGTCGATCAGCAGCGCGGGGCCGCGCGGGCGCAGCGAAGTGGGCGATTCCCGGCTGTAGCACGCTGCCTCAAGCATAAGCCGCGGATGGCGACCATAGGCAAAGACGCCCCCTGTTCCGATTACGGTTGCCACCGCCGACAGATCTTTGCCATGCAAGAGCTGGACCGGTCCCATCGGCGTGTAACTGGTCGCCACCTGCCCGGCGTGACGTTCGAGCGCGGTGTCAATGGCGAGTCCGGCCAGCACGGCATCGAGAGCGTGTTCGGTCTCCTCGCGCGGTACTCGCTCGACCTCGACCGCCAATTGCTGCACTTTGGCCAGGATCTGGTCCGCGTTCAGCCGTTCGCCGAGACCCGAGACAACGCGTGCAATGCCCGCCGTCTCAACGATCGTGGGAGCATTCACACGGATTCCAAGATCGCCTTCGACGGTGCGCTTGGCGAAGGGCTCAGGCAAGCCGCGGGGAACGAGCCCTGGCGTCGATGGCGTGCCGCTGCCGATCGAGTGCACATCGGTGGTGGCACCGCCGACATCGACGACCACAAGATCCCCCATCCCCGTACCGCTGTCCCCGCCGGCCAGCAGCCGCGCGCCTTCGAGCACCGCCATTGGCGTCGGCATGACGATGCGGCCGACGAAGGCCTCGGCCTGATCGAGCCCTTTGGCATGGGTGATGCGATTCATGAATATCGAGCGAATAGCGGCGCGGGCCGGTTCCACATTCAATCGATGGAGCTCTGGCAGCACGTTTTCGACGATCGTGCAGTCAAGGCCGGCTTGGCGAAGAATGGTTTCGACCTCGTCCTCCGCCGCACGGTTCCCGGCCACAACGATCGGCGCCTGAAGGTGCGCTGCGGCGAGCGCTGATGCGTTTCTGATGATGGTCTTTCGCTCGCCGCCGTCCGTGCCGCCCGAGAGTAGAATCATGTCGGGAGCGAGGCGCGCCAGTTCGTCTAGATCGCGACGCGACAACTCGTAGGCAAAGGCACGCAGTACCTTGGCGCCAGCGCCGAGCGCCGCACGCCGCGCCGCCTCAGCCGTTAGATCGGGTACGAGGCCGATCGCTACCATGCGCAGGCCACCCGCGGCGCTCGAGGCCGCCACGCTCCGCGTGATATCGCCGCGCTTGACGCCGCTCGTCGCCTCGAGCCGAGCGAGCGCGTGGCCGAGCCCGATCATGACGCCTTCGCCCACCGTAGTGGGCGACTGTGCTACGCCCACTAGTAACTCGCAGTCGCAATCTATCGCGACTACCTTGGTGTAGGTGCTGCCGAAATCGACGGCGAGCGTTATCGGCACGGCGAGCGCTCCTGTTCGAATCACGCAAGCTGGCGCGGACCGAGCGCCGAGACGAAGCCCTCGACGTTTGTCACGGACTCGAGATCCATGATATCGCGGATTGTTTGCTCCACCTTGGCGGCAGGCAGGGCCTTGGATGCGGTTTGACGGAATTTCTCGAGCACGTCAGCCCGGGCGAGTGGCTTCGCGCTGGAACCGCGGTTGATCTCTTCTCGGTGGGTGAGCCTGCGGCCATCACGTAGGCGGATAATCAGCGCTCCGGAGTAATGCCGAGGGTATGCGCTTTTGTCGTCGATTGTGTACGTGGTCAGATCGCAAAGTGCAAGCACCCTGGGATCGTGAATTGTGGTGTCAGCAATCTCATCCATGGTCAGGCGGCCGTGAATCAGCGCGGTGGCGATCGCGAAAGGCAGCGAGAACCGGGCATCATAGATGTTCTTCGGACGGCGCTTGTTCGCCTCGGGCTCGCACACGATGCCGACTTGGTCTTTGCCAATCAGCGCCTGGATCGACTCGATTTCCTCCGGCGCGATCGAGTGCGCCTTGCGCAGGGCGAGCGCCGCATCGATGAAGGCGTGGTTGAAATGACAGACTGGGTAGGGCTTTAGCGCCACATCGAGCATCTCCCAGGAAACACCGAGGCCCGCGGTGCAGGCGGAGAGATTCGGTTTCCAGGCGTCGCCGAGATAGGAATTGAACAGGCCATAGCGCCCCTCGTAGGCCTTGCGGGCGCCGATGACGCCGGCTCGCGCCAGTGTGCACGCCGTCATCGCGGCACCAACTGCCCAACCCGGATGGAGTCGCTTGTTCCATGCGCCATCCTCGATGAATTCGAACGATCCGCTCGCCATGCTGAGCACGAGTCCCTGCGCATGGGTAAGCTCCCGTTCGGCGAGGCCCCACGTCCTGCCGATTGCGAGCACCGCGCCAAAGGCATTAACCATGCCGGTCGGATGAAAACCATTGACATGGAATCCGCCTTTAGCCGCGACAGCAATCCGGCTCGCCGTCTCCACGCAGATGAGATACGCGAGCAGGACGTCCTTGCCGCTACCTCCAATGCTTTGCGTTGCAGCGAGGGCCATGGGCAACGCGCTCGCCGAAACGTGAATCACGCCGGCAGAATGGGTGTCATCGAAATCGATACCGTGCACCAGCGCGCCGTTGGCGAGAACCGCATCACGTATTGGGAGCTTGCACGGGAAGCCGATCACGGGATAGTCGCCGCGCCCTGCAAGGCCGGCAAGCGCGGTTACGATCCGGTGCGCGAATTCCTCGCCGCTCGACGCGAGCGCAATCCCTAGGGCATCGAGCATGTGGAGCTTGGCGCGCTCGACAACCGCGCCGGGCACCTTGTCTAGGCAGAGTTCACTTGCAAAAGTCGTGAGCTCATGGGAGATCAGCGTGTTTTCAGCATCCTTGCGCGGACTGAGTACGGCAGCCATAGAAACCTCCTTGCATTAAGTGCGATCGGCACGCGCACAGGATGATATCAATGCCAAGCTGCCTGTATGCGTGCCTACTGGTAAGTGTCAGCGTTAGCTCGACTGTGGATTGAACCTCAACCGCATCCTATAACTGTAGCGGTCGGAGCGATAAAGACTCACTGTCACGAGCAACAACCTGTCGCCGCTGCCGAAGTAGTGCCGGACAACGCAAAGCCCTGGCATTCCAGCCTTGACTTCGAGACTTCGCGCCGCCTTGGCATCGATTCGTACCGACTTGAACTCCTGCTCCACGCTGAGCACGTGCTCGCCGTATTCGCTTTCCAGCAGGGTGTAGATCGGGCCGCTGCGTGTCGATACCAGCTTCGCGATCCCGGCGTATGCGTGCGGCACGTAGACCTGAGCGCAGAGGTTCGGCGTTTTGTCGCCGATGAAGGTCCGGGTAAGCTCGATGCGCAGCCAGCGCTGCCCAGTCGGACAGCGCAGGAGTTCCGCCTCAACCGCATCAACATCGCGCTCATGCGCGCCCAGCACTACCGGATTACGCGAGTTCTTCGTGTATTGGAAGACGTCGGAGATCGATTCGATGCCGTGGAGGTAGCGCGCGCTAGGCCGCTTCGCGAGGACTATCGTGCCGACGCCCGGGCGGGACGCAACCATACCCCGGTCGCGCAGCCACCGGATAGCTTCACGCTGGGTGGTGCGCGACACGCCGAACTGCTTGCACAGTTCGGCCTCCGTCGGCAAAAGCGTGCCCACGGGATAGCGGTTGGCCATGATTTGATCGAGCAGCGAGCGGGCGACGAGTGCATGGCGCGGCTGGCCGGCCATGCCAGGAGGCGGGAATGATGGATTCATGTTAACCTAGTTAATCATAATGTCATGACAATGGCAAACATCAAGAGTGCTAGACGATGTCATTATCATGACATTATAATTAAGCGCACATTCGAAAATTAACTCGGCGGGGTATACGCATGAGTATTCCGTGGGTAATTTAGAGCCTATTTCAAAATGAGGAGATATCAGGTGGTTGAAACGGCACCTCCGCTTTGGCGCTTTGAAGACGTCTTAGGGAGGGGCGATCATCCCACCATTAAGAACCAGACAACTGATTTACTCCGGGAATTGGAGTAGATTCTTCTTTGACATTCAGATTTACATATGAAAGAAATTTCGTCACATCGTGAATTGAGGGTCCCGCATGGAGGTCGAGGTGAGGTGGCGAATTCCGAGGTTCTCACTTCCGTCGAAGCCGGCCTGCTGCGGGTTACCATCAACCGCCCGGAGAAACGCAACCCAATGTCGCGCGCGGTGCTCGCGCGGCTTCGGGAGGTATTCGAAGAGCAGCGCGGGAATGATGCGATCGTGCTGGCAATGCTCTCCGGCGCGGGGGACAAAAGCTTCGCTGCCGGCGGTGACCTGCGCGACCTGGAAGAGGTGCGCACCGAGGAGCAGGCGCGCGCCCTTTTCGATCTCGGCAACGGCGCGTTTCAGGCTATCCGCACCTTTCCGGTGCCGGTGGTGGCGGCGCTGAATGGCGTTGCACTGGGTGGCGGCGCCGAACTGGCAGTGGCGTGCGACGTGCGCATCGCTGCGGCGCACGCGCGCATCGGCTTTGTGCAGGGGACGCTCAACATCCCCACCGCCTGGGGAGGCGGCAGCGATCTCGCCGCGATTCTAGGGCCCGCCCGGGGCCTCGAGCTGCTGTGTAGCGCGCGCGTGCTGTCCGCTGCCGAAGCGCAGGCCGCGGGACTCATCGAGGCCGTCGCGCCCGAAGGCGAGCCGTTCGCCGCCTTCGTCGAGCGCTTTGCAAGTCCCTGGATGAAGCAGCGCCCGCAGGTAATGCGCGCCTTCAAGTGGCAGTCCGCCGCGCGGAAACTGGGGATGGCGCGAGCCCAGGCCGACGTGCGCGACCGCGATCTGTTCGCACACGCCTGGTGCCACGCGGAGCACTGGCACGCAGCGAAGAACATTCTGAGCAAGGAGGCAAGAAAATGAGCGCAGTACCCAAACCTGGCGCGCCGCAAACGCAGCCCGAAAAGTGCGTGACGACGCCATCGGGGATCAAAGTGCCAGTAGTGGTGACGCGCGAGATGGCGGGCGATCCGGATCCGGGGCTGCCGGCCACATATCCGTTCACGCGCGGCATTTTCGCCGACGGTTACCGCGGGCGCCCATGGACCATACGCCAATATTCCGGCTTCGGTTCGGCCGAGGAATCCAACCAGCGCTACCGCTTTCTCCTCGATCAGGGGCAGACCGGGCTATCCGTCGCTCTCGATCTGCCGACCCAGTGCGGCTACGACCCGGACGACCCGATGGCGCGGCCAGAAATCGGAAAGGTGGGTGTATCACTGTTCTCGCTATCAGAGATGGAGACGCTATTCGCAGGCATCGACCTGGGTGCAATCTCCACGTCGTTCACTATCAACGGCACGGCGGCAATCATCTACGCCATGTACCTTGCCGCCGCCGACAAGCAGGGCGTAGCGCGCGAAAAACTGACGGGTACCATTCAGAACGACATCCTTAAGGAGTACGTCGCGCGTGGCACCTGGATCTTCCCGGTGCGTCCCTCGCTGCGGCTGATCGCCGACTCCGTCCTCTATTCGAACGAGGTGTCGCCGCGCTTCAACGCCATTTCGATCGCAGGCGCGCATGTGCGCGACGCCGGCTGCACCGCCATCGAAGAGATGGCATACACCCTGGCCAACGGGCTCGCCTATGTCGACGAGTTGATACGCCGCGGTGGCGACGTCACCAAGTTCGCACGGCGATTGTCGTTTTTCTTTTACACGCACATGGACCTGTTTGAGGAAGCGGCGAAGTTCCGCGCCGGCCGCCGCCTCTGGGCCAAGCTGCTGCGCGAGCGCTACGGCGTCACCGACGACAAGGCGCTGCATTTCCGCTTCGGCGTCGTTTGCGGGGGCTCGTCGCTGGTCGCGGCGCAGCCCTACAACAACATCGTGCGCGTGGCTATCGAGAACATGGCGGCGGTGCTCGGCGGCGCGCAGTCCATCTTCACCTGTGCCTACGACGAGGCGTTCCAGATTCCAACCGAGTTCTCGGCCGAAATCGCAGTGCGCACGCAGCAGATCGTGCAGCACGAGAGCGGCGTCGCGGCCACGGTCGATCCACTCGGTGGAAGTTATTATGTCGAATGGCTCACCGACCAGATGGAGAAGGGGATGCTCGAGGTCATGGGGGAAATCGACGCCTACGGTGGCGTGGTAAAAGCGATTGAAGACGGATGGCTGCAGCGGCGCATCGCCGTGCGCGCAATGCAAAAGAAAGACGCGACCGACAAGGGCGAGCGCGTCGTCGTGGGGCAAAACAAATTCCGCCGCGAAGCGCAAGCCGATAGCTATGGCGAGGTGTTCCGGCTCGACCCGCAGATTTCCGCACGTGTTCTGGTCAAGCACGCCGAACTCAAACGCAATCGCGACACCGCGCGCGTCGAGCGCTCGCTCGCCGCCCTCGAAGCCGCGGCCGCGACCGATACGCACAATCTGATGCCGTTGCTCGTTGAATGCTGCCACGCGTATGCGACCGTCGGCGAGATGGTGGAGCGCATGAAGCGCTGCTGGGGCGAGTTTCAGGAACCGGTGCGCCTATGAGTTCCGTCGTTGGCACGCGCCCTCTTGCAGGCAAGCGCATTCTGATTGCCAAACCGGGGCTCGACGGGCACGACTCCGGTGCCAAGGTGATCGCGTTGGCGCTGCGCGATGCCGGAGCGGAGGTGATCTACACGGGCTTGCGCAAGTCCCCCGAATTCATTGTGCGCGTGGCGCTCGATGAGGACGTCTCGGCCGTTGGCCTGTCGATTCTGTCGGGCAGCCACAAGGAGCTCGCGCGCGAAGTGCTGGACGGACTCAGGGCCGCTGGTGTCGGCGATATCCCCGTGTTCGTCGGCGGTACCATTCCACCGGAAGATGCCGCGGGACTGCTTGCAGCGGGGGTCAAGGGAGTTTTCACCAACGACATGTCGCTCGTGCAGATGATCGAGCAGCTGGCGCGCGTACTCGCATGAACGGTCCGCTCTCCGGTGTCGTGATTCTCGAAGTCGGGCACATGCTCTCCGGCCCGTACTGCGGCATGCTGCTCGCCGATCTCGGCGCTGAGGTCATCAAGATTGAGCCGCCCGAAGGCGATATCGCGCGGCGCGTCAGCCCGCACATGATCGGACCGCACAACGCCTATTTCGCCAGCCTCAACCGCAGCAAAAAGAGCGTGGTGCTCGACCTTGCCTCGGCGGAGGGCCAGAGCGCGCTGCAGAGGCTCGCCGCGCGCGCGCACGCGCTGATTGTCAATCTGCGGCCCGCGGCTATCAAGAAGCTGGGGCTCACCTATGACGTGCTTAAGGAGGTGAATCCGAAGCTGGTGTGCGTTGCGCTTACCGGCTACGGCCTCGAGGGCAGCTACGCGGACCGCCCGGCCTACGATTACGTGATTCAGGCGCTCACCGGTGTGATGGCAATCACCGGCGAGCCGGGCGGCCCGCCGGCCAAGACCGGCTATTCGGCGGTGGACAATTCGGCCGGAATGATGGGTGCACTCGGGCTGTTGGCAAAAATCGTGGAGGGCAAGGGTGGTCAGATCGACTTGTCCATGTACGACGTGATGCTTTCGCAACTCAACTATTTGGCTGGCGCGTGGCTGAACGCCGGCGAACGCGCCGAGCGCATGCCGCGCTCGGCGCATCCATACATTGTGCCGGCACAGATCTTCGAGACGAGCGATGGCTGGCTCGTGGTATTCATCTCGCACGACGAATTCTGGCGGCGTTTCTGCAACGAGGCGGGCAGGCCGGATTGGCTTGAGGACGAGCGCTACGCGACCATGGCGGCACGGCGGCACAACCGCGAAGCCGTGCTGGCCGAGCTTGAGCCTTTGTTCAAAGGCGACACGACGGCGTCGTGGAGCGCGCGCCTTGCGCCGCTCGGCGTCGTGGTGGCGCCGGTCGAATCGCTGGAACAGGCGCTCGCTTCGGACCTGGTGCGCGAGCGCGAAATGGTGGTGAATATCGACGGCGCGGACGGCGCGATCCGCGCCGTCGGCAACCCGATCAAGATATATGGCACGCAACACGAGTACGGGCCGCCACCGTTACTGGGCGAACATACCGACGTGTGCACCAAAAATAATACGTAGTTACGTAATAAGTGGCATGGTTTGCAGCTCAGGGGTGCTCCCCTGACGGCGACTCAAGGCATGGCAGAATTATACATAGCGTCATAAATAATGACGTATTGTTATAGCGCAAATCCAGTAGTCAATGCGCGCGAGTATGCGCCATTACTTACGACGTTATGTATAGCAGCTATCACATATTCACGTTAGTCTGCTAGAATAAAAATTATCGTCGTACGAGTGACTGCGCATCCGACGGCTGGCGGTCAACGCCGGCGGCCATAGAAGCGGTACGCGGGCGTTCTGGAATCGAGAATTAAGTGTAAGTAGAGTAAGAATGAGAAATCAGCACACGACCTCGCTGTAAAAGAACCGGTCGGTTTATGGCCGGCACATTCGTATTAATTGGTACATCGCAAAGGAGGAAATGATGAGTAAAAACAAATTCACGCGAGGGGCGCTGTGGTCCGCTGCCCTGTTTTTTGCGGTCGCCGGGCTTCTCTTCACGCCGGCCAGGACAGTTAAAGCGGCCGGATCGCCCATCGTGATCGGTGCGACCAGTTCGCAAACCGGCGCGTTCGCCGACGATGCCGACTACAACCTGAACGGCATGAAACTCGCGGTCCTCGAGGCGAATGCGCATGGCGGTTGGCTTGGACGCAGCGTGGAACTGAAGGTCTATGACGACCAGAGCAAGCCGGACACCGCGGTACGGCTCTATACGCGGCTCATTACCTCGGACAAGGTGTCGGTTCTGATCGGCCCTTATTCGAGCGGCATCACCAACGCCGTGGCGCCCTTGTTCAACAAGTACCATTTTGCGGTCGTGGAGCCCGAGGCGTCGATGCCGGGTATCTATGTCCCCGGAAACGAGTGGAACTTCCAGGGTATCGCTTCATCGGAACGCTATCTCGAGCCGGTGTTGCCTGCGGCGAAGCAAGCCGGCGCGAAAACGGTCGCAGTGGTCGCCCTCAAGTCGGCATTTTCGCTCGCCTGCTACGACGCACGGATCGCACAGGCCGAGAAGCTCGGTATGAAAGTGGTTTACCAGGCAACCTATTCGCTTCCGCAACCGGACTTTAACTCGATGGCGCTGGCGATCAAGAACGCCCGCCCGGACGTGGTTATTGGCTGCACCTATTATCCCGACGCGGTGGGCATTGCAAAGTCACTTCACGCGCAGGATTTTGCACCCGCGTATTTCGCCGAGACCGTAGGCCCCGTGGAGGCTTCCTTCCTGAAAGCGCTCGGTCCGCTCGCTAACAGGATTATTTCCAGTACAGGCTGGTGGTATAACTTCAAAACGCCCGGCAATGCCGAGTTCGTTGCTCACTACAAAGCGACGTTCCACGAGGAACCCGATTATCACGCGGCCGCTGGCTACGGCGCGGTCCAGATCCTCGGCGCAGCCGTGAAAGCCACCCAATCTCTCGATCAAAACAAAATCCGCAACTGGCTCCTGCATAACACCGTGGACACGGTTCAGGGGGTCGCCAAAGTCGACCCCAACGGGTTGGCGTTGAAGTATGTGCAGGAGATGGTGCAAATCCAAGACGGCAAGATCAAGCTCATTACACCTCCAAACCTGGCGCAAGCGACGCTGCTCTCACCTTATACCGGTCATTGATTGCGCTGTCAGAGCAGTTGCGTGAGATTCCCGCGGTGACTGGGGCCCCCGGCACCGCGGCGAACGCCGTCTTGGCAAAGTAGCTGAGCGGGTATGCTTGCGCTACAACTCTTCGTTAACGGCATTCTGCTGGGCGGTACCTATGTACTCATCGCCCAGAGCCTGAATTTGATTTTCGGGGTGATGGGGGTGGTCAACCTTGCCCACGGCAGCTTCATAGTCATGGCAGGACTGTTCACCTTCTGGGCCACGACCCATCTGGGCGTCAATCCACTGATTGTCCTGCCGGTCATTTTTGTCGTCATGTTCGTGGTCGGAGGCGTGCTCCAGCCGGTGCTGCTCGAACCCGTCATGGGCTTCGGGCGTAAGTCCGAGCTCCTTAGCCTTATGATTACCTTCGGACTCAACTACGTGTTGATCGAACTGGCGTTGCAGATCTGGGGATCGGATTACGTATCACTTCCCTATCTGCAATCGACTTGGGCAATCGGCGGCGTGATCTTGAGCAAGGCATTGGTGGCGTCCGGGCTGTTCGCGGCGGTGATCGCCCTCATACTTCATTTTGGGCTTACACGCACGCTGTTCGGCAAGACGCTGCTGGCGGCCTCGCAAAGCCCGACCGGGGCTGTCAGTTGCGGCATCGATGTCGGGCGAGTGCGGCTCGTGGCTTTCGCGCTCGGGGTTGGCCTCGCGTCGGCCGCGGGCGCCCTGCTCATCCTGGTCATTCCGATGGCGGCGGCATCGGCCGACAATCTCACGATTCTCGCGTTCGTCATCATCGCCTTGGGCGGTCTCGGGGATTACGCGGGGGTAGTGCTCGCGGCGCTGCTGCTTGGGCTTGCGCAGTCGGTGGTCGGCTACTACCTGGGCGGGGACGCGGAGAACGTACTCCCTTACGCCCTGCTGATCCTCGTCATGGTCATGCGTCCCCAAGGTTTCCGGCGGAGTACGTAGTTTGGAGAAAATCACCGCAGACGAGAACGGTGAACGGCCGGGGATGGCCCCTCGGGGACGAAGTCCTGCCGGCGCGAGCCCAGGACGTCTGGCACGCGGCGTGCTTATCGGCGTCATCTTCGTAGCGGTTGCCATCGCAATTCCGCTGATGGGCTCTGCCTATACTCTCCAACTCGCAACCGATATCCTCACCTTCGCCACCCTGGCCTATGGGTGGAACCTGATCAGCGGTTTCACCGGGTACCTTTCTTTCGGCCAGGCTTCGTTTTTCGGCTTGGGCGCGTATACCACGGGCATATTGGTGCTTCATGGCCACGTTCCCTGGTATTTCGCGATTGGCCCTGCCGGGGCCGTAGCGGCGGTAGCCGCCATCCTTCTCGGGCCGATCATGCTGCGGCTCAGAGGAATTCTCTTCGCCCTCGGGATGTTCGGCCTCACCCGGATACTGAGCGTTGCCTTCTCCGACTGGAACTATGCTGGCGGCTCCGTGGGGATCACCCTTCCGGCACAGCTGACGCCGGTCGCGGTGTATGCCGGAATGGCCCTGCTCACGCTGGCAGCCTTCGCGCTGAACGCGTTTTTTGCGCGCTCGGGCTTCGGGCTGGACGCCATGAGCGTGCGCGAGGACGAGGATGCCGCGGCAGCGCTCGGCGTCCCGACGACACGTGTCAAGGTGATCGCGTTCATTCTCAGCGCGACGCTGGCTGGGTTGGCGGGTGGCCTGGTCGCCTGGAGCCGCAGCTACCTCGATCCATCGGGCGTCTTTGACCCGGCGATCGATTTGCGGACCGTGGTTTTTGTTCTCTTCGGGGGCATCGGGACGCTTTGGGGGCCGCTGATCGGAACTACGGTCCTAATGGTGGCCGGTGAGCAGTTCCTGGTGTATTTCCCGAACCTCGAGCTCGCGCTGTACGGCGTCGTCGTGATCGCCACCGTGCTGGCTTTCCCAGGCGGGCTCGTTTCGCTGGCAAACCGATTCGGCTGGCTGCGTCGAAAGGCCGCTCTCGCCCCGCCGAGCCTGCCGGTCGGCGCACCACCGCCTCGATCGCCGTTGCTCGAGGGCGGAACACCAGTCCTCGAGGTTGTTGACGTTACCGTCCGTTTCGGCGGATTGCTCGCTTTAGATCACGTTTCGTTCAAGATCGGGCGTGGCGAGACCGTGAGCATCATCGGAGCGAACGGTGCTGGCAAAACCACGCTGTTCAATGCC